>Ga0307513_10007980_pt1 | contig 13607 bp, 16 predicted proteins | sample 15_EM_MG_FD_202174 | JGI IMG/M metagenome (GOLD analysis project Ga0307513, IMG submission 202174) | Populus trichocarpa ectomycorrhiza microbial communities from riparian zone in the Pacific Northwest, United States - 15_EM | ecosystem: Host-associated > Plants > Roots > Unclassified | place... | reverse complement strand
GTACCTGGTCGCGGTGGGAAAGGTTTGTCTGCAGCCTGTCTGTACGTCGACGAGCTGAACGGAAGGCTGATCCCCCACCCGTACAGGAAATCTTGAGATTCCACCCGGCCGTATTCGATATCCCACGTGTGACCGGCAAAAACGATGTCCTGCCCCTTGCGAAGCCCGTTGTGGGGGTTTCCGGAAAAGTCTACAAAGAGTTACCCGTTCCCGCAGGGACACTCGTATTCGTCTCCGCACTCGGATACAACTTGTATGCTCGTTCTCTCGCTCTACATTCCTGCGGAAATCCTGGGGTCTTACCGTTTTACAGGAACAAGGACTTGTGGGGACCGGACGCCTATGACTTCCGACCGGAACGATGGCTCGACACGAACGAAAAGCCTGAAACGCCTTTTGGGGTTTACGGCAACCTGTGCGTAACGTATTTCCACATCCATTGCCTGTACGATGAATTGAAGTCCTTTGATATAGCGCTACCTTCTCCGGAGGTCCCAGGAGTTGCGCCGGATGGCGGTTTGCGTAAGTCCCCAGACTTGGCTTTACTGTGAAACAGATCTGATCGACCGCTTTTTTCTGCTGATAGGGTCATCGAGATGCACACATTGTTGGTCACGCTCATCCGACAATTTCGTTTTTCCCTTCCAGAAAACGGACAGGAAATCAAGATGGTGAGGCAAGCGGTTGTCTCCCCGTTCGTTATTGGAGAGGAAAGCAAAGGACCACAGTTGCCGCTCAAGGTTACTGCTCTGATGAACGAGTAGGGGGTGGCTATCTATTTGGAATGACGGAACATGAATCACCGCCGTACGTGCGGCGGCGTGTAAGGTAGACAATGTGTCAAAGGATGTTCAAGCCGGGGTGAATGATATGATGCCTCCAGATGGGCAAACAACTGCTAGTACTTCAACGGTGGCTTATCAGTCCCACGGAGCCACATGGATCCCAGCTTTTTCCCCCAACGTGGATTCGAGATTCAACCTATAGAGACACACTATCAGTGGCTGGGTATAAACCGAGCGCCTGCTCGGTCAGACGTGGAACGTGAAGAAGCCGCTCGGGAGGGTGGGCCTCACAACTGCGATTCGTGGTCTACATGTCTTGCGGTTATTGTCTCAGACGACAGTATACTAGTTTCCACTGATCATCAAGCTGAACTATATAAGCTGCCGTATAGGTAGACCGATACCGAGTGACTCGGTATATCCGGTAATATCAGTAGGGTCCCAGACCCCAGGGCCCGGGCCCAGGTCGCTCAGCCCGATCATTCCATCAAACCGCCACCACCTCCCGTTTGATGGTGTTCAGATCTCGTCGATGGGGGCGGGCGAAGGGGCACCGCGCTTTCTCTGCAATACCCCCTTCCGGACAGGTTCTTGGCCGTTGGGACACTGCTCGTGTTTGAAGAGGTGTCCCGTGCACCTCAGCTCACGACGTTCAACTCGGACGGCATCTGGTGTGTAGCACTGCACTTTATTTTCCATCCGTTCGCCCGAGGGTTCTTCTGTCAAGTTGTTTTCGAGAAGTATAGGGCGGTGAACTCGCCGGGCTTTTGGCTGTCTGCCCGACCATCTGGAGATCTGAGATCTTGGACTTCGTCTAACACAACCGAGAGGGCACTGAACAGATACCGCCACCCTCTGGCCCGACAATGCATCAGGCACGCGTCGTTTTGGCAGTTTGGCAGCCAACTAACACTAGTACCCCCCTCTCATCTGTTGGATATCTCTCACGCTGCCAATGGTCTGAGCGCTGACCGCTCAGCCCGCACGTGTATTAGCAGGGGTCATCCTCTCTGCAACCACTATCAAGTGCCAGGAGTGCGTTCTCCCATTTCCTTTGCCGATCCGAAATCTGTCCACTAACGAACAATCGCTTACCAGTGGAGAGTCTTACAGCTGGAGGCGAATTCGAGCGGTCCGGGAGTGGTGGCCCTACCACTACATCCAGTCCACCGGGGCCCACACCTCCTATGACCAAACAAGAGAAGGGTTCAAACGTGCCCCAGCCACCCAAGCGCGAAAGAAGTGAGTGCGATCCTCCACACCATGACCTCCTACTGATTACTGGTTGGGATAGAATGGCTGTATTTGTGCTACCGCCGCGGCAACTCCTGTTGTGATTGTGATTGTGATTGCGACTGCGATTGCGATTAGGTCCGAGTGCAGTCGGATTCGAGTTGACTACATGAAGCATAAGTGATCACATGTACTATATGCGTATGAAAGACCTCCCTCCCCAGTGTAACAAATAAGACTCATGAAGAACGACGACTCACGAAAACCGAGACAAGCCCGCGGAACAAAACAAGCACAAACACCGGATCGGAGGCTGGAGATGATTCCGAGATGCACGGCGCTTTCGCCGGTTTTCCTCAGCAGACCAATGAATGGGAATTGGATCTCCAACGTGTTGGTAGTGATTGAGATTCGCTGATCACCAGAATAAATTTCGAAATCATTTACTACACCCAAATAACCGTACTCGCAATGTCCGCCCCTTAAAACAGGACGACATCCAATCCTTGTAACCGACAATATAATCAGAATGGACCTCACGCATAAAGCGCACCCGAGATGGGTCTCCGGACCGTCATCTACGACCCAGGATATGTATCCAGGGCTATATCGTCTTCCTTCCCATTCGTACCCTTCCGGGTGTGGAAAAACTTTATACTCTGGAAATTGTTACCGTTCGTGGATGGCGCCGCAAGGGACCAACCTCCTTGTTGTGAGGCCGCGGCTTTCTTTAACGAAAGCATCAACCGTGATATCATCACGGGGAGGTACCTGAAACGGTTGTCGGTCACTTGAAGGGGGAGATATAAGGTAAAGGCAGGGCTCACACAACGTTGCCGCTGATCGCGATAACAAAACGAGTAATGAGGATGGTCCAGCATCGGGGCAGGGGCTTTTGAATATGACTTTGGTGCTTTGGAAAACACCGACAACAAATTCACAAAGTCGTACATGAACCTGATGTATGGTTCCCTTCCCTTCCGACCACCGGAACCTCCCTAATGATGGTCTTTCATAGGTTCGGAGCATTTGGTATACCTTCCAAGAAGCGTATACTCGTGATGAATGTCCTCAGGTGGGCTCCAAAGGGTCTCGTTACATGGTTGTCTGAGAGGGACCAACGTCCGGGGATGGTCAACCTCCGGAAGAATAGGGAATACGCCCACGAAGTCGCTGCAAAGCTGATCGAGGAGAAGAGGCGAGAGCTGAAGGATGGTACCTCTCGAAGGGATCTCCTTAGTTTGCTCGGTCTGTCCTGCGCCGCCCTCACGAGACCCGACACACGGTGTAACATTCAGTTATTTAGTCAAGGCAAGTTCTTCCCTGCGGCCAGAATGGCGACTGAACGATGAAGGGATGATTGCCCAAGTTCGGTAAGATAGCCCTTCCGTCCAAATAACTCCTGCTCATCCATGGTGCAGGACGATCATGTTCGCGGGTCACGACACTGTGACAAAAACGGTCAGCTTTATATCTGCATACAGATACCGGGTTGCAGTCCATCGTAACCGATTCCGTAGTTGACATTCGCACTCTGGGAGTTCGCCAAGAACCCCCGCATTCAAGAAAGGCTTCGGGCGGAAATCGTGGAAACACTGGAGAGGATCAGGGCCAGGGGTGATGGTGATTTCGGCGTGGAAGACTTCGGCTCCATGCCGTACCTGGTCGCGGTGGGAAAGGTTTGTCTCCAGCCTGTCTGTACGTCGACGAGATGAATGGAAGGCTGATCCCCCGCCCGTACAGGAAATCTTGAGATTCCACCCGGCCGTCGTCGATATCCTACGTGTGACCAGCAAAAACGATGTCCTGCCCCTTGTGAAGCCTGTCGTGGGCGTTTCTGGAAAGGTCTACAAAGAGTTACCCGTTCCGGCAGGGACACTCGTATTCGTCTCCACAGTCGGATACAACTTGTATGCTCGTTCTCTCGCTCCACATTCCTGCGGAAATCTTGGAGTTGAGACGGGTCTTACCGTTTTACAGGAACAAAGACTTGTGGGGACCGGACGCCTATGACTTCCGACCAGAACGATGGCTTGACACAAACGAAAAGCCTGAAACGCCTTTTGGGGTTTACGGCAACCTGTGCGTAACGTATTTCCACATCCATTGCTTTTACGATGGATTGAAGTCCTTCGATATAGCGCCACCTTCTCCGGAGGTCCCAAGAGTTGCGCCGGATGGCGGTTTGCGTGAGTCCCCAGACTTGGCTTTACTGTCAAACATATCTGATCGACCGCTTTTTTCTGCTGATAGGGTCATTGAGATGCACACGTTATTGGTCACACTCACCCGACAATTTCACTTCTCCCTTCCAGACAACGGACGGGAAATAAAGAGGGTGAGGCAAGCGATTGTCTCCCCGTTTGTTGTTGGAGAGGAAGACAAAGGACCACAGTTGCCGCTCAAGGTTACTGCTCTGATGAACGAGTACTAGGGGGTAGCAATTTATTTGGAATGGCGGAACGTGAGTCACCGTCATACATGCCATGGTGTGTAAGGTAGACAATATGTCAAGGAACAAGGGGTGGATGATGTGATACCTCCAGAAGAGCATACAACTGCTAGTACTTCAACGGTTGCTTATCAGCCCCACTGAGTCACGGTCACCTGACTTATGTTTTGATGGTACTGGGGCTTGGCACCCCCGGGGCCCGGCAGGCGCACCACATGTGAAATTGAGATGGCGAGCGAGGTTGAGCTACGCAACACTGCCTACGCTCATAGAGATAGTTTTACGGGCAGCGAAGGGATATAGGAAGGAGCAGGTCACTAGCGTGAACCGTCCGACGCACCACAAGTCCCCATCGTGATACGAAGCATCGCGGGAGGTGTGGTGGCGGTTGCAGTCAGTCATCCGATTCCAATCTCAATTTCATATGTGGCGCGTCTGCCGGGGGTGCCAGGCCCCAATACCATCAAAACATAAACAACTTATTGGGACACTATTCTATTCGAAACGGTCTATCGAAATGTAACTTGCTGTAGCGAGGTTCATCCTCTTTGCGGCCACTATCAAGTCCTAGGAGTACGTTCTCCCATTTCCTTCGCCGATCCGAAATCGGTCCACTAACAGACAATTGTTTGCCAGTGGAGAGTTTTACAGCTGGAGGTGAACTCGAGCGGTCTGGGGGTGGTGGCCCCACCACCACATCTAGTCCCCCGGGGCCCACCCCTCCCATGACCAAACAAGAGAGGGGTTCAAACGTGCCCCAGCCACCCAAACGCGAAAGAAGTATGTGTGATCCTCTACACCATGACCTCCTGCTGATTACTGGTTGGGATAGAATGGTTAGATTTGTGCTACGGCCGCGGCAACTCTTGTTGTGACTGCGATTGTGACTGCGACGGCGATTTCGATTAAGTCCGAGTGCGTCGGATTCGAGTTGACTACATGAAGCATAAGTGATCATATGTACTATATGTGCATAAAAGACCTTTTTCCTCAGTGTAACAGATAAGACTCATGAAGAACGATGACCCACGAAAGGCTGAGACAAACCCGTGGAACAAAACGAGCACAAACACCGGGTCGGAGGCTGGAGATGATTCTGAGATGCACAGCGCTTTTTTCGATTTTCTACACGTCTATGTAGACGCCAATCCGAAGTTGGATCTCCAACGTGCTGGTAGATTGGGATTCGCTGATCACTAGAATGAATTTCGAAATTATTTACGACGCCCGAACAACCGTACTCGCAATGTCTGTCCCTTAAAATAGGACGACATCCAATCCTTGTAACCAACATTATAATCAGAATGGACCTCACGCATAAAGCGCACCCGAGATGGGTCTCCGGACCGTCATCTACGACCCAGGATATGTGTCCAGGGCTATATCGTCTTCCTTCCCATTCGTACCCTTCCGGGTGTGGAAAAACTTTATACTCTGGAAATTGTTACCGTTCGTGGATGACTCCACAAGGGACCAATCTCCTTGATGTGAGGCTGCGGCTTTCTTTAACGAAAGCATCAACCGCGATATCATCACGGAGAGGTACCTGAAACGGCCGTCAGTCACTTGAAGGGGGGTCATAAGTCAAGGGTAAGGCTTACACAACATTGCCGCTGATCGCGATCACAAAACGAATGATGAGGATGGTTGTGGCTCGGCTCAGTGACGACTTACGTTGCTGGAAGAAGCTGGATCGAGTCCTGGAGGCACACACATTGGGTGTCATTGGCTGCAATCAGAGGGAGGAGCGGTCGCACTTACTCTTCCGAGAGATAGGGTCATCTCGAGCACGAAATGGGAGGTGAATATGACCATGAAGTACCACGTCGCATCTTGCGCGATGGTCTCCAAAATGCTCTTGATTTTGAGTTTAGTCACCTTCGACCTAATCCTAACCGCCGTGAAAATGATCGCCGAGAATGCGAGAAAATCTGGAATGTGTGACACCGGAAGGGCCAGTTAAAATGAATGCCATACGATTCAATTAGGACGCTGTAAATAACGCACCATAGACGAGGGGAATTCCTATGCACGCCATCTCCAGCTTTCTATTCCGGGTGTATATACACCCGCGGTATGCGTCGAAGGGTATCGCTGGGAGCTGTATGCCTACACAGAAGCAATCGCGATGAAGCACGCAGGCGCTCTGAATGAGACATAGTTCTTCCGAGTCCAAGGTTTAGTCTTACTATTCCTCCTTGCCGCATAGGTCACCAAACATATCCCAACCGCAAGTTGGCCAGCGGTGATAATTGCAAACCCGACCACAATAGGAACATTTTTCATGGTTACTGCGTATATTCTTTGGGCGGCATTTTCTGGAATCAGCTCGAAGCCACTGAACGACCGGAAAAGCTCCACCTGATGGTCAACACCACTTGTGCGAGGAGGGTGCACGTAACGAACGCGAGAGGGGAGAAGAATGCGGTCTTGTCGCATCTGTTTCATGGGAGTGTGAGAACGGTGATAACATTCGGGGCCCGTCAACGCGGTTCGCACATCTGGAACACAGTGAGCACCATACCCCCGTTGTCAATGAGAATATACGCGGCCTAGGAATGATGTGGCTTACATTTGTTGAGGAGTCCGGAGTGTATGACACTCCAGATACTGTGATTTGGCGGGCAATGGTTAACATCTTCACAGAATCCAGATGGCGGGGTCAAATACTAACATCCCAGCAGCCAAAACTGATATAATATCGGGAGGTACCTATTCTACATGATTCAGTCAGAGGAGAGAACGTTTTGAAAGAGTAGACAGGACTCACGGCAATAAATAGCCAAAACGCTGCCCGACGATCAGCAGAAACTAGGCTTCATTCATGGTCGCACGCACTCCATGACTTTCTCCCAGACCAGGCATATTTGACCTTCAAAACATGGTCTTAGCGGAGAGACGGAGGATCCACGAAGAGCAAAGCCGACCAACCTCGTCGGCCAGCGTCAGGAGATAGTCATAAAAAAGGATCGTGCACGTCGCAAATGCGTAGTGCTGAGAAATGGACAGCGTGAGCTTGGCTACAAAGGTGACCGCGGAGAGCTGGCTACCTTGATCGAGGTACTAGTATTTGCTTTCACGTCAGCGATTGGTAGATGATGCACATAGGGTGGGACTCACAGATCATGCCCAATTGCAATGATGGTGTCTGACTCGGAGGACATGGGAAGTTGGTACCGTGGCGAGGAGGAGAGACACGAACGACGGGGAGGAAAGCCAGGTCGCGGCTTAAGAACCCCGTCCAGACGTTGACATGCTTCCCCGCCGTTTGACTGTTCCCGCACCTCGAACTGTACTACGCTCTGGACCGTCGAGCTATCCTATCGTAATCAAGGTATAACCACCGTGGCTGTGGAGAATCCGATCACTTCAAGCGGTTTTGGATTTCTCCGCCCGACCGCCAGTCCTTGATCACAAAATCTTGGGACTCCAGGGTTGGGAGCCGGAGGAGACATCGAGTTTTGGAGGCGCTAGTCGTCAGGGATGTCGTGCGGGACTTAGAACCCTACGACGAAACAAAAAGTCCGAGCGACCGTTACCGGGAAGTCCAGAGTCCAGACACCCTAAGGCTTGATACACTTAAGCGCCTAAATGGGCCATGCTCGCGTTGGTGGACCCTCACCGAGGCGTGCGTCTGGGGGAATGTATTCAGGTTCTTAGGAGAGCTAGGACGAGCTTAGAGAGATGCGCATAGCAACAAGCAACGCATCTGCTGAGCAACCGTGTCGGGTAGCGGATTTTGACGCAAGTTGTCTTCTGTGTGACATGGTCTATTGAAATGGAACCCGCCGGAAGGGAAAAGTCAACCTTTCCTGAGTTTGACCAAGGGTGTTGACTTACTGGTGGACGTGTCGTTGGGACGGGCTCACCTAAACTCGGAATTTCAGCGCCCATCCTGGGACGCTGGGCCGAGTTTTGCGACGGATGGGCATAAGGTCGAAGGACGGTCGGCCGATTTGTTTCCGGTGTCCGAATGCCGCGCTCAGACGCCGACCGTCTGATCGCCCCCACCTCGTCATCCTCCCAAAGGTTCCGAACCCGCGATGACGGACGACGGGCACGACAAGGCCTGCGGTTGGTTCAAGTTTGGCTCTTCCTACGCTCCCCTCACCATAGGAATGGAGTCCCGACAATCTCTTCGGCTACCACCACACCGGATTGTCTGATCATTTCAACCCCCATGAACACCGTCAGGTTGGCCTCTGTCAACTGCTGATTCTCACATGGTGGGAACCTCTCTTCGGAAGTGCAAACGCACTCAATGTGACCTCGTGAATCTGGACGGCAGATAAAAGACCGGTCGTTGCGAACTACGAGGCTCACATTTTGGCGGACTGAGGTAACAGATAAACTTGTTGTTTCTTCTTGGGTTTACGTCAATGATATTCGCAGACTCGAAGGGAAACAAGGGGAAGCAGAGATCAAGTGTGGAGCCCCGTCCGAGCAGAGGAGGTTGGCAGGGGTAGAAACTAGCGAGATGCGAGGCCGGGTTCCCTGGGTGTACGCTTCTTTTCATAACGTCCCGCCCCCGTTAAGTTGCAGGTATTGGGAAGTCTTGACATACAGTACGCGTGTTTAGGTCAAGAATTTGAACAATGAGCACAGCGTATGTGTCCACTCTTGGATGTGGGGAGATCACGCCAGGTCGGCCGATCAACGAGCTTGTTTCTACGAGTGCTAGTGAGCGTTGTTCTCAACTATCACATCCGCATTCGCCGCTGGTATCTGTACTCTCCAAGGCCTCACGTCCCCCAATCCAGTCCGGTTTCATAATCTATGCTAGTCGATTTCGATTTTCGAGATTTTTTACGCACACTCATTTTTCACCGATACCCGTTTGGACTTCGTGTGTCCACGAAAACTGATCTCATGCCTTGGGTGGGAGAGCGGGAGCATTGATCGTGACGACAGTCTCTAATGTCTATGAAGGTGGGGATGAGTGGAGTTTGCTATGGACGAGAAAGTTGAACGAGAATCAGATTCGGGAGGTGGTGGCGTGCAACGTGAAGCTGGCAGCTGGAGACCTTGACAACACAAGCCTAGGAGTATCTGGACACATCAGGAAGGCCGTCGGGTGTGACTGAATTCACCGGAGGGCAAGATTTTCTGTTTGTTTGAGTTGAGGTCCATTTCTTCCTCCGCTCCCCCCGCTTCCGAATTGCAATCTGACCCTCTTGAGTCGGGCGTTGCGCGAAGTTATGTCACGCGTTTCGGTTCAGCCTCATCAAGCGTTATTTTCTAACTTGAATACCCACTTCCACGACGCGTTTACCTGTCTCTGAGGCGTATTTTTGGATGTTGAGGGGCTTTTTTCACATATTCTTGGTTCCGCGTGCTTACTGGGAAATTCGGTCCGTCGACCCCCGAGAATCTTGTTCAGTTTACTGCGTCACTCGTACCACCCATACATTAAGCAATCTTACTTTGGTCAACGTGGTCACCGTTCAACGTTATGACGTTCAACCGTTGGTGCTGAAGCCGACGCACTGACGCGTGACGCAGGAAGCATCAGCCTTATATGTAAGCGCTGATCAGCACCGACCGACCGAGGACGACTTCAAGCTTCAGGGCCGTCGTGCATTTCTGCATTGTTTAGTGCCGACCAGTGTTGAAAAGCGATCTCTGTCTCTGAACAGTGCTGACCAGTCTAACGAAGGCCGCACCGGAGTTTCATTCACTGCGGTCCCTACTCTCAGTTACTCTCACCCTCTGGTAGGGTATCGATTTGGCCGCTGCGTTTTCTCGCTCACCGTGCTCTTTTGTCACTCGAAATTGCATTCCTGCTCTGTCGCCGTTGGTAACCCGCCAGTCAGATTCACCCAATCCGCGCTTGCAGCCTCTGAGCTTGCGCCGGGCCGGAGCACGCGATATTAACGCCTGACCCCCGGCACGATGGTGAATATCCGGGAACGTGTCTGCGGCATGGCAGGTACCTTTCATCCACACCGCTCGATGTCCACCCCTCCTAACTGTCTCCATCCCTCATCCTTCCAGTGAAGCAACTGATATCTCGAGCATCATGCCCAATCTGAAAGATGTTACGGTAGAGAGGTTGGATATTAAATCGCTTTTCGAGTTTATTTTATCTGATCTGTGCCCGTAGCCGGGGAGATGGGGACGAGGAGCCAACCTGTTTGACCGCAGAAGGGTCATCCGCGAGGTCCAAGAAGAAGAGAAGAAGAGGGTATGTTGCATCGTAGAGTTGCTGATAGCCTTGCTGAATGCGAGGGCTTTAGGTCTAGGAACCGCCGGAGTTCGAGTGATTCGGAGGATTCTGTCCAGAGTTCTCAGTCCAGGTAGAGTTCGTGTGTTTCTAACGCTAAACCCGTCTGATATCCAATCACAGCCAGAAGCCTGGGGAGGGATTGGAGAACGGAAGTGGAGAGCATGGTGGGCAGCCAACGGATAGGTAAGCTTAGCCTGGGATTTTCCCGGAACGTTTCTAAACCCTTATGCAGCCAGGAGAAGGAGTTGACGTCAGCCCAGGAGGATCCCCGGGCCAAGTTCTACGACATGTACCGCACTGAAGCAGAAGAGTACGACCGAGAATTCATCAAGAAGTACGACGAAGACCTGAACACCACCCTCATATTTGTGAGCCTTGTGGATCCGTCATGACACACATACTAACTCGTGATACAGGCTGGTCTGTTCTCCGCTGTCGCCTCCGCATTCGTCATCCAGGTCCACTCCCAGCTCCAGCCCGACCCCAACGATGAGACCGCCGCTCTCCTCCGCGTCCTCATCCACAAGATCGACAACGCCACCTTTGGCAGCGACGTTCCCATAGTCCCGCAATGGACCGGCCCTTCACCCACGATTGTCCACGTCGAAGCCATCCTTTACGCGAGCCTCTCTACTTCGATCTTCTCCGCGTTCCTCGCAATGCTTGGAAAACAGTGGTTGAACCGTTACGCCTCGACCGACATGCGAGGGTCAGCCATTGAACGCAGCCAGGATCGACAGCGGAAGCTGAACGGCATTGTCACGTGGTACTTCCACCACGTGATGGAGTCACTGCCACTGATGCTGCAGTTTGCGCTCTTACTGCTTGGTTGTGGGCTTTCCCTGTACCTTTGGGGAATCAACACGACTGTCGCGTCGGTTGTCGTTGGCATCACTTCGTTTGGTGCTGCCTTCTACGCCCTGATTGTCATTGTGGGGGCGACTTTTGTGAGCTGCCCATATCAAACCCCCGGTGCACAGATCCTCCGACATATCCCTCCCATCCTCCGACATATTCCTCCCATCCTCCAACCTATCCTTCCCATGTTTCATTCAGCCCTCTCCTCTGTCACCAAAAACAGCATCTGCATCGAGTTCTTCGTGGTGTTGTGTGGTTCGGTAAGGGAGGGAGGGTGGACAGTTATGTGCTCCCTCAGGGTGCTTGCATGCCCCCTCTTGTTACCGATTTTGTTGGCCTACGATGCCTATGCCTCCATGCGAACGATAGCCGTGGATGTTCTTACTGTTGAACCGGAGGCTTCCTTTAGCCCTACGGTCCTTAGGTCACATGACCGGGTAACGCTAATAAGCGACCCGATGTCCGGATCACGCTCTATAGCGACCCGAAGGCCGGATTATATTACATGGTCCGTGCGTTTGATGAAGATGGTCCGTGCACCGTGATGTAGGAGATGATGCGGCCTTAAGCCTTCCATCGGAACATCAGTCACACTGTCACTCTGTGACCACAATAGATACCCTTAGATATATATACCCCAGGATATGGACCAGAATAGACAATCGCTCTTCTTCTCTCTTCCCCCACCAGCAACGCACCCAATACTCTCCTAAGGTAAGAATTAGAGTACCTTGTGGTAGTTTAGAATATACCACCGCACCTGCTCAACAGGTTATGAGCCCGGGCCACGCCCGTCTCTCTCTTCAGCGCCCCTCAAGGCTGCAGAAGATGATGAGAAGGCTCTAATCTTACCTTCTGTCGCCACCATGGCCGACTAACTGTGCTGCCCTTGCGCACAGGAAGGAGAGTTCACCAGAACGACTAAATGACGATGAAAAAGCTGCTGGCAACGCCGCGCTCATTCATGTTCGTAGGGCCCAACGACGCTATCAGTCTAACTGTAAGCCTCTGACGGGAAGGTCTGTAGCTGTGCCCCCATGCACACCAGGCGACGGCATGAACAGAGCAGCAATAGCCCCTCAGCCACGAGTAATCTCTGATAGTCGGCGGTGTTGAACCACTTTCCTACGTTGCAAGCGATTCACCATGCTGACTCTTGTTTACTTGGTTGTAGGCTTACCACCTCACCAACAAATCTCAAGAATGTCCAACAATGCGCTCCAGGCATCCGTCCCTCTCCTCGAAGGCCCCAACTACCATATCTGGGCCCAGAAAATGACGATGTTCCTGATGAGTCAAGGCCTTTGGAGAAAGATCGCCAAGGTCAAACCCACTGCCATAGTCGCAGGTAAGGAGAAAAAGGAACAAGATCTCGTAGACACCGACGTCATCGACAACGAGGACGTCAGGGAGGAGTGGGAGGAGAATAATGCCAAAGCTCTCGGCATGATGCTCCTCCGCGTTCACCACGCCATCGCCAACAAATTCGAGTCCGAGATTTATGCCGGAACAGTTTGGGCCTCCCTCAAGAACCTTTATGGGAAACCCGGCCTAGCCGGAACATACCTAGAGTTCAAGGGTGCCATGGAGACCTACATCCCAGGCAACCAGGATCCATCCTTAGCGTTGGATAAACTGGAGACTCATTTCGCGCGACTCCACGCCGCACAATGCCAGATCCCGGAACACTTCCAGGTCATGATTGTCCTGTCGAAGCTCCCTCCCTCCTATAACATGGTAGCCCAAGCGGCATGCCAGAACCCGGTCATCACCAGCTTAAAAATGGCCGATGTTAGGAGATCGATCATCCTCTCATGGGAACAACGAGGTTTCAAAGGCCCTGGGAACCATAACAACCAGGCCAACAAAATGAGCGCTGTACAGCGCCATCAAAACCAACCTCAGTTCCAACAACAACAACGAGAAGATGGTCAAGACAACGGGAGAGGAGGTCGAGGAGGAGGACGAGGAGGAAAGCGCCCTCGCGGCCGACGAGGAGGACAGAAGCAACAGGCTAACCAGGCTGCCCAGTCTGAGGCCGGTCCCTCCTCCA
>Ga0307513_10007979_pt1 | contig 13609 bp, 11 predicted proteins | sample 15_EM_MG_FD_202174 | JGI IMG/M metagenome (GOLD analysis project Ga0307513, IMG submission 202174) | Populus trichocarpa ectomycorrhiza microbial communities from riparian zone in the Pacific Northwest, United States - 15_EM | ecosystem: Host-associated > Plants > Roots > Unclassified | place... | reverse complement strand
GATGCAGGAAGTCGAGCAGCTGTGCGATGAAGTGGTGGTGATCGCGGGTGGCCAGGTGGTGGCCGCGGGCGCCCTCGCCGACATCCGGGCGCACGCCGGTAACAGCCAGCTCGAAGATGCGTTCGTGCATCTGATGGGCACGGGCGACGAGGCCGGCACATGAACCTGCACGGCGTATGGGCGGTCTTCCGCAAGGAATTTCGCGAGAACCTGCGCGACCGGCGCACGTTGTTGTCCGCGCTGGTGTTTGGGCCCTTGTTCGGACCCATCCTCGTCGCTGCAATCGTGCAGTTCGGCATCTCGCATGCCGAAGAACAGTCGGACGAGAACATCAAGGTGGCGGTCAGCCACTCCGAGCGCGCCCCGAATCTGCTCGCGCACCTGCGCGCGCGCGGCGTCGACTTCGAACCGGTCGAGCTCGATGAAGCGGCGATGCGCGATGCGGTCGCGACGCAGACTCACAAGATCATCCTGGATATTCCGGAGGATTTCGGCACGCGCCTGCAAGCCGGCGAGCCGGCGCCGGTCATTCTCTATTCAGACGGCTCGCGCGGCTTCGACCGCCGCGGCGTCGGCCGGGTGCGAGCGCTGATCTCGCAGTACGGCATCGAGATCGCGCAATTGCGCTTCCTGGCCCGCGGCATCGAGCCCTTGTCGGTGTTGCCGATTTCCGTGCAGGAAATCGATGTCTCGACACCTTCGAGCCGCTCCGTCCTGGTGTTGAACATGTTGTCGTACATCGTGCTGCTGGCGATGTTGTTCGGCGGGCTTTACCTCGCGATCGATGCCACGGCCGGCGAACGCGAGCGCGGTTCACTCGAGATGCTGCTGACGGCACCCGTGCCGCGCGAGCACCTGATCTACGGCAAGATCGCCGCGGCCGCGACGTACATGTTCGTGTCGCTGGTATTGACGGTTATCATGTTCGCGATCGCGATCAGCTTCGTGGGGCTCGAGCAGGTCGGCATCGCCGCGAATCTCGGGGCGGCGGCGGCCAGCAAAATGATCGCGTGCTGCGCACCGCTCATCCTGTTCGGCGCCTCGTACCTGAGCATCATCTCGGGCTTCGCCAAGAGTTATCGCGAGGCACAGACCTATCTGGGCCTCGTCATCACCATCCCGACGATGCCGTTGATGTTCGCGGGCATTCTCGGGCTGCAGGCAAAGACCTCGCTGATGTTCGTGCCTTTCCTGAGTCAGCACCTGCTGCTGACCACGATCGTGCGCGCCGAGCCCATCGTGCCGATACACGTGGCGATCTCGGTGACGAGCACGCTGGTCTACGGCGTGTTGCTGATGTTTCTGGCCGGCCGGTTGTACCGGCGCGAAGGCCTGCTGGGCTGATTCCGCTCAGGCGGATTTGCGCCGGATCGGGTGTACACCCGGCGGTAACGTGGCCGTGCGGTGCTGCGCCAGCAGCGCGCGATAACGATAGATCTCCGTCGAGGTGTATTCGCGCGCCTCGACCTCGTAACGATTGTCCCAATAGCCGCGCCGGAAACATTCGAGTAGATAGCGTGGAATGGTGAGATCGCCCGTGGCCCACTGACGGATCACGTGGAAATATTCGTGCAGCACCAGCGGCCCGTCGGCGAAGAATTCCTTGCCGCTGCCGCGCAGGTAGATGCGATCGGGACGCGTCGTGGCGATCGCGCGCCAGTGGAAGCGCACGTAGATCGAATACTGGATGACCTTGATCTCGCCCACCGGCTCGCCGAACAGGCTCTCCAGCGCGAGCTGTACGTCGTTCGGTGGATGACAGCGATTACCTACCCACACGTCTTCACTTCCCTATGCAGAACGAGCCGAAGATGCGGCCTAACAAGTCGTCGGCGGTGAAGATCCCGGTGATCTCGTCGAGTGCTCTCTGGGCCGCCCGCAGATCTTCCGCCACCAGTTCCCCGGCGCGCGACTGTTCCAGTTGCCGCGCCGCACTCTCGACGCATTCGCGCGCACGCGCGAGGGCTTCCATATGTCGACGCCGCGCGGAAATACTTCCGTTACCCGCCGTCTGAAAACTCACGCAATCCTTCAGATGCGCGCGAAGCAGGTCGAGACCCGTTCCGGTGGCGGCGGACACATTGATGCAGGGTGGCCCGGACCAGGTATCGGCGACGGGCACACCCGACCCCAGATCTATCTTGTTGAACACCAGCGTGATGGGTACGTCGTCCGGCAGCCGGGCGCGTTCCTCGTCGAAAGCCTTCGCCAAAGGGTCGTTGGAGGTGTCGATGACGAACAAGACGCGATCGGCGCGCGACATCTCCGCCGAGGCGCGCCGCACGCCCTCGCGTTCGACGAGGTCGTCCGAGTCGCGCAGGCCGGCGGTGTCGAGCACGTGCAGCGGCAGGCCGTCGATATCGATGCGTTCGCGCAGGATGTCGCGCGTGGTACCCGGGATGGCGGTGACGATGGCGGCGTCGTACCCCGCCAGGCGATTGAGCAGGCTCGATTTCCCGGAGTTGGGACGCCCGGCAAGCACGACCGTCATGCCGTCGCGCAGCAGCCGGCCCTGCCCGGCCGCGGCCGCCACGCCGTCGAAATGCCCGCGCACGGTAGCTAGGCGCTCGTGGAACTCTTCATTGCCGAGAAAATCCACCTCTTCCTCCGGAAAGTCGATGGCGGCTTCCACGTAGGTGCGCAGGTCGATCAGCGCGTCGGTCAGCCCCTGCACCATGCTCGAGAACTCGCCCTGCAGCGAGCGCATCGCAGCACGCGCGGCATCGCGGGAGCCGGCGTCGATGAGATCGGCGACGGCTTCCGCCTGCGTGAGATCGATCTTGCCATTGAGAAACGCGCGCTCGGTGAATTCGCCGGGTCGCGCGCGGCGCGCGCCGAGCTGGATGCAGCGCTCGACCAGCGCCTCGACGATCACCGGCCCACCGTGACCCTGCAGCTCGAACACGTGTTCGCCGGTGTATGACTGCGGAGCCGGAAAGAACAGCGCGAGGCCGACGTCGATAGGGTCGCCGGCGGCATCGAGGAATTGCGTGAGCGTCGCGTGGCGCGCGACCGGTAGTTCGCCGACCAGCGTCGCGGCGATCTGCGGTGTCTTCGGCCCGGAAACACGCACGACACCAACGCCGCCCCGTCCTGGCGGGCTCGCTGCTGCCACTATGGTTTCGATATGACTCATGCGTTCACGCGCGTCTGCCGCGCGAAAAATGAGTCTACGCCTGTTGCCGGCGCTGCCGGGCGGCAGCTATTTCTTGCGCGCCTTGTCCTCGGCCGTGATCGTGCGGTTGATGTTCCACTGCTGCAGGATGGACAAGCCCGTGTTCGTGACCCAGTAGAGCACCAGGCCCGCGGGGAACAACGCGAACATCACCGAGAACACCAGTGGCATGAACTGGAAAACCTTCGCCTGCACCGGATCCGGCGGCGGCGGATTCAGTTTGTACTGCATCCACATCGCAAGACCGTTGAGCGCCGGCAGGATGAAGAACGGATCGCGCGCGGACAGATCGTTGATCCAGCCCATGAATGGCGCCTGGCGCATCTCGACGCTTTCGAGCAGCACCCAGTAGAACGCCAGGAACACCGGCATCTGGATCAGCATCGGCAGACAGCCGGAGAGCGGGTTGACCTTCTCCCGCTTGTACAACGCCATCGTTTCCTGACCGAGCTTGGAGCGATCGTCCTTGTACGTCTCCTGCAGCGTCTTCATGCGCGGCGCGAGTGCGCGCATGCGGGCCATCGACCGGCCCGAGTACTGCGCCAGTGGATAGAACATGAGCTTGAGCAAAAAGGTGGCGAGGATGATCGCCACGCCCCAGTTCTTGACCAGGCTGTGCAGCAAATCGAGCAGCGAGAACAGCGGCTTCGACAGGATCGTGAGCACCCCGTAGTCGGCGACGCGCGTGAGCTCAGGATGGAGCGTCTCGAGCTGCCGCTGCAGCTTGGGACCGACGAACAGGTTTTCCTTGATGACGGCGCGGGTCTTGGGGGCGACGACTTCCTTCGGACCGAGCGCGCCGAGGACGTACAGGCGGTCGCGGACGATCAGCGAATACTTGTAGTCCTTCGAGCGGTCGGGAACGATCGCGCTGACGAAGTGGTGCTGCATGCCGGCGAGCCAGCCGTCCTTCACGTTGACGGGAACCTGGTCTTCGGCCTTGTCGATCTTGAGGCGGCGATACCGGTTCTCGCGGTCGGGCACGTTCTTGTCGACAGCCCACATCGCGGGGCCGCGGAACGCGAAGCTCTCGACCTTGAACATCGAACGCTCGACGGCCGGGTCAGTGCGCATGATCCGCGCGTAAGAGTGCACGCTCCACGGGGCATCGGACTGATTGTCGATCGAGTACTCGAGATTGACCACGAACATGCTGCGGTGGAAGACGAAGGTCTTCGTGACCGTGACGCCGTTGCCGTCGGTCCACGTGAGGGGGACGCGCAAGTCGTCCTGACCGGGCGCAAGCGTGTACTGGGTGGCGGCGCTCGAAAACGGCTCGACGTGTGTGGGGCGACGCTCGTCGCCCTTGTCGCCGGCCAGGCCGGACTGCAGCACGTAGTTAGTCGTCGCCGATTCGCGGTTGAACAACACCACCGGCGCGGGCTGACCCTTGATCACCGGGTACCCGGGGAGTTCGGCGCGCACCAGCGTGCCGCCCTTGAGGTCGATGTCGAGCACGAGCACGTCGGTCGTGACGCGAACGGTGCCGGCCGTTTCGAGCACCGCCGCGGGTGCCGTGGCGGGAGTCAGGGAGGCCTGGGGGACCGCGTCGGCCGCAGCCTCGGCGCCGGTCGATGGTTCCGCCAACGGGACAGTGTCCTCGATAGTCGCCGGCTTTGTCTCGATTACCGTGCCATCTGGCAGGGTTGTGCTGGTCGTCGCGGCGGGTGGAACCGGCTTCGGCGCGTAGTCCGTCTGCCACTGGCTGAAGTTGAAATAGAGGGCAATGCCGAGGGCGAGCCAGAGAAAAACGCGGATGTTATTGGTCATGCGAATGCTTCAGGCAGCGGTCCGGAACCGGATCGAACCCGCCTTCATGAAAGGGGTGACAGCGCGAAATGCGTTTGATCGTGAGCCAGGTGCCACGCAGCGCACCGTGCGTTTCGATCGCCTCCATCGCGTAGTGCGAGCAAGAGGGATAGAAACGGCAGCGCGGCCCGAACAATGGGCTGATGGCGAGCTGGTACCCGCGGATCAGGAATTTCAGGACGAAGCGCATGTACGAGCGACGCGTTGCCAAAGGGTCGCGAGGCTAGCACGCAGCGTTGTCGCCGGTGCTTCAGCCGCGGGAAATTTTGCGGCGACCACGATGTCGACCGCGGGGAGCTCGTGCTGGACCAGGCGAAACGTCTCGCGAATCAGGCGCCGCAGCCGGTTACGTTTGACCGCATTGCCCGCCGTCTTCACGGCGACCGCGAGACCGATGCGCGGGAATCCAAGACCATTGGGCCGGACGCGCAGCCCGAAGAAGCGATCGTCAATACGCTTGCCCGATGCGTACAGAGCATCGAACTGAAGTTTGCTGCGCAGGCGCAGTTCGGCGCCAAGGCGTAAACGATTAGTGGGCGGCATAGCTGCCCGCGCAGGCAGACGCTCGCGCGTCAGGGAACGATTTTCTTGCGGCCCTTGGAGCGACGGCGCGCGAGAACTTTTTTCCCGCCAGTCGTCTTCATACGGGCGCGAAACCCAGTGGCGCGTTTGCGCTTGATCTTGCTCGGCTGATAAGTGCGTTTCATGATGATCGGCCAGAGCCGCTGATCTCTACGGAAAAAGGGCGGGAAGGGTACGCAGGGGGTACTCCCAGTGTCAACAATCCCCCTCCAGAAAGATTATCGGAACGGCTAGACTCGCTCCCCGTTTTTCCCCAGCCCCCGACCGGACACCATCCACCCGTGACAGCAGCGACGAGCGAAAGCCTGCGGGTGGAGAGCGGTTTATGGTCGCGCTGCGTGCGTGCGCTCGAGGACGAGCTGCCAGGCGAGCATTTCAACATGTGGGTCCGGCCGCTGCAGGCGGTCGAAAGCAACGGCGCCCTCAAGCTTCTCGCGCCCAACCGCTTCGCGGTGGACTGGGTCAACACCCACTTATTGTCGCGTCTGGGTGAGATCGTCCGCCGGTTCGTGGAGGGCGACGCGCCCATCGTCACCGTGGAAGTCGGTTCGCGCGGGCCCGAGGTCGTCCAGATCCGGGAGCCGGAGCCAAACGGCATCCCGCGACCCAAGCGTAGCGAAGGCATCGTCGTCGGTGTCCGGCTCAATCCCGATTTCACGTTCAATGGATTCGTCGAGGGCAAGAGCAATCAGCTCGCCAAGGCCGCGGCGATCCAGGTCGCCGAAAATCCTGGCCGCGCGTACAACCCGCTGTTCATTTATGGCGGCGTGGGTCTCGGCAAGACGCACTTGATGCAGGCAGTGGGTCACGCCATCAAAGCGCGTGATCCCGATGCGCGCATTGCGTACATCCACTCCGAGCGATTCGTGAGTGACATGGTCATCGCGCTTCAGCACAACAAAATGAACGAGTTCAAGACGGCGTATCGCTCGCTCGATGCGCTGTTGATCGACGACATCCAGTTTTTCGCGAACAAGGACCGCTCGCAGGAAGAATTTTTCCACACGTTCAACGCGCTGCTGGAAGGACAACAGCAGGTGATCGTCACCGCCGATCGTTACCCGAAAGAAGTCTCGGGTCTCGAAGAAAGGCTTAAATCCCGCTTCGGATGGGGCCTCACCGTTGCGATCGAACCCCCCGAGCTCGAGACGTGCGTCGCTATTCTCATCGGCAAGGCGCAGGCCGCGAACGTGCAATTGCCGGAAGAGGTGGCGTTCTTCATGGCGAAGCGTATTCGCTCGAACGTCCGCGAGCTCGAAGGTGCATTGAAACGCGTGATCGCGAATTCGCGTTTCACCGGTCGGCCGATCACGCTCGAATTTACGAAGGACGCATTGAAAGACCTGCTGACATTGCAGGCGAAATTGATCACTATCGAAAATATTCAGAAGACTGTGGCCGACTACTACAAATTGCGCGTGGCTGATCTGCTTTCAAAACGCCGCAGTCGATCCATCGCGCGTCCGCGTCAGGTTGCGATGGCGCTCGCGAAAGAATTGACGACCCATAGCCTGCCCGAGATCGGCGATGCCTTCGGCGGTCGGGACCACACGACGGTGCTTCACGCTTGCGGCCGCATTCGCGATTTGCGCGTGGCGGAGCAACGCGTCGGTGAGGATTATCAAAACCTGTTGAGAACCCTGACCGGATGACTGTGGAAGGCCTGTGGATAATTTTGTGGACAAAGTAGTCCACAGGTCGCGCACAGGGGATGATCAGGGTGTGAGTAACTTGGTTAGGTGTTCAAGACGATGACAAAGGACTGATCCTCAAAGCAGTTTTCGTGTTGTCCACACCGTCCACAGGCTCTATAGCTACTACTACTAGATTTAAATCTTAAGAACAGAAGGCAATCGCATGAAGCTCTCCGCGACCCGCGAGCAAATCCTGGCTCCCCTGCAAAGCGTCATTGGCGTCGTCGAGCGTCGGCAAACCATGCCGGTGCTTTCCAACGTGTTGCTGGCGGCGCGCAACAACCGGATCAGCGTGACGGGCACCGATCTCGAGGTGGAACTCGTCGCCTCGGGCGACGCGAAGGTCGAACAACCCGGCGATGTCACCGTCCCCGGGCGTAAATTGCTGGATATCTTCCGCGCGCTACCGGAAAAAACCCTGGTAACTATCGCCACTGACGGCGATCGTGTGTCGATCAAGGGCGGAAAATCGCGATTCACGCTGTCTTCGTTGCCCGCCACCGAATTTCCGGTAGTCGAGGACATCAACGCCCAACAGACACTGACGCTCGCCCAGGGAGATTTTAGACGTTTGATCGACAAGACGCACTTTTCGATGGCTCAGCAGGACGTTCGCTACTATTTGAATGGCCTACTGCTCGAAACCGACGGCAAGACACTGCGTGCGGTAGCGACCGATGGGCACCGGCTGGCTCTCAGCGAGGCGGAGCTGGAGTCGAAAGCGAAAACCAATCAGCAAGTGATCCTGCCGCGTAAAGGCGTGCTCGAGCTGCAGCGCATCTTGGGCGGCGATGGCAACGTGGATCTGGCGATTGGAACAACGCATGTTCGGGTTCAAATCGGCGACATTCGCTTCACTTCGAAGCTCATTGATGGCCGTTTCCCGGAATATGGGCGCGTCATTCCAGCAAATCCGACCAAACAAGTGGAAGCCGACCGTGAAGGCCTGCGCCAGGCACTGCAACGCACTGCCATTCTCTCAAACGAGAAGTATCGCGGAGTTCGCATCAACTTGAAGTCAGATCTCGTCACGATCCAGGCACATAACCCCGAACAGGAAGAGGCCGAAGACCAAGTCGAGGTCACGTATACCGGCGACGAGGTCGAGATCGGCTTCAACGTCACTTACCTGCTCGACGCCCTTGCCGCGGTGGACTCGGAGAAGGTCGTGCTGGGGCTCACCGATGGCAACAGCAGCTGCCTGGTGCGTGCCGTCGGCGTCACGAGCTCCAAGTACGTCGTGATGCCGATGCGGCTCTAAGCCGCTGCGCCGTCACCGCAGTCGATGTCGCTCGCCGAACTGCGGATCGAAAACTTGCGCTGCGTAGAATCCGCGGCGCTCGAGTTCTCGCCGCAGCTCAACCTGATCGCCGGCGAGAACGGCGCCGGTAAAACTTCGGTCCTCGAGGCGATCTTCCTGCTCGGCCGTGGCCGGTCGTTCCGAACGCGTAACAGCGAGCGGCTCATACGTCACGGCTCGGCGGCATTGACCGTATTTGGCCGTACCGACGACTTGCCCCCCAAGCAGGCGGGCGTCGAGATCGCCGCAGACGGCGGCACGCGTGCCCGGATCAACGGGGAAAACGCGCAGTCCCTGCTCGAGCTCTCGGGCGTGTTGCCGGTCCAGGCCATCGATCCGGAAATCCACAAGCTCGTCGATCAGGGTCCCGAGCGCCGTCGGCGCTGGTTGGACTGGCTGGTGTTCCACGTGGAACCAACCTTTGGTCTTCATTGGGCACGCTACAACCGGGCGCTCAAGCAACGAAACGCGACACTGAGATCTGGAGCCGGCGATACGAGTGCGTGGGATGTGGAGCTGATTCGCAACGGGGAGGCGATCACGATCTCCCGACGAAAGGCACTTGATCGCCTGGGACCTCGCCTGGCCCAAACCCTCGAGCGATTCGGCGGGCTGGACGTGAGCGTTGGCTTCTTCACCGGGTGGGCTGCGGGCACGGCGCTCGAGGAATCACTGCGGTCAAATCTGGAAAAGGATCGCGCAAGGGGAATGACAGGTTCCGGCCCACATCGTGCCGATGTGACGCTTCGCCGGAGCAATCGGGTCGCACGGGAGACGCTCTCCCGTGGACAGCAAAAGCTCACCGCAGTCGCGATGATCGTCTCGCAGCTGCAGCTGCTGCAGGACGAGCTGGGAATGAGCGCGGTATTGCTGCTCGACGATCCGGCTGCCGAGCTCGACGAGAAAAATCTGCAGCGTTTATTTGATGAATTGGCATCCCTTCGATGCCAGATGATTGCCACTTCGTTGACGCCGGAAACCGCGCTTTTTCAAGCACCTAAAGCGACGTTTCACGTGGAACAAGGGCGCGTGAAACGGGTATAATTCGAGCCCGTTTTTTCGAGTCAGTCATGGCCAACGACGACGTCTACGACTCAAGCAAAATCAAGGTCTTAAAGGGTCTCGACGCCGTTCGAAAACGACCCGGCATGTACATCGGTGATACCGATGACGGCACCGGCCTGCACCACATGGTTTTCGAGGTTGTGGACAACGCCATCGACGAGGCGTTGGCGGGACATTGCGACCGTATCGTCGTGACCATTCACGCCGATGAGTCGGTCACCGTCACAGACAACGGCCGCGGCATCCCAACCGACATTCATGCGGACGAAGGGCGCTCGGCAGCCGAAGTCATCATGACCGTCCTGCATGCCGGCGGTAAGTTCGACGACAGCTCATACAAGGTTTCCGGCGGTCTGCACGGCGTCGGCGTCTCGGTTGTGAATGCCTTGTCGGATAACCTGTGGCTAACCATCAATCGCGATGGCAAAGCCCACAAGATGGAATTCCGGCTCGGCAACCCCGTGGCGCCGCTGGCCGTCGCCGGCGACACCACCGAACGCGGCACGATCATCCGTTTCAAGCCAAGTCCGACGACTTTCACGAATATCACGTTCGTTTACGACATTTTAGCCAAACGTTTGCGGGAGTTGTCGTTTCTCAACTCTGGCGTCCGCATCGAACTCATCGACGAGCGCGAAGCCAGGTCGGATGTGTTCCAGCACCAGGGCGGTTTGCAGGAGTTCGTCAAGCACCTGAACCGCTCGCGCTCGGGCATCCATCCGTCGGTGTTCTGGTTCCGCACCCAGGAAGGCCCGATCGGCGTCGAAGTCGCGATGCAGTGGAACGATTCGTATACCGAATCGATGTTCTGCTACACGAACAACATTCCGCAGAAAGACGGCGGCACTCATCTCTCGGGTTTCCGCGCCGCGCTCACGCGCACGCTGAACGACTACATCGAAAAAGAGATGGCGGCGAAGAAGGAGAAGGTCCCGACCACGGGCGACGATTCGCGTGAAGGTCTCACGGCGATCCTCTCCGTCAAACTACCCGATCCGAAATTCTCGTCGCAGACAAAGGAAAAGCTGGTCTCATCGGAAGTGAAGGGCGTGGTGGAATCCGCGGTGGCCGCCAAGTTGTCCGAATTCCTGCTCGAACATCCGGCCGAAGCCAAGGCGATCGTCGGCAAGATCATCGACGCCGCGCGTGCGCGCGAGGCTGCGCGCAAGGCACGCGAGATGACACGCCGCAAGGGCGCGCTCGATATCGCGGGCCTGCCCGGCAAACTCGCCGACTGCCAGGAGAAAGACCCGGCGCTGTGCGAAATCTTCATCGTTGAGGGTGACTCGGCAGGCGGCTCCGCCAAGCAAGGCCGCGACCGGCGCACCCAGGCGATCCTGCCGTTGAAAGGCAAGATCCTGAACGTCGAGAAAGCGCGCTTCGACAAGATGCTGCAGTCCGCCGAAGTCGGCACGCTGATCACCGCGCTCGGCTGCGGCATCGGTCGCGACGATTTCGACATCAACAAGCTGCGCTACCACCGCATCATCATCATGACGGACGCGGACGTCGACGGCTCGCACATCCGCACGCTGCTGCTGACGTTCTTTTACCGCCAGATTCCACTGCTCATCGAGCGCGGTCACATCTACATCGCGCAGCCGCCGCTCTACAAAGTGAAGCGCGGCAAACAAGAGGTTTACGTCAAGGACGACCTCGAGCTCAACACCATGTTGCTGAGCTCCGCACTCGACGACGCAGCGCTGCACGTGAACAACGAGGCGCCGCCGCTGTCCGGACCGGGCCTCGAAGCGCTGGTGCGGCAGTACATGGAAGTGCAGGCCATCATCAAGCGCTGGGCACGACGTTACGACGAACGGCTGCTCGACCAGCTCATCTACATGCCCGAAGTCACCGCGGCCGAATTCGACCGCGCCGACTGGATGCGCGATTGGACCGCCGATCTCGCGCGTCACCTCAGCGGGCTGGCTGACAGCCCGCGGAACTACCGCGTCGAACTGCGGCAGGTCGATGGCCATCCCGCGCGTGTCATGGTCAGCAAGACCGAACATGGCTCGATCACCGAAAAAGCGCTGCCGAAAGAATTCTTCGAGTCGGCTGAATATCGCCGCATCGTCGAGCTCGGCAAGACGCTGTCCGGCATGATCGGCGAGGGCGCGTTCATCACGCGTGACGGCGCCCGAACGGAGATCGGTTCGTTCAAGCAGGCCATGCTCTGGATGCTCGATCAGGCGCGCAAGGGCCAGTCGATCCAGCGTTACAAGGGTCTCGGCGAAATGAACCCTGCGCAGCTCTGGGACACCACCATCAACCCGGAGACGCGCCGCCTGATGCAGGTGCGCATCGAAGATGCCGTGGCTTCGGACGAAATCTTCACCACCCTGATGGGTGACCAGGTGGAGCCGCGCCGCGAGTTCATCGAGAAGAATGCGCTGGCGGTTTCGAACCTCGACGTCTAACTACTGATGTAAGGTCTCATTTGCTCTGACCCTGAATCTCAAAATGTTGTCCTGGCTCCAGCCTGGCCTCTGAAAGTCGAATTTCACCAGGACGAGGACATCGCATTTGAGATTTCGTAGGGCGCCGTCCGGCGCTGTCGAGCGCCCGCTTTCGACTAGCTCCCTGAGCTGGACGCATCACCGACCCCGAACTTCAACGGGTCATTGACCGATGGGCTGCTAGTGAAATGCGGACGCGCAGCGTGCTTGTCCATCGCGAGCCCATGTTCACGGCCAACCTGATTTTCCAAGCAGCGCGCTACTGTGAAGGCGCCGCGCGCTCCGGTCGGTCGAGATGATGCCGCAACGCTTCCCGGAACTGCTCGGGCCGGTCGATCCACGGCAGATGCCCGGCGCCCGGGATGATGTTGAGCTCCAGTCGCGGCACGCTGCGCGCCCACTCGGAGTTCAGCGGTGCACCCATGTCGACGAAGTCGTGGTCGCCCATGATGATCCCGACCGGATACGCGGTCCGGGCGAACTCGCTGATGTAGTCCCAGCCACCTGCCGGATAGGTCTTGGTCGTCAGCGCGCCAACGTGGCTCTTGAAGAGGCCGCGTCCGCCGTCCAGCTGCCGCCACTTGCTCACGTCGGCCAACATGCGTGCGGCAACCCCGATGCGATACGTCGCCGTCTCTTCCTGAGACGTCAACGGGCGCTCGGCGCGAGCCAGACGCAGAGTCTCGAGTTCCCGCGCTACTTCCGGCCGCACCAGGAATGCCTGCGTCTCGAGGTAACCCTGATGCTGGAGTGCCTTCTCGGGCTCGGGGATCGGGTTCTTCAGATATGCGGGCGACACCAGCACCAGCCGTTCGATGCGAGCCGGATATTTCGTCGCGTAGGCACTGGCCAGGATGGCCCCCATCGAGTGGCCCACTAGCACCATTCTCTCGAGACCCAACTCGCGGCGCAGTAGCTCGAGGTCTTCGATGTGGCGATCGAAGCTGATCGACGCATCGGGCGCCGGTGACCGGAGTGAGCCGCGCTGATCGTAGAGAACGAAGCGACGGCCATCCTCCAGACCACGGACGGCCGTCACCAGGCCGCTATGCTCCGCACCCCAGCCGCCGTGCAGCATCACGACGGTCCGTGACCCATGGCCGATCTCGCGCACGTACAGCTGTGGATCGTCTGCCCAGCGCCCGGTAGAAAGGAACCAGTCCTTCAACGGCTGGACGGCCGGGCAATCCTCGCCCGATGCCGCCGGGACGGGAGCGCTTTTTGCGTAGTCGGGCCATGCGAACAAGAAGAGAAGGACGAACGCCGGGGCGCCTCGGGAGAGCGCGAGTCGAGTGATCATGTCCTTGAGACGCTCGCAGCACCCCGAAGGTTTAACGACGGCGATCGTCTCCTTGAGTCGCGCAGTTCATCTTAGGTGACGAGCGAAATCTTCCTGGGCCGATACATTGCGCGATTCTCGAAATGGACTGCAATCCGAAGCCTGGATGAGAGAAAGATTGCGTAGGGAAGCGCAAATGAGACTGGAACGGCAGCCGACTCATTTGACGCGCCCAGTTCGTTGATC
>Ga0307513_10007978_pt1 | contig 13609 bp, 12 predicted proteins | sample 15_EM_MG_FD_202174 | JGI IMG/M metagenome (GOLD analysis project Ga0307513, IMG submission 202174) | Populus trichocarpa ectomycorrhiza microbial communities from riparian zone in the Pacific Northwest, United States - 15_EM | ecosystem: Host-associated > Plants > Roots > Unclassified | place... | reverse complement strand
TCGGTGGCCAAGGCCAGGCCATAGGCACCGATCACCAGCGCGCGGCCCGGGCCGGCGAGCAGCACATCGAGCAGCGGCTTGTCGGGGCCGTCGGCGGCGAACCGCTCAGCAGATTTGATCGCCGCGGCATCGCCACGCGCCTTGGCCTCGGCGAGGCGTTGCGCGGCGAGCTGGCGGCCGTCGAGACGGCGCGTCCAGCTCTGCCCGCCGTCCTCGGTCACGAGCACCGTGCCGCCGTGGCCCACCGCGATGCCGTGGCGCGCATCGGCGAAGCGCACGGTGGTGAGCGTGACGCTCACCGGCGTCGGCGACTGCTGCCACGTCCTGCCGCTGTCGTCGGAGCGCAGCACGAGACCGCGCTCGCCCACGGCGACCCAGCGCACGCCTGCCGCGGCAGCGGACAGCAGCACGGCGCGCTCCGGCGAGCGGACGCGCTCGGCCGGGCGGTCGAGCGCCGCCAGCGTGCCGTCGGCGGCGAGTGCACCGCCAGCCACCAGCGCCAGCAAGGACAGCAGCAACTTCATGTGCTGCGCCTTCAGCGCACGCCTTCACCGGCGAGGGCGTCGGGCGTGAAGGTGCTATCCGAGAAGCGCGGCTTGACGGCGTACTGCGAGGACTTGGCGTTGTAGAGATTGCCGACGAAGGCGACACCCGACAGCAGGTCGTTGAAGCCGAACGAGCCGATCACCGTGCCCGGCAGGTCGGGGGCGACGAAGGTCATCGACCAGAGGGTCTTCCACAGCTGGCCGTTCGCATCCCAGCGGTCGCCCAGCACGCAGATCCAGGTGTCTTCGTCGCAGTAGTAGCGGCTCTTCGCAGCCTGGTGACGCTGGCCTGCGCGCAGCGCCGCCTCGACCACCCACACGCGGTGCAGCTCCCAACGCACGTGGTCCGGGTTCAGGTGGCTCTTGGTGATGACCTCGGCATCGGTCTTCGGCTGCAGCATCCGGTTGCCGTTGTAGGGGATGAACATCTCCTGTTTGCCCACGAGCTTCCAGTCGAAGCGGTCGGTCCGCCCCGTCCAGGTCTCGAGCTCGTCGAAGCTCATCAGTCCGGCAGTGGCGGGCGTCGGCGTGTCGCAGCACGGGTTCGGCAACTTGCGCACGCGGCGCTGGCCGGTCAGGTAGACCCAGGCCTGGTCCTTGCTGCCGTCGATCTGCGTGCGGCCGACGATGGCCTCGCCGGCGCGGATCGGCGGGCCCGAGTTGCGCAGGCGGATCATCCAGTGCTCGTTGGACTTGGCGAACTGCTCGGGGCTGCCGTCCTGAAAGTAGTACGGCATCTGCTGCTCGATCGAGCCCTCGGTGGTCAGCACGGCCTTGCCGTCGGCGGTGAGCTGGTACTGGTTGATGTCCAGCTGCAGCGAGGTGCCGCGCCAGCGCAGCGAGTGGTTCCACATCACCTCGAGCGCCGTCTTCGGTATCGGGAACGGCACGCCGCCGAACGCGCCCTCGACCAGCTCGCCGGTGAGCCTGGCGCGCGTCGCGTTCTTGAGCGTGTTGTCGTACACCCACTGCGGCGCGGCCGCGGTGCGGTGGGTCTTGTAGACGTCGACGCGGTAGCCCGGGTACTTCTGCAGCATCGCCTTGGTGCCCTCGCTGAGCTTGTCGGCGTGCTGCGCCATGTTCTGCGCGTTGATCGAGAGCAGCGGCTTTTCGTCCTTGAACGGGTCACCGCGGCGGCCACCCGGCTTGTCACCGGCGATCGGCGTCGTGTAGCCGCCGGTCCAGGTCGGGATGCTGCCGTCCTTGTTGCCGGCCTTCTCGGCGCCCAGTGGCGTGAGTTCGTTCTTGAGCCGGGCAGCTTCTTCCGCGCTCACGCCGGCCGAGGCCGGCAGCGCGAGGCCGAGGGCCGCGATCGCGGTCAGCGCAACGGCGATGGAATGTCGGTGGGTCATGGCTTGTCTCCGATGGGATCAGAAGGAGCGGCGCAGCGTCAGCGCCAGGTTGTTGCGGTCGGCGAGGGGGTTGCCGTGGCCATAGATCGCACTGCCACCGGTCGCCAGCGGCGAGAAGTCGACGAAGGGCACGGCGGGGCCGATGTACTGCGTATAGGTCAGCGCGAACTGCCAGACGCCAAGGTAGTTGCCCTCGAGCCCGATGTTGAAGTTGCCGGCGCCCTTGGCGTCCCAGACCGTCGCGGCCGAGTTGCCGCTCACCGTGTAGCGCACACCGATCGGCACGTTCAGGTCCAGCCCGGGCAGCACCTGGCGGTAGCTCGGCGTGAAGATGAACTGGATCGCCGTGGCGTCGCGCGTGCGGCCCTTGTCGAGTTCGCCGTCCGGATCGTTCTTGTGCAGCACGCGGTTCCAGGCGACCTCGGCCACGAGCGCCGACTCGCGCGCAAGCAAGCTCGGCCCGAAGGTCGCCAGTGTCGACAGGTTCAGGTGCGCCGTGCGGCCGGTCGCGTAAGCCGGTCGCGGCTGGCCGGGGAAGAATCCGTACAGGATGTTGCCGCTGCGCAGCGCCGCGCCATCACGGATCGAGGCCTCGGCGGCGAAGTTGAAGTCGCCCAGCGAGCGCGTGGCGCTGATGCCGTAGGTCTTCACGTTTTCGGGGAACACGTAGGACCAGCTGCCCGGCAAGGTGCCGAAGGGGCTGGGAGTGCCCGCGGGATCGAGCTGGCCGTACAACTGCCCGCCCTTGTCGTGGTAGCGCGCAGCGTAGAAGCCGAGGTCGGTCTCGGCCAGGCGCCACTTCAGCTGCAGGCCGAACTGGCCGGAGTTCTTCGGCTTGATATCGCCGCCGGGCTGCAGCACGAAGCTGCCGACGTTCGGGATGTTGACGAACTCGGGCTGCTGCGCGCCCCACGGGATATTGGCCACCGAAAAGTAGCTGCCCGAGGGCGGCAGCCGATCGGCCTCCCAGCGGAACTGGTAGTAGCCGCCGACCGACACATCCGGCGCCACCTGCAGCTGCGTCGAGAGCTGCGGCACCGGGCGGATGATCTCCTTGAACTGCGCGTTGGGCGAGCCGAGCAGCTTGAAGACGTCGATCGGGCCTTGCGCACGCGCGATGCCGTTGTCGCCGAAGAACAGGGTCTCGCCGTACTGCAGCGCATGGCGGCCGAGGCGCGCGGTCAGCTTGCGGCCTTCGCCGAGGTCCCAGCCGCCGAAGACGAAGGCATCGAGCACCTCGGCCTTGCGACCGGCGAGCTTGCGGGTGTCTTCGGGGAACTCGTCGGCCGGCGTCTGGCCGTTGAGTGTGTCGGCCGCGGCGGTCTTGCCGCGATAGGCGGCGTCGTACCAGGCCGCGCCGCTGAGGCGCAGGCCGTAGTCCTTGCGGAAGACGGCGTCGAACTCGCTCAGCAGGTCGAGGCGCTTCGAGACGAAGCCCCGGTCGCGGAAGTTGTCGTCGCCGGCGTTGAAGTTCAGGGCCTGCGGAAAGGCCGACTGCGGCACGTTCGGCACGAGCAGCCGGAACGAGTCGACCAGCGCCGGGTCGGCCTTCTGGGTGCGGTACACCAGGCCGGCCTTGACGGTGTTGTCGAAGCGGACCGACCAGTCCGGGTTGCCGGTGTCGACCTCGACGGCGCGGGCGTCGCAGCTGGCCATCGCGGCCAGCGCGGCCAGCGCCAGAGCGGCCAGCCGAGGCTGGGGTGCGGGGCAAACAGTGTGTGTCATGGGTCTCCTCTCGTGGTTGTTCGGTTTTGAAAGATCTGGACTCGGCGTCAGGCGGGCTGTGCCACCAGCGGTGCGAGCTGCGCGACCAGCGCAGGCAGGTCGGTCGAGGCTTCGGGGCGCAGGTCCCAGCGCGCCGCCTGCGTGACGACGGCGTGCACCTGCCGCGCGCGTTCGCCGCGGCGGGCCATGAAGGCGTCGAGCAGGTCGTCGCGCGACAGTCCCGTGCGCAACAGGGCGCCGAGCACGAGGGCGTCCTCGATCGCCTGCGCTGCGGCCTGGCCGAAGTGCGGCGGCAGCTCGTGCGCGCTGTGGCCGATGCGCAGCACGCCGTGTGCGTGCCAGGGGCCGTCGAGCAACCCGCTGTGCACCGGGCGCACGACGGCCGGCGTGTCGTCGCTCCATCGCGCACCCAGCGACTGCAGCAGCCTGCTTTGGCTCGACAAGGTCGCGCGCATCGCGGCCGGCGTCGATGCGGCACCCACCGGCTGCAACACGGCGATGCCGGCGCGTCGTGCGTCCACCGGGACGACCATGGCCTTGGTGGCCCCGTTGCCGATCACCCAGGTGGCCCGCTCGAGCGTGACCGGCCGCGGCAGCAGCGCATGGCACCACTGCTGCGGCAAGGTGTCGAGCGGCATCGCGCGGGCGGCTTGCCCCGCCAACGCGGGCAGGCGGGCACCGCTGGCGATCACCGCGAGATCGACGTGATGGCGCTCGCCATCGGTCGTCACGATGGCGTCGCTGTCGTTGTCACTTTCGCAGGCGTCGCGCACCGCGCGTCCGCTGTGCAGGCGCGCGCCGTGCGCCACGGCGGCCTCGCGGAGCAGGTCGATCAGGTCGCCATAGACCATGCCCAGCGACGAGGGGAATTGCGGGCCGGCCAAGTGCGGCGTCGGGATCTCGAAGAGCGCTCGGCCGTCGCCGCCCTGCACCGCCAGCCCGTGGTACGGGAAGCCGCGGCGCACGCAGGCCTCGCCGACGCCGAGTCGCACCAGATCGCGCAGCAGGTTGGGCACCACGTCGATGTGGGCCTGTGGCTGCCTCGGCGCCGGCTCGGCCTCGAACACGTCGACGCGCAGTCCTGCGGCGGCCGCGGCCAAGGCAGCTGCCAAGCCCGCCAAACCTGCGCCGATCACACCCACATGCCCGATCGCAACCATCGCGATCAGGCCTGTCGAGCCGGTTCGGTAATTTCGGGCGAAAGCACGCCTGCCGCTTGGCACGAGGCCATTCGTTGTCTCCTGTTTCTTTTTTGGGGAATCGGGTTAGCGAGAGATTACGGACATCGAAGCCTCATGAAAAATGGCTTCTTTCCATTCGACGATTCGATCGTGTGAACAGTTTTCGGGTTAACCCGAGATCGTCACCCGTCCACCCATGCGCTTCAACCGACTCGATCTGAACTTGCTGGTCGCCCTCGATGCCTTGCTCACGGACCGCAGCATCACGAAGGCGGCGGAGCGCCTGAACCTCAGCCCCTCGGCCACGAGCAATGCGCTGGCGCGGCTGCGCGAGTACTTCGACGACGAGTTGCTGGTGCAGGTCGGGCGGCGCATGGAGCCGACCTCGCGCGCACAGGGATTGCAGGAAGCGGTGCGCGACGTTCTCCTTCGAGTAGAGAGCACGATCGCGATCCAGCCGCAGTTCGATCCCGCCGAGTCCGACCGCGTGTTCCGCATCTTCGTGTCCGACTACACGCAAATGGTGTTCGTGCCGCACGTGCTCGCGCTGGCCAGCGAGGAACGCTGCACGGCGCGCTTCGAGTTTCTGCCGCAGGTGAGCAACCCGCAGAGCAGCCTCGAACGCGGCGAGGCCGACCTGCTCATCATCCCGCGCGGTTTCCTCTCGCCGGACCATCCGCACGAGACGCTCTACACCGAGGACTTCGTCTGCGTCGTGTGGCGCGACGGTACCCTGGCCCGCGGCGAGCTCACGTTCGAGCGCTACCTCGCGGCCGCACACGTGCTGATGCAGCCGACGGGCAACTTTGGCGACTCGTTCGAGACCTGGTTCGTGAAGCGCTACGGCGTGACGCGGCGTGTGGCGGTCACGAGCTACGGCTTCTCTGCGCTGCCGGCGATGGTGGTCGGCACCGACCTCATCGCCACGGTCCACACACGGCTTGCACGCGTGTTGCAACCGGCCTGGCCCATCGAGTTACGCACACCGCCACTGCCGATCACGGCAATGGAACAGGGGCTGCAGTGGCACAAGTATCGCGCGCAGGATCCGGGGCTGGTGTGGCTGCGGGGGCTTCTGAAGAGGGCTGTGACGAGGATGGACGCATTGCCGGCCTGACTGCGAACGACCACGGTATGTCGATACCCGCGAACGCTCTTGGCATCGGCGTGCTCTGCACAGGCCAGGTGTAGCGCGTCCCCGGGCCGCAACGCATTACCTGCGTCCAACGTCGTCACGGCCGCCCGGTGAAAGTCTGCGGGCTCAACCGGCAACAGCTTGAGGTCGTTGGCCACCAGCCGTTCGAATCGCTGCCAGGCATGCTTGGCCTGCTCTGCGTCAAGCTGGCCCGTGCGTTGGTTGATGCCCAGAGCGCTGGCGAACTCGGGTACGCACCAGGCGGCCGAAACCAGCTCGGCCTTGGTGCTGGCGTACCACTTCGCGACGGCTGCGCTGCCGGTTTCGTTCACGATCAACGCGACGAGGGCGCTGGTGTCCGGTGCGCGCTTCCGCAGCGCGGCGTCTCGGTCTCACGCAGAGCAGCCGGGCACGGGAGGCCGCCCGCGATCCGCGCGGCGAGGCCACGCTCGACATCGTCGAAGCCGCGGTCGCGCAGCGGCGCGGCCCGCTGACCGACGTGACGCTCCTGGATTGGCACGCAGCACTCTTTCCGAGTGGACGCAGCGGCGTGACCCACATCGTGGCCGGCGCCTATCGCACGCATGCCGACCCGATGCAGATCGTGACACCGCGAATCGGAAAGCCCGACACGGTCCATTACCAGGCGCCCGACTCGCGAGACGCCGAACCCCGCTCGGGTGCGAACGCCTGCGGTGACACGCCGCCCAGGATTTGCAACGACGCATGACGGACGAAGACGCGATTTCATGTCAACGTTTTGGTGAAACGAAGTACTAAGTCCCGGCGGCCCCCCTTTTGCGGGGTTCATTCCGGGCGCGCTCGGCGCACACTGCAGGGGCACGCTACTTGCAGGAGTCGCCCATGTTCCGCCCACCGTTCGCTCCCGCCTTGATCAGCAGCATCGTCGCGCGTCTTCGCCGCGCCGCCGGCGAGTTCCGCAAACAAGCACCGGTCGTCGAAGGCCATCGCCCGGCGGCGCCGACGATCGGCGCCTTCGGCCTGCTGTCGGGTAGCGGCGACCAGCGGCCCAACTGAGACGGGCGCACAGACCGATTCGCGCCGTGCAACCGGGTGCGGCTCGGCCCCCAGGAAGCACCCAAGGTCTCCGGCCGCCATCGGCTTGCTGACTAGCACAGGCGTAGTACAGGCGCCCGCCCAATCCGCACCGGCGCGCTGGGTCACATCCGCCGACGCCGCACGTTCGGCGCCGCTTCGGTAGCCTGCTCATTCACGCTCGCAGCCCAGCGCCGCGAGGACGCCGCTCGCGCTAGGTTTCAGGAGCCTTCCGATGAAGACTGACTTTCGTTGGGCACTCGCCTTCGCCCTCCTCGCAGCACCGGGCCTCGCGCTCGCCCAGGCCCAGGCCACCGTCAAGCCCGACGGGCAGTTCCGCTATGCGTTCGGCGCTGGTGCGAGCTACACATCCGGCAACACCGACTCGGCCAGCGTCAACCTCTCCGGCGACGGCGTTCGCGCAACCGGCAGCAGCAAGTGGCAGTTCGGCGGCAAGGCCTTGCGCGGGCGCTCGCAGGGCGCGCAGACGGCCGACACGCTGGCCCTGGGTACCCAGTACGACTTCAACTGGACGCCGCAGTGGTACGGCTTCGGCAAGGCCGACTTCCTGCGCGACCGGCTGGCCAACGTGTCGTCGCGCGCTTCGCTGTTCGGCGGCGCGGGCCGGCACGTGGTCAAGACCGACCGGCTGACCTGGGACCTCTCGGCAGGCCTCGGCTACAGCCAGGACCGCTACTTCGATGCCACCGAAGTCGCCGGCGAGTCGCGCACCCGTTATGGCCGCGCCGAGGCCGTTCTCGCCGAAGAGTCGCATCACCGGTGGACGCCGACCACGTCGTTCCAGCAGAAGCTGTCGCTCTACCCCGCGCTGCGCAGCGACGCCGGCTACCGCAGCGCATTCGACGCCGGGATCTCGGTCTCGATGACCTCGACGCTGAGCCTGACCGCCGGCCTGACCCACCGCTACAACAGCGACCCCGGCGTCGGCCTGAAGCGCAACGACACGCTGCTCGTCACCGGGATTGCGGTCAAGCTCGATTGAGCGGCCTGAGCGGCCGAGCTCCCGGCACCATCGCAGTGAGCACGCCGGCGTAAACCGGTGCGCGAGCCTCTGGCCGGTGCGCTTCCCCGGCCGCAGCGCGCGCGCGCTTTGCCGCTCTGAAGCGCGATCCACCTCGATGAGGGCGCCGCATTCGCCAACCGCTGAGCGTTGGCACGCGACCTGCTAGACATGACTCGTCATAACAGGTTCGAACGGTCCCGATGAATTCAGCCCGCAAGCCATCGAAACCGGCCAGCGCCGAAGCGCGGGTGGTGCCGATGTCGTCGGTGCCGATGCACACGCAGATCCGCGAAATCATTCGCCGGCGGGTGCTCGACGGCACCTACGCACCGCACTCGCAGATGCCGTCCGAGAGCCAGATGATCGAGGCCTTCTCGGTCAGCCGCATCACGATCCGCCAGGCGCTCGGCGACCTGCAGAAGGAAGGGCTGATCTTCAAGGTGCCGGGCAAGGGCAGCTTCGTCGCCAAGCCGAAAGCCTTTCAGAGCCTGTCGCGCCTGCAAGGCTTCGGCGAAGCGATGGGGCCCTCGGGCTACGAGACCTTCTCGCAGGTGCTCAGCACGAAGCGGGTGGCGGCCAGCGAAGTCGTCGCGCGCCGACTGCAAGCAACACCCGGCAGCGCGGTCTACGAGATCCAGCGGCTGCGCTACCTGAACCGCGAGCCGATCTCGGTCGACCAGAGCTACTTCCCGCTCGCGCTCGGCGAACGGCTGGCACATGAAGACCTGCCGACGCGCGACATCTTCGTCATCCTGGAGAACGACTTCGGCCTGCACCTGACGCATGCCGACGTGCAGATCGAAGCCATCTCGGCCGACGAGTTTCTCGCCCGCCAATTGCGAATCGACGAAGGATCGCCGCTGCTGCGCATCGAGCGGCTGACCTATGCCGACGCGCAGCCGATCGACTTCGAATTCCTCTACTACCGCGGCGACGCTTTCCAGTACCGCCTGCGCATCGACCGCACCTAGGAGCAGCAGAACATGAAGACCGTGGAGATGGAGTTCGACCTCGTCGTCATCGGCGGCGGCACCGGCGGCCCGATGGCCGCGGTGAAGGCGAAGGAGCGCAACCCGAAGCTGCGCGTGCTGCTGATCGACAAGGCCAACGTGAAGCGCAGCGGCGCGATCTCGATGGGCATGGACGGCCTCAACAACGCCGTCATTCCCGGCCACGCGACGCCCGAGCAGTACGTGAAGGAGATCACCGTCGCCAACGACGGCATCGTCGACCAGGAAGCGGTGATGGCCTACGCCTCGGGCAGCTTCGCGATGATCCAGGAGCTCGACCGCTGGGGCGTCAAGTTCGAGAAGGACGAGACCGGCGACTACTCGGTGCGCAAAGTCCACCACCTCGGCGCCTACGTGCTGCCGATGCCCGAGGGGCACCACATGAAGCGCATCCTGTACCGGCAGTTGAAGCGGGCGCGGGTCGAGATCACGAACCGGGTCGTCGTCACCCGCGTGCTCACCGGGCCCGACGGTGAGGTCGCCGCGGTGATGGGCTTCGACTGCCGCACGGCCGAGCTGTACGTGATACGCACCAAGGCCGCGGTCATCTGCACCGGCGCCGCCGGGCGGCTGGGCTTGCCGGCATCGGGCTACCTGATGGGCACTTATGAGAACCCGACCAACTGCGGCGACGGCCACTCGATGGCGTACCACGCCGGGGCCGATCTGGCGAATCTGGAGTGCTTCCAGATCAACCCGCTGATCAAGGACTACAACGGCCCGGCCTGCGCCTACGTCACCGGCCCGCTGGGCGGCTACACGGCCAATTCGAAAGGCGAACGCTTCATCGAATGCGACTACTGGAGCGGCCAGATGATGCAGGAGTTCTACAACGAACTGCTCAGCGGCAACGGCCCGGTGTTCCTCAAGCTCGACCACCTGGCCGAAGAAACGATCCAGGAAATCGAGACCATCCTGCACAGCAACGAGCGGCCCAGCCGCGGCCGCTTCCACGACAAGCGCGGCAACGACTACCGCAAGCAGATGGTCGAGATGCACATCTCGGAGATCGGCTTCTGCAGCGGCCACAGCGCATCGGGCATCCACATCAACGCGCGCGGCGAGACGTCGGTGAAGGGCCTCTACGCCGCCGGCGATTGCGCCAGCGTGCCGCACAACTACATGCTCGGCGCCTTCGTCTACGGCAAGCTGTGCGGCGAGAACGCGGCCGCCTATTGCGCCGAGGTCGGCCACTCGACGGCCGAGGCGCAAGCGCAGGCGGCCGAGAGCGCGCGCATCCTCGCGCCGCTGCAGCGCACCGGCGGCCTGACGCCGTACCAGATCGAATACAAGACGCGGCGCCTGGTCAACGACTACCTGCAGCCGCCGAAGATCACCAGCAAGTACCGGATCGCGCTGCGCCGCTTTGCCGAGATCCGCGAAGACACGGCGTCGATTTCGGCCGGCAATGCGCACGAGTTGATGCGGGCGATGGAAGCCCATTCGATCCTCGACTGCGCCGAGATGGCCGCGCATGCGTCGATGTTCCGCACCGAGAGCCGCTGGGGCCTGTACCACAACTACGTCGACCACCCCGAGCGCGACGACGCGAACTGGTTCTGCCACTCGCTGCTGAGCCGCGGCGCACAAGGGCAGATGGCGCTGCGCAAGAAGGCGATCGAACCCTACATCGTGCCGATCGACGACGAAGAGCGCACCGCCTACCAGCGCCTGCGCGTCGCGACCACGGCCGAAGCCGCCTGAACACCGCACCGGTCAACCGAAAGCCTCGCATGACTCTTGCAGCCACCCTCACCCAAGTCCCCGTCCGCGTCGACGAATCGAAGTGCATCGCCGAGAAGGGCTGCACCGTCTGCGTGGATGTCTGCCCGCTCGACGTGCTGGCCATCGACATGCTGACGAAGAAGGCCTACATGAAGTTCGACGAGTGCTGGTACTGCCTGCCTTGCGAGCAGGACTGCCCGACCGGCGCCGTCACGGTCGACATCCCCTACCTGCTGCGCTGAGGAGCGCCATCGATGGACACCGGACTGCAAACCCTGGCCGAACGCCTGGCCGACGCGGACGCCACCGTGCGCCGCCTGGCGGTGATCGACCTGCCGTACAGCGACGAAGACGACATCGTGCCGCTCTTGCTGCCGCTGCTCGCCGACAGCGACGCGATGGTCCGCAGCGAAGCGATCCGTGCACTCGAAGGCTTCGAGCAGCTCGACGTCGTGCAGGCGCTGGCGCCGATGCTGCTGGACGCCGACGCCGATGTGCGCAAGGCCGCCGGCGCCGTGCTGTCCGAGCTGAAGGAAGCGGCATCGGCAGCGCCTTTGTTGCCGCTGCTGATGGAAGGCCCCGCCGAAGTGCGCGCGCTCGCGTTCCACGCCGTTCGCGCCTTGCGCTCGCCCTTGGCTTTCACGCCGGCGATGCAGTCGCTGCGCGACCCCGATGCGGCCGTGCGCCGCGAAGCGGTGGGCGTGCTCGGTTATCTGAAGGACCCGGCGGCGATCGGCGACCTGGCCGAAGTCGCGGCCAACGACCCGGATGTCGAAGTGCGCCGCATCGCCGTCGGCGCGCTCGGCTATTCCAGCACCGTGAGCGTGCTGCCGGCCTTGACCCGCGCGCTCACCGACAGCGGCTGGATGGTCCGCGACGAAGCCGCGCAAACCCTCGGCAAGCTGCGCCTGGCGCTGGCCATCCCCGAGCTCGTGCGCGCGATGCAGGACGACTACTGGCAGGTCCGCGTGAAGGCCGCGCGCAGCCTGGGCCTGCTGAAGGCCGAGGCCGGGCTGCCGTCGCTGGTGGCGTCGCTGACCCACACGATCAGCAACCTGCGCAAGGAAGCCGTCATCGCCCTCGGCGAGATCGGCGACACCCGCGCGATCGCCCCGCTCGAAGCCGCGCTCGCCGACCCCGACCCCGACGTGCGCAAGCTCGCCCGCTTGGCGCTTACCGCGATCGGCCTGGCACAGAAGGCCCGCGTCGAAGGAGCGAAGCCATGACCTTCGTCGTCACCGAGGCCTGCATCCGCTGCAAGTACACCGACTGCGTCAGCGTCTGCCCGGTCGACTGCTTCCACGAAGGACCGAACTTCCTCGTCATCGACCCCGATGCCTGCATCGACTGCGCGGTCTGCGTGCCCGAATGCCCGGTCGGCGCGATCGTCGCCGACACCGACGTGCCCGCAGGCCAGCAGCGCTTCGTCGAGATGAATGCGCGCTATGCCGCCGTGTGGCCCGTCATCAGCCAGGCGCGCGAGCCTTTGCCCGATGCCGAGCAATGGGCGTCGGTCGCCGGCAAGCTCGAACAGCTGATCGAGCACGCATGAGTTTCATCAACGCCTGTCCATTCCTGCGGAGAACCTGCCCATGAAGCCCATTGTCCTGCGAGTCTGCGCCACCCTGGCGCTGACTCTGAGCGCTGCCCTGCCGGCCCTTGCACGGCAGGAAGTGGTGATCGGCATCGGCACCCAGAACACGACCACCAACACCGTCACCGGCGGCGTGGTTCTGAAGGAGATGAAGCTGATCGAGAAGTACCTGCCGAAGACCGGCAAGTACAAGGACATCGACTTCACGCTCGACTGGCAGAACTTCACCTCCGGCCCGCCGATCACCAACGGCATGATGGCCAAGAAGCTGCACATCGGCATGATGGGCGACTACCCGCTGCTGGTGAACGGCGCCACCGGCCAGGCGAGCGCCGGCAACGAAACGCTGCTGGTGGCGATCATCGCCTACAACGCGTTCGGCTCGGGCAACGGCGTCGTCGTCCACAAGGACTCGCCGTACTACGAGTTGTCCGACCTGAAGGGCAAGACGATCTCGGTGCCGTTCGGCTCGGCGGCGCACGGCATGGTGCTGCAGGCGATGCAGACCCGCGGCTGGAAAGACGACTACTGGAACCTGCTCAGCCAGAGCCCCGAGGTCGGCACCACCAACCTGCAGGAAAAGAAGATCGACGCGCACGCCGACTTCGTGCCCTTCGCCGACCTGCTGCCGTACCGCGGCTTCGCCCGCAAGATCTTCGACGGCGCCGAGACCAAGGTGCCGACCTTCCACGGCGTGGTCGTGCGCCGGGACTTCGCCACCGAATACCCGGAAGTGATCGTCGCCTACATCAAGGCGCTGATCGAGGCCGATGCCTGGGTTCGCGGCAACCCGACCGCCGCCACCGCGAAGATCGAGGAGTGGACCAAGATCGAAAAGGAAGTGGCGTATCTGTACCTCGGCCCGGGCGGCATCCACACGCTGGACCCGACGATCAAACCGCGCTGGCTCGACACCATCAAGACGGGGCACGAGGTGCTGACGCGGCTGAACCGCGTCAAGCCGCTGGACATCAACGCCTGGGTCAACGAGACCTATGTTCGCCAGGCCTACAAGGAACTCAAGCTCGACTACGACGCGCAGAAGCAGACGCTGGCGAACTACGACATCAGCGGCACCGACCCGCTGTGCAAGACGCCGATCACGCGGCCGAAGGAAGCCGGCGAAGTGTGGATCGAGCGTGCGCCCATCGTCGCCTACTCGTCGCCGGTCTGCACCTTGGCCGCCATCAACAAGGCGCAGAGCGAAAGCAAGAAAATCAAGGTCGCGTACCTGTACGACAAGGCGCTGGGCATCAAGCTGT
>Ga0307513_10007977_pt1 | contig 13609 bp, 10 predicted proteins | sample 15_EM_MG_FD_202174 | JGI IMG/M metagenome (GOLD analysis project Ga0307513, IMG submission 202174) | Populus trichocarpa ectomycorrhiza microbial communities from riparian zone in the Pacific Northwest, United States - 15_EM | ecosystem: Host-associated > Plants > Roots > Unclassified | place... | reverse complement strand
GTGCCTTCAAAACATAAAACAAAGAATATCAATGCATTTTATATATAAAACATAGGCAAAACACTAGTTAAATGTGGGTGAAACTATCAAATAATATGGTTGCATCACCAATCTAGAGTTATACAACTCCAATTGAGGCAAGACTAATGTCAAATGTTAGCTAACTCATTCCTCTACATCTTTCATAGAAAACGTTACAACAATTTCTATCATCTTCTATATCCAATTGGTGTTGGTATTTTCCATTACTAAACTGCCCAGACTTGAATTCATGGATTTAGACACTAATCAAACATTTTTTATGCATCGTTTTAACATCATAGGATTCCATTACATATAAACTCTATTAGGAACCAACAATTGAAGTTCATTCCATATCAAGACATCAAATCTTTTTTTTTTTTTTTTTCATGATAACATGATTCACACAACTTCAAGCATCAATATAAACCATATAAGTGCAAATCAAGAGATATGAAAATAAGTTAAAAATGATTTCACTTACTGCACACTTCATCATCATTATATCAGTATAATACCATTGAAGACTCCCCCTTCCCTCATATTTTTTTTTCTTTTAGCCGAATGGTGGGGGTTTCCTAACAACTCCTACCTTCATCAATCCTAGTTAAAAATATTGTGTTCCTAGACTATTTATTCTCTAGAGTATGTATTTGCATTGATTTTTCATTTACCCTAATTAAATTCAAGCATCCTAAATCACTTCATTTAGGGCTTTCTTCTCTTACAACCTAACACCTCCCATAACAAGTTCCAATAGTAAAGGATTACTCTTACCTCACGAATTTGGAAGAATTTTAAAGAAGTACTTGGGTGATATTCTCCTCCTCCCTTTTGGTTTTCCTTCTTCTCTATTTTTTTTTTGTTTTAGTCGGTTCCCTCTGTCTTTCTCTACTTCAAATTCTTGATTTTTGACCTTACAATTATTCTTCTTTCACTCTTGCGCTTGGTAAGAGGAACATACAAATGATTTTTTTTTTGAAATTGAAATGGGGAAGGGTTGTTCTCTATGGTTTCCGCCAGCTTTATGGAGAAGAAAAGTGTCCATTTTACTCTCTCACATGTATTTGTACCCCTTCCTAATTGGGACTAGGCTTTGTTCGACTATTGTCTTATTAATTCCTAGTATTTCTTCCTCTCTTTTTGTACAGTTTAATCCTCTATCTTGTAATTTTTTCATTCCTACACTTTAATAGTTAGAGTGACTTCCTAATTTATTTACTTATTCTAAACTTCATAAATATTGATTTTTTTTTTCTAATTAATTTCAACTTGGGGTTTACATAGACAGTGGTCTGGACAACAGCGTGTCCGTGCCAATTGGGCTCCAATTTTGATCACACAACTCCCCATTGTCCCCAGTTTTGCAGCAGTACCCAACAACCCTTTGCTCACCTTATTGTTGGGAATGTTTCTACTACAACTTGGTTCCCCGACACCGACGTGAATCAACACATCACACCTGATCTTGCACCCTATCTTCATAATGACATTTGCATGTTGGTGACGGTAAGGGCTTTGACATATCCAATATTGGACAAACTACGTTACATTCCCCAAAACACATTTTTACATTATCCAATGTTCTTCATGTGCCTCATATTACCAAACCGTTGTTATCTGTTCAGAAATTCTGCCGTGACAATCATGTTTATTTTGAATTTCACACTTCTATGTTTTATGTCAAGGATCTCATCACCAAGGAAGTTCTCCTTTCTGATCAGAGTAATGATGGTCTTTATGTCCTCTCCGAGTCTTCTACCATGTCAATTCCTCAAGCTTTCTGGTACCCTTGCATCTCTGACTGCTGACCTGTGGCTTCATCGTTTGGGTTATCCAACCCCTCGTATTTTAAATTTGTTAGTTTACGATAATAAAATCATATGTAACTGTAGACATTCTCTTACTCAATGTCAAGCTTGTCCATTAGGCAAATCGTTGCGTATGTTGTTGCAACCTACGGTTCACAAAACTACTACCCCACTTGATTTAATATTTAGTGATGTTTGAGGTCCTACCCCTATATTTTCTTTTGATAGCTTCTGTTACTTTGTTATATTTATCGATGCGCATACCAAACATATATGATATTATCCACTAGTTGCCAAATCTGATGTGTTTTTCATATTTCATCGGTTTCAAACACTTATTGAGCATCAATTTTCACTTAAAATTAAATATCTTCATACTGATTGGGGCGGTGAATATCGTAAGTTAAATAAATTTTTTCAGACCATTGGTATATATCATCGGTTAATTTGTCCTCATACTCATGAACAAAATGGCATAGTTAAGCGTCGTCATCGACATATTATTGAAACTGGCCTCACCCTTTTAGGCCAATGTAGTGCACCATTACGATTTTGAAACTATGCTTTTGAATCATCGGTATATCTTATTAATTGCATGCCCACTCTTGTTCTCCAAAATAAATCTTCATTTGAGTGTCTGTTTTGTCATACTCTTGATTATAATTTTCTGCGTACTTTTGGGTGTCTTTGTTTCCCTTTTTTTTTGTCCATACCATGCTCACAAATTGGATTTCTGTTCTTCTCCATGTGTGTTCTTAGGATATAGCTCATCCCATCTTGGTTATCGTTTTCTTGATTTAGCATCTCATCGTATTTATGTCTCTCGTCATGTTTGTTTTCATGAAAATATCTTTCCTTTTGCGAATTCTAAGCAGATAACACATTCACCAGTACCCTCCACACAACCTACAAAACTCCCACCCTTAAATCCTCCTCCACTCGCCTACCACTTCACAAACTTCCCCAAATAGCAACCCAGTTCTGCCCTCTGTTGTACCCCAACAAACCTCTCACTTGCCCACAGATTCTGTAACTCCTTCATCACTGTCCAATAATGCCATACTGTCACCATTTGCTTGTCTTTCAAATGATCATTATGCAGGAATAGGTTCTCCATCGCCAGATGTGCATGCTCTCAAGTCTGTTGCTGCAGAACAACCCAGTTTTGCAGCAGATTTGCTGGTGTCTGTAGTGCAAACCAGTCCCTCTATTGATTCTCCAGCCGACTTGTAGCTCAGTGTAGACCTCTCCTCATATCCTTTCAAGCAGCTTCCAGGCACAGGCTCTTCTTCTCCATGCCCAGCTGCTTGTCAACATCACATGGTCCTCCGTCCTAGACAACCCAAGACAACACTGTTCATAACAACTACCACAACCTCTACTACCTCCTTCAGTCGGGTAGTTTCTTTTCTTACTCATGAGCCACTTGTTTTTAATGATGCTAACAGGTATGAGGCATGGCATAATGCTATGTGCGAGGAAATTCAGGCCTTATGCACTGACAAAGCTTGGACCCTGGTGTCGTTTCACCCTTCAATGAATGTTGTTGGTAGTTAGTGGGTGTACAAGATTAAACGCAAAGCTGATGGTAGCATTAGGAGGTATAAGGCGCGTCTAGTTGCTAGAGGTTTCACTCAGCAGGAAGGTATTGATTACTCTAAAACCTTTATTCCTGTCATCAAATAAGCGACCATTAGATTGGTCTTCTCCATTGCGGTTTCGTGTGATTGCAAAATTCATCAACTTGATATCCATAATGTCTTTCTCAATGACATTCTTGATGAAGAGGTTTACATGAAACAACCTTCAGGTTTTGTTGACTTTGCTCTCCCCTCTCATTTGTGTAGATTGCATAAGTCTCTATATGGTTTAAAACAGGCTCCGCGGGCTTAGTACACTCGTCTGAATGACTTCCTGCTATCTATTGGTTTTCGTGCCTCTAAGGTGGATACCTCATTATTTATCTTCTCTGCTGGTGCTGATATCTGTTATCTTACGGTCTATGTTGATGATATTCTGCTTACGGGTAGCAACTCCCTTCTACTTTAACACCTCATACAGCTACTAAGCTCAGAATTTAAACTTCGCAACTTGGGTTTTTTTCACTATTTTTTAGGTATTGAGGTTCAGTCTACTGGTATGGGTCTTATGCTCTAACAACATAAATATACACTTGACATCCTCACTCGGGCTGGTATGTTATCTTGCAAACCTGTTGATACTCCTATCTCTACATCCAAAGCTACCATACTGTCAGATCCTTTGTTTTCTGATGCTACACGCTTTCGTCAAATTATTGGTGCTCTTCTATATCTCACTTTTACGAGACCGTATATTTGCTTTGTTGTTAATAAAGTCTGTTAGTTTATGCATGTTCCTATAAATTCTCATTAGGTTGCTGTTAAACGCATCTTGCGTTATCTTAAGGGTATGGCAACACATGGACTCCATATTACTCGTAATTCTTCCTTTGCGTTACATGGCTTTACAGATACAGATTGGGTAGGTAGTATTGATGATAGAAAATCTACGGGTGGTTATCTTGTGTTCTTTGGTCAGACACTAATTTCGTGGAAATCAGGTAAGCAATGTACAGTTGCTCGCTCTTCTACTGAAGCTGAGTACAAAGCCTTAGCCGATGGCACTGTTGAAGTTATTTGGCTTCAGTATTTATTAACAGATCTTCAGATTCCATCTATTTCTGCTCCTATCATTTGGTGTGATAACCTTGGTGCCACTTATTTATCTACGAATCCTATTTTTCATGCTCGCACAAAACATGTTGAGGTTGATTATCTTTTTGTCCGAGATAGCGTTGTGAAGAAGAAGATTCAGATTAGTTTTATTTCCTCTCATGATCAACTTGCAGATGCCTTTACTAAGCCACTTCTTACTGCTTCATTTACTGTTTTTCGTTTCAAGCTTCGGGTTGATCCTCCACCCTCAGTTTGAGGGGGTATATTGTAGAATGTACTTATATAGAAAATATTATAGGCATACTCTTATGTTTTAATCTCCATCATTACTATTGCATATTGCCCTACACATATATATAGAAAAGGTTGGCTAATCAATAGGTGAAGCCTCCTAATTATTCTCAACTATATGAAAAGACTTTGACCCATATAAAATTATAAATTAAACACAATGAAGAGCATAGTACTTTAATATTAGAAAAGACATGGGTTAGTTTTATTGTTCATATGAACATTCAACCATTTAATTTTGCTTGTTGTTTTATTTGAACTTTTTTTTTCCGTTTAATTTCACGCCAAATTAAAATGAATTAGGTTCAAATTATTATAAAAATACAAAATTAAAAGAAAGAGTACTGAAAAGTAAAACTATAAAAATTACTTGCCTCACACCAAATTCATGATAATTTTTATTTCTATCCAAAATTTTATTTTTGTTATTTTTTTTTGTTATTGTACTCTTTGAGAGAAGAGAAAAGGTCGCTTGAAAAAGATGAAGAGAGAGAAAATCATCGTTTGAGCTACTTTTTAGAGATAACTCTTATTGTTCTTGGTGTTTCATTTGACGAAGAAAGTTTGATAATGGTGGTTGTTTTCCTTCAACATCTTTGAAAAAGAAGATCGGGCTTCGTTTAGAGAATTTTAATTTAGTCAATTTGCAATTTTTTAGATGATTTTGAGGTTTTTTTTGGGTTATTAAGTGATTTGGGGGAGTGTTTTTGGTGTTTTTAAGTGAAAAATAAATTAAAATTTTTATTATCCAAGAAAAATTATACATGTACTAAAAAGTAAAGGAAATGTTAAATTTTTGTAGAAATGATACAACTATAATTTTTAAAGAAGATCAAGTACAATATCTTGTAATTTGTCATTGTCATAACCCAATTCTAGGTTATTCCTTAAAATTTAATTTTTTTAAAATAAAATAAAATAAGAATTAAAAAATAAAATAAAGGCTAACTATGTGGAGAAACCAGGCTAGGGAGAATTTTGAAAATACAAAAAAATACAGCTGCAATTTCAGAGGAAATTCAAGACCCGATTGTACCCTATTGTGCTTAAAAATGAAGAAAAAATATGCAAATTCAAGGTCAAATTAAATGATTATTGGACAAATTTGCATAAAAATTAAGTCCAATAGCATAATTAGATTTTTAATAGGCCAATTTGATTTAATCATGGGCCAAATTGAATTTTAATTATGTTTCAAAATTATTTTGGGTCCAACTGAAGGATTTAATTAAGAAGCTTAATTGGTGAAAAATTAAGTTTAGGAGCTCAATTTGGGCTTAACTGAGAAGATTAAAATTTTAAAAAACCAAATTTATTTTTTACCAAGTCAATTGATTGAAATCAAGAGCAAAATTGCGAGCAAATTAAAGTTTTGGGGTCAATTAGGTGTTAAATTAAAAACATTCGCTGCCAAGGACTAAACTATAAAAGGCGTCGAACTATAGAAGCCCAAATGAGAAAAACGGGGTGAAATTAAAAGTTTAATGGTCAATTGAGAGTAAAATTGCATAAATCCAAAAGCAAGGACCAAAGCGAAAGAGGTGAGCCAATCCGGGGTTAAAATTGATGTTTTCTAGGGACTCAATTGCATACAGTCAAAAATTTGAAGCCAATCAGGAGTGTATATGAGATAAATCAGAATTTGAAGGACTTAAATGAACGTTACCAAAATGGCGTCGTTTTGGTGTTGTTCCTCTTCTTTAATTTTCTCTGAAATAATAGCTTTGAAAGGCTACTTTGTAGGTGTATTTATTGCCTCTAACCTTCACCAAATTTGACAAAGCTTGAATCAAAATGATCACATGACATTTCTCTACGACTCCATGTTGTCCATTCAGGCTGATTGGCACCATAGAGGCCACGACACTGGTATAAATTGGTCAACTCAGGCAGCCTTGAACTGTCAAATTTGACAGTTCATGGTGCCTACTTTGAACCAACGGTTGAGATCTTTTCCATCCAAAATAAGGTCCACGATTTGACACCATTAAATAAAAACATTTCCTCTTCCACTCTCTATAAATAAGGGTGGATTTCATGGCTTGAGAATGAAGAAATAAGAAGCCAAATTTGAGACAAAATCATCCATGCTCTATTTTTTTCTGCCATATTTCTTCTATCTTTTCCCCCTCCCGGCCACCACTTTGGCTAGCCCTACCGCCATGCCTCAGTCACCGTTTCCACCACAAACTACTTGTAGGTCTTCCCTAAAACACCAGGAACACCTCCAGACACTTTTTTCCTCTTGCCAAGAAAGGTTGCTCTTACCTGAAACACTAGACACCTGCAAACACTCTTCTCCTCTTGCCAAGAAAGGTTGCTCTTCCTTCTGCTCCCTTGAAACGTGCTCCATAGCCAACCCAACCACCCTTTAGCTGTCAATATTTTTAGGCCATGATAACAACTTTGAGCCAATAGTTGGGATCCTTCAAGGTGGAATCAAGAATCTCTCTTCCATCCCCTATAAATAGAAGTAGATTCCATTCCCCAAAGAAGAAGAAATCAGTGTGCAAATTTGGCAAAACAAATCATCTTTTTTCCATATTTTTCTTCTCCCTCTACCAGCCTCACTTTCTCCCACTTTTTCTCCCATCCCCGGCAACGCCACCACCTACGGCCACCAAGAAAGATCTTCCCTGAAATACCGGGTACGCCCCTAGCCTCTCTTCACCTCCAGCCAAGCAAGGTTGCTCTTTCTTCTGCCACCTTGAAACCTGCCACATAGTCATTTGCTTGTAGAAATTCTGCATGCAAATGGCACTTTCTTTCTAAATTTAATGGGCTGGACCTGTTTCCAGCCCAGCGCAAAATGTTTTAGCCGGGTCTGGCTTGACCAAAAAAAACAAACAAAAAATTTCAAAAAAAAATAAAAAATCCTTTTAAAACAATTGTGATTTTCTCGCATTTTTCTACCAATTTTGCTTAATATTAGGTTGTATTTTTACACTGTAAGATTCAAATCCGGTATTAAAATTCGTGGTTTTCTCTAAAATATTTCAAAAAAATTCAAAACATTTTTTAAAAAATCTATTTTTTAAAAAAATTAATTTCCCTTTTAAAAAACAAAAAAAAAAGAAAAAACATTTTGTTTACATGCATACGACCAATTCCTAAAAACTTTCCAAGCATATTTTCATAAAAAAAAATTGTATCTTTCTTATGTTTTGAAAAAAAAAGAGAAGGATATCATAACTAGTTTATGATCATCTATTAGTGTTGACCAAAATTTCAAAAATCTTTTTCCAATCTCTCTCTCTCTCTAAAGTCAGGTATTAAAAATACAAGGTGTAAATAAATGCGATGCTAAAATTCAGACTTTAGAACGGTTATGATTTAACACGATAAGGTAAAGACTCTCTCATGAAGAGACATCTACCTTGACCCTTAGAAAAGACAAACAAATAGAAACCCGACCTAGAAAAAAAACAATCCAGCAACAATGCAGCTTACCTTAGGTAGGGTGCATTGGTGGTGATGCGTCTTTCCCTTGCATAATCAGTCCCTTACCTAGACTCTTGCAGACTATAGGTTTCTAGTGATCATAATATTAGGTTGCGACTCTTGAACCTTAATCATAATTTTATGATTAAATCCAAAAAACCTTCCTAACAACACACATCTCATTAAGAGGCATGATAAAAACCTTGTCGTCACCCGACGACGTCGCGGCGATCGATTAAAAATATTTTCATGGAAAAAGAATAGATATCTGGCATCTTTTTCTTTAATAGGGAAAGGTCTTGTTCGAGGAGTCACCACCTAGTATTATAGTTTCTAGGAACCCTAACTAGTCAACAAAGATTCTATGGTACGAGACTGGTTACACGAAAGGGAAGATGCTATCACCCTTTAAGCATCCTACCTGAGGCAGACTGGATTGCTGGTTTTGTCTGAAATTGCTAAGAATTTGTTCTCCCTTTTCTTTTTTATTCTTCCTATCATGTTCCTGACTCTGGTGTAAGTAAACAGTTCCTACAAATATTTTCAACTCTGACGCTGATAAATATTGGACAAACCTAAAAAAATACAATATTCCTGACTCTGGCGTCAATGAATAATTTTGCAAAAAATTGAATTTGAAGAAGAATTTTTCTATGTCATTTTCTTTTTGTTTACCCTTTATTATTATTTGCCCTTTTTAAACGGAAATAAAAGAAACGTTGCACAATAGATTTTGCATTTAACAGTAATGATCCACAGATTGAGTACATGGCAGAAAAAATTACAAAACGCAAGGAAAAAAAATTAAAACAAAGTGCATATATTTGTGTGTGGTTTGAAGAAACAATCAATTGCTATTATGATTGTATAAGGCAGGCTACGTATTGGCATACGAATGCATATGGTGGCTTTTGAAGAAAAGCATTGTCGTACGTGTGTGGCGTCGCGACGATCTTCTACTTTATTGGTTTTAGGTATCGGGAAAATAGAGAAGACAAGGATTCCTTGTCTTTTATTAGTGGAAAGAGAAAATGGGAGTTGCCACCTAGTTTTTTTAATATTAGAAATATATCTTGCGTGTAAGTTTGTAATCCTAGATATTCAAAGAAAACAAAATATTTTTAATATTGACCTAGTTCTCGTGACTTTAATAAATTGGTTATTAAAACCAAAAATGTATGCTAAGACATATTTTTTAGAATTTTATTGTATGAAAATACAATGTTATTTTGTGTTTTATCTTTGAGAGACTTGACCGTATGTATGAAAACAAAACTTTTTTTTATATATAATTTTTTTACAACATTTTGAAGAAAATGGGTACTTTAATACCATATTTGTATTTTTACAGTATAAAAATGCCAACCAATATTAATCCAAAATGGTGGGAAAATATGGTAGAAAATCACAAAATGTTTTGAAAAAATTTGAAAATTTCTTGAAATTTCCTTTGTTGACTGGCCCAGAAAGGAAAAACGATAAAAGGCCGTAGTAAGCCCATAAGAAAATTAGGCTGGTACCGGCCCAAAACGAATCTGGGCCAGGACCGACCCAAAAAACAAAAACAAACTCCTTTCTATAAGGCTGGACTAGGCCTAGCCGCATGGGCTAGGCTGATGGTACAGCCCGAAGCAACCATGGACTGGTTACTCTGCTGAGCATAGTAACCAGTTAATTACAATTAGCAGATTACTGTGTTTAATCAGTTAATTATATTTCTTGCTGCAAAAACATGAAGAGTGCGCGTTCTCCATGCAAGTGAACAAACAGGAAAACAAAAAGGAGAATGAGAGGGTTACCTGGAACAAAAGGGGCTCTGGTAGCTGAGTTGGCGGTGGCTTGTGGTGGCGATCGAGAAGAGTATCGGTGTCAATGTCATGGCTCACGGATAGTGGCTCCAGGCAATGATGGTGATGCTACTGTTAGTAACAGAGAGAGAGGCTTTGTTTCTTCTTTCTGCCTCTGTTTTTCGTTTCCTTTTCTTCTTCTTTTCTTGCTCCCCGTTGTGCTTTCCTTTCTCTTTTATTTCCCTTTCCCTTTTTGTTCTTCCTTTCTGCCCCTATTCTCCCCTGTTTCCCTCTGTTTCTCTCCCTTCTGTTTTCTCTCTTTTTGTTTCTTTTTTTTTTGTTTTTTTCGTTCTTCTTTCTTCTTCTTTTTGTTCGTCTCTCTCTCTCTTCTCAAAAACTCTCTCCTCTATTCCCCCGTTCCTTTTCTCTTCTCTTTTTTTTTCTTTTATTTTTTCCTCCCCCTCCATTTTTCATCTGCTTCCCCGTATTTATAAGCAGGAGGAGAAGGGCCATTCTGCCCTGTCCCGTCATGGCGTAGGGTAAGGTGGCATGGAGCATACTCTATTGGGCATGGCTCTCATCTCCTTTCTTCAACATGATTGTGGAGAAGGGTATGGCTCGTCAGTGTTTGGTTAAGTTGGGGAAGAGAGAGAGAGAGAGCACAGAATAAAACAAATTCAAAAACCTTTTTCTTCCCCTGTTGCACATTAAGAGAAGAACAGTGTCGTTCAAAACTACATCGTTTCAGACTTCTTCTCTTTATTGTTTTTTAAGTGAACAGTGCATGAAACGGCTCCAAAACACATCGTTTCAATTAAAAGAAAATGGTGTTAAAATATGTTAATTTTCAAATCAATTCCTAATTTTTTATTTGTTCAATCAAGTTCTCAATTGTAATTTTGATTTTAAAATCAATTCAATTGTATTCCTGCCAAATTCCAACGTCGGCTTTGATGTTAGCCACCTTTTTCAATTTGGTCCTTGGTCTTAGATTTATGAAATTTGACTCTTAATTGATCAACAAACTTTCAATTTCTTCAATTTAGCCCTGATTCAGTTAATTTCAGCCCCTCTATTTGGGCGCGTTTTCCAGTTTGGTTCTTGGTTTTGAATTTCTTCAACAAAGTCCCTAATTGGCCATCAAACTTCAATATTTATGCAATTAAGCCCCTGATTTGACCATATCAACTCTTAAAATTATAATTTGACCCCTAAACTTTAATTTCCTCCAATTAAAGCCTAAATTGACTTAAAAATTAATTTTTCTTGCAATCAAACCCTCTATAAATTCAATTAAACCTTCAATAAAATTTAATAGAGTCCATAAACATCTGATTTTAGACTTTTCTTCCTCAAATTGAATTTTTTTTATCAACAGGGCTTTCATCAATCGAAAATATACCGTCAAATTTCAATCTTTGTATTTTTGAACCTCCTCAACCAATCTTTAGCTATTTTTCTAGGCGCTCTGACATCCTCTTCTCACTAATACATATATTTTTTATTTTCTTCCGAATATTTTATTTTTATTTTTTTGTATTTCTTTTTTTTTATGAGGATCCAAAAATGGATAAGAACAAGCATTATGTTAAATTTCTGACCCTTGATAGATTTCCATAAGAAACTCAAAAACACCCAATTCGATTGAGAAAATTATCTGTTGACTAGGTTCTTGGTAAATAAGAGGTATAACTTGTTTGCTTTAGCGACGACGAAATATGTTTTCATGTGGCATGGTAAAAAGAGGAAAAATGATAAGATGTCTTTTATAATTATGCAAAATAAGATGTGGCTTCTTAGAACCAAAACCAGTTTACATATAGGAGATGAGCTCAAAAGAACAAATGCATTAATCCTCTGATAAGAAGAAAGAGATGAATGTTGAAACATGCAGACACATTCAAAATGATACAAGCATAAACAAAAAATAGAATGACTAGCCGACCTCTATCTTTAGAAAGATTGCTGATGAGTTCTTGGATGCCCTCCTTGCCTAATGTATCCTTCAAGTACATCGCAGCAGCTGCCACCTCCTCATTTCTGAGACATTCCTTAAGCCCACTCCAGTCTATCACCTAATACTAGTTTAACAGGCTACCTGTTGGCTACTTTAGGTGCAAGAAGTCATGAATTGTGAATGCTAAGTTAATTTAGAACCAAGGTTGTTAAAAACACATTTTTAACACGGCACAGAAAATACAAAATAAACTCGGATTGTAAAAACGGATCGTAAAATTGTAAAATCATAAGGAATTTTAAAATACATTAAAAAAATAAAAATTCATGCTTCAAACAAAATTTCATACATAGTTCAAGCACCTTAAAATACATGCTTTAAATAAAAATTCATGCATAATCAATAATACTATGGTTTGGAAGAAAACCAAGTTCTATATAATGTAGAGATAGATGAAAATCAATGAATCAAAAAAAACTTTCAATGAGGATGGATATGCATTAGATCCAAAATTATGGAAACAAGAACCAGTAACATAAAACATCTCAATACTTTTCAAGGATCAGATTCAGACTTCAATTCCCAACGTCAGCTGCTATTAGATAGATGAGAGCTACAAAACACATCGGTGACTTGATTAATGTGAACACAACAACTAGACTATGGAAAAAGCATAAAAACAAACACACGGGACAAAATCCTATCGTAAACAAGTCTCAGCACACATCCAAAAAGTTCTCATAAATGGGATAACTCACTCTCAAACCAGGATAAACCCAACTTAGTACAAGAATTGCTAGAAATTAGCCTTCGTGGCCGTTAAGTGAAAGGATTATCACTTTATAGAGTTCAAATACATGCAATCAAAAGCATAGTTGACAGAGACAGAGATGGATACCTACAAATCTCAAACCTTGCTGAGCTTCATAGTTCACCTAGCCTAGAAGATAATCAAACTCATCTGAGCTCTCCTAAAAAACAATATATCCAAAACCTTTACCCCTACTCATTCCCACTAGTCGGATCACTGCTATAATTGATTTCAGATGTACACATGAATGACAAACTATCTGATGCATGACTGCTCAATTGTTATGACAGGCTGACCTAGCTAGTTAGATCACTATCAGTCATTTGGCCAAGGTCGACAAAACTGCAAAAATCATATTGACAACCAAGGAACTTAATTCCAAAATCCAATGTTTTCTACTCTTTTTCCCCATTTGATATTAGCTATTTAGATAAGAATAGTAACTGGAGTTTGACTCCATATGTCACCAACAAAAAAGTTTAAATGAATGAGAGATATCTGACCTTCCTTCTGATGGAAATTCTACTAGCAAACAGATATCAGGCCTTTATTCTAATACCTGCTTCGTATGAATGATACTGCCAACAAGCACCAAAATACTTTATATGAATCTTAACAAGTATAAATATAGAGTAAGCATGATAAATGCAAAAATAAAAAAATACTACCTTGAACTGTAATGATTAGTACTTAAAAGTGCATTTTTATCAAGGTTTTATATCATCATTTTTGCACTTGAAGTATCAATAACTCCTTAACTAGAGCATGTTTTGTAATGACAGATTTGATAATAT
>Ga0307513_10007976_pt1 | contig 13611 bp, 12 predicted proteins | sample 15_EM_MG_FD_202174 | JGI IMG/M metagenome (GOLD analysis project Ga0307513, IMG submission 202174) | Populus trichocarpa ectomycorrhiza microbial communities from riparian zone in the Pacific Northwest, United States - 15_EM | ecosystem: Host-associated > Plants > Roots > Unclassified | place... | reverse complement strand
GCCGGTGGAAGCGTTTTTCCTTATGGTTTCTTTTGGCGTTGTTTTTCTACTTGGTATTTGCATGGTACTTGTTTTCCTTTCTTCCTTAGTTGTCATCAATATACTTCTTTCGCTTTGAAAAATTGGCTTATACTATTTCTTTATTACTCCTTCACTCTCCTCTCACCCCCCTTCCTCTGACTCAGGTAACCTGAATACATTACTTTTTTTACATGCAGCAAAGCCAGTCAACAGAAGTGCAAAAATTTCGCGAGACTAACTCCATAAAGACCGTACCCAGGATAAATGAGTGATTACCACATATCGCGCTGCCAAATATATAGTATGATACCACACTTTTCGGATTTCCAATGGCCGTCTGGCAATAGACATTTGTGCCCGGTGAGAAGATGGCCAACCCAGTATTCTTTTGACTCCTCAGGACCCCCATCTTTTCGCATTTATTTGATAGCACAAAACATTTTAGTTGAGGGTACACCAATGAGACTCGTTCTGCAACTTGGCAGTTATCAAGCGGCTACAGGACTCCCTGTAAAGGCCCCATTAATGCTGTCATTACCCAACTACCCAACAGCATGCCTTGAGAGATCGACAGCAAAGAGCGGCTCCGGAGAATGTTGCCGAAGGTTTACCTCAAAGAGAGGAACTCTTTCCTAATTGCGATGCTAATGGATGTGGCGAAGGATACGGAGAGTCTTTCAACTCCAGCACTGGTTGATGGAAGAGGAGTCGCGGTGAATAAGCCACAGTGCAGTAGGGTTACATCGGCTGGTGGGTTGGGACGGGAAGGCTCGGCCAAGTGGAGTCCCTTGCCCTTCTTTGGTTTTTCCTATCTTTTCTCCTGTTTTTTTTTTATAACTGCTCAGGTCCTGTTTGACACGACACCATTTAAAAAAATGACATTTTTTTAAATGGTGGCGTGCCAAACAGGGCCTTAGTTTTCTTTAACATGCGAGGAGACGACATACCAAATTGGCCCGGCTATTTGGGTTGGGGCCGACCCAGTTTTTTCATTTGATACACTGATGGGTATTTCCTATCCAGACTAAATTTAGTACCTAGCATTGAAGCAGTGTTTTGCATACACTACGAGCTTCGCGAGTGATATTTGATGATCGCAGATTGTCCCATACATCCGCGCAATCAATGCGGAACTCCAGCCATCCCAGGTGTGAGCATTACAGAACCCCCTGTAGGGAGTTTCTAATTTTTCCATTTACCCACCACTTCAGTATGGGGGAATCGGGTGTCTGATACCAGGTCGTGATTCATCCCATTGTGGTGCTATACCACGGAACTATGAGCTATACCACGGAACTATGTCCTATTTTATGCCATGTCGATAATAGTAGGAAGATCGGCACCCTCCATCATTTCACCCCAAGTGAAGAGCATTTTCGCTTCACAATGAAGTGGGAAAAATGTCAGAATTCCTACCTAGAAAGTCTAGGGAATTGCCCGCACTACGGAATTGGTTTGGTTAATTATCTATAGCTCGTAGATGGGTTGTGAGTGCTTCAAATCAGATATTATTGGTGTACTGTAAGATATTGGGGGTTCCCAGGATTTTTTGTGGCCAAAATCGTGCAGTCACTGAACATAAGGAGCTGGTTACCTAACCTTCCAATTCTAAAATATGGCTCTATTATCCGATAATGGTGCAAAAGTGTTTACCTAATTCTCTACGGTTCTAAAGTGCTGTCACTAAACGGTCAAAACGTGACATTGCCTCGGAGGTGAATTTGCAAATTCCACTATCCCCTTGTTCGTAGCGAAATTCTTCGCATTCCGGTAACTACCCCATGACCACAATTAATTTAATTAAAAATCAAAGAAAAGGCATAAAGGTGTGAAATAAGAAATTAGATTAGCTAAGTACAGTGGAAATCAAGAAAACAATTTCGTTCACGGAGCCGACATAAAGGTACATCACAATGGTTACATTTCCACCAAGGCTTGGGTAAATCACCTCTCCTACTATGTGAAGCCAGCCCAGTCTTGTTCCGCTAGCGACAGAGGTAGCAATCCTTACAGGTCTTAAGAGGGATAGGTAGGTGTGTTGCAAGCTCTCAGCGCTTTGCTGGAAGCTCGGTGTTGACATGTTGGCGAGGTTGCAGGTTGGGCTGATTCTCATTTGGGGAGCCGCCGGGACTTGAATTCTCCGCCTCACCAATCATGCCCCTTGTACCACTGGAAATGTACTCCCAAGCTCTCCGAAGACGATGAGAAACAGTCTCCCTATTACTAGAAGAATAATGTGATGGGAAAGTGGTGCTTTTACTTTAGCCGGGGGGACGAGTGATCTTTCGTGATGTGTGGAGGGTGTCTTTACCGAAGCATTTCTCCCACCACTTTGCCGATGATGGGAAGCAGTCTTCAGGGAAGATTTCAAGGCAGGAGATATTAGTAGAGCAGGGTCGAAGTTGCCGGGCTGCCATTGTGGGCTGAGATTCACAGACTTTTCCTTATGTGCGCAATCCTCACCAAAAGTACACTTCTGTATAAACACTTGTCACTTCATGCCACAGCTAGTAAATCATTTGTAATTATTGTTTCAAATACCCTTGGACTTCCTTTGTGTTCCAGCGAAGTCTAGAGTCAAAAGGAAAAGAATTCAAATTTTGAGTGGCGGTGGCGTTGTACTCGTCAGCAAAAGGGACAAATTTGTCCCTTCTACGAACGATGGGATACGCTGGACATGATGCTACTCCAGGTAAATCCCAGATGCGGGCCCCCCCACACCTCTAGACGCCTCCAACCGGTGGGCCCTCTTAACAGCGGGTGACGAACAAGTGTACCGTATAATCCAGCAAAAGTCGGATTGGAACTAAAGCGAATTAAAGTTAAACTCAGGCAACCGAGCCAACGGGAGGACCAAAGAACTCCAACTTGCCACAGTTTGCCACAGTTTAAACATATAGGCCATAGTGATTGGGCAAATTTAAGAAAATCGTCACTAGCGCGAATCCGACTTTTGCCGGATTATACGGTATTTAGTGGGCGATAGTGTCAATAGACAAGGTTACGGTCACAATATTACTCTAAATTGATCACTAGTCGTCTCACCCAGTTTTGTCGTGGGCATGGTAGAGACTGTGGCTGGGTCCATGAGGGCGCAAGCGCTCCCCAACTTTTGGAAATGCCAGGACAAACCCTTCTGTAGTCCTGCGAGTCTTCGCAGCCCGGGAATGGCCTCTCATGGTGGACTAAGTAACCGAGTGCGGAAAAACCCCTCGGGGTCTCATTCGGAACGCGAAAAATGGGAAGCATGTCGGTATTAGTGCGGGAACCTACCCCCAGGTGTGGTGTTGGCCGGGTACTATTGGAGAATCTCTAGGGTGTCACTTGTAAATACCTGTGGGGTCCCTTCTACAAAATGAACCACCTCGGCCGGCTCGGCGGAAGGCGGGGTTAGCTTTCCTGGTATCTTCAGTTTCTTATAAGTAATGTCGCGGCCCCCATTTGTGGCCCTAGTGGCGATGGGGGGAGTAGCCAAGTATGTGGTGAGAGAACCCCCCGCCGAATGAAGGTTAGAAAGCTTGCTATACCAGAACCCGAAACCCAGACAATATTAGTACAGATTGTGCTTATAGTTTCGATCGAAAGATTTTCTTGCAGTTTTGGCCGCGAAGGGTCGTAGATCTCACGCGGCTTGTCCCGCCACCTAGTGTTGTTAATCACCGGAACTCACTTCATGGCAAGCCATCGGACATCATTCCTACTACCCAGCTCTTGCGAGAATACACTAGAAGGATACCGGAGGATTCACTCATGTCACGGGCTCATGTACGATGCAAGAAGAATTTGATGAGTTGGCAAAGCGGTGAAGAAATGACGGGAAGAAGGGGTAAGGCGATGGTGTGAGGAAGTAAGGAAATGGTGTGATCATGTTCAGAAAACGGACAGAATAGTTGGCATTAATTGTTGTATTTAAATGATTGCCCTCGACGCGAAATTGCTCGAAGTGCAGGTTACCGAATTATGTGTTCTCGCTTTGATATCCTTTATTCTTTCTTCGCACAAGCTTCTCTGTTAAGGGTATTTCAACCCAGAATTTTGTCACCTGGGGGTTTTCGCAGCAGGTGCGGTAGTAATGTATTAAATAGGATATCACCGTAAGAGACTCATTGATTAACTAGGCTATGAGTGGCCTACAGTTGCCTTACCTAAGCGCAGAAAATTGACCAGAGTTTTCTTATTAGACCACATGACTGTTAAGACAGGTGGAACCCGACGTTGGGCTTTAGTAGCAGGTTTACGCTAGCCGCAAGAGCCTGCATCGAGACCTGGCTTTCTTGCCGCGACCTTTCCCTTGACCGGGTTGGTGCTACCACGAAGGGAAGAGCTACATGAACACAACCAGCAACTGTTTTCGCATTGTAGCATTTACAGGCGAGTCGCGTTAGCACCCCGTGCTAGTACTGGCACTTTGGCAAGATCGGAATGCCTAACTATTTTATTCTGCTACCTGGAGTGGATCAAATCAACCCTGCTTATATCATACCTCTAAATCTAACCCCCGAATCAATCAATTCGCCCCCTTCTTAAAGTTCCTCAGCCATTTCCTCAGGGCTTTGGTGAAAAGCTTTCTCGCGTTCACACTCTCGGGCACTTCGCTCCCGAGATCCCAGCAATGGCCCGCGCCTTTGAGAAGGTATCCGAACACCTCTCCCTTACCCGTTGAAACACCCTCCTCCGGAATATCCTGTGTCAATTTGACCCCTTTTGGCGCCCAAGGCTCCTTGGATAACAGTGATAGGGTCAGCCATGGGTCGTATTCACCCCCTAATCCCTGGTCAGCCACCAAAAACAAGTCTAGGGGTTTGAGTAATACCAGTGGTAAACACGTTAGAAGGTCGAAGGTCCCAACCACCGTATTCCCGATTGGTTTTGTCCACATCCGGCTGCTGGGGTAGCAGGCCGCTGGAAAGTCCTTGTGGGAATAGCTCGTAGCAGGTGTCCTGTTGACGCTGGAGACTAAAATAGGATGAGATGAGTTGATTTGGTCCGCGATTAGCCGATTGGAAGAACCCTAATCAGTTTGTTAGAAAAGACTTTCCATCTTCCAAGTAGAAGCTTTTACCCCATTCAGTACAACATTGATACATCCAAGATATCAGGTCCGGGCTTATTTCTGAACTACCGAGTTGGCAATCAGGTGTTCCTAAAGTATTGTTTCCATAATATCCTGCACAACTGGTGTTCGCTTTGTCATTAACCTAAGCTACCGGTGAGTATTCAGACTCCAACTATAGTGCTAGATTGGGCGACTGACAATGTCTCCAAACAGCGGCCATGAAGCCCAACGATCAGAAGTAAATTTAGCTCCTTTGCTCTTTGCCCACCCTTCCTCCCTAGAGACCTCTCCGGTCTCAGGATTAGTAGAAATCCAATCGCAGAATGACCTCAAACCTCCTATCCATAGTTATTAGATTAATTCTTGATCAGATCCCACACATTCAATGGTAAACCCTACCTCCAACGCGATCAACTAGATTGTCTTGCCAAGAGTCATAGATGAGCTTCAGTGCATTTGCAAAGCTCTCGTTAGAGTTATTCTCGGCGCCGACTCCCAAATAATGTTTCTTTATAGCCGCCGAGGTGTTTTCTCTAGAAAGTTGGTCATCGAGATACTTCGTCACAGCAACGATGTCATTGGTGCAATTTTTGAACCCAATCGCATTCATCGCACGATATACCTGCTCCCAATACACGGACATATCAATCTGAGCATGGACCGAAGCGGATGAGGAAAGCGAGGCAAATATTGTCTCGGGGTACTTCTCCCGAACAAGTGCTGCTCGCGTCCCAGGATAGCTGCCGCCGATGAACACCCATGGCGCAGATGCTGGTGTCAAGTCTATGCTGGAGAAGTTGTGAAGCGTGAAGTTATTGGCAAACGACTAGTGATCAGTCAGTGAAAGCCATTGGTGAGACCAAAAAACTTAGCTACCGGGATATCTGCAAGGGCTTGAGCAGTGGTCAGCCACCGGAACCCCTCTACAGAGTCAAGAGAGAGGTTAACGGGTGATGAGGCTCCATAGTATCTACAAAATTAGCCCCTTGGCCATTGCTACTCATCATATCTGTGGAATTATAAAACACTTACCGATGCTCCCAAACAATCCCTATTCCATTGAATTCTTGGACTATTTGCCGAAAGGCCGTCTCCCCGACAAGCATACCCTCAGCACTGGGTCCCGCGTCCTTTTCCCCAAAGTCATATACTTGATACCCGTTAGCTTACCATTAAGCGCTATATCGGGGGCACAAACTGAAGACTGGACTCCCGGGCTGGTAGAATTCTTCAAGAACCCAATACCTATTTTCGAATGTTCCAGAGTAGTTCCCAAAGTGGTCAAGAGGGAGCTACCCGAAGACGTGTGCATCAGATATTAGATCTAGACAGTGAAGAGAAGATGAGGGGAAGACCAATCACCTTGACTGTTTTAGCTAACACATTCGGTGCTTGGACATTGTCCGATCCCCCACCAAGCTCATCACCGGCTCGCTTCTGATAATTGGAGACTGGCCCCGGACGTATCACCGCCTCAGCAAGACCAAGAATTATCAACCCTAAAACTTGTCGTTTCCACATTTCTCAAGTCAGTCAATTCGCTATGAGGAACTCGTAAGTATGGGGAAACTAAACGTACTTGAAGGGGAACCTGTTTGCCTTTAAATCCTGGCGATCTAGCCATCACAGCAGTGAATAATCGTCTGGTGGAAGGGGGACGAGCTGAGGACCTTCCCAATAGTCATTGCCGAGGCTGACAACTCTAAAAGTAGGAGCGCGTTGGAAAATTGTGAATGATCTGCTGTAAAACGCACGGGGTATATGAAATTGCCCTGCGGAGGAGGCGCATCCCCTAAGATTCAGCTCCTCTTCTTGCTAGCCATCGTTGCTTACGGCGGCTAGTCTATTATTGAGTGTGAAAAATTACAATTCCCCCGAGAGATACATGACATCAATGGACTGTTTTCGTAATCTAGGACCTGCAAGTATAGTAACAAAACTGTAGGCTGGCGCCTCTTCATTGGCTGTCACTAAACCCAGTGTTTTTACAACCTGCCTATCTCGACCGAAGAAATATTTGGCCTTCTAGGAGGGGATCTATGGGGGCAAAAAAATTCAGCTCACAAAAGATTCTCAATTCTAGCTACCACCCCCAGTGAAAGGGTCTACCAATAGTGAAAAGCCGATTCCAATATCGCCTCCGAGGACTGTCTTTGGAGTACCAGCAGCAACAGCGAGGGAATGATAGTGGTTAGGGCACGTTTACCTACAAACTGCCTTCTATTGTCCCTTGACAAAATTCACCGCGCAGCAAGCAACAGGGATAGCTTAGCCATGAAAACCGCCTCCCCCATCAACCCCACTATCATGAAAACCAAAAAAAATAAAAAAATAAAAAATAAAAATGTAAGTCCATAGTAGAATAAATAGTAGAAATTGACCGAAAGAAATTTCCTCAGGTCGTGTTGGGAGTGCGCGGTAGTGTGGAGGGCTACTTTGAGACACATCGCTGGTGCGCTGTTAATTTCGCCCACCAACCATGGCGCCTCGGGATGGTGCCGACCGTTAGGGGGGGGTACACGGTTGAAGGGGTAAGGGCGAGTAGATCATGTTTACCTAAAGTAGTGTGCCGTCTGAGTCTGGTGGGCTCTGCCAACACGGCTGCGAGGCAACATCATATTTTGACTCTCTAGCTAAAAGAATTTAGGAACGTAGAAGAATTGATCCACACTTTTGCACCGCCTATCGGATAATGATGCCGGTTGTAACGCTGCCGCCTAGATGTACCACGCCAATTTTTAGAAATAGGCGGTTAGGTAAACGGGCACTTAGTCGACCGTGTGGAGTCCTTGGAAGGGCTGAGAACGGATAATCTAAACCCCGGGAACAAAAAGCGGTACTGTACTGACTTTCCTTGAATGTCGAGATTGGATAATAGATTCTCCTCAAAGATTAATATTCAAGCAATTTAGATCTAGCTACGAACCTGTGCTCCGGCGGGGTCCTAGAATCTGCATATCGGTTGGGTGGTCAGTGCTCAGCTAAGCTTTGGGATCTCGGGAGCGGCTGCCACGACACCCACCCTTGGCTGCCGTACAACCACCCGCGAGAAAATATGAAATGCTTATTGGGTCAACAACCCAAATATATCCTTGCCGCTCCCGGATAATATGTTCCAGCCCCTGTAACCGAGGGCTCATGACAACCCATCAATAAGGCTCTTCGAATAGCTAGGCAGAGGCCAAAACACATAAAAATTGCCGGTTTTCGATCTATCAAAACCCGACCATGATAGGAGCAGCGTGGGAGAAATTCAAAAAATAATTTGCCATAGCAGCACCTACCCAAAAAAGTATGGGATTTTTTTCCATTAATTCTCCTAGAACAGCGAGGGGTATAATGTCGTTTCACTAAGGCTACCTGCCAAAACAAGAGTGTTTGTATGAGAAAGATACATTACAACAGCGCTTACCAAGTTCATGTGCCAACAACCCTCCACAAACTCTAGATAAAAAACTGAAATATGCTATACTTCAAACATGCTAAATATTTTTTAAAAAATTGCAAAGCTGAGTCCCAAGATGTCCGTGGATATATATAATAGCTCGAAAGCCTGTAATTTTGGTGTCTTTTGGAATCGGTGTAATTACTAAACTACGCCCAGTCATCGGTTGAAAGAATAAATAATAACAGCCTATCGACCCAGCCCCAGCCAGCCGTTTGTCCGCAGATCTACAGGAGGCATGAGGTTGGCTTCCCAGCCTGTCGGAAGAGAATAGCCGAGGAAGCCCAGCGGAACCTAGTTGTGCCGCGATAAGAGTATTTTTTGGGCACTTCTCGTAAGCACCTATCTGTTTAAGTCAGCTGTAGCGATTAACCCGTTGCCACACACCACAGCACTCAGTCAGCACTGCCCCCCCCCAAAGAGCAAAGGCACACCGTAGATATCAGAGATCTGGACATGGGGCGCCGGTAGTGCGATAGCTTTTGCTACAAGAGGCACCGCCGCTCGGCTGGAAAAGTGCTGCAGATTACAAGAGACTGTGCTTTCTGACAGTAGGAAAAAAACATCCGTGAGTACAAGCAGCGCCAGGCAAAATGTCTCCGAATAAAGGTTTAGTGGTGGTAAGTTAAGCAAAACACCGAACAGCGTAGCCTCACTTTTCTATTTTTTCCTATTGAATAGCCTCGATCTCTTAGGCATCACTGCTATCTCCACCCCTTAAGAAAACATCTTGCCGTGTGCTTATCGATAGAGTGTTTATTACCTCAGCACCAGCTGATAGAACATGTCAGAGTAGACCGAAGCGGGTGGATGACCAGGATGATGAAGGCGGATAATTGCGATGGCCGAAGGACAAGGATAGAAAATGCCTTTAGAGATTTCATTTGTTGCGTAGAAAGGACTGACCGAAGGCTTTATTGTCATTTCATTCCTTGATTATTATTACGGGAGTATGCAGACAAATGGGGTCATACATAGAGAGAAATTGACTGGGGTGGGAAGCGATGGAAAGATTGAACCGATTTCGTCATTACATAATCGGTTATTTGATAGGATGCCACTGCGTAGCATCAAATTTACCAGAATGCCTATAAATATTATTTTTTGACAGAATACCCTCTGCTATGTCCTTTCTTCATAGTGTCGCCCGCTCCCGATATAGATGGAGCAGATAGGGAAATTCCCCGGGTCGGGAGGTGTGCCGGGAGGCGTTGCAGCATTCAAGAGCGCCGCGTCGATAATGAGAATAGCTTGTACAGTACAACCTAAAGAATTTACAAGGTGGCATGGCGGGAGTGGTGGGAGGGGAGGTGATGGCCCAGCCTTGTTTTGCGATGGAAGTCCGGGGGTCGGCAAGACATTTAAGAGAAGAGAGAATTAATGCTGGCAAGGCCGGATATGAGTTCTCTGGTGGTGGATATATTGCACAGTGAAGCTACTGGAGAAACTTGAATAATTGAACCGTGTGCTATGTCGTTGGACTTTCCTCTCTCGGTAAGGTCGAGAATTTTTTTGTTTCTTTTTCTGTCTTGGAAGAGGGAAAGAGGCTGTGTTTTTGCTGTGTTTTTGCTGTGTTTTTTGCCCTCATTCCGGGGGAGGAAATTCTGGACTTCATAGCACACGGTTTAATTATTCGAGTTTTCGCGGTAAAAGACAAAATACCGTCGCCACCTGTTTTTACTTTGATTTTGCAGCGCGGGAGGAGCAGTCTCCCGCGGGATGTTTGATTCCTTACTAAAAACAGGCTATTGGTTGGATAGAGGGTTTCCGGAGAAAATATTGCAGGCCTTTCAAGAGCAGAAAAATACCATTGGTGAATGCGGATATCGCAACTCGTTGGCGTCGTGAAGATTTCACAGGTTATCACTTCCGTACAGCCTATACTTATGTGCATTGATGCCTGGACGAATGTACGGGAATGCATCTGGCTTGGCTCCTTGATTCGCTCAAACGAATTCCCGAGGAGTCCAGGGGTACTAGAAGATTCGCGACTAGAAGGCCTTATATTCGGGCCGAGGTCTAAAAGAGCCTTGCTGGGTGAGTGGCAAGCGTATCTGTAGGTGCCGTCAGAGGGGATATCATCACATACATTCGTGTTAGGCTGAGCGAGGATGGACTGGAGGCCATGGATAAGAGTCTAGTGGCAGGCATTCTAGAGAAGATTCCCGAAAATACACCAGATATGTATTTAGCCGCAATAATACTGCATAGCTCGCTTCGCTAATAAATATATTTAGATTTCTGCTCGTTTTCTTGGGTATAGAAGCTATGTTGCAAGAATCGACAATATATCGCAGTCGAGAAAGGCTCAGGGCCATTACGGATGGACTAGGGGTGGGGGACGGATAGGGTGCGACAATTGAACGTATAATAGTGCAGGAAGGGGGCAAACCGAGACTCGGAATGGCAGCGTTGATGTGGATTAGCTACGCGAAAAGGCCGTGCAAAGCAAATGAGCTGTGCCTCTCCCTATCGTGGGGAGCTAGTCTCCAATGCCAACAACCTCTCTTCGATGCCAACATTGTTAGGCTACTGCCAAGTGCTAATGACTGGTGATAAGGGGGCATCAGCCGTGCAACTGATCTACTTTACTCTGAAAGAGTATCATTCCGCCCGCCTCGATAATTTCTGTCTCTATATTTTCCATTGACCTCACTGGGCGATGGTGGAGACTTTCTTGATCCATCTGAACTCCAAATAGGTCAAAGACCTTTCGGTTTACCTCCATCCTGGCATTCCTGACGCACCCTTCTTCGAATATTATTCGGTATACTGGGGGACAGGTGCGGGGGACCTCCGGACCATAGGAGATCACTCGCCCTAGAGCTGTTTCAGGATTTTGATGGCCACATATCTGCCGAATTGCTTCTAGGACAATTGAATTGGATTGGTTGTCTGAGGTTATAAATTTCCGATTCAGTGGACTACACTGCTCATCCTTCATCGGAGTTGTGGAAGTAGTAGCTACTTTGATGCAGATGGGAAGCTCTGATATCAACGAGGCAGATGTTTGGGGGAACACTCCGCTTGCATGGGCTGTTAAGAATTGACATGAGGGAGTGGTGAAGATACCGCTCCCACGGGCAGAGATCAACCCCGACGAGTCAGATAATGTTGACGCCACACCGCTCTCCCTTGCAGCTTTGGGTGGGTATGGAGAAGTAGTGAAACTACTACCCGAAGGAGATGAGGTTAACCCCGACAAGCTGAATCATTATGGCAAAACACTGCTCGCGTGGGGCGAGGTCAGGCCAGACAAGCAAGACAATTCTGGCAGCCCGCCGCCCCCGTGGGCCGCTGACGGTGGGTGTTGTTATGAGATCTGGATAGTTGAATGACGGGCTGGCTATATGAAGGAGGACAATGAAGTTAAGGAGGAAAGGTGTGCATATTGATCGGATGGGTGTTTTGCTTATCTTATCTAGTTATGGTGGAAGAGAGGGTTTATATAGACAATTCAAAGGGTACTGAAACGATAATTTTCGTCCGAGGAGGTAGTATTCTCCTGTGAGCGATACTAACCCCAAAGCAAAGAAAAGAACGAGACGGAAGGAAACAGGGAAATGATATCACGGTCAGGAAACGAAACAGTACGGATGGTGGGCAATCGCCGCTCGCACACAGGGTAGAGTTAAAGAAATCGATGACGATGATAAAAGAACCCGTAGAGAAGGAAAAAAACCTATTGATCAAACACAAGAGCGGAGTCGCCTATGAACATGCAGTTGTCCCTTGTTTTTCCTGTTCCCGTTGTCTCCCCCTTTTAAACCCACGATCCTTGCCCTTCCTTAGTAATCACTCTCCCGCTCCACCGCCACATCAACCTATCTATCTAACTGGCTAGCTATGTAAACTGCCCGCTATGAACATAAAATACAGGAGCAATTTAGTAAAAATAAGTAGACCCGGTCTCAGCCCCACAGGACCTCTAACATCTCGTCTTGCGGAAATATTCCGGAGATAAACAAAGGAGTTCCGGTCCTATCGGCGTTGAGTATTCCGCTTGTTCCTCCGCTCCACTTTCCCAACACTTCCAGCCATATAGGCGAATCCTTATATAGGGGATGCAAACAAGTATCCCCGTGCCTCCTCTTTGATTGGTAATGACTGACAAACAAAATTAACTAATGAATGACAGAATATAAAAGGTATGATATAAGGAAAAAGTTCTTTCGTACGGAGTGATCGCCAGTGATTTTCAATAGTTTATAGAGATTTGAAGTTCTTCATGGTAAAATAGCGAATAAGTGTACTATGGTTGCCGCAATGGTGAGGTTGTAGGAATAACGTCATTCAGGTATTAATGGCTCATCACCAGGATGCGGCTCATGATGGCAAGCACTGGAAAATCAAATGAATATTATAATATTTGCATAAATAGTAGTGATACCAGATTGAAGATATTTTAGAAAGTATTTTTAAATATGGAGAATTAGAATATGAAGTTTTCAATTAATAATAAAAAATAATACCTCTTGTATACTCACTTTATTCCAAACTAGAGCATTTTGCACATGGCTTACAATTGAAGTCAAGAAAATTGAAACCAACCATGGAAGTAACAGTTTAAGTAGATAATAAGAGCTTCTCAGTCTTGTATTTGATATATGAACTGCTTTAGTCTTTATTTGTAGCTATTATTGGAGGTATTGTAACTTTAAAAAATAGTATTGTTAAATATATATACTAGAAAGTGGATGAGATGATATCTACTTATAGGATTTACTTAATATTCTAATACTTTGCAATATTGTAACATGTGTACATGTTCCGGTAACGGTACACAGGAGCGGGCAGTGCAGGATCTCCTATGTTTAGTTGATTTATATTTGGTTTATTTGATATGATTTCAGCTCCGCCACTGTCTCTGAGTCAGATAGGCTATGCTATCGTATTGCTATGTTTAGTTTGCTTTGTTGGAAGTTTATATTTAGGATTCCGGGTATGGAATGGTCATGTAACACTAGAGTTCGTTACGGGGCGGACGGGGCCCCGAAAAACGCGGGCCCCCGGCCCTTTTCCCCGCCCCGCCCCACTCAACGGCCTGGGGCGGGGTGTCTTTTTCGGCATTCCCTGCCCCTGTCCCCGC
>Ga0307513_10007975_pt1 | contig 13613 bp, 13 predicted proteins | sample 15_EM_MG_FD_202174 | JGI IMG/M metagenome (GOLD analysis project Ga0307513, IMG submission 202174) | Populus trichocarpa ectomycorrhiza microbial communities from riparian zone in the Pacific Northwest, United States - 15_EM | ecosystem: Host-associated > Plants > Roots > Unclassified | place... | reverse complement strand
TCGGATCGGCCTGCCGGTGGATCTGGCCCGCGACCACCGCCACGTCGAACGGCTGCACACCGGCCGCCCGCACCCGCACCCGGACCTGCCCCGGCCCGGCCGTCGGGTCCGGCACCTCCGCAACCCGGAGGACCTCCGGACCTCCGGGCTCGAAGAACACTGCTGCCTTGCTCATCGCTGTCCCCTCGGTTGATGGTCGGAATCCTCCGATCTCAACCCGGGTTCAGGTCAAGAGGCGCTGACCTGCGGATGACGGGTCTAGAGGACGACCGTCTGCAGGTCCACCGCCTCGGCCATGGCCCGCGCGCCCTCGTCGTTGAGGTGCATGCCGTCGCCGCCGTCCAGGTCGGGACGGATGTGGTCGGGAGCGTCGGGATCCTCGACCGCCCTGGCCACGTCGAAGACGGCGTCGACGACGTCGGTGGTGCGGATCCACTCGTTCACCTCGCGGCGGATGGCCAGACCCTCGGGGGTGCTGACCCCGGGATAGATGGCGCCCGCGAACGGGCCGATGGTGGCGGTGAGGATCGCGAGATCGGCCTCGTGAGCGCGCCGGGCCAGAGCCGCGAAGCCCGCGATGAGGTCCTCGGCAGTGGCCGGGGGCTCGCCCGACATGCCGGGCAGGCCGAGGTCGTTGATACCGAAGTGGACCAGGACGTGGGTGACGGCGGGAATCGTCAGCACGTCACGATCGAAGCGCGCCAGCGCGTGCTCGCCGATCTCGTCCCGCAGCAGCCGGTTCCCGGCGATGCCCTGGTTGACCACCCAACCGCGCTCGAGGCGTCGGTTCAGGACGTCGACAGAGCGGTTGTTCGCGCCGACCGTGGAGCCGACCCCTTCGAACCAGGAGTCGCCGAACGCGACCGCGATCGCGGTGTCGTCCGGAGCGAGGACGTCGACGCCCGTGACGAAGAACCGGGCCTCCACCTGCTCCGCACCCGCAGGGACGGGCGAGGTGACGTGGTTCCCGCCGACGACGTGTGCGGTCTCCATGGGCATGTGGGAGTAGGTGGTGAGGCCGGTCTCCTCGGGGAGGTAGAGGCGCAGGTGCAGGTCCGCGCCGGCAGCGACGGGCAGGTCGATCGGATCGGTGACGGCCTCCTCCCCCGGCGGGATGACGAGCTTCTCCGAGCCGTCGAAGTTGAGTGCCGCCTGGCCGTGCGCGGTGGCGGCAGCCGCGGCGGCGATCGTCAACGGGGTGCGGCCGTAGCGGTTGGTCAGCCGCACGCGGAGGCGCTCTCCGCCGCCGGCCATGTGGAGCACCTGGAACACCGTCTGATCGCCGAAGCCGCGTGGTTCGGTGAGCTGGATCTGCTCGTAAGGACTGATCACGGCGCTGCGGAAGCCGGCGGTCCAGATCATGCTCGTTCCATTCCTCGTCACGGGATCAGGACGATCTTGCCTCGGGTGTGGCGCTGCACGAGTTCCCGGTAGGCGGCGCGGACCTCGGCCAGCGGGTAGGTCGCCGCGATCGGGACCTCGAGGTCGCCGGCCGCGACGAGCTTCGCCAACTCACCCAGCACGTCGGCGGAGGAGGACTCGATCGATCCGTCGGTCTTGACGCCGGTCCGTGCTGCCGCGGCCCGGTCGATGATCGTGTTGATCCGGTCGGTCGCGACGCCGAGATCGATCGCGAGATCGACGTAGCCGTTGCCGAAGGTGTCGATGAACGCGTCCACCCCTCCGGGCGCGACCGCCCGGATGCGGTCGGCGACACCGTCGCCGTACGCCACGGGAATCACGCCGCGGTCGGCGAGCCAGGGATGGTTGCGCTCGCTCGCCAGGCCGATCACGGTGGCGCCGGCCAGCCGTGCGAGCTGCACGGTCAGCGACCCCACGCCGCCGGCCGCTCCGGCGACCACGACCGTGTCGCCCGAACCGGCGGCGACCGCGCGCACCGAGGAGTAGGCGGTCACCCCGGCCACGAACAGGCCCCCACCGACCTCCCACGGCACGTCCGTATCGCGCTGCACGAGGTGCTCGACGGGCACGGCGACCAGGTTTGCGTGGCTGCCCCGGGTGTCCACCCAGCCGATCACCTCGTCGCCCACCGACCACGTCGACACCCCCGGGCCGACCTCCTCGACCACGCCCGCGAGGTCGCTGCCCTGCCCGGACGGGAAGGTCGCCGGCCACATCTCGTGCAGCGCACCGCTGCGGATCGAGTTCTCCCCCGGGTTGATCCCGGCCGCTCGGACCCGGACCACGACCTCGCCGTGGCCGGGTGCCGGCGGCGCCACCTCCCGGACCTGGAGGACGTCGATCTCCCCGTATCCGTCGAACTGCACTGCGCGTGACATGGTGTCGCTCCCTTTGGTCTGATGTGCTGCAACACCCATACAACCCGTCACGAGTGCGGGCATCCATGCTGGATTCGCGCTTCTACATATGAGATCGTCTCAACTTGTGGACGTTCTGACGGACATACTGCAGCGCTCGCACGCCCACGGGGCTGCGTTCTCGCACTCGACGGCGCGCGGTGCGTGGGGCGTGCAGTTCCCGCGGGGGGCGAAACTCGCCATCCACGGCATCCTCGGCGGCGAGGCCTACGCCTGGACCGACCGCCCCGACGACGCCCGCCGCGTCCTCGCCGGCGATCTGGTGCTCGTGCGCGGCCCGTCGTCGCAGCACATGGCACACGCACCGGGCGCCGACCTGGTTCCGTTCGGCAGCAACGCGGCTCCTGGCCCGCCCGGCGTGGCCCGCCGCATGGACTTCGGCTCGGGTCCCGGCCATCCGACGACGTTCTTCTGTGGGGCCTACACCTTCGACGGCGATCTCTGCGGCGGCCTGCTCGCCGGCCTGCCCGACCTTACCGTCGTGCGGGCGCGGGCCGGCACCAGCCTGCGCGCCACACTCGACGTCTTCGCGAGCGAGCTCCTCCAGCAGGCGCCGGGGCAACAGGCACTGCTCGACAGCCTGCTCGACGTCATCCTCGTCCAGGCTCTGCGCGAGCAGCTCGCCGCCGACATCGAATCCGCGCCCGGGTGGTTCCGCGCGATGAACGATCCGAACATCGGCGCAGCGCTGCGGGCGATCCATGCCGAACCACGACGGTCGTGGACGGTCGCCGGCCTGGCCGCCGAGGCCGCGCTGTCGCGGGCGAGCTTCGCCCGCCACTTCACCCGCATGCTCGACGTCGCCCCGCTCGCCTACGTGACGAACTGGCGGATGGCACTGGCCCGCGAGCAGCTCCGCAGCGGCGACACCGGCCTTGCTGCCGTCGCGCACTCGCTGGGCTACGCGTCGGAGTTCTCCTTCGCCGCGGCCTTCAAACGCCACCACGGGGTGGCCCCCGGCCGTTGGCGCGCCACGGCAACACCCGTCTGACCCGCCACGCTGATCACGCCCACGTTGGCGGCGACGATCAGCACGATCGCGAGCAGGTCCACCGCGGCCAGCGCCTCGCCGAGCACGACGAAGCCGATCGCGGCGGCGAACACCGGGTGCACGCTCATGACCACGCCGAACAGGTGCGCCGGCACCCGGCGCAGTGCCAGCAGGTCGCCGAGGAACGGGACGACCGAGGAGAGCACGCCCGCCGCGGTGGCGCAGGCGAGGGCGAGCGGCGTCGGCGGGTGGGCGATGAGCACCCCGATCCCGATCGGCAGGTAGACCAGCGCCGAGACCGTGCCTGCCGCGGCCGATCCCGTGATGCCGGGCAGCCGCCGCCCGACCGTGCGGTTGAGCAGGATGTAGCCGGCCCAGCACAGCGCCGCGAACAGGCCGAGGGCCACGCCGAGGTGGTCGGTGGTCGGTTGCGGCCGCGTCAGCACCACCACCCCGACCGCGGCGAGCACGGCGCCCGCGACGGTCGCCCGCCGGCGCGCACCCCGCGGGCCTGCGGTGAGTGCACCGACCAGCGCCACCCCGAGCGGCCCGAGGAACTCGAGCGTGACGGCCAGGCCGAGCCCGATCCGGTTGATCGCCGTGTACAGCGAGACGTTCATGGCCGCGAACACGCCGGCGAGTCCCAGCACAGGCAGCCACTCGCGACGGGTGAACGACCGCAGCGGCGGGCGACCGACCGCGAGCAGCACGATCCCGGCGATCCACTGCCGCACCGCCACCACGCCCACCGGACCGAGCACGGGGAAGGCCAGCGCACCGATCGCCGCGCCCGTCTGGTTCGACAGCGCGCTGCCGAGCATCAGCGTGAGGCCGCCCGCGCGACTCGTCTCAGCCTTCGGGTGCGTGCGCAGCGACGTGTCCACGCTGGCAGTGTGCGTCGCCGCGAACAATACGCAAAATGCATCTTGCGCCGCATCTATACACTCATTGCATGGATCTCCGGCACCTGCGCTGCCTCGTCGCGATCGTCGACAGCGGTGGGTTCACCGGGGCCGCAGCCGAACTGGGCACCACCCAACCCTCCGTGTCCCGCACCCTCGCCGCGCTGGAGGACGAGCTGGCGGTGCGGCTGCTGCGCCGCACCAGCCGCGAGATCGTGCTCACCGCGGCGGGCGAGCGGGTGCTGGCCAGGGCCCGGCGGGTGCTCGCCGACGTGGACGACCTCGTCCGCGACGCGACGGCGGACGGCGGGCGGTTGCGGCTCGGACACGCGTGGGCAGCGCTCGGCGAGCACACCGTCGACGTACAGCGCCGGTGGGCCGCCGAGCATCCGGGCACCGAGCTCTCGCTGGTGCGCACCAACTCCCCCACCGGCGGGCTCGCCGAGGGCCGCTGCGACGTCGCCATCATCCGCACCGCGACCGAGCACCGGGAGCCGGACCGGCGGTTCGACGAGGCCCTCGTCGGCGTGGAGGACCGGGTGTGCGCCCTGGCCGCCGACCATCCGCTCGCCCGGCGCCGGCGCCTGCGCCTGGCCGACCTCGCCGACCTGGTGGTGGCGATCGATCCCCGCACCGGCACCACCACCCCGCAGCTGTGGCCGCCCGACCAGCGGCCCGCCGTCGAGGAGGTGCACGACGTCGACGACTGGCTCGACGTCATCGCCTCCGGCCGCTGCGTGGGCGTCACGGCGGCGAGCACGCTCGCGCAGTACCGGCGCTCCGGCATCGTGTTCCGCCGCCTGCGCGACGCACCGCCCGTCCCGGTGCGGGTGCTGTGGTGGCGCGCCGACCCCCATCCGGCGGTGCCCGCCGTGGTCGGCCTGCTCGCGCAGCTCTACCGCCGCTGAGGATCTGCGCCGGCTGCGACCCGGAGTCGCGTGTCCAGGTCGGCGACGAGCAACGCCTGCGACACCGGGCGGCCGCGGTAGCCGACGTAGCCGTCCGGCCGCACGACGAAGGCAGTGGGCGCCTCGGCGCCCCAGATCTCGTGCATCCGCCCCTGCGGATCGTCCACGGTGGACTCCGCGCCGCCGATGGCGACGACCTCCACGCGTGGCCCGTCCAGGTATCGGACGCGCAGCTGCGCGGCGAGCGCGAGCAGCTCGGCAACGGGTGCCGGGTCCTGCGTCCCGGCGAAGATCAGCACGGTGTGGCCGGCGCCGCGGAGGAGATCGTGCAGCCGCCCCGACGTGCCGGCGGTGACGACGGATCCGTCGGGAGCCCGGTCGCCGGGCCGCACGGTGCCCTTCGCCGCCTCCCCGTCGGACCGGTTGAGCGGGCTGTTCGGGTAACGGATGCCGAGCTGGGACACCAGCGCCGCCACCCCACGGGTTCGGCGGTTCGAGCGCAGCACCCGGGGAGCGATCACCGGCATCAGGCGCCGTCGGATCAGCGTCGGCAACAGCTTGTCGGAGGTGCCGATGCCGAAGACCCGGTCGGTGGTGCGCAGCAGTGCCACCGCGACCGGGTGCCGCTCGGACTCGTACGTGTCCAGCAGGGCGTCCGGAGCGCGGCCGGCGGCGACGGCGGCCAGCTTCCAGGCGAGGTTGTGGGCATCCTGGATGCCGGTGTTCATGCCCTGTGCGCCGACCGGGCTGTGGATGTGCGCGGCGTCGCCGGCAAGGAACGCGCGGCCGTTGCGGTAGCGCGGCACGCCGCGCCCGTGCAGGCGGTAGCGGCTCGTCCAGAACGTCTCGACGATCTTCGCCGGGATCGTCATGCGCTCGTCGACGAGCGCTTGGATGTCCTCGGTGGTGGGCAGGACCCGCCCGGCCCCGTACGGCGACTCGTCCCCGGACGCCGGATCGACCGGGACGTTGGCGAGGAGCCGGAAGTGCCGCTCGCCCGTCATCGGGAACGCGGCGATCAGGCCAGGCCCGGAAGGGAAGAAATAGAGGCCGCCGTCCGGCAGCTCCCAGTCCAGGGTGACATCGGCCTGCACTCCGGCGATCCCGTAGGTGACCCCGTCGAACGGGATTCCGGCGGCCTTCCGGGTGGCGCTGCTGGCGCCGTCGCACCCGGCGATGTAGCTCGTCCGGCAGGACTCGGTGCTGCCGTCGGTGTGGATCAGCTCGGCGGTGACCCCGTCGGCGTCCTGCACGAACCCGACCAGTCCGACCCCCCACTCGATGGTGGCGCCCAGTGCGACGAGGTGCTCGCGCAGCACCCCTTCCGTCACGTCCTGGTTGATCGAACGCGCCGCGCTGTGGCGGGTGTGCATCTTCTCGAGCCCACCCTCGAAGGAGATCCGGACAGGCGGCCGGCCGGGGAACATGAGCTGAGCGCCGACGGCCGGGCTGCCGATCTCGGACATCGACATGCCCATCTGCTCGAACACCTCGAGCGTGCGGGCCTGCACGATCAGCGCACGCGACGTGGTTGCGGGTGCCGCAGCGCGGTCGATGATGCGCACGGTGGCGCCGTGGCGGATCAGCTCTGCAGCGAGCGTGAGTCCGGTCGGTCCGGCCCCGACAACCAGCACGTCCATGAGTTCTTCCATTCCTGGATCTACGAGATCGGACGTCGTTGTGGGCGATCCGACCGGCCGGTTCCGAACTCGTCCTCGACGGCGTCGAGCCCTGCGAGCAGGTCCGCGATCCGGGCGTCGTCCCAGTCGGTGGTGTCCTCCGGCTCGATGTAGGTGATCACCACCGCGATGGCTCCCAGTTCGAGTACGGAGGTGCTCTCGCCGTCGGCCGTCACGCGTTGGGTCGCCACGTCGGGATCGGCCAGTGACTTGGTCACGAACCCGCGCATGACGGCGTTGCTGATCTGGGCGATCGCCGGGTAGTCCGCCGGGGGCCGCGGCCGCATCCCGAGCAGCCCGCACAGCGCGCGGAACGTGGCGGCGATGCGCTCGACGAACCGGGCCTCCGACGTCGCCAGCGCCTGCCGCACCTGCTCCTTGAGCTCGCCGGACGGCAGGCTGACCGCCGTCACGGTGAGCGCGAGATAGGTGCGCCACTGCGGCGAGTCGTGGATCAGCGCGAAGTCGCGTTCCACCGCCGCACGGACGATGTCGTGCAGCGCCGCGCTGCGTCCGACGGGGGTCCGCAATCGGGACGGTTGCTCCAGCAGGACGGATCGGACCACCGACGGGGCGGTCCGGTCGCCGGTCGCCGGCGGCGCCAGATCGCCGGCGAGCTCCAGCAGCAGATCGCCCAGGAACAGATCCTTGTGCGGCCAGCGCCGGTACGCCGAGCTGCGCGAGACCCCGGACTCCCGGATCACGTCCTCGAGACGGACGTGTTCGAGGCTGACCTTGAGGCCGTCGCGAGCGAGCGCGTCGGCCGCCGTGCGCAGCATGCGGCGCGCGGTCTCCTCGTCGGACAGCCGCGGCCGCCGACGGCTGGGGCCGACCCCACCGATGCGCGACTCCGGTTCCACGGCTCTCCTTGAGACTTGATGTCCCAAGTACCGTAGCTCATATGGCTTGGACGCTGAAGACCAACGTCGCCACACAGATCAGCAGCATCACCGTCGCGTTCAGGAAGAGGTTGCGACCGAAGTCGCGCGCACGGATGTGCGATGCGATGGCGACCACGAAGTAGCCGACCAGTGCCGCGCAGGTGAGGATCGCCACCGGCGGCAGCCAGATGCCGGCGACCAGCCCGCCGGCGGCGGCGACCTTGAGCAGCGGCAGCACCTTCCAGAACCGCTGGGGGAAGTGGACGTCGATCAGGCACTGCCGGATGAAGGCGACGGGCGGGACGCACATCGCCGCGTCGCCGAGCTGGACCAGGGCGAGTGCGGCCAGGGGCCACCAGGGATCGATCACGGTCGGGCTCCTCGTGCAGATCAGGATCAAGACGCTCGATGGACGAGATGGCTGCCCGATTCGTGACAGCAGGTCAGATCAGCGCCGGCGCGCGCTGCGCCGGACCCGGGCTACGCTGTCACTACGTTGATAGTGAATGGGGGGCGACGATGGGAAGCATGCGGTCGGCCGTGATCGTCGGCGGCGGGATCGGCGGACTGGCCGCCGCGCTGGCGTTGCATCGCACGGGATGGGCGGTCACCGTGCTGGAACGTGCGCCGCAGATCCGGGAGGTCGGCGCCGGACTGACCATCATGGAGAACGGCCTGAGCTGCCTGGACGAGCTCGGCGTGGGAGACGACATCCGGCAGGCGAGCCTGTTGCAGCCACCCGCCATCCGCCGCTGGGACGGCCGCTGGCTGGTCCGGGCCACCGGCGCGGTGGCGACCCGCATCGGCACCGTCGGGATGCACCGGGCCGAGCTGCATCGGATTCTCCTCGAAGCGCTGCCACCCGAGGCGGTGCGCACGGATGCCGCCGTGGTCGCGGTCGCGGCCGGATCACCGGCCGTCGTCCGCTATCGCGGCAGCAACGCCGAGGGCGAGATCGCCACCGATCTCGTCGTCGCGGCCGACGGCATCCGCAGCACCGTGCGGGCCCAGCTGTGGCCCGAGGTGCCGGCGCCGGTGTACGGCGGCACGACGGCGTGGCGCGCCGTCACCGCCGAACCGTGGACCGGATCGGAGGTGCTCGGCTTCAGTTGGGCTCCCGGCACGGAGTTCGGCATGGGGCCGATGGTCGACGGGCGGGCGTTCTGGTACCTCGCGGTCAACGCGCCCCCGGGCACCCGCCACAGCGACGATCTCGGCGCGGTCCGATCGCTGGTCGGGAACTGGCACGACCCGATACCCGGCCTGCTCGCGGCCACCGATCCGGCCGCCGTGCTCCCCGACGACATCTACCGGCTGGCCGTCCACCCGCGCTCGTTCGTCCGGGGCCCGGTGGTGCTGCTCGGCGACGCCGCGCACGCCATGCTCCCGACCCTCGGCCAGGGCGCCGGCCAGGCGTTGGAGGACGCCGTCGTGCTCGCCGCCGAGCTCGCCAGGGACGGCTCGATCAGCGCTGCGCTCGCTGCCTATGACCGGGCGCGCCGACCCCGCGCACGTCGGGTCGCCGACCTGGCCCGCCTCTCCGGCCGGCTCGGACAGCGCCTGACCAATCCGGCCCTCATCGGCCTGCGCAACACGGCGTATCGCGCGCTGCCACCGTCGATCACCATCGGCTCGCTCGGCGCGGTCACCGACTGGCGCGCGCCGGCGTTGAGCCCGTCGGCATAGGTCAGCCGTCGAGCGGAACCGCGACCGCCGGCACCGGGAGGCCGGGCACATCCACTGCCACGCGCAGGACGCGGCCGCCGGCAGCGTCGCGCCGGGTCGGGTCTCCCCCGGTCGTCACGACGAGGTCACGACGGTCGTCGCCCGCGAAACAGACGCTGCTGACGAACCCGGCCGGGACCGCGCGGATCGTGTCGGTCGTGCCGTCGGGCCGGACCCGCGCGAGCCCCGCCCCGGCCCCCAGCGCAACGACCACGCACCCCTCCTCGTCCACGGCGAGGCCGTCGGCCTGCCCGGACGGGCTGCTCCACCACGGCTCCAACACGGGGTTCCCGATCTCCGACCAGCGCGCCCGCAGCACCACGCCCGCCGCGAAGTCGGCGACGTAGACCCATCCGGTCGCGCTCACCGCGATCCCGTTCGGCCAGGTCACCGTGCCCTCGAAGCGGCGGCCCCGCCCGTCGATGTCGACGATCGCGACCCGACCGGGCACCGGTGGCTCCCCGCGGAACGGGCGGTAATGCAGCTCGCCGGCCAGCAGCTCGCCCGCCGGACCCGCGCCCAGATCGTTGAATCCGGCGGCGGACGGTTCGGTGAGCACGGCATGCGCGCCCCGCTCGTCCACCACGGCGACATCAGGCCCGGCGGCCAGCAGGGCGCCGGAGACGTGCCGGACCAACCCGCCCACGCCACGCCGGCCCGGCACGTAGGTCGCCGGCTCCCCCGGCCCGACCCGGTGCACGCCGCCACGCATCGCGTCGCTGACCCAGAGATCGCCACCTTGATCGACAACCGGACCCTCGGCCAGGCCGAACCCGACGGCGAGCACCGCGAAGCCGTCCTCGACGGGACCGTCGACCTGCTCGACCACTGAGACCTCCACTACGTGCCTACTACATCAATCGTAGTGTATCCATCCGCGCGCGACGGCCAGGACGCGATCGTTCGCCTCGACCTCGCCGATCGTGATCCGTACGCCCTCGTCGCCGAACGGCCGCACGGTGAGTCCGGCCTCCGCGGCCTGCGCGGCGAAGGCGCCGCTGCGCGCACCGGTCGGGAGCCAGACGAAGTTGCCCTGGGCGTCGGGCACGTGCCAGCCGGCCGCCGACAGCGCGGTCGCCATCCGGGTGCGTTCGGCGATCACGGCATCGACCCGTTCCTGCAGCTCGTCGCGGGCCTCGAGGCTGGCCACCGCAGCACGTTCGGCCAATGCGTTCACGCCGAACGACGTCGCGGTCGTGCGGAGAGCGGCGGCCACCGGCTCGTGCGCGACGGCGTAGCCGACCCGCAGCCCGGCGAGTCCGTGGGCCTTCGAGAAGGTCCGCAGTACGGCCACGTTCGGCCGGTCCCGGTAGAGCGCCAGCCCGTCCGCGGCCTCGGGATCGGTGACGAACTCGAGATAGGCCTCGTCGAGCACCACCAGCACGTCCGACGGGATCCGGCCCAGGAACGCAACCAGCTCCTCATGGCCGATCGCCGGGCCGGTCGGGTTGTTCGGCGTGCAGAGCATGATCACCCGGGTCCGGTCCGTGACCGCCTGGGCCATCGCGTCCAGATCGTGCCGGGCGGCGCCGTCGAGAGCGACCCGGATCGAGCGCGCCCCGGCCAGCGCGGCGACGATCGGGTACGCCTCGAACGAACGCCACGCGTGCACCACCTCGTCGCCGGGATCGCAGGTGGCCTGCACGATCTGGCCCAGCACGCCCACCGATCCGGTGCCGGCCGCGATGTGCTCGACCGGGACGTCGAGCACCTCCGAGAGCGCGGTGCGCAGACGGGCGACGTTCGTGTCCGGGTACCGGTTCATGTGCTCGGCCGCCTCGTGGACGGCGCGCAGGACGGACGGCAGCGGTGGGTAGGAGTTCTCGTTGGCCGAGATCTTGTAGCCCGTGCCGCCGTCGATCACCGGCGCCGGACGACCCGCCTGGTAGGTGGGCACCCCGGCGAGCGTCGGCCGCAGGCGCACCCCTCCGGTCACACTGTTTCCAGCGATTCGTGGCCGCCGAGCGCGGAGGCCAGCCAGGGCGCGACGACGGCCCGCGAGATCCGGCAGTCCAGCAGCAACGGTCCGTCGGGGCGCTGCAGCCATGGGCGGATCCGGCCGAGATCGGCGGGCGCGTGCACGGTCTCGGCCCGGCCGCCCATGGCGCGGAAGATGGCGGCGAAGTCCCGCTCGGCCAGCAGCGCCAGGGCTGTGTCCGGTCGGCGGGCGAAGTGGTGCAGCTCAGCGCCGTACGCCGCGTCGTTGAACACGACGACCAGCGCCGGGAGCCGCTCGGTCAGCAGGGTGTCGAGCTCGCCCAGGCTCATCAGGAGCCCCCCGTCGCCGACCATGCCGACCGGCAGCCGGTCCGGCCGGGCGACGGCGACGCCGACGAGGCTGCCCAACCCGAGCCCGACGCTCTGGAAGCCGTGCGGGTAGAGCATCGCGGCGGGATCGATCGCGACCATGTGCATGACGGGCCAGCCCGAGAAGTGCCCGCCGTCGACGGTCACGCAGCGTTCGTCGGGCAGCAGCTCGTCCAGTGCGACGGCGAGCGCGCGCGGGTCCATCAGCCCGTCCGCAGCCATCGACGGGAAGTCCCCCCGGCCGGTGCCGCGCAGATCCGGGGTCCCCCGGCCCACGCCGGGTCCGGCCAGCACGGCCTCGCGCAGCGCACCGGCGAACGCTCCGGCGTCGGCGACGACGGCCCGGTCCACCCGTCGGTGGACACCGAGCGCGGCCGCCCGGTCGTCCACCTGGATCACCTGCGCGGCGGCGAACAGGATGCCGTGCCGGGTCGTCCACGGGTTCAGGCCGGCGCCGACGGCGAGCACGACGTCCACGCCGGCCAGCACCTCGGCCACGGCCGGGTCACCGAAGCCGCCGCAGACGCCTGCCGAGAGCGGGTGCCCGGCGAAGAGGCCGTCGGCCATCACGGTCGTCGCGAGGATCGCCCCGACGTGCTGGGCCACCTCGGCCAGCGCCGGTCCGGCGTCGGCGAGGTGGGCACCCCGCCCCGCCAGCACGCACGGCCGGGATGCGCGACGCAGCTGCGCGACCACCGCCTCGACCTCGGCCCGGTCCGGCGCGGGCACGGCAGGGGCCGGGACGGCACCACCGATGACCTGGTCCGCAGCGGCACCGGCCGGATCGGTGGCAGCGTCGGGCGGGTACCCGACGATGACGGGTCGCCGCTCGGCCGTCGCACGGGCGGTGACCCGGCGAACGAACGCACCCATGCTGTCGGGCCGTGTCCAGCGCTCGTATCCGGCGCCGGTGGCCATGGCCAGCGCGCCCTGGTCGACCGATTGGTTGGACAGCCGGTCACCCAGCGGCGAGTCGGCAGCCAGCACCAGCAGCGGCGTCGACGACTTCGCGGCCTCCACGATCGCCGTGACCGCGTGCGTCAGCCCGGGACCTTGTGTGACGGTGACCAATCCGACGGTCCGGGTGAGGCGGGCGTACGCGTCGGCGGCGGCCACGGCGTTCATCTCGTGCCGGAGGCCGACATAGCGTCCACCCCCGTCCTGGAAGGCCCCGGCCAGCGCGAAGTTGCCGCCCCCGACCAGTCCGAACAGCGTCGTGGCGCCGGTCTCGGCCAGCGCCGCCGCCAGTTCCTGCTGCAGCGCCGTCATCAGGCGTCGAGGACCGCGACCGCGGCGATCTCCACCAGGAACTCGGGACGGGCCAGCCCGGCCACGACGAGCAGCGTGCTGGTCGGTGGCACCAGGCCGGTCAGGTAGCGGCCGCGCACGTCGTTGATCGGCAACAGGTGGGCGCGATCGGTCGTGTACGTGGTGGTGTCGACGAGGGCGTCGAACCCGGCGCCGGCCGCGGCGAGCACCTCCTTCAGGTTCTCGAACACCTGCACCGTCTGGGCCTCGATGTCGTCCAACCCGACGTACGCGCCGTCCTTCAGTGCGACCTGGCCGGAGATCCACAGGGTGCTCCCGGCCTGCACGCCGATGGAGTAGTGGAACTTCGCCGCCGCGGCGCGCGGGAGCTTCTCGCTGTCGACGGTGCGCTTGGCCACGTCATCGTTCCTTTCGTTCGACTCGATCACGGACGGTAGACAGCAGGTGGTGTGGCTGTTAGGCCAATCCGATGCCGTCAGAACAGTCCAATGCAGCGCCGGAGCTCCTGCTCGGACTCGACGCGGACGCCCGTCCGCCGGGCATGCAGCAGCTCGTCCGGGCGTTGCGCGACGCCGTCCGTACCGGCCGGCTGCATCCCGGGGCGCGGCTGCC
>Ga0307513_10007974_pt1 | contig 13615 bp, 10 predicted proteins | sample 15_EM_MG_FD_202174 | JGI IMG/M metagenome (GOLD analysis project Ga0307513, IMG submission 202174) | Populus trichocarpa ectomycorrhiza microbial communities from riparian zone in the Pacific Northwest, United States - 15_EM | ecosystem: Host-associated > Plants > Roots > Unclassified | place... | reverse complement strand
CTCTGCAGCGATGGTGTGCATGGAGTCGTCGCACATCAGCGGCTGTGTCAATTGCTGAGCGCGAAAACCGATGCGGACGCGACCGTGCACGAGCTGCTGGCAGCGGCCATCGAGGCGGGCTCGCGCGACAACATCAGCGCAGTGATCGTCGACATCGTCACGGAAGCGTAGCGCCGGCAGTCACCAGGTGGCCGATGACTTCCTGGTGTCGTTCCATGCGCAAGGTCTCGCGGTGCAGGTTCAGGATGCCAAATCCGCTCGCTTCCAGGACAGCTCGCAGATACGAATCGCGGTGTGCGTACCGGCCATGCACCTGCAACTGATGGGGAGCGTTGCCCGTACCTAACAACGCTTCCACGGTGAACACGAATACGCCGTTTGGACGCAGTGCGAAACGCGCGGCCGAGCAGACCTCCTCGAGGGCGCCGAAATAGACGAGGGTGTCGGCGGAAACGATGGCATCGAATTGCGCCGGTCGCGCGCGCATGAAGGCACAGAGTTCCCCGACCGCGAGCTCGTCATATCCACCGCGGCGGCGTGCCTGCTCGATCATTCCTGCGGACAAATCGACGCCGACCAGGCGAGCGCAGCAGGGCCGCAGCAGTGGACCGCACAAGCCAGTGCCACAGCCGGCGTCGAGTATCACGCGCGCGCTCGCGCCGGGCGCGTCGAACCCGGCCAGCGTCGCCGCAACGAGTTCCGGCGCCCGATAACCCAACCGCTGCAGGTTGTCGTCGAATGCGGCCGCGTGCCGATCGAAGGTCGTGGCGATGTAGCGGTCGTCGGCGCGTGCCGGCACGTTGGTACCGGAGGTCGCCGCGGCCATGTGACGCGCAATGGGATTCTCGGGATCTCGCTGCAACCACGCCGAATAGATCTGCGCTGCCTGCTCGTATTCGCCGAGCCGATAGAGCATCCGGCCGAGCGATTCGTACGCGCGCAAAAGTCCGGGCTGATGCGCTATAGCGGTACGAAAGTGGGCCGTGGCTTCAGCGAAAGCGCCTTCGTCTTGCACGCAGACGCCCAGGTTGTACCAGCCTTCGGACAGCGTCGGTGCCAGCAACGTCGCGCGCCGGTACGCCTCTTTCGCTTCGGCAAGTTTGTCCTGCGTCGCCAGTACATTGCCGAGGTTGTTCCATGCGTGGGGATTGCCGGGCGCATGGCTCAGCGACTGCATGATGAGCTTGACCGCGTCCAGGGACTCGCCCCGCTGAAAAACCAGCAGCCCGTAGAAATGCAGTGCATCGGGATCGGTGGGGCGTTGCCGCAACACGGACTGATAGCCAGCCGCCGCTTCGGCCAACCTACCCGACTGATGAGCGGTCATCGCATCCGCGAGGGTCATTTGCTGCTCGAACATCGCCGCGTCCTGGGGATTGGAGTTCCGGGCGGTACAAAGTCGCAATCTCGGCATCCGCGGTCTTACTTGAGATAGTCTTACGCGCGTTTAGGTAGAGCATTCCACAAGAGACAAGGACATGGCAGCGCTTCCCATAGACAGCCTCCTCGAACCGGTTCCTGGCGCCTCGCCTTGCGGTCGCGACATGGAGTACGAACCGGCATTCCTCGAGCTGCAGGAGCTGGCACGGGGAAAGCCTGAGCAAACCATCGGCGACAAGGTCAAGCCCGGCCAGGAACCCGCCTGGCCGAAAGTACGGGACGCGGCCCAGTCGATGTTCGGCTCCACGAAAGACCTGCGTGTGGCGGGAATACTTCATCTGGCTCTGGTGAAGACTGCCGGCATCGCCGGCCTCGAAGGCGGGCTGCGGCTGATGAGCGCTTTGCTCGATCGCTACTGGGACAACGTCTATCCACTGCTCGACGCCGAAGACGACAACGATTCCACGATGCGCGTGAATTCGCTGCTCGCCGGTCTCGCGAACGAGGACGTTCTCGGCACGATGCGGCTGGTGCCGTTGGTGGAGTCGCGGCAGTTCGGCAAGCATTCATTGCGCGCTTATCGTCTCGCTACCGGGGTGCTGAAGGCCGACCCGGTTGCCGCAAATGCGGAGCCGCGGATCGAATTGACCCGCATCGAGGCCGCTTTTTCTGACGCATCGATCGATTCGTTGAAAGAGGCCGCCGAACTGCTGAATGCCGCTGTGGGACATTTGAATGCAATCGAGCACGTGTTGTTGGACAAGGCCGACGGGATTCCAGACGATCTGAAGCCGCTCACATCGGACTTGCGCGACATGAAGGCGGTGATCGATGGTCAGCTTGGTAAGCGTGGCGTGGATTCCGGAGCAACGAACACCGTGAATGGCACCGAAGGTGGGCAGGAAGCTGCCGGAAACCAGACTGCGAGCGGCGCGGTGCGCAACCGGTCGGACGTTCTGGCGGCTATCGACCGGATCTGCGAGTACTATGCCCGTGCGGAACCTTCCAGCCCGGTGCCACTACTACTTCAACGTGCAAAACGACTGGTAAACAAAGATTTCATGGAAATCGTCCGCGATCTCACGCCCGCAGGTGTTGCGGAGGCGGAAGTTATTGGCGGGCTTGAGAAAAGAGAAAGTTAAGGCGTACAGTAACTGCCGCTGTGCAGTCAGCGCCGCTGGTCTACCTCGATGAGTCGCCAATAATTTTCCGGAGGTTGGTGTGGGCAAGGAAAGCAGTCAGAAATTCATCGCGCGCAATCGCGCTCCGCGCGTGCAGATCGAATACGACCTGGAAACCAACGGTGCAATGGAAAAGAAGCACATCCCGTTCGTCATGGGTGTGCTCGCGGACCTGTCGGGAAAGTCGGCCGACGAACTGCCGGAGATCGAGCAGCGCAAGGCGCTCGACATCGACATGGACAATTTCGACAGCCGGCTCAAAGCCATGAAGCCGCGCGTCACTTTCGCGGTGCCTAACAAATTGACCGGTGAAGGGCAGCTCGCGGTCGACGTGACCTTCGAATCGATGGACGATTTTTCACCCGCGGCGATCGCAAAGAAGATCGAGCCGCTGGCGAAGCTCCTCGAGGCGCGCACCCAGTTGTCGAATCTCGTCACGTACATGGACGGCAAGGCCGGTGCCGAGAAGCTCATTTCCAAAGCGCTTCAGGATCCGGCGCTGCTGCAGACGCTCGCGTCCGCTCCGAAGCCCACCGAGTAGTCGCGACCGCCATTCCCGCCATTTCCATTCAGGAGCCATCGCATGGCTGAAGCCAAGAGCGCCGAACAGCAAAAGACCGGGGTCGCCCTGGAAGCTGGTGATTTCCAGACATTGCTGAAAAAGGAATTCAAGCCGAAGACCGATCGCGCGCGCGAGCAGGTAGAGGCCGCCGTCAAGACGCTGGCGGAGCAGGTGCTGCAGGACAAGGACCTCATCGCCGACGACGCCGTCAATTCGATCAACGCCATCATTGCCGAGATCGACAAGAAGCTCACCGATCAAATCAACCTCGTGTTGCATCACCCGGACTTCCAGCAGATGGAAGGTACTTGGCGCGGACTCAAGCACCTGGTGTTCAACACCGAGTCGAGCGAAACGCTCAAGATGAAAATCTTCAACGTCTCGAAGAAAGAACTCGGCAAGACGTTGAAGCGTTACCCGGGAACTTCGTGGGATCAAAGCCCGGTATTCAAAAAGATTTACGAGGAAGAGTACGGCACGATCGGCGGCGATCCGTTCGGCTGCCTGGTGGGCGACTATTATTTCGATCACTCGCCCCAGGACGTCGAGTTGTTGCGCGGCATTTCGCAAATTGCCGCGGCGGCGCACGCGCCGTTCATATCGGCCGCCGCCCCCTCGCTCATGGGATTCGATTCGTGGCAGGAGCTCAGCAATCCGCGCGACCTGAGCAAGATATTCACCACCGCGGATTACGCGGCGTGGCGCTCGCTGCGCGAGTCGGACGACTCGCGGTATGTCGGACTTACGATGCCGCGGTTTCTCTCGCGGCTTCCTTATGGTGCGAAGACCGAGCCCGTCGAGGAATTCGCCTTCGAAGAGGACACCGCGGCCGCCGACTCCTCGAATTACGCCTGGTCGAACGCCGCTTACGCAATGGCGACCAATATCAATCGTGCGTTTGCGATGTACGGCTGGTGCACGCGCATCCGCGGGGTCGAATCAGGCGGCGCAGTTGAAGGATTGCCTTGCCATACGTTCCCGTCCGACGACGGCGGCGTGGACATGAAGTGCCCCACGGAAATCTCGATCACCGATCGGCGCGAGGCCGAACTCGCAAAGAACGGCCTGATGCCGGTGTTGCACCGGAAGAACTCCGATCAGGCAGTCTTCATCGGTGCGCAGTCCCTGCAAAAGCCGACCGAATTCGAGCAGGCCGAGGCCACGGCCAATGCAGCACTCGCGGCGCGTCTGCCGTACATGTTCGCGTGCTCGCGGTTCGCTCACTATCTCAAATGCATCGTGCGCGACAAGATCGGCTCGTTCAAGGAACGGGCGACGATGGAGCGCTGGCTGTCCGACTGGATCCTCAACTACGTCGATGGCGATCCGATGAATTCGTCCGACGAGATCAAGGCGCGCAAACCGCTGGCCGGCGCCGAAGTCGAGGTCAAGGATATCGAAGGCAAGCCGGGCTACTTCTCGGCGGTATTCCGCTTGCGCCCTCACTACCAGCTCGAGGGCCTGACAGTTTCATTGCGATTGGTCTCGCGCCTATCGGGTGGCAAGTAGCCACCGCTAGTTAGGAGTCTCGCAGACCGGTTTCCTAAACACCTGGGATGTAATAACACGGGAGCACGGCAGTGGCGATAGATACCTTCATGAAAATGGGCGATCTCAAAGGAGATTCGCAAGTCAAAGGGTTCGAGGATCAGATCCAGCTGCTGGCATGGAGCTGGGGCATGACCCAGGCCGGCACGACTCACATCGGCTCCGGCGGCGGCGCCGGCAAAGTCAATGTGAACGACCTCGGCTTCACGCATCACGTGGATTCGGCGACACCGAAGCTCATGGAAGCGTGCTGCAAGGGCAAGCACTACGAAGAAGCCACCATCACGATGCGCAAGGCGGGCGGCGATCCCTTGCCCTTCCTGACCATCAAGCTGACGGACATCATCGTGACTTCGGTTTCCGAAGGCGGCGCTCAGGGTGACGAACAGCTGACGGAAAACGTCACGCTCAATTTCGCGGCCTTCGAAGTGAGCTACCAGGCTCAGGACAACAAGGGCGCCAAGAAGGGCGGCGCGGTCACGATCAAATACGACATCGCGAAGAACGCCTGACGGCGCGAGCGCGAGAGTTCTTTGTCATCGGCGACCCGCGCATTCGATGCGCGGGTCGCCGGACTTCCGGGTCGTGCCATCATGTCCGCTGAACAAAGCCTGCGCGAGGGGAAGCTCATCGAGACGATGGATGAGCTGCAGAAGCGGGTCAAAGCGAACCCGTCCGACGCGCAGGAGCGGATGTTTCTGTTCCAGCTCCTTGCGGTGCTCGGGCAGTGGCAGCGCTGCGCCGATCAACTCGCGGTAGCGGGCCAGCTCGATGCGAGCCTGCTGGTGCTCGTGGAGCTTTATCGTCACGCGATTGCGGCGGAAGATACGCGCGGGAAAGTCTTCGCGGGCGCTGCCACGCCGCTGCTCATGGGCGAGCCTTCGCCATGGACTGCGCCTTTGCTTGAGGCATTGCGCCTCGTAGGCAGCGCGAGCTACCAGCCTGCGGCCGAGTTGCGCGATGAGGCCCTGGCGCAAGCATCGACCTGCTCAGGCACCATCAACGGTGACGCTTTCGATTGGATCGCCGACATGGATTCGCGTCTTGGTCCGTGCATCGAAATGATCGTCGACGGTAAATATCTGTGGACGCCCTTCGAGCGGATACAGTCTCTCAAAATAGAACCGCCCTCGGATCTGCGGGATGCCGTCTGGACCCAGGCCATCGTTACCTGGACGAACGGTGGTCAGAGCCCTGTTCTGATTCCGACGCGCTATCCAGTGCAAGAGTCGGACGACGACACGATCCGTTTGGCGCGTCGCACGGAATGGCACGAACCGATCGCCGGCACCTATCTCGGATCCGGCCAGCGGATGCTCGCGACGAACGCCGGCGAATATCCCTTGTTGGAGATTCGCGAGCTGCAATTCGAGACTCCGACGCCCCCGGCCCCATGACGCAACGCAAGCCGCGTGGCTGAGCTTCTCCCGCAGGAACGATTGCAGCCGTCACTGCTCGATCGGCTGACCGACGACGCGCCGGAATCGAAGGTGGAAGCGCGCGAGAAGCGGGTGCTCAGCCTGAATCAACTGCGTGCCAGTGTTTTGCGCGATCTGTCATGGCTGCTCAACGCCGTCCACCTGCAGGCCACACAAGACTTGCGCGCGTATCCTGCGGCGGCCAGCTCGACCGTGAACTTCGGCATTCCCGACCTTGCGGGCGCAGCCGCGGCGGGCAGAAATACGCTGGCATTGGAGAGAGCGGTGCGCGATGCGATCCTGAATTTCGAACCGCGGATTCTCCCGGATAGTTTGCAGGTGACCGTGCGAGTCGAGCCTCAAGAAATGAGCCGGCACGCGATGGTGTTCATCATCGAAGGCATGCTGTGGGCGCAGCCAGTACCCTTGAGCGTATATCTCAAGACCGAAGTCGATCTGGAAACCGGTGCCGTGACGGTCGCCGAGACGACGAGGTAGCCGCGCAATGGATCCCAAGATACTTCGCTACTACAACCGCGAGTTGCAGCACGTGCGCGAGATGGGCGCGGAATTTGCGCGCGAGTATCCGAAGATCGCCGGCCGGCTCGGCCTCGAAGGCATCGAATGCGCCGATCCGTATGTCGAGCGGCTGCTGGAAGGATTCGCGTACCTGAGCGCGCGCGTGCAGCTCAAGGTCGACGCGGAATTCCCGACCTTCGCGCAGCACCTGCTGCAGATCGTCTATCCGCACTATCTCGCGCCGACGCCGTCGATGGCGGTCGTGCAGTTCCAGCCGGACTTGAATGAAGCCGGGCTCGCCCAGGGCTACCAGATAGCGCGCGGCACGATGTTGCGCTCGACCGCCGGCCAGGACGATCGCACGCCCTGTGAATACCGCACGGCGCACGACACGCACCTGTGGCCGTTGGAAATCAAGGAAGCGAAATATTTCGGCTCCGGAGCAGGGCTTTCTTCCATTGGCATAACCGCCACCGACTCGATCAAAGCGGGCATTCGAATCACGTTCCGCACCACCGCCGGAGTACCGCTGTCGGGCCTTCAGCTGGATCAGCTCGCGATACATCTGAGCGGCGCGGATGAACTGCCGGGAGCGTTGTACGAAGCCATCTTCGCTTCGGGCGCTGGATTCATAGTGCGTGCGCCCGGCGTGCGCGCCGACCAGGCGAGGCGCGAGCGCGATTGCATCGAGCGTTGCGGCTTCAGCGACGAGGAGGCCTTGCTGCCCCACGGACGACGCACGTTTCAGGGTTACCGGCTGCTGCAGGAGTACTTCGCGTTTCCCGAGCGGCTGCTGTTTTTCCGTCTCAACCAGCTGCGCTCCGCGGTCAACCGCCTCTCCGGCAACGAGTTCGAAGTGGTCATCCTGCTCGCTCGTGCGGCGCCTGCGCTCGAAGGCGCGATATCGGCCGAGCAATTCCGCCTGTTTTGCTCGCCGGCGATCAACCTCACCGAGAAGCGCGCGGACCGGATCCACCTGCAGGGTGTGCAGCACGAGTACCAGATCATCGCCGATAGAACGCGACCGCTCGACTTCGAGATTCACGAAGTGACCGCCGCAGAAGGTTTTGCGTCGAGCGCAGAACCCGAAACGATTTTCGAGCCTTTCTATTCGAGCCACGAGGCCGCCTGGCACGGCCGGCACAAGGCATTCTTCATGGTGCGCCGCGAACCGCGGCTCCTGTCGAGTCGCCAGCGGACGGTTGGACCGCGCTCCAGCTACATCGGCAGCGAGACGTTCATTTCCCTGGTCGATGCGGCCCAGGCGCCGTATGCGAGCGAGCTGCGGCAGCTCGCCGTCAAAGTGACCTGCACCAACCGCGACCTGCCGCTGCACATGCCGGTGGGCAAGGGAACCACCGACTTCACGGCCGATATCGGTGCGCCGATCGTCGCCATTCGTTGTGTTGCCGGGCCGACGAAGCCGCGCCCCTCCGCAGTACACGGTGAATTCGCCTGGCGGTTGTTGAGCCACCTGTCATTGAACTACCTGTCGCTGCTCGAGTCCTCGCCGAAAGAGGGCGCGGTCGCGTTGCGCGAGTTGCTGCTGCTCTACAGTGACGCGAACGACAGCACCACGCAGCGCCAGATCGAAGGAGTGCGCGGGATCAGTGCCCGTCCAACTACCGGCCGCCTGCCCGTGAACGATCACGTCTCGTACGTGCGCGGGCTCGAGATCCAGCTCCACTGCGATGACTCGGCTTTTCACGGCCGCAGCGTGTTCCTCATGGGAGCGGTGCTCGAAGAATTCTTTCGCCGCTACGTTTCACTCAATAGCTTTACGCGCACCGTGCTCAGGACGGAGGAGCGCGGCGAGGTCATGCGATGGCCAGCGAGACTCGGCCAGCGTCAGATCCTGTAGCGCAGCTCGCAGCGCTACAGGAGCAGCCGCACGCCTTCGATTTCTTCGAAGCGATGCGGCGTGTCGAATGTGCGTGGCCGTCACTGCCGCGGTTGGGGACTGCCACGCGGCCCGCCGACGAGCCGGTGCGCCTGGGCCAGAAACCCTCGCTCGACTTTCCGCCGTCGATGCTGGCGCAGGTCGAGACGCTACCCGACGGTCGCCTGAAAATCCTGGGCTATTTCCTCGGGCTGTACGGCCCTCACGGCCCGCTGCCGCTGCACCTTACCGAATATGTACACGACCGGATCACCAATGCGCGCGACAGCACTCTCGCCGGCTTCACCGACATCTTTCATCATCGGATGCTGGAGCTGTTCTATCGCGCGTGGGCGAACGCGCGTCCCACGGTGCATTTCGACCGGCCGGCCGACGATCGTTTCGCGAGCACGTATGTGGCGGCGCTGGTCGGGCTCGCGTCGCAGGCATTGCGCGATCGCGATGAATGGCCGGACCGCGCCAAGCTGTTCTTCGCGGGCCTGCTCGCGTCCGGCACGAAGACCTGCGACGGACTCGAATCCATGTTGCGCGAGTACCTCGGGCTGCCGTTGCACATCGAGGAATGCATCGGCGAATGGCTGCCGGTCGAGTCTGGCGAGTACCTGCGGCTGGGCAATCGCGCGACCGCGAAGCTCGGGTCGAGTGTGCTCGGCGAGCGCATCTGGAGCACGCAACACAAGTTTCGCGTGGTCATCGGACCCGTGGATGTCGGCAGTCTGTTGCAATACCTGCCAGGCACTCCGAGCCTGGGACGCCTGCGCGCCGCGATCTTGAACTATCTGGGCTATGAGTACGCCTGGGACATTCGTTTCATTGTGAAAAGAGAGCGCGTGCCGGGAATGACGCTCGGTCAATTCGGCCATCTGGGCTGGACCAGCTGGGCGGCACCGCCGCGGGATGGCGCCGACATCGGTGACGTCATCATCGACGCGAGCCGCGACTTCGGTTAACGCGCGCCATAGAGAGGGAGCAATCATGGTCGAGATTTCCCGCGCCGCTTTGTTCGGCAAGCTCAACAAGTTCGCGTATCGCGCCATCGACAGCGCGACCATGTTCTGCAAACTGCGGGGCAACCCGCACGTCGAGCTGGCGCATTGGATCCACCAGATGCTGCAGGCGCAGGACTCGGACCTGCATCGCATCCTGCGGCAGTACGGCTGCGAGCCGGCCCGCATCGCCGAAGGCATCACGGCGGCGCTCGAGCGCCTGCCGCGCGGCGCCTCGGCGGTGGACTTGTCGTCGAACGTGGAAGAGGCAGTGGAGCGCGGCTGGGTTTATGCCACCTTGATGTTCGGCGAGTCGCAGGTCCGCACCGGCTATCTACTGGTCGGCATGCTGGCCACTCGCAACCTCAAACACGCGCTTGCGCAGATTTCGCCGGAGTTCGAGAAGATCAAGCTCGAGGCGCTGACCGACGATTTTGCGCGCATCACCGCCGCGTCGCCGGAAAATGCACTCGGTGCCACCGATGGTTTCAATACGGGCGGCGGCGCCGCGCCCGGCGAGACGAGCGGGGCGATACCCGCCGCGCAGCTCGGGAAACAGGAAGCGCTCAAGCAGTTCACCATCGACCTGACCGAACAGGCGCGCCTCGGCAAGGTCGATCCTATCGTTGGGCGCGACCTCGAGATCCGCCAGGTCATCGACATCCTGATGCGACGCCGGCAAAACAATCCGCTTCTCACTGGCGAGGCCGGCGTGGGCAAGACCGCTGTCGTCGAAGGATTTGCGCTGCGCATCGCGCGTGGTGACGTGCCGCCCGCGCTCAAGGACGTGAGTCTGCGCACGCTGGACGTAGGCCTGCTGCAGGCCGGCGCCAGCATGAAGGGCGAATTCGAAAATCGCCTGCGGCAGGTCATCGAAGAAGTGCAGGCCTCGCCAAAACCGATCATTCTCTTCATCGACGAAGCGCATACGCTGGTCGGTGCCGGCGGTGCTGCCGGCACCGGCGATGCCGCGAATCTGCTCAAGCCCGCCCTGGCGCGCGGCAATCTGCGCACCATCGGCGCGACGACGTGGGCCGAATACAAGAAATACATCGAGAAAGATCCGGCGCTGACGCGCCGCTTCCAGGTCGTCCAGATTGACGAGCCGAGCGAAGAAAAAGCCATTCTGATGATGCGCGGCAGCGCCTCGACGATGGAGAAACACCACCGCGTGCAGGTGCTGGACGAGGCGCTCGAGGCCGCTGTGAAGCTCTCGCATCGCTACATTCCGGCGCGCCAGCTGCCTGACAAGTCGGTGAGCCTGCTCGACACGGCGTGCGCACGGGTGGCCATCAGCCAGCATGCGGTGCCGGCCGAGGTCGACGATACGCGCAAGCGGATCGAAGCACTGCAGACCGAGCTTGGCATCATCAACCGCGAAAAACTGGTCGGTGTGGACGTCGTCACGCGCGAGAACGAAGCGAGCGGCAAGCTTGCGCGGGAGCAGCAGGCGCTCGAGGGGCTCGAAGCCGCGTGGAAAAAGGAGAAGGACCTGGTCGACCGCATCCTCGAGCTGCGCGCCAGGCTGCGCGGTGACGTGGCAAAAGTCGAAGGCACGGGCAGCAAACTAGAGGAGAGCGCGGAAGCCGTGGCACCCAGCCCGCTTACCGATGTCGAGCGCGCGACACTTCTGGGCGAACTCAAGGATCTGCAAACGCAGCTCGCGGCCATTCAGGGAGAGCAGCCGTTGATCCTGCCGAGCGTCGACTACCAGGCGGTCGCTTCGGTGGTGGCCGACTGGACCGGCATTCCGGTCGGGCGCATGGCGCGCAATGAGATCGACACCGTCATGCGACTCGCCGACATATTGAGCCGGCGCGTCATCGGACAAAAGCACGCGCACGAGATGATCGCCAAACGCGTGCAGACCTCGCGCGCCGGACTCGACAATCCGGGCAAGCCCATCGGCGTATTCATGCTGGTCGGCCCGTCGGGCGTCGGCAAGACTGAAACGGCGCTCGCGCTCGCCGAGGCGTTGTACGGCGGCGAGCAGAACGTCGTCACCATCAACATGAGCGAATTCCAGGAGGCGCACACGGTCTCGACGCTCAAAGGCGCACCGCCGGGATACGTTGGCTACGGTGAGGGTGGTGTGTTGACCGAGGCGGTGCGGCGCAAGCCGTACAGCGTGGTGCTGCTCGACGAAGTGGAGAAGGCGCACCCCGACGTGCACGAGATCTTCTTCCAGGTGTTCGACAAAGGAGTCATGGAAGACGGCGAGGGGCGCGTCATTGACTTCAAGAATACTTTGATACTGCTCACGACCAACGTCGGCAGCGATCTCATCATGAACCTGTGCAAGGATCCGGCGCTGATGCCTGAAGTGGAGGGCATCGCCAAGGCGCTGCGGCCCCAACTACTCAAGGTATTCCCCGCCGCATTGCTGGGGCGCATCGTTGCGATTCCGTTCTTTCCGCTCTCCGACGTCATGCTGCACGAAATCATCCGGCTGCAGTTGGGACGGATCCAGAAGCGAATCAGCCAGAATCACAAGCTGCCGTTCACGTACTCCGATGAAGTGCTGAAGCTGGTCGCGAGCCGCTGCTCGGAGCTGGAAAGCGGCGGTCGAATGATCGACGCGATCCTTACCAACACGGTCCTGCCGCGCATCAGCCAGGAAATATTGACGCGCCTGATGGAAGGCCGGCAGCCGAAACGGATCGCGATCGGTGTCTCGGGTGGCGAGTTCAGCTACGAGTTCGACTGACGGATCCGCCGCCGGTCACTGGCGCGGCACGAAGAAGAAGTCTCCCATTTCGTGACCCGCGGACTTGATCGCCTTGAATTCGGGCACCTGCGTGAAGTTGCTGCGCGCCGCGCCGATTTTCACGCGCGCCTGCACCCGGGTGAACAACGTGGGTGTCGGCAGCACACCGTCGTTTGCGCTCAAGACGTCCAGGAAGGCGCGCGCGAATACAGAGTTCCCCTGACCGCCCTGATCGAGCACCGGTTGATCGCCGCCCGAAGCCAGCAGGAGGCGGGCACGTTTCGGAAGCTTGAACTTCACGTACTCGGCGCCGAGCTTGTTCTCGGTGCCGAATATGTTGATGCCGGGATCGCTCGAGAGCAGCCCTGCATAGCAGGAATCGGCGACGACCAGCACGCGTCGCGCCGGCAGACGGGCCAGATGCGCAGTGATCTGCTCGTTCGGCACCCAGAAGGTGTCGGTAGGTGGACGCTCGGCGTTCACCGGCAGCCAGTAGCCGACTTCCGTCGCGCCGGTTTTCAAGCGAGTACCGTGGCCCGCGTAATAGATGAGTACGTTGTCGTTCGGTCGCAGCACCTTGTTGAGCTCGTTGAGCGCGCGCAGCATGGTCACGTCGTTGGCGTCTTCGATCATCTGCACCGAAAAGCCGTAGCGCTCGCGTAACAGCGCCGCCGTGCGCTCCGCATCCGTGCGCGGCGTCTGCAGGCTTTCGAGGATCTGATAGTTCTGATTGCCGATGACGAGCGCGTAGTAGCGCCCGAAATCCATGCCCTTCACCAGGCGCGGCTCGACGACCTGGTCGAGCGGCTTGACTGGATCGCGCGCGATCGGCTCGCGAGTCTGCGCTGGCAGGCGCGCGAGCCGCGCGGTACCGCTGCGATTCTCTTCTTCGAGCTTCGCCACCCAGTTCCGCAGCGTCTCGATCTCCCGTGCGGTTTGCGCGGGCGTACCTCCTGGCTGCGCGGCCCGCCGGCGCGCGTCCTCCTGAAGCTGTTGCAGCTGCTTGCGCAGCAGCTGCACCTGCTGATCTTTTTCGGCGAGCGATTTCTCGAGCGTCGTGCGCAACTGGTCCTGCTCGCGGCGCGCGGCGGAAGCGTACATGAGATCGTCCTCGCCGACGCCCCAGGCGCGCCGATACAGATTCAGCGCCTTCATCCGGTCCGGCTCGACGCCCAGTCCTTGCTCGTAGAGCGTGCCGAGATTGAACAAGGCGCGCGAGTAGGCCTGGTCGGCAGCTTTCTGGTACCAGATGATTGCCGCCGGGTAGTTTGGCGCATCGCCAAGGCCGCGTTCGAAGATCTCTCCGACGTTGTTCTGTGCGTCGGCATCTCCGGCTTCGGCCGCTGCCATCCAGATGCGCAGCGCCGACTTGTAGTCGGCGCGATCGTAGGAAACATACTCGCCGCCGCGGATG
>Ga0307513_10007971_pt1 | contig 13620 bp, 12 predicted proteins | sample 15_EM_MG_FD_202174 | JGI IMG/M metagenome (GOLD analysis project Ga0307513, IMG submission 202174) | Populus trichocarpa ectomycorrhiza microbial communities from riparian zone in the Pacific Northwest, United States - 15_EM | ecosystem: Host-associated > Plants > Roots > Unclassified | place... | reverse complement strand
GTGCACACCACGCCGGAGGAGGACCCGACCGACGACCGCGTGGTCTCCCACTTCTCCTCGATCGCCATGCCCGGCGGCGGCCAGGGCCGCACGCTCCCGCTCGTCGACGTCTCCTGATCCGGGTCGGCACGGGGTCGCCTCGACGGTGTAGTCCGCGTAGCATGCCAGCCTCGGAAGTATTGACGGGGGTGGATCATGCATTGTCGACAGTGGGCGGCGCGGCTCGCGCTGATCTCGATGGTCGCGGCGACGGGAGTCGGGCTGCTCGCCGGGCCGGCAGCGGCCGATCCGGACCCGTCCGCCAGCCCGTCGGCCCCACCCACTGAGCCGGGGCGAGACCCGGCCGGCGAGGGCGATGCGCATCAGCTCGTCATCACCGCGCGCGGCACGACCGTCACCGCCGGGGCCCGCAAGACCGGGATGCTGAGCGTCTACAACCAGGGCCCCAACAACGTCGTCGACGCCGACTTCCAGTTCGACCTCAATGCACTCGACACCGACAAGGTCGACTTCCAACTGCTGCCGAACGACGCGTGCGACGCGCCCGGCAAGGCTTCGATCCTTTGCCGGAGCATCGGCGAGCGGACCACGCTCGACCTGCTGTTCGGGCTGACCCCGGCCCAGGGTGCCGAGCCCGGGCCGGCCGGCACGATCACCGTCGTGTTGAAGGACAGCCTGCACAACGGCAGCGAGGCGCCACCGCACGAGTTCACCTTCCCGGTGACCGTCGCGCCGAGCGGCGTGGACCTGCTCGTCTGGGCGCCCGACCAGCCGTTCCACGCGGACGGCACGGTCGGCAAAATCAAGCGCGGCGCGGACGGCACGCTGTCCATCTTGATCGTCAACCAGGGCGACCAGACGGTGAACGGCGTCCAGGTCACCGCCAAGCTGGTCAAGGGCGCGACCTTCACCGACCTGGACGGCTGTCAGATCAGCACCGACCGGCTCACCTGCGACTTCACCGACCTGTCGCTGATCCCGGCCGCGCAGGACACCGACCCCGACGACGAGGTGTGGTCCGCGGTCGAGTTCACCCCGGGCGTGCACATCGCCGACGACGCCAAGAGCCCGAAGGGCTGGCCGGACCTGCCGGGTAATCAGGTGACGGTCGAGCCCCTGGCCGTCGAGCCGGGCACGGCCAGGGCGCTGCGCGCGGCGACCACCTTGCCCGCGGGCGTCAAGGGCGTGTCCCTGGCGGCGCTGGACATCGACGCGACCGACAACACGGACGACTTCACGATCATGCTCGCGGCGGCGGACGGCAGCGGCACGGGCGGCGGCGGCCAGGGCGGCGGCTCCGGCGGCGGCCTGCCGATCACCGGCGCCCCCGCCATGCCAGTGGCCGGCGTCGGCGTGGCGGCTCTGGTCGTCGGCGCCATCCTGATGTTGCTGACCCGTCGCCGCAGGATCACGAGCAAGTAGCAACTCCGGGTCGGCGGCGTGTTTCGCGGAACGCCACCCATCTCGCCCTATGCAACGCCGGACGACGGAGACTCGTTCTCGCGACCATAGGTGGCGCGACCAGTCGCAAACGAGTAAGTGGGACATCGATTGCCACGCTCGCGCTATATCGAGCTGGATGATCCGACTTGCCTCGCGTATGGCCCCTGAATTAGGGGGCCGGCTGGCCCGTACAGCTATTGGCGTTGGCCGTTCGGCTGGGTGGGGATCGGTGGACCGGAGAGGGGGTGGTTGCTCCTCGGTAACGAGGCCGCCGTAGCCATATCGCGGCACGTTCTCGCTGGTTACGGTACCTGCGAAAGACAACGCAACACGGCAGCACCGCACCACTGAAGCGTCGCCTCGGCTCATGACCGCCGGCGGCGGGGTCGGACCCGACCGATGGCGGTCGTATATATAACGCACCAAGGCATGGGCGAGATGGTTAACCATCTCGCCCATCGCTGTGTCTGCGGTCTTCGTGCGGGCGGGTGCCCGTCGCATGGCAGAGTTATTCGATGTGACCCGCGCAGACCTGGACAAGCAGCCGCACGAGATCGCCGAGATGTTCGACGGCGTGGCAAAGCGGTACGACCTCACCAACACGGTCCTGTCCTTCGGCCAGGATCGGGGCTGGCGGCGCTCGACCCGGGCCGCGCTCGGGCTGCGGCCGGGGGAGCGGGTGCTGGACGTCGGCGCCGGCACCGGGGTGTCGACCGAGGAGCTGGGCCGTTCGGGCGCGTTCGCCGTCGGTGCGGATCTCTCGACCGGGATGCTGCTCGCCGGGCGCGGGACCCGTCCGACCGTGCCGCTCGTCGCCGGCGATGCGCTCAAGTTGCCGTTCCCCGACGGGGCCTTCGACGCCGTCACTATCTCCTTCGCGCTGCGCAATGTGGTGGACACCGAGGCGGCGCTGCGCGAGCTGGCCCGGGTGACCCGGACCGGCGGGCGCCTGGTGGTCTGTGAGTTCAGCCATCCGACCAACGCCGCGTTCCGCACGATCTATCTGTCCTACCTGATGAAGAGCCTGCCGGCGGTGGCCCGCAGCGTCTCGAGCAACCCCGACGCCTACGTCTATCTCGCCGAGTCGATCCGGGCCTGGCCCGACCAGGCCGGGCTGGCCGCGCGGATCGCCGGTGCGGGCCCCTGGACCCGGGTCGGCTGGCGCGACCTGACCGGGGGTGTCGTAGCCCTGCACCGCGCCACCAAAGCCTGAGACGGTCCGACAAGGGGTGGCGTGCGCCCCAACTGCCAGGTCGGGCGATAATTTATGATTTGCCCGGCTTGGCGATCAGACGGGTGTTTAGCTCCGGTGTATGACCACTACCCGGGAAGCCGTGGACGTCTTCGGCATCGACACCGAGATCGACATCGCGATCAGCGACCAGGACGAGGGCGAACGCCGCGCGCTGGAGCTGGCCACCCGCATCCGTACGGTGGCCGCGACCGACCCGGCCCTGGCCCAGGACCTGGTAGATCAGCTGATCGTCGCGCTAGATCGAGCGACGGGCGGTACGTTTCGGGAACACCTGGACGGAGTCACCCGATCGGTCGCGGAGCGGGCGCTGGCCAACAGCCCGAACGGCACCGGAGCGGACGTTTCACCGCCACGAAACAGTTAGGTTCCCCTAACCCCTATGCGCTTCGATGGCCGTCTTAGACTCCGACTGGGCTGGCTTGTGAACTGTTTCACGAGCCCGCGCGAGACGGAGGTGAGGCCGTGCACGAGCAGCTGACAGCCATTGTCGACGAGGCGGACGTGATCGTGGTTGGCGCGGGCCCGGGTGGCTCCGCGGCGGCCTATCACATGGCCCGGCACGGCTTGCGCGTTCTCCTCTTGGAGAAGACGACGTTCCCGCGCGAGAAGGTCTGCGGTGACGGGCTGACCCCCCGGGCCACCCGGCAGCTGATCCGGATGGGCGTCGACACCTCGGAGAAAGCCGGCTGGCTGCAAAACAAGGGCCTGCGCGTGATCGGCGGCGGCGTACGCCTGGAGTTGGACTGGCCCGAGCTGGCCAGCTTCCCCAACTACGGACTGGTGCGCACCCGGCTCGACTTCGACGACATGCTGGCCAAGCGGGCTGTCGCGGCCGGCGCGGTGTTGCGCACCGGGGTGACCGTCACCGGCCCGGTGCTCGACGCCGACGACCGCGCGATCGGCGTGCACGCCAAGGTCGGCCCCGGTAAGGAGCCCGTTCAGTATCGGGCGCCCTTGATCGTCGCGGCGGACGGCGTGTCCGGCAAGCTGCCGCTGGCGATGGGCCTGGCCAAGCGCGACGACCGCCCGATCGGGGTGGCCGTCCGGCGCTACTACCAGTCGCCGGCGCGGGCGGACGACGACTATCTGGAGTCGTGGCTCGAGCTGCGCAGCGCCCAGGACCGCGAGCGACTGCTGCCCGGGTACGGCTGGATCTTCGGTCTGGGCGACGGCCGGGTGAACGTGGGCCTCGGCATCCTCAACTCGTCGAACGCGTTCGGCAAGACCAACTACAAGGCGATGCTCACCGACTGGCTCGGCACCACCCCCGAGGACTGGGGGATGCGTGACGAGGCCAACGCCGACGGCCCGATCCTGGGCGCCGCGCTGCCGATGGGCTTCAACCGCGTGCCGCACTACACGCGGGGCGTCATGCTGGTCGGCGACTCGGGCGGCATGGTCAACCCGATGAACGGCGAGGGCATCGCGTACGCGATGGAGTCCGGCGAGTTGGCCGCAGAGGTCGCCGTGCAGGCGCTGGCCCGGCCCGCGGGCGCCGACCGCGAGCGCGCCCTGCAGGCGTATCCGGCGGAGTTGAAGCTCCGGTTCGGCGGTTATTACCGCCTCGGCGGCGTCTTCGTGAAGCTGATCGGCAACCCGCAGATCATGCGGATCGCCACCAAGCACGGCATGCCGCACCCCATGCTGATGCGATTCGTGCTGAAGTTACTGGCCAACCTGACCGACCCGCGCGGCGGCGACGCCATGGACCGGATCATCAACGGCCTCACCAAGGTGGCGCCCGCGGTATGAAAACCCAGGCCACCCCGGTTACGGCTGGTCCGAACCGGATCAATAGTGTGAAGCGGCTGAACAATCGGGCAGGAGAATAGATGACGATCAATCCTTACGTCCCGATCGTCGGGTTGCTGATCCTCGGCGCGCTCTTCGCGCTGTTCTCGGTCTCCGTCGCGCCGATCGTGGGCCCCAAGCGCTACAACCGGGCCAAGCTCGAGGCGTACGAGTGCGGCATCGAGCCGGCGCCCCAGCCCATCGGTGGCGGCCGCTTCCCGGTCAAGTTCTACCTGACCGCGATGCTCTTCATCATCTTCGACATCGAGACCATCTTCCTGTACCCGTGGGCCGTGTCCTTCCAGGCACTGGGCGTGTTCGGATTCGTGGAAATGGTGCTTTTCATCGTCACCGTCTTCATCGCCTACACATACGTGTGGCGACGCGGCGGACTCAACTGGGACTGATAACCAATGGGAATCGAAGAGAAGCTGCCTAGCGGCATCCTCCTCACCTCGGTGGAGAAGCTGTCCAACTGGGCCCGCAAGTCGTCGTTCTGGGGCGCCACCTTCGGGCTCGCCTGCTGCGCCATCGAGATGATGGCCGCCGGCGGCCCGCACTATGACCTGGGCCGCTGGGGCATGGAGGTCTTCCGGGCCTCGCCCCGGCAGGCCGACCTGATGATCGTCGCGGGCCGGGTAAGTCAGAAGATGGCGCCGGTCGTGCGGCAGATCTACGACCAGATGCCGGAGCCGCGGTCGGTGATCTCGATGGGCGTGTGCGCCTCGTCCGGCGGCATGTTCAACAACTACGCGATCGTGCAGGGCGTCGACCACATCGTGCCGGTCGACATCTACCTGCCCGGTTGCCCGCCGCGCCCCGAGATGCTGATCGACGCGATCCTCAAGATGCGCGAGAAGGTGATGGCCGCCCCGCTCGGCCCGAACGGTCGCAAGATGCTCGAGGCCCGCAAGGCCGAGGGCCGGATGCCGATCGTCGCGCCGGGCGCCATGCCGTCCTCCTACCGGGCGGACAAGACCCGCCGGGAAGAGTGGACGCAGGCGGTCAAGGAAGGCCGCGAGGAGCAGCTGCGGATTGAGAACTGGATGAAGCTGCAGCCACACCTGCGGGAGGACTCGTGAGCATCGAACCGAACCCCACCGGTGGCGTACCCGTCGAGGCCGCGCCGGTCGGTGCGGACATCGACGCTCCGGCGCAGACGCCGGCGAGCCCGCAGAAGGGCATGTTCGGCATCAGCGGCACCGGCGACGTCTCAGGCTTCGGCGGCCTGGTCCGCCCGCGCCCGGAGGTGGTCGGCAGTCCGAAGCCGTACGGCGGCTACTTCGACGAGGTGACCGACGCGCTCGAGGAGGCCTACCCCGGCTTCGCCGACGCCATCGAAAAGGTCATCGTGTACCGCGGCGAGCTGACCCTGCACATCGCGCCGGAGAAGATCGCCGAGGTCGCCCAGATCATGCGCGACGACGAGTCGCTGCGCTTCGAGCTGTTGTCCTCGCTCTCCGGCGTGGACTACCTGGCCGGCGACGTGCGCCGGCTGCACGTCTGCTACGAGCTGACCTCGATGACGTACCGGCGGCGGGTCCGGCTCGAGGCGGCCATCCCGGCCGGCGGCAGCCTGCCCAGCGTCACCGGCGTCTACCCCACCGCGGACTGGCAGGAGCGGGAGACGTACGACATGTTCGGGGTCATCTTCGCCGGCCACCCCAACCTGACCCGGGTGCTCATGCCCGACGACTGGGAGGGCTACCCGCAGCGCAAGGACTACCCGCTCGGCGGCGTGCCCGTCGAGTACAAGGGCGCCGAAATTCCGCCGCCGGACCAGCGGAGGGTCTACCAATGACGACATCGGAATACGCGACCGAGCGCGAAACCACCGAAGGCCGGGTCTTCAACGTCACCGGCGGCGACTGGGACACGGTCACCGGCAGCATCGACCCGCTCAGCAACGAGAAGATCGTTGTCAACATGGGCCCGCAGCACCCGTCCACGCACGGCGTGCTCCGGCTCGTGCTGGAGCTGGAGGGCGAGACGGTCACCGAGGCCCGGCCCGTCGTCGGCTATCTGCACACCGGCATCGAAAAGAGCATCGAGTACCGCAACTGGGTGCAGGGCACGACGTTCGTGACCCGCGCCGACTATCTGGCGCCGATGTTCAACGAGGCCGCCTACTGCCTCGCGGTCGAGAAGCTGCTGGGCGTCACCGACCAGATCACCGAGCGGGCGAACACGATCCGGGTGCTCTTCATGGAGCTGAACCGGATCTCGTCGCACCTCGTCTGGCTGGCCACCACGGGCATGGAGCTCGGCGCGATCTCGATGATGCTGTACGGCTTCCGCGAGCGGGAGTACATCCTCGACATCTTCGAGGAGACCTCCGGCCTGCGGATGAACGCGGCGTACATCCGCCCCGGCGGGGTCGCGCAGGACGTGCCCGACTCGGCGATCAAGAAGATCCGCGACTTCCTCGTCTACTTGCCAAAGAAGCTCAAGGAGTACGAGTCGCTGCTCTCCGGCCAGATCATCTGGCAGCAACGGACTCAGGGCGTCGCGGTCCTCGATGTGACCGGCTGCCTGGCGCTGGGCATCACCGGCCCGGTGCTGCGCGCGTCCGGCCTGGCCTGGGACCTGCGCAAGACGATGCCGTACTGCGGCTACGAGACGTACGAGTTCGACGTCCCGACCGCGACCACCGCCGACGTCTGGGGCCGCTACCAGGTCCGGCTCGCCGAGATCCGGCAGTCGCTCAAGATCGTCGAGCAGGCGCTGGACCGGCTCAAGCCCGGCCCGGTGATGATCGCCGACAAAAAGATCGCCTGGCCCGCCCAGCTCGCGGTCGGCCTTGACGGGATGGGCAACTCGCTCGAGCACGTCGCCAAGATCATGGGTCAGTCGATGGAGTCGCTGATCCACCACTTCAAGCTCGTGACCGAGGGCTTCCGGGTTCCGCCGGGCCAGGTGTACGTCGGCATCGAGCACCCGCGCGGTGAGCTCGGCGTGCACGCGGTCTCCGACGGCGGCACCCATCCCTACCGCGTGCACATGCGCGATCCGAGCTTCGTGAACCTCCAGGCCATCCCCGCGATGGCCGAAGGCGCGCTGCTGGCCGACGTCATCGCCGGCGGCGCCTCCCTGGACCCGGTGATGGGTGGGTGTGACCGCTAAATGTCAGATACCACGGTGGAGTTCTCTGCGGCCGCCGCGCCGCTCGCTGAGCTCCTAGGATCCGCGCTCGAGATCATCGCCCGCTATCCCGCGGGTCGTGAGCGCTCGGCGCTGCTGCCGCTGCTGCACCTGGTGCAGACCGAGGAGGGCTTCGTCAGCCCGACCGGCGTGGCCTTCTGCGCCGAGGTGCTGGGCATCAACAAGGCCCAGGTCGGTGCGGTGGCGACGTTCTACACGATGTACAAGCGCAAGCCGACCGGGGAATACCTGGTCAGCGTCTGCACCAACACGCTGTGCAACGTGCTGGGCGGCCAGGAGGTCTACGACGGACTGGTCGAGCACCTCGGTGTCGGCCACGACCAGACCACCCCCGACGGCAAGATCACGCTGGAGCACGCCGAGTGCCTGGCGGCCTGCGACTACGCGCCGGTGGTGACGGTCAACTACGACTTCGCCATCGACCAGGCCACGCCCGACGCGGCGGTGACCCTGGTGGAGCAGTTGCGCGGCGGGGAGCGCCCGGCGCCCACCCGCGGCGCCCGGCTCTGTTCGCTCAAGGAAATGCAGCTCCAGCTCGCCGGTTTCGCCGACGCCCGCGACGGCGCGGTCGCCGACGGCCCGGCCGGCGCTCCGACTCTGCGCGGCGTGACGCTCGCGCAAGAGCACGGCATCGCGGTCGCGAACTTCAACCCCGACACGCCGATCGCCAAGACCAAGCCTGCTCGCGAGGGCCAGCCTGCCGCGACCGAGGAGAAGAAGTGACTCAGCCCTCGCGTGAGGTTCTGCAGAAACTGACCCCCGTGCTCACCAAGCGCTGGCTGTCGCCCGACGCCTGGATGATGGACGTGTACGAGCGGCTCGACGGCTACGCCGCGCTGCGCAAGGCCCTCGACGTGCACCCGGACGACCTGATCCAGCTGATCAAGGACTCGGGCCTGCGCGGCCGCGGCGGTGCGGGCTTCCCCACCGGCCTCAAGTGGAGCTTCATCCCGCAGGGCGACGGCAAGCCGCACTACCTGGTCATCAACGCCGACGAGGGCGAGCCGGGCACCTGCAAGGACCTGCCGCTGATGACGCTTGATCCGCATTCGCTGATCGAGGGCGCCATCATCGCGAGCTACGCGATCCGGTCCAACCGCGCGTTCATCTACATCCGCGGCGAGGCGGTGCACGCGGCCCGCCGGCTGCGCAGCGCGGTCGACGAGGCGTACGCGAAGGGCTACCTCGGCCGGAACATCCTGGGCACCGGGTTCGACCTGGACCTGGTCGTGCACAGCGGCGCGGGTGCGTACATCTGCGGCGAGGAGACGGCGCTGCTCGACTCGCTCGAGGGCTTCCGCGGCCAGCCCCGGCTGCGCCCGCCCTTCCCGGCCATCGCCGGCCTGTACGCGAGCCCGACGGTCGTCAACAACGTCGGCACCATCGCCTCGGTGCCGTACATCGTGCTCGGCGGCGCCGACTGGTGGAAGAGCATGGGCACGGAGAAGTCGTCCGGCCCGATGATCTACTCGCTGTCCGGCCGGATCGCCAACCCGGGCCAGTACGAGTGCGGCCTCGGCATCACCCTGCGCGAGCTGATCGAGCTGGCGGGCGGGATGAAGCCGGGCCACAACCTGAAGTTCTGGACGCCCGGCGGCTCGTCGACGCCGCTGCTGACGGCCGAACACATCGACACCGCGATGGACTTCGAGGGGGTCGCCGCCGCGGGCTCGATCCTCGGCACGACCGCGATGCAGATCTTCTCCGACCAGGACTGCCCGGTCTACGCGACCTGGCGCTGGCTGGAGTTCTACCACCACGAGTCGTGCGGCAAGTGCACCCCGTGCCGCGAGGGCAACTACTGGCTGGTCCGCACGTACCGCCGGATCCTCTCCGGCCACGGCACGTACGCCGACCTGGACACCATGCAGGACACCGCCGACAACATCTTCGGCCGCTCGTTCTGTGGCCTCGGTGACGGCGCGGCCACGCCGGTCATCTCGACGCTGAAGTACTTCCGGCAGGACTACCTCGACTACATCGAGGGCCGGACCGCCCCGCGGCTGTCCGAGAAGGCCTTGGTAGGAGCGCACTGATGACGGATGTAGCCAAGAAGACCGATGAGGTCACGCTCACCGTGGACGGGGTAGCGGTGACCGCCGCCAAGGGCGAGCTGGTCATCCGGGTCGCCGAGCGGATGGGCATCGCGATCCCGCGGTTCTGCGACCACCCGCTGCTGGCCCCGGCCGGCGCCTGTCGCCAGTGTCTGGTCGAGGTGGAGGGCCAGCGCAAGCCGGTCGCCTCCTGCACCCAGGCGGTCGCCGAGGGCATGGTGGTCAAGACCCAGCTGAGCTCGCCGGTCGCGGCCAAGGCCCAGGCCGGCGTGATGGAGCTGCTGCTCGCCAACCACCCGCTGGACTGCCCGACCTGCGACAAGGGCGGCGAGTGCCCGCTGCAGAACCAGGCGATGACCAACGGCCGGGCGGATTCGCGGTTCCACGAGGCCAAGCGCGAGTACGAGAAGCCGATCCACATCTCCAGCCAGGTGCTGCTGGACCGCGAGCGGTGCATCCTCTGCCAGCGCTGCACCCGGTTCTCCGAGGAGATCGCCGGGGACAAGTTCATCGACCTGATGGACCGCTCGTCCGGCGAGCAGATCAACGTCTACCGCGACGACTTCTTCGGCGGCGAGGGCACCGGCGACGGCCAGGTCGGCGAGGGCGCCGGCGACGTGCCGTTCAACTCCTACTTCTCCGGCAACACGATCCAGATCTGCCCGGTGGGCGCGCTCACCGGCGAGCAGTACAGGTTCCGGGCCCGCCCGTTCGACCTGGTCTCCACGCCGACGGCCTGCGAGCACTGCGCGGCCGGCTGCTCGATGCGCGCCGACCACCGCCGCGGCAAGGTGCTGCGCCGGCTGGCCGGCGACGACCCGGCGGTCAACGAGGAGTGGAACTGCGACAAGGGCCGGTGGGGCTTCCGCTACACCACGGCCGACAACCGGATCATGAATCCGCTGGTCCGCGACGCGGACACCGGTGAGCTGCGCGAGGCCTCCTGGAGTGAGGCGCTGCGGGCCGCGGCCGAGGGGCTGACGGCCGCCAAGAGCGCGGGCGTCGGCGTGCTGACCGGCGGCCGGCTCACGGTCGAGGACGCGTACGCGTACGCGAAGTTCGCCCGGGTCGCGCTGGGCACGAACGACATCGACTTCCGGGCCCGCCCGCTGAGCGGCGAAGAGGCCGACTTCCTCGCCGCCAACGTCGCCGCGGTCGCCGACGTCACCTACGACGACGTGGAGAACGCGCCCGCGGCGGTCGTGGTCGGCCTCGAGCCCGAGGAAGAATGCCCGATCCTGTTCCTGCGGCTGCGCAAGGGCCACGATAAGAACAAGCTCCAGGTGACGGCGGTCGCGCCGTACCTCAGCCGGGGGTTTGAGAAGCTCGACGCCGCGCTGGTCGCGGCGGTGCCCGGCGACGAGGCCCGGCTGCTCGGCACCGACCCGGCGATCGCCGCCGCGCTGGCCCGCCCGGGCGCGATCCTGATTGTCGGCGAGCGGCTCGCGAGCGTTCCGGGTGGTCTCTCGGCCGCCGCCGACCTCGCGGCGCGCACCGGCGCCCGGCTCGCCTGGGTGCCCCGGCGCGCGGGTGACCGCGGCGCGGTCGACGCGGGCTGCCTGCCCAACCTGCTGCCCGGGGGCCGTCCGGTCACCGACCCGTCGGCGCGCGCGGAGCTCTCGGCCGCGTGGGACCTCGAGAACGGCTCGCTGCCGAGCGCGGTCGGCCGGGACACCGACGCGATCGTCGAGGCGGCGGCCGCCGGTTCGCTCGGCGCCCTGCTAGTCGCCGGTGTCGACCCCGCCGACCTGGCGAACCCGCGCCGGGCCGAGGAAGCCCTGGACAACGTCGGCTTCCTGGTCAGCCTGGAGCTGCGGCAGAGCGCGGTGACCCGGCGCGCCGACGTGGTGCTGCCGGTCGCCCCGGCCGCCGAGAAGTCCGGCACGTTCATGGACTGGGAGGGCCGGCTGCGCAGCTTCGAGACCGTGCTGCCCACGGCGGCGATGACCGACGGCCGGGTGCTCGAGGCGATCGCCGCGCTGATGGACCTGGCGCTCGGCACGGGCGACGTCAACGCGGTGCGCCGCGAGCTGGGCGGCATGCCGGTCAGCCGCTCCGAGCGGCCGTCCGCGCCGACCGTGCCAGCGGCCGCGCTGCCGCAGCCGGGCGAGCACGAGGCCGTGCTGGCGACCTGGCACCACCTGATCGACCTGGGCTCGATGCTGGACGGCGACGAGGTCCTGGCCGGCACCGCCCGGCTCCCGCTGGCGCGGATCGGCAAGGAGCTCGCCGACTCGCTCGGCGTCGCCGACGGGGACGTGGTCACCGTCAGCACCGACCGGGGCGGCGTCACGCTGCCGGCAGCGATCACCGACCTGCCCCCGCAGGTGGTCTGGCTGCCGACGAACTCGCCGGGCTCGACGCTGCGCCGCAGCCTCGGCGTCACTTCGGGAGCGGTGGTCCGGCTGTCCGCCGGGCGCCCCGGCCCGATCCTCGCTGAGGGGGCAAAATGATGGACCTTACGATCCTCGCCCATGCCGAGGACCCGACGCTGCAGACGTTCGAGAACGACGTCTGGTGGATCACGCTGATCAAGCTGTTCGGCGTCTTCGTCGTCCTGCTGCTGCTGACGCTCTTCACGATCGTCTACGAGCGCAAGGTCGTGGCCCGGATGGCGGTCCGGCCCGGGCCCAACCAGGTCGGGCCGAAGGGCTGGCTGCAGAGCCTCACGGACGGCGTGAAGCTGCCGTTCAAGGAGGAGATCATCCCGATCACCGCCGACAAGGTGGTGTACTTCATCGCCCCGGTGATCTCGGCGACGACGGCGTTCACCGCGTTCGCGGTGATCCCGTTCGGCCCGGTGGTGTCGATCTTCGGGCACAAGACGGCGCTGCAGCTCACGGACGTGCCGGTGTCGGTGCTCGTGCTGCTGGCCTGCTCCTCGATGAGCGTCTACGGCGTGGTGCTGGCGGGCTGGGCGTCCGGCTCGACCTATCCGCTGCTCGGCGGGCTTCGATCAAGTGCACAGATGATCTCGTACGAGGTCGCGATGGGCCTGTCGATCGTGGCGGTCTTCATGACCGCCGGCTCGATGTCCACCTCGCAGATCGTCGCGGCGCAGTCCGGAAACTCCCAGGCGACCAACTTCGACATCCTCGGCTGGCACCCGACCGCACCAAGCTGGTACGCGGTCCTGCTGCTGCCGAGCTTCGTCATCTACTGCATCTCGGCGGTCGGCGAGACCAACCGCGCCCCGTTCGACCTGCCCGAGGCGGAGTCCGAGCTGGTCGGCGGCTTCCACACCGAGTACTCGTCGTTCAAGTTCGCGCTGTTCTTCCTCGCCGAGTACATCAACATGATCACCGTGTCGGCGTTCTGCACGACGCTGTTCCTCGGCGGCTGGCGCGCGCCGGCGCCGATCACCTCGATCTGGGGCGGCGCCAACGACGGCTGGTTCGCGCTGATCTGGTGGTTCGTCAAGGTCCTGATCCTGCTGTTCGGCTTCATCTGGCTGCGGGCCACGCTGCCCCGGATGCGCTACGACCAGTTCATGAAGTTCGGCTGGAAGGTGCTCATCCCGGTCAACCTGGTCTGGATCCTGGTCCTGGCCGGCGTCCGGGTGCTCCGCAACGACCTGTCGCGCGGCACCCAGATCGTCTGGATCGTCGGCCTGGTGGTCGCCATCGGCCTGGTCGCCTGGGTCTGGCCGTCGGCCAAGAAGGAGACCCCGCCGACGATCGAGGAGCAACTGGCCGCCCGGCCGCCGGGCAGCTTCCCCGTACCCCCGCTGGACCTGCAGGTCCCGCCCAGCCCGCGGGCACGCCGCGCGGTCGCCGAACGGGCGCCCGCCACCGTGGGCGGCGGCACGACCGACGCCGACGCCGACGCAGCACCAGACAAGGAGGTGTGACGTGGGCACGTTCACCGGCTCCTTCAAGGGCTTCGGGGTGACCTTCGCGCACATGTTCCGCAAGG
>Ga0307513_10007970_pt1 | contig 13621 bp, 11 predicted proteins | sample 15_EM_MG_FD_202174 | JGI IMG/M metagenome (GOLD analysis project Ga0307513, IMG submission 202174) | Populus trichocarpa ectomycorrhiza microbial communities from riparian zone in the Pacific Northwest, United States - 15_EM | ecosystem: Host-associated > Plants > Roots > Unclassified | place... | reverse complement strand
TTCGAACCGGGGGGTTATAAGATAGAACCCCTTCTAACAAATCGGTAAACCACGATATTTGAGGGCAGTTGGAAGCAAAGAAACAAATAAAATGATAGGAAAAGAGGGCAAAATGTAGCAGAAAAAGCAAATAAACTAGCACTGGCACTCCACTCCCCCAGCTTCGGAGCAATAAATACTCGCACACCTGGGTTAAAGGTAGAAATTCTCATCAGAGTTCCTGGTATTTTTGCTTACTAAGACATTAAAGAACCCCCCCCTTCGATCCCCATTTTCAGAAGCCCCGATTCAACCCCCCCCCCTTCTAACCCCCCGGGTTCGATCATCAAAGGCCTTCTTTGCAACACTGCTCCCTTCCTCCCCGCATTCCATCACTACATCTCACTCGATAACAATCGACTGTGGGGCACTGCGTTTTTTTAATTTGTTTATTTTTAATTTTAGGCTGTAAGGGGATGGATGGTTCGTTTTGATATTTGTTGGGCGGGGATGGTGATTATTGGGTGGGTGCGTGGGCGCGTTGGATTGGGGAGTGGTGTGGTGTGGGGGCCGACTGTGCCGGAAGTTGGGAAACTGGTTATAGTCTAATTGGGATTGGTGTGGGTGAGGTAAGCGGATCATGGGAGATCACTCGGCAGGTTCTCTTGTTCTGTCAGTTCTTTGTGTGTGGGGGGACTGGAGGAGGACCGTGATGCTTGGTGGGCGCGGATGGGGTTTTCCTTGTTAGGTGAGTGAGGGGTTTAGCTAGGCTCTGAGTGGTGGTGGTGGTGGTGGTGGTGGTTGGGGTGGTGGTAGGAGAAGGCTCTTTTTTGTTCATCTGTGGCTACGGGGCTGACTGGCTTTGTTTGGTTTGTTCTATTCTGTTCTTCTGTGTGGTATGGGCCTTGAGGGCGTGGCGCTTTTGGAGGTGTTGCGTGGGTGTTTTGTTCTAGAGAGGCTGTGCTGTGCTTGGTTGAGTTGGTGAGGGGGTGATTGTTTATTGGGGGGCCTGATTTTTGGTAAGGCTGGTGGGGTTTTGGGGGGAGGGGTTTACGGTGTTTATTGTGCGAGCGCACCTAAGTACACGTCCTAGTGGGGGAGGGGGTAGAAGAGGTATAGAGACGGCGGTGGCCTAGCTTGGGGGGGGATGAAGAAAAATTTGCCATGGATTGCGGAGTATTGGATGACAGCTGATGATGGTGGCGGGGTATACTAGTTTAAATCTAGATTAGTGAGAACTTGTGAGTCTGTTTATGCGCTAGGCAACTACCCATTCAACAACACTGCACTCTGTCCTCTCCTCCCCAACCACCTTTGCCCGTTGCCTAATTGGCGCTCTGACGTGCAAAATTCTAAGCCTTCTGAGCACTCGATTCTCTGGTTCTGCCCCACTAACTTAGCGCAGTTCCATGTTTAAACCTTTGAACCTCTTGTGTGCTGGTCTTATTTTGAATGGTGTGTCAAGCATCCTCCAACCCTTCGGTCTCACTACGCCGGCTGGAATCCAGAAACCGAGAGCTCTAATAGAAAATATCCTAAAGTTACTGTGGAGCGCGGCCTACATACCATCTTCAACCACCACCGCCAATCCCAACGAAGGGGATAAACTCCGGTTTGTTTTTTCTCCTCACTGGGGATGGCACGGAAGCTGCAAAACACGGGCATCGGGAGGTAAAATTAAACTCTGGAGGGCTTTAAAATATAGGAAGCCTTGTAATATAGACCTAGTAAACCTTCTCCGGCTACCCGTATTAATAAAGGGGGTAGACTGCAAACTACTGATTCCCTCTGGAGATGCTGTATGAACAGTGATATAAAACCTGCTGACTCAAATGGGGTACGAAATGTAAGACGCCGGGGCCAAAAATCAGACCGAAAGCGTAGTACCCCCCTACTCACTCACTCACTCCAGCCCGGCCCGTGAAAAGAGTATATATGTATCAAGCTCTGGGAATGATTTTTTTGACGGGTCCTTAGAGTTATCCCCAAACCACAGGAAGCCCCAAGGCAAGCTCCCAAAGTACAGCCCAGAATGCCCAAAACAAGAGAAACCTCAAGCACCCCCGAGGCAGGATATCGGGTGAAGGACAAAATATCGAAATCACCAATCGTAAGCAAAGCTGTTTTAAAAGAACACCACTTAAGCTAAGTTCTAAATTGGATGCTCTTGGGAGAGGGGGGATCTCTCTAACCTTACAGGGAATCCTCCATGTGCTTTATAGTGGAAGAGAAAAACTTTCTAGGACTAGGGAATGGCGGGGTGGGGAATATGTATAGAGGGTAAAAAGTAGACACTATCCAGCCTGTGATTTTTGAATGTTGTGCTCTATCTCAGTATTGTGGAGGGGGTACTTGTTGAAGAACTAACTATCCAAACGCCACCCGCTCTGGATAGGCCGAGATAGTTGGGATCATGTATTTGTATACATTACTGTCCCATTCAAAGTTTGCATGCATCATAGTTTGCCACCACAGCCGGAAATGTTCCCCACTGACTGATTGTTCTTTCTCTTGAGGGGAGAAGTGATGTATAACGGGCCGAATTCGATATTTTGGGAATGTGGAAATCGGTTTAAGGATGCTGGCGAATTTAATAGATACCTGGTGATGTCTGTTTAGGATTGGTGTTCTCTTTTTTATCCCATTGTGGGGATGAGGTTAGTGGGTTGTTACGACTTCTTCATGTTCTGGTATATATAGCAGTGGGGTGGGAGTTGTGGCTAGGGTGAGATGGGGAGGGGGCTTCAGGCCAGCTTGGGATAGTTTACAGTGTGATCTCGGAATATATCTTTGTATGGCGTAGCTGCTAATGCCTTGCTGAATCAAGCTGGTGAGGTATGAAAATGAGCGGGTGACTGCCGCATGTCTTAAAAGGGTGGGAGTTGCGGGGGCATGTACACGTCAGAAAACGGAGGAAGAAGTAAGGAAACAAAGACAAGGTGGTGGAAAGAGGAGCGCGGGTCTACTGTTTTGTCCGAACTGTGTGGGAGAACCCTTTTAAAGACCGGGGGCAGAGGAATTATGTGAATTTCTGCAGGGCGGCCGAGGACGGAACTCCGCCCTGTGGGGACAGGTAGACGGGGGGCCGATAGGGTGCGTTTGCACAGTGGAGGAAAATAGGCTGGAGCTAGCACAGCTGATAGATAGGCGGGATCATACAGTATACAGGCCTGCGAGAAGCGGACACATGACGAGTGATGGGGTATGATTCATTACCTCTGTTATAGGATTGGTGTACAATCGCGATGTTTTCCTGGGCTTGGTGCCGAACGGGCCTTATGGCCTAGCAGTGGTATTGGAGAATGCAACTGCCGCACTTGCTAGTGGTGGGGGGGTGAAGTGGCATACGAGTGATGAATAACTTTCGTCTCTCCGTAGATCAATATGCAGAATTTCTGACTTTGGTGAGTAACTGCATGTGGCGCTGTAGCTGGGAACCCGATTCTAGCAGTGAGAGAATCATTGTGAGCGGTCTAGCTATTTGCCTCCCCCCCAATGCCCGTTTAGGCACCTTCCTTCAAACCTCCTGCCCTTCCGAGTACCGTCTGCAAGGCTCTGTGTCTAGAGATATTTTCCACGGCGTGGTCCCGTGCACTGAGGTTTAAATCTTCTGCTTGGTGGCCTCATGTACAGTATATAGTACGGCACATGGACGTGACGTACCGTTAACTGTGCCATGTAAACAGACCACAGTTGATCTCAATAGGGATATAGGAGGGGGGAGGGGTTACACTAGCATGGCATAAAGAGATGGAAGGGGGGGCACGGTTTGTGATGGGTTTTTGGATATAAAGTTAGCTCCCTTTGTTGCGGGTGGAGAGCGTTTTGGATCTGATTTGGCTCCTCATTAGTACTATCGCACTCTCCAAAACCAGACGCTGTGCGGTGGGTCTATTTCTAAGACCATGCATGAAGGGTTTGGTTCCATTGGGAGTTTTTTTTAGTCGGGATTGTGATGTGGGAGTCGTGGAATGTGGTTTTTGTTACGGGGTTGAGGGGCTCCTTACAGCATTGGTTTTCCTGGATAGGTAAGTGCAGGGAGTGTGGGTCATCTTCCGGATTCAGATTCGAGCTCGCGGCGGGAGGGTAGGAGTATATAAACATGATCTTCACCAAACCATGTCCTTGGTGGAAACTAATCACCATACCTTAGTTGACGTCTAACTTTCTATCGCTCAGGGGTTGTCGGAAATGCTTGAATTTTTATATTCTTTGCTTTATCTATGATATATCAAAGTAACCTGACGTTTGCACTTCATATGGGGGGGTAAGGGGAAAAGCGGGAATTATTGGAGGAGTTAGGGGGGTGATTGGTGTGTAAAGAGGGTATACAGCTAGGAAACAAGGAGAAGAGTTAATATGATGGAAACTTCGAGCCGTACTGATTTATCTTAAAACAATAGAAATGCCCCCTACTAACGCTAAACTCCAGGCTGCAAACGGGACGGATAAATCCTGATTTGACTACATAAGAACATCTGTGTAGAGGTTTGGACGGGCATTTCCTTCGACTGAAGGGAAATATTTAAGATGAGGTTCTGTCGTAGGCATATTTCGGGGGAAGGGAAAGGCGAGTATTAGCGCAAGGTGGGGCCTGAACTGGGGGAGGAGGTTGGGGGGTGGGGGTGAGAGGGGGGGGTGGTGGCTGTGATGGGCATGTTGTGGAGCCGTTGCGGTCCATGCGGGGGTGGCACACAGGCTATCCGCATTTGAAGGTGGTGAGGGGGCGATGGCTCCTGGTCCTTATAACAGGCTGGGGGCTGCAGATTCTGGAGGCTGGAGCAGCGCTATCACCTCCTGGTGCTCGTCCTCAGTAGCCCGATCGAGTGGTGTTTTACCATCCTTATCTAATTTGTTGGGGTTGACGTCCCGTCTGAGTAGTATTTTCACCACCCCCTCTTTCCCGTCCCAAGCAGCGAGGTGGAGTGGTGTTCGGCCGTCATTATCTGGTTTGTCGGGGTTTACTTCGTCTCGTCCGAGTAGCACTTTCACCGCTCCCTCGCGCCCCCGCCAAGCAGCACAATGGAGTGGTGTTTGGCCATCGTTATCTGGTTTGTCGGGGTTGACTTCGTCTCGTCCGAGTAGCACTTTCATGACTCCCTCGCGGCCCCGCCAAGCAGCACAATGGAGTGGTGTTTGGCCATCGTTATCAGGTTTATCAGGGTTGACGTCGTCTCGTCCGAGTAGCACTTTCACCACACTCTCGTGCCCCGACCAAGCAGCCCAATGGAGTGGTGATTGGCCCTCGTTATCTGGTTTGTCGGAGTTGACGTTGTCTCGCCCGAGTAGCACTTTCACCACTCCCTCGCGCCCCCACTTAGCAGCCCAATGGAGTGGCGCTCGGCCGTCGTTATCTGGTTTGTTGGGGTTGACGTCGTCTCGTCCGAGTAGCACTTTCACCACTCCCTCGCGGCCCCGCCAAGCAGCCCAATGGAGTGGTGTTTGGCCGCCGTTATCTGGTTTGTCGGGGTTGACGTCGTCTCGTCCGAGTAACACTTTCACCACTCCATCGTGCCCCCCCTCAGCAGCATGGTGGAGTGGTGTTTTGCCGTCGTTATCTGGTTTGTCGGGGTTGACATCGCCTCGCCCGAGTAGTATTTTCACCACTCCCTCGTGCCCCCACTTAGTAGCCTGGTGGAGTGGTGTTTGGACATTGTTATCTGGTTTGTCAGGGTTGACGTCATCTCGTCCGAGTAGCACTTTCACCACTCCCTCGTGCCCCCCCTCAGCAGCCCGGAGAAGTGGTGTTTGACCGTTGTTATCTGGTTTGTCGGGGCGGACGTCGTCTCGTCCGAGTAGTATTTTCACCACTCCGGCATGCCCCCGCCGAGCAGCCCAATGGAGTGGTGTTTGGCCGCCGTTATCTGGTTTATCCGGGTTAATATCGTCTCGTCCCAGGAGTGTTTTCACTACTCCCTCGTGCCCATAAAAAGCAGCCCAATGGAGTGGTGTCTCACGGATAGAGCCCATTTGGTTAATATCGCAACTTTCCATCTCTGCGAAACTAGCTACAATCTCGACAATCCCGAAGAAGGATACACAGTGTAGACCACGGAACAGGGAAGATTTATCGGAGCCCACAGGGTACCAATGCGTCTTTTGTGCTTCAAAGAGAATTTTAATGGATATGTAGTGATCGTAGTCATCGAATAACTTTAGCGCAAGTAGTTTCGTGCGATCTGAAAGGTCCTTTTTTGCGTGCACTCCCCAATATACGGAAGAATATTGGAGAAATGGTGTGTCTAGGTCGGGGGAGGGGCTGGTCGAAAGGGCCTTGACCTGCTGGGAATTTAGATAACTTAAGCAGGTTTCTGCTATTGCCGAATGAGTTGCATCGAAAAGGTCGGGCTGAGCCCGGAGGTGTTCTTGAAGCGTAAGGTGGATTAAACGGACCGTGGAAGCCTCTTTTTCTACTACAAAAAGTCCTTGACAACAGGCTAGCAATGTGCCTATTGAGGGAACGTTGTCGGTATCGAGATTCGGCGATCCTATTTCGACTGCTAGGGCGTGGCACAATTCATCGACTTTTAGGGGCCGCTCCGCGTGAGATATCCACATCAGGGCTGCCATGCCAAGCCTCGCCCTCTCCCCACTCTGTCTCTTAATCCGACCTAGCGCTGCGCCATAAGCGTCCCTCAACCCTAAACCGTTGGCCATTGCGTTGAGCTTTTGTCGCCTGCGATAGATTGTGGTCTCCTGCAGGATGGCATCGATATTCAGCGAGGCTAGCAGGAATCTAGATGTGTATTGGTTAGTGCATGCCTGAGGTAGCTTCCATAGAGTTGTTTCTACATACATTTCGGAAACGTCTTCCGGAATTCTCTTCAGGATCTCTGCTTTCAGGGTGCTGTTCATCGCATCTGGGGTTGTGTCTTCTTCCAGCCTTGAGTGAAGATATCTAATAATGTCATCTCTCTTGGAGCTTATGGGTAGACTCGTCACTCTTCCAGCAAGACGCCTTTCGATCTCGGGCTGGATGTGAGGCCTTCCGGTCACGAATATTCTGGTGCCCGGAGACTTTTGGAGAATTTGGTTGAGCGAATTAAGAAGCTTGACTTGATATTCTGGCACACATTCGTCTAGCGCGTCGATGCATATGAACGTGCGCTTTTTGGAAGAGGTAGTCTGCAGCATGTTCATAATATTGGTGTGTTGCAGTCTCCGTCCATCAATGAAATTCTTCTGCTCCTCATACGCTTGCACTATTTCCTCCGGTACCTCTCCTAGGCCGGCCACGAGCTGCCTGAGTAGGGCGCCCAGCATATTCGTTGATGACTGATCTTTTTGGGCGGCAAAGTCAAAGTAGAAGCACGCAACACTGATATTTTGACCTCCAGCCTGATCACACAAGCTATCTATCACCAATGAACTAACACCACGGCTTGTCAGTACTCGTCTTTTTCTTTTATTCCGTGAGGTTCGTCCTTGCCTAATATATGTCTTCCCGACCCCTGGATCTCCATAACAAAACAAGACTGTGTTATCGGATCCATCTCCCCCAGATGCAGCGTGCCAACTTCTGTATTCCTCTGTTTGTAACAGCCATTCCCCTATACTTTCAATCCTACGATCTTGGATGTCTTGATGCCGTAACTTGGAATCTACTGGGGATATCCAGGCTAGGATATTAGATCGGTCATTGGTAACTCTAAAGTTATTCGACACGCTAATAGCCGTGTGGCTCGTGTTAAAAGAGTTGGTATTATAGCTAAAAGATTGCGACATTTTCTCTTTCTCGCAGGTTTAGGATATTGTAGGTGCTGGAGGAGGGAGTTACTCGACTGCTGGAATTCTTGGGCTGGAGAAAGCGGGGTCATTTGTGGAACCCCACGCCCCTGTACCGCTCAGAAGGGGGAAATGCTAGTGCTATCCTTGTGTTCTCGAGTACTATATTAATGCGCACCGCAAAATTTGCGCTATGTACCAACGCTCTGAGGCGCCTGGACACGTACAGTACCGTACTCGAGCAGTTGAATCGACTAGTTCAGTACACCCTGTTTGTCGTATACGGTACTCGGGCTACTATTCCCTGATCGTCCTGTTTGGTACAGTACTACCTCTAATACCGATACCTCTGCACCTCAGATACTGAAGTGAGTGTATCCAAGATAGAAAAGAAAAAGGATTCTACAATACAACACTCCAAAAGAAGGATCTTCGACTAATTATCCCAATAAAATGAAAGCCTCCAGTTTATTGATTTCTGCTCGAGATGGCGTGTAAACTATGGCACAGAACACATCTATCCAACCAGCCACAAAACACAAAACACTAGAAGTGGCAATTAGGATGACGCTAAAGGTATGATAAACACTACCAACTCAACCTAATCCTACCTATCACTTGTTAGATATGCTCAGGGGCAAGGGGAAATAAAAGGTGCTTATAATCTGCCAGGCTATAAAATCCGAAAGACAAAATTCCAAAGCCAAATGCCAATAGTTGGACTGAAAGTTAGCCAGTAAATACCTACCTACAAACTCTATTTTATTGCGTATGCTCACAAGTCCAGGGGAAGGGGGAGAACCGGTACCATATAACCCACGACTAATTTGATATGCTCTGGTTTGCTCATATCGTAATGGAGGTGAAAGGGGGGGATAATTATTAAACGCTAGCCAAACGCTAACTACCCCTAGGGAGAGGAAGAAAAAGATAAAAAAGGCCAATTGGGAGGGGATGGGATGCCATGATATGAAATTCTAGCTCACACAAAACAATGCAAAAACACACTCTATCTAGAATAGAAAGAAGGCCATATTGTGTAACATACATCAGTAGGTTATGCTACTATTAGTTATTCTCCGTCGATGGTTGAGACGTTGTTGGAGAGGGATTATTTCCATACTACTTCCTCATTCGAATCTTTGATATGATACCCGTCTTGAGAGTACTGACAAACTTAATATGTACACGAGGATGCCGGTTTCTGGCATCGCCATTTGCGGTACAGTGTCTATCCATTCCGGGGCGGTAGATGAGGTCAACATATCACTATTTCTGCTTCTGCTAGTGTGGGATAATTCTTAGGTGCTGTGGGCTATAACAGCATGGAGAGAGATTGAGTCATGGTTTCTCAATCACCTCATCGGAAACAGGTAAAATGGGTGTAGTCCCAGAGAGCACACCCACCACTCTAATTTCCAATTTTCCAATTTACCCGGCGAAACATGGGAGAGGATGGAACGATCCCAAGATTGATTTCTGGGAGGGGAGATGGGAGTGAGAGCATCTGATGTTGCTTGTATAAGAAAAAGAAAAAGATAGAAGAGAGAAGAAAGGAAAATGAGAGTCTATCATATTTACTGTAATCTGCGCCAGGGGAGGGGGGGGATGCGGTAAGGTATTTCCAATCCCGGAGATAATCAGGTGCTCTGGTTTTGCACAGTTCTATGGTAGCAGTATTGCTTCGGTTGTGTGGTTTCATATCCTAGTGCAAGACAGTAATGGGTGCACAAAGGACCACCTCCATCCAGAATTGCAGGGGATCTCTCACTAAAGATATCTGGAGAGTAAAGGTAGACCTCCATTGAAATCTTCTGACAACTTAGGAAGAGATACACCACCCTTCCATTAAGATCCCAGATCCAGCTCGCAGTGGGATAAATGTTTGTTCCCAAGTTGATATTCTATGAAATACCTAGCTGGCGCAGTGGTTAACATGTCAAGAGCCAATTAACCACTGTGTCTCAATTCGCAGGAGCTCAGGAGTTAAATTCACGCCGACAATCAGTCATTATTGAAGGATCCGTCATGTAGGGCAGGTGAATTAAAAAATCCTGGCCTATTGGGACTGGGAGATTGGAGAACCTAGCCTTTGTCAATAGGGCTGTGAGGTTTATAAATCCTGCTATCATACGGGGTGGTAGAATCCGACTCTGGGCCTTTGGGTTTGCGATCGGTGGGGTAGTAGAAAAGAATGAATCAATTTCTTTTGCTTCTGTTTCGTTTTCGTCTTAGAAAGGCAGCTTTGGGTCTTGAAGGGATAGATGTTTTGGGAATTCTAGCTCTGGGGAGCTACTATCTCCCTATTTATTGCCTTGTAAGCCTGTTTTTTTCCTAGAAAAGCGAGGTGTAGATAGTCCCAAGTGAAAGACTTAAGATTGGTAGATGCTACACAGGTACAGATAGGATAAGAGAGTAATATTATTAAAATAAGATAGGCATGATACTGTACTAACTTAGCACTTCAGCATCTGGTTGTGTTATTAGATGATTAGATTGAACTCCCTGAGATTGTGGTATAGCACATAAAACACAAAGTTAATTGCTACATTCCCTGTTTCTATATTATTAAGTTGGAATACGCCAAGGTCCTATTCATCTAGTAAGTGTTAGTACAAGCGTATGGAAGGGGGATGACCGGGTAGGATGAAGTAGCTGGTGGTGCGATCTTCCCACCCTATCTCCAACCGTTCCTCGGGATGCCAGATTGCAGTGGCCTATTACACGCATCCCAAGCAAGCCGCCCCTGCACGTTCAGGCTCCCCACACATTACAGGCCTGATCTCCACCATGTTGTACCGGCCCACCATACCTCCACCTTAATACTGACTGATGGTATGGGTATATGGGCTCCCTCTGATTCTGAGACATGCTCATGTGGTATGTGCGACGGGCTGACTACTACAACGTAGGGTGTTACTTTGCATGTTGCTATATCATCCTCCTGGTTTATACTAAGTAACTATACACGCAATAGTGGATATGGCTGGATATGGAAGAAGGATTGATGGATCGGACCTGAATGTCTCATAGTGCGGCTTTCCCACCAACTCCTCATACTAATAGGGCAAGTGAATTTGAAATGATTTGCTTCTTGGATAGCAGGTTGGGACTATTCGCTCGATAATCCTTAGCCCCTAGCAATATGGAGATCTAGGAGCCTGCCCCCTTTCGTATTTTCAATCAGGTTGGAGGTATCAATGGATTCTTTTTTGTTTTCTTGTTCGCTTTTTTGCTTTCTTTCCTCCGTATTCACTTGCTTGAGGTGCCTCGTTGTTAGACGATTAGGGCTTTAGTAGAAAGGGTTTTTATTTTTATTTTTAGGATAGACTATCAGATAACCAGACTGAACGCTTCAGGTAAGTCACACAGCACATGTGGGGGATGATACGGCAGGCAGACTATATGCCACATGTAAGTCGTGAACCTAGTTTCCGAGTGATATTTCATCACGGCGGCCCAAAAGTGGTGCCTTAGGTGCCTCTTTCGGGTGTTTTGGGATCCATTTATTGATCCTCTTGAGCAAATGACCACCTCCCCCAGACCCTGCAGCCACATCATAGCGGGCGCTTCGCTGACGACCAAATGATCCATCCCTGGGCGCTAACTTGTAAATCTATTTTTTTGTCCCTCAGCGCTAAGGACTCATGGCATTAGGGTTGAGGACTGGTGTGTTCGGAGACTATATTTCGGGTACTGGTTGGGAGACTACTGTAAATGCCTGCCCCTTGTACCGTATTCGGGTAGGAATGAAAAAATCGGAAACTTATGGCGGCAAAACAGGGAATAGGAGGATGATCGATGTGGCGGCGGGTGAAAAGCGATCAGGTTGTAAGGCATCTTAAACCACGGCAGTTAGTAAGCACCAAAAAAGCAATTCTCAGTGAAAACACGGTAGAATGGGCCATCGGTAATGCATCAGAGGAGAAGCATTCCCTGCCCTCATCAATTCCAGTGATAGCAATACAAGAGCAATTACCACACCAAGTTCCAACCGTCACTCCTCGTAGACCCATGAACCTTTCGTAAATACAAGTGGGTAAGGGAAAAGGTGTAAGAAACCATAGGAAGAAAGCCCTTGAAAGTGAAAAAAACCTGATGAAAAGAAAAATAAAGCACGCTACTTTTGCCCAACAAAAAAACGTACGAAAGCCCCCATTGACGTCCAACCCCATAAGGAAACCGAAAAACAAAAGTAACCCCTTTATTCACCAACCGTAACCAAAAGCCCACAGGCCACCAGGATCAGAGCTTGCCCACCAAGTAAAGAAACTTGTGTCTGATTGCTGTCGTGCCAACTGGATCAGCAGCAAACGCTGCAATCTCATCGGGAGATGCATTGCGGGTCCAAGCAATAACGGAATCGGACTCGGATTGTTTGGTCCAACTAGGATTATCGTGGAGGAAACTCGCACGGTAATTCATCGCCTCAACAAGATGAGGATAATCTATTGGATACTGTTAGCAATTATCGCACAATCGAGCATTTAAAAACAATTTATCAGCTTACCAATCAAATTCATCGCCGCCCTCCAGTCCATTCCGTATAGATACGTGAACGTTGTATGGTATTCGATCAGACCATGCCTCAGAAGGCAGATATCAGTGACTACGTCACCACGATGTGCGATTTCATTGCCATCATCAATGAACGCCTGGAGACCAATGCCTCCCATCCCGGCGTGGACTCGTGAGGTTGCAAAAAGTCTTGCTCGAATCCCCACCGCACTCTTCCGGAGAGGACGAAGCATAATAACTTCTGCTTCAAGGGCGTCTAACCGGTTCACTTTTTCTTCCATCTTCCGTAATCGACTGAGGAGCCCACCGCCGGCGTCGTTACAATAAGTTGTTTCAGGGCGACTATAGGTACCTATCTGCACCAGTGATATCGTTAGAATAACATCTTTCAATCCTTCGGCAACAACTTCACGGTCATTCTGACCCGGAGTCTTGGGATTATTTCTGTCCACCTTACAGTAGACCAAGCCCGCCAACATCTTGCGTTCAAGTGGTAGACGGAGTACGGAAGTAAAAATGTCTGGCACAGACGTGTTGAAAATTAAATTTTGATGAGAAGTTGTTAGGAGGATGGATGTGGAGATCGAGAAGGGCGGAGAGAAAATGGAGAGTGGGTGAGAGAGGGAAAAGGAGAAAAGGAGTGGTGTTTTGATCTACCGTAGAATCTGGCAAGATAGAGACCGTTGCCAAGGTGGTGGTTCGCTGGACTATCATACCGTAAAAACTTGAATAATTGGACGGTGTGCTATGAAGTCCAGAATTCCCTTCTCTGGCAAGGGGGCAAAAACACAGCAAAAACACGGCCCCTTTCCCCCCTCCGAGACAGAAAAAAATAAATATTTCTTGACCTTACTAGGAGAGGAAAGTCCAACGACATAGCACACCGTCCAATTATTCAAGTTTTTACGGTATATCATACCACTTTCGGGGCGGAATCGGGTCACCTGGGCAGCACAACTCAGCTCACTAGCAAATTAGCAGGAGAAATCAGGTTAGATTGCTAGTTCGCTTTGATGTTTTTTCGCTTTTTCTTCCACATATAGTATAGCCCAACACCAATTTTAGCTTCCACCCACTTGGCAACGGTCTCTATCTCGCCAGATTCTACGGTACAGTCGCACCTCGCTATCCCTTTTACCTACTTTCATGAAATTATTCGGTATATCCAGGGAAAATCTCTTCAGCTGAGCGCACACCGCATACAATACCATCACATATCACATTTGTTGTTGACAACACACCATTTCCTCCCGGTACAACCAGGATTTTCCTGAGTTTTACTACTCCTCGCTTTTCTCACCACCCTCCTCCCTTAGGTGTGGCAGCCAATCAGGCTCGCTTATCCTAAGGCTTCCAAACACACCAGGAAACAATTGCAAACCATAGTAACTGACTGTTT
>Ga0307513_10007969_pt1 | contig 13622 bp, 3 predicted proteins | sample 15_EM_MG_FD_202174 | JGI IMG/M metagenome (GOLD analysis project Ga0307513, IMG submission 202174) | Populus trichocarpa ectomycorrhiza microbial communities from riparian zone in the Pacific Northwest, United States - 15_EM | ecosystem: Host-associated > Plants > Roots > Unclassified | place... | reverse complement strand
TCTTTTCTTTCTTTATGCTTTTCACTTTCCAGGTCATCTGCATATAATATAATATAAGCCATAACCAGGGAACAATGTTCTGATCTAGGGAGCAAGATTGATTTACATTGGGATTTATGTGATTTTTATATATATATTTTTTTTTTCATTTTTTTTTTATAAGAATAATTCTTGTTCATTATCATATTAGAAAAAGATAAGCTGAAATCGATTGTGAATGGTATGATCAATCAAAGGTAAAGAAAACAAGACAATGATTGACTAGTTAATTAGAAGTCACGATTGATCAAGGGAAAGCAATTAGTCATAAGAGTTTGAACGTGTATCAGAAGAATCACAAGACTTAATTCTATTTATAATAGGATTTCTCAACAAAATAACTAATTAAAATTTATAAATTAGCTTAGGATTCATATGAATATCAATATAGAAGAGTTTAGTTTATATTAGAAATTGATAAAGTCTTCTTATATGATACCAATATCTATATATGATTAAAGCTACATGTTTAGATAAGATTCAAATTCTATACTAATATAAATAGGGCCATATAACTATTGCAAATTATAGTCAGCTGCATATATGCAATTTCAATTCAACTTATATTTCTTTCTAGCTTTTATTGCTTTTATCTACTACTTTTTTTTTTATCTATTGTTGTTCTAGCACCTTTTATTTCTTTCATTGCAATTTCCCTTTCTTCTCATCTACACGTTTTCTTTCATTAATGGTGATAGACGAAACAAAAAAAAAACCTTTTTAGAGCCTTGTTGGGCTAAGGACCTTACCGAGTCCTTATTTGTTGGAGTCTTGCAAGACTCTTGCTTTAAAACCTTGCTGGGTTTTTAATCAGCAAAAGCCTTGTTGGGCTCAGAACCTTGTTGGATTCTACTTTGCTGCAGTCTTGCTAAAGTTTTTTTTTTTACTGGAACCTTGCTGGGTTTTTAATCAAATATAGCCTTTATTGGCTCAGGACCTTATCGGGTTTTAATTTTCTAGAGTCTTGCTGAAATCTTTTTTTTATTGGAACCTTGCTGAGTTTTAATCAAATGGAGCCTTTCCGGGTTCAAAACCTTGTTGGATTCTACTTTGTTGCAGTCTTGCTAAAGTTTTTTTTTTTACTGGAACCTTGCTGGGTTTTTAATCAAATATAGCCTTTATTGGCTCAGAACCTTATCGGGTTTTAATTTTCTAGAGTCTTGCTGAAATCTTTTTCTTATTGGAACCTTGCTGAGTTTTAATCAAATGGAGCCTTTCCGGGTTCAAAACCTTGTCAGGTCCTAATTTGCTCGAGTCTTGTTTGACTCTTTCTTTGTTAAAACCTTACTATGTTTTAGATCAACGGAAACCTTGTTAGGTTCTTTTTTATATAAAGAGTTTCTCATTAAACCTTAATGGGTTTAGGATTATCTTGAGCATTGCTAGGCTTTATAACTTTGTTGGATTCCTTCTTTACTAAAGCCTTGTTGGGCTTTGAAAATCAAATCGAGTCTTACTGGGTTCCTGTTTGTTGGAGTTTTGCTAGACTTCACTAAAGATTATTTCTTATGCAATTCATGTGCAAAAATTTGTACAATGCTTTTAAATGTTATCCATGCATCTTTACCTAGTTTTGAAATATAGGCTCTCCTTCTTGTAAATCATCTTTTGATTGGTGGAAAGGTTTGTTATTATTGATCTGGCATCTTGGTTGCTCAATTTAACTTTTCAACCCATTCGGATTTTGCCCATGTGATCAATGTGTTTGATTTTTTTTTTGTTTCATCAACTCATTCGGGTTTTGCCCATCTGATTAATGTGTTTGATTATCTCTTTGTCGTATAGCATAGACTTTAAGGCAATAAATAAAGCTCTGCTTAGTTAACCATTCTTTGAGAAGTGACAAACTTTCTTAGCCATGATGTTGCCCCCTAGTCGGATGATGCACCCTAATTTGTGATATTCTTGCATCATTGCCCACTCATTTTATTTTGAGGGAGAAGCAACGTCCCATTATTCCCACTTTTCTAAAGGAGTTTATCAAATCATTTATTTCCAATAATTGTTACATATTTTCCCTAACTGATGCATTCATATGATAACACTTTTCATGTATCATAGTGTAATCCGTGAGGCTCGTGGGTCAAAGCGGACAATATCTTGCTAGTGGGGTGGAGTGTTACACATAGCCACCCTTTAAAGGGTAAACCATATTTTTATACATGAAGATGCCCTCCTAAGTGTAGCATTACTCTCAACTGCTAATGGAGTTCATCAAGTAACCCTCTGTCTCTAAGCATAATTGCTTTTATATGATCTAGCTTTACTTATTCTTATGACTATCATCAAGAGTTATTTATTAGATGTTATTCATAGCTTTGATGGATTTTACTGAATCATCATTTGACTATATGTTTCTTTGCCCCTAGAAGATCTAGATATTGTTTATTATCCCTTTTAGGATCCATCGCATTGCCCTCTAGCTGCTCAAATTTTTGAGGATGACTCACACGAAATGTCAATGTCATTTATATCAAGGACTATGCAAACTCGGTCAATAACCTCTTTTGTTTGAAAATCACTTTCTTATTTTGAAATCACCTTGTAAATTTCAAGGATCATGTCCATTCAAGTCTAATTATTATAAAGAAATCATGAGATGTAATTTTGAAAGTGTTTCTTTTATGGTAACCCTAAGATATGTCATGCATCTTTTATGTGTTTCTGGCTAAGAATTGACAAGGTAAAGTTTAAGAAAGAAGTGTTAACTCAAAGTTGAGCTATTCATGGCTTAAATGAATTAATTCCTTATATTTTAAAAACAAAAATAGGGGTTTGATCTTCAGAGAAATGATAATTTGATGTTTTATTTAAGTAAATTGGTACCTAACTACTACCTCTAATTGTATATGATCATAAGTGTCTTATTCGAATCATATAATTTTAGTAAAGTATAACCTAATTTCTATAACATTAAACATATCTAATATAAAATAATATTGTTTAACTCAACAAATTAATCATAAATTAACTCTCATTTTATACTTATAAATTAGAAGGCAATAAATCATGTTTTTAACATATAAATATATTAATGAGAGATTTGTTTTATTAATTAGGTCTAATACTTTGGCATGATTATTATATCATATATAACAATTATATATAAATATACATATGTGGCATGTTATTCTAACTAAATGATTGTAGACATATCTAAACTAATTTTCTTGAACCATAAAAATAAATGAGGTGGTCAAAATCAAAGTAGTTACGATACATCTTTATAAGTTCATGCAAGCACCATAGGTGTATCATTTGGCATGATTTTTTTTTATTTGAATTCCCACATTTTTAAATTAAATAAAGTTTATATAATTGAATAATAAATCTCAAGTTAAATTCGAGAAAAATTAGATAAGAAAAGAATTTTACATCCAAGAAGAAAAATAGAGAAAAAAACAGGGCATATAATCCATTTTTAGTATTAGACTATTCAAAACATAATCATATTGGTCTTTTAATATCCATAATCATACACCATACATTAATCACATTAAAAAAAAAACACACACACACACACAATGCATGCTTAAATTCTAATTATTGACTTTTTATATATAATTTTTAAAGTAATATTTCTAACATTTAAAAATATTAAATCAAACTCAATTTCATAAATTCCTAATAAATTTTATTTTTTTTTCTTTGAAAAATATTTTTTTCAAGTTTTAATAATAAAATAATCATATTAAAACACTTACTAACATTCTTAACTTTTTAAGATCAATTAGATACAATTTATGGAGTTTAAAAAAAACTCTTTTTATTTAGAAAATCTATTTTTCTTATTTTAATTAAGTGTTGTAATTTCAAATCATAATCCAATTAGAATATTTAATACTATAATTAAACTAATTTTGTGTTTTAATTTTTAATATAAAATCAATACTTTATATTTCTAGGGGTAGAACTATAATTCCGCCTTTTTCCCCTATGGTGGAAACATGCATACTACCCATTACATGTTGGTCTGATGTTTAAGGTAGTAGCCTTGAGTAGGCCATGATGTTAACGTCATCATTAGTGGAAGCAACAACCTTCTTCCTAATTTTTTTTTATGAGAAATCAGGCCACCTCTAGCCTAAACAATAACTTTTTTTTTTTTAAAAAAAATCTATATTAAGAAAAGCAATTTTTGAGAAATCATTTTTTTCCATAAAAAATTAATTCATAATTAACCCTAATAATAATGATTAAGACATGCAATTAAATACCTTAATTGTTTAACGATAACTCCACCGCCATTATTAGGTTTCCCAAAAGACATGAACATAATGAAATGGTATTTTAAAACTTTTTAGGGGTATCATTGATCCTGTTAGACAATATAAAATTATTTAAGGTTTGTGTGAAGATTACTTAAGCTCAATTCTTTCTTAGAGTTCGATCAAATCTTCAAGGCTAACAAGTTTTTTTAAGATACAAGGATTGTTACCTCGAGCGCTAGTTGTTTTATTTTCTTTTTGTTATTACATCTACTCTATTATATTTTTGTACTTTGAACTCTCTTTTTTAACTCATCAAAAAAATATGAGATATAACATTCTATTTATAAGAAAAACCTAATGTCCATGTAATGCTAAAATATTACTTTGTCCCCTAAAAAATATTATATATCTTATTTTAAAATAATTATTAGAAAGTTATGCAATTAAGTCCTTATTTGGTTTTTTTAGGTCTAGAATTGTAATCTCCTTTATTAATTACACTCTAGTCCTTAATTTCTAAAATTTATTTATTATATAGTCATACTTGATTAATCATCCCAATTGAATTTCTTACAAATAATTCTTAATGTGTGTGACCATTAGGTTCCTAATATATTGTTCCAAATTAAATCATAAGCCCAATTAAAACAAGATCAATTAAATTAAAAAAACAAATTATTATTAATTCAACAAATTAATTGATTTATATTTAAAGATCAAGTACAACATCAAGCAATGTGACATAATCTCCTAAATATTAGAAAAGTCATATGTGGTTTGACTTAGTCTTTTAATTATTATTTTCTTAGTGTAACTATTATCCCTTCATCTAGAATATTTTTATTTAGACCTTTGAGCATGAAATGTGTTTATCATATCAAATTATATGTTTTCTCAATACCATAGACTTTGATTATTTGAATAAAATTTGAAACCTTTTCAAATCTCATTTTACTTTGCACAAGAATTTCATAATCAATGTTATTTAAAAACATGTGGAATAATTTTTCTAAATCACCTAGGGTTTCAAATCATCTCTTAATCACTCAAATACATCAATATAGTTTATATATTACTTAATATCTACCCATTTTTTACCTTTGATTAAGGCACCATATAGTCAAGATCAAAACATGTTGTTCCTTATATAAGATAACTTGATGATCTCAAATATAAGAATCACTTACACAACTTCCATATGAGTCTTTCCATATACATAGGTAATATTTTCATATAGAATTAGGGGTAAGCAAAAAACCCGAAAAATCGATTAAACCGAGAAAACGAAAAAAAAATTAACCGAAAAAACCGAACTGAGAAAAAAAAATAACTTAACCGATTATAAAACCCAAAAGAATTTCCGGTTCGGTTCGGTTTGGTTTCAAATGCCTAAAACCGATTGAACCGAAATGAACTGAACCTATTCAACCACATAACTCTTAAAAAAAAAAGACTATAAAAAGATAGTATAAATAGTCACTAACCTAAACCCTAAAAAAACACTTCAACACTTGCAGCCGCCACATTCTTTCACATCCCGGCTTTTCCCAGAAAAGAACGCAACACATTCTCGGTAGACACCACATGGTTTGTACTCATGTGAGAGGCAATTCGGGGCAGTAGCAAGCAAATATCCTCGCGGCAAAGGTCTTGCCTGTGGCACGAGGACCATGGAAGAGATGTTAAGAGGTTATCGTTCTTTTAAAAATGGCACCCAAAAGAGATCTTACCACTACATTTTGTCCCAACAATTCATTAAAGTATTTTGGCCTAAATTTCCGACTCAAACTCCTAGGAGTTTCATTTTTAGTGTGCTTCCAGCTCCTCTTCCCATGAGGAGTTGTCTCAGCTACATCTCTGGACAATAATGGATTGCCTTCTGCATCGGCATATGGATTTCAATCTCTGAGTCTTGGAGTTTTTGTCTAGCAGCAGCTTATCCCACATCCACGGTCATTTTGAACCATGAAATCAGCAGAAACGGGATTTGATTCTCTGTTTTACCGGTTTTTTAACAATAAAAACCGAATTGAACCGAAACTGGCCGGTTTGAACCGATTTCAGTTCAGTTTTGGTTTTAAATTTTAAAAAATAATAATTTTGGTTTGGTTAATTTTTTCATGTGAAAATCAAACCGAACCGAAAATGATCACCCCTATATAGAATCATGCAGGTTAGTTTAGTGTACATGTCATTTATTAAGCATTTACCTATTAGTTTCAAGTGTCCCCCATACTCTAGTTTATCATAATAATCGCTTTTTTTTATTAAGAAAATAATATTTTATGTATCAATCTTAATAGATCTAATTAATATCCAGTTGTAATAAAGCAATGACTAGGAATATTTAAGAGCAATGCTTTGATGTAGTAGAATTTTTTATAATTATAACCACTTTATAATTTTTTTTGTAAAATATTATTGTCCAAAGGACTTTGTCTTTACTTTAGACACGTTAATCAAACTTAAATAAATATTAAAGATAAAAATATTCATTTATAAATAAAAACACATGTTTTGCATTAATAAAATCAATGTCAAATACAACCACCTGATTGGCTACAAGGAACAACAATAATTAAAAAAGGGAAAAAAGCTGCAATCGATCATGAATCACCAAAATCAACTAAGCTATAAGATTTATTAATTGACTAGGAGAGTTAAAAAGGTAGTGGACTTGTCAACCAAGCGATAAGAAGCCATAATCGACCAAAAAAAGTGATTGACCAAGAAAATATGAATGCACAATAACAAGAAAATACAATTCTATTTAAAGTGGGGGTCCTTAATTGAATAACTAATTAGAATTTAAAGATTAATTTAGAATTCACGTGTGTATCAATAAAAGAGGAGTTTAGTTTATATTAAGATATAATAAACCTCTTTATCTACTACCAATAATTGTAGAGGATTATAATTACATATGACAGTAGGATTTAAACTTTGTAATAGTATAAATAAGGCTAAATGCTATTGTAAATATTGGTTAACCTTATATATTGATTTTATACAATTTTATCTATCTTCTTTTTGCCTTAAAGTGTTTTATTGCTTTCATTTATTTACAACTTTCTCTTGATTGCTTTCATTATTTTTTTGTGTTATAGCTTCTTACAATCCCTTTCCATTAAACTCACATATTTCTTTACATAGTGGTGATTCTAAGAACAAATAACCCTTTATATGGGTCAAAGTCTATAATCTTACTTCTTGTTTGATTGAGATAGTTATCCCTTATAACATGTTCAATCCTAAATAAAATTAATTAGCAATGACTACATACATTACTATTTGCGTAATGTATCCAATATCCAAAACCTGTATCTACCATGGAGCTTCAACCAGTTTGTTGCAGCGGCAGGAAATAAAGGTGATTTTTCTAGTTTTCTACATATTTATAGTTGTAAACTCTAGGTTTAATGGTGTAAATCCCAATTAAAACTAGTAGATATGAGGAAATTTCTACGGTTAATGGTATAAACCCTTTGTTTTGTTTTGTATACCCGAGTCAATTAGTGTAAACCTGAACAAGAAAAAAATAATTAGAGGAATAAGAGTAAAATAGTGAGTGATGGAAAACAAATCTGTAATATTTAGGCCAAATATTTTAGAGAGAGAGGGAGAGCTTACAAAACTTGATGTTCTTCTTCTTTTTCTTTAAACTAAATGGTATAGGTAGATAAGAGTGTTTTGTATAAAGATTAGTGAAGAAAATCTTACATAAACTTATCTAAGAGTGGGAGAAATTAAGGGATAAATATTTAGTTAGATAAAGAAAGAAATTTGAAGAGGAAAGGAAGGAAGGAGAAGAAAATTGCAAGGAATTCCCTATTTTTATCCTAAATCATTGGGTAAGGTGTTCTAGTAACCCGATTTCTTGTCAATGTTTGTTTTTATGCTTAGAGAAAGTAATTCTCAAATTATCAATGTTAGGGTTTTTGAATAATTTAGGAAAAATATGTGTTTGTATGTTAAATGCTTAAATAAATAAGGATTAAATTACTAGATAGAGTATGATAATGAAGAGAAATTAAAGGAAAGTTATGGGTAACCCTAAACCTAGGGTTGACCATGAGAAAAGGGTTTATGAAAGGGAAGAATTAAGCTTAAGTTATGTGAAATTGTTTGATATTTTGATGTATATGTATGAGAAATATGATATGAGATAAGTATTTAGTTGAAAATATATTGGGTGCTATAAAACTTCAGAAGTAATATGAGTTATGTGTTATGAAAGTTAAAAGGAAAAATATTGAGTTGTGAAATTGGAAAAGTACGAGGAATAGAAGCTATATTAAGTGCATTTGAGTTAAAAAAAATATCATGGAATGATTGTTAAGCTTAAGGCCGACCATAAGTAATATAAAGGAAATGGAAGATTAAATGGAAACTGATATAACTCTATGTCAGTTGATAAAATTGCATGGAAAGTAGGTTGTGAGATTGATGGTAGGGTTGAGTCTGTGTGTCATGTTATTTGACTTGTTAGGAAACATGGCAAAGGTTTTATGAGGTGGTTGAGTTATTAATTGTTTAAATTACTAGATTATTGGTATTTATGTTGGGTATAATTTGAAAATAAATTAATCTGGTGTAGAAAAGTAAAATAAGAAAATGTAGGATGGATGGAACATGAAAAATGAAATATTATGTATGTTGTAAAGTATAAATCATGCAGATTATAATACATGTGTTAAATTTTATGAGCAAGAATGAAGTTGAAAAGTAATGGGTGTTAGTTAAGGTGAGGTGTTGGAAAGTATTATTGCAAAGTTTACAATCTTAGAAGTTGAAACATTAAGTAGGAGTAATGGAAATAGAGGATTAATTAATAGGCAATAAGAAAAGTGGATTAAAATGGAACATAAAAACTTGATATGGAAATTAACCTTATGCTTGGGAATTTGATGACCACATACATATGTCAGGAAGATAATATAAATGCTATCCATATGCACTAAAAGTGAAAAAATAATAATTAATGTTGTTGTGTAATTATATCAATATGAAGGTTATGAACCAAAGTTAACAGGAAACCTTAATGTAAGGAAATATTAAATGAGTATTGTATATATTGACAAATAAGGGATTAAATATAAAGGTGATGGAAATAAGAAATGAATTAATTTAAAAACTTGAAAATTAAAATATATGGAATATGAAATATGTTATACTAATGCGAATTGAAAAAGGGTAACATTAATGCATATTCATGAAATTTGAAAATTTTAAATTTGATATCAACATCTCTTTTTTTATGAGGAGAGGTACTAGTAGCTAGACCCTCAGTATGAAGAGTTAAAACATCAGGAGGAGCATGTAGACGCTCTCCACCTTACACTTTTTATTTAAAAGAATGTTGTCTTTAAATTCCTTATAATTATTGTGTTTTCCAATTCAAACAATAAAGATGAATGAGAAATACCAAAAGAAGAAAAGAAATGAGAAATATCAAAGAATCATAAAAGATATTGTTAAGCCAATCAGATGAGTGAGGGATACTGATAAGAAATGGATAAGTCAAACACATATGTGGGGGGCTACTGATCAGAAAAGGAATAAGTTGTTATTCACATGAGTCGAATGTGTTTGGTATTGTGGTAGCTTTTGTGGTTTGAAAAAAAGTTATTTTATAAAAAACACTTTTGGTTGAGATTGATTTAGTATTTATATATGTTTGGTTAAAATTGTGGTTGAAATTGAGATTTAACAAAAAGTAGTTTAATATGTTTGGTTAAGAATGCTTTTCAAATTAAGGTTATAAAATAACTAAAAAAGATATATATTAATATTGATGGTTTTTAATTTAAATATTGTAAATTTAACTACTGCTATTATATCATGAAATAAATAATACTTTATATAAAATATTTTTATTGTTCCATTAAACTATATGCAATTCCATTACGTACGAAATCCATCCGACAATGACTATAGTTTTCATGGTTTCTTGAGCGTGCAACAACATCATGTAAAATTTCATCAGGAACAAAATTGGGATTGCGATCAAATTCTGCAAATGCTATGTTATCATGCGTTCTCCCTTCTAATTTATATAGTGTCATTGAATAATGTTAAGCACTAGTTTTTCAAATAAAACATAATTAAAAATAATAAAAAATTTGATTTTTTTTTACTGGATTGGACCTGGTCCAATGCATTTAGGTTTGAGCCGGACCTAGTCCGACCATGAACAGTGGAGACATTCTCCACTCTTCACTTTTGCAAAGTGAATGGAGAGTGAAATTCCCCACTGTTCACGTGGAGAGTGAATTAATTCACTCTCTACTGTTAAGTGGAGACGGCAGAAGAAGGAGAAGCAACTTGAAACTGTTTTCGGTTAACCTGCTTTTTAAATGTAAATTATAATGGGTTCCATAAACAGTAAATTACGTTTAATAATTAACTAAATGACTTATTTATGTGGTCTACTTTAAAAGCAGAGGCAACAACATAAACAAACACTAATTAGAATTAGGTAAGCTGGTCACATGAGTAGGGGCTATTAATTATAGTTGGGTATATTGACCATATGAGTGAGGGATAAATACTCGGGGTTTTATGAATAGTTGCCAGAGTGAGGGCCAATAGACCTGATATCCTTTAGATGATCCCATAAAAAAGAAACTTAAAGACATTGAAATGAACTATTTTAACCATATGAATTAGGCCATGCCCTTAATGACCCAATGAAACATATGATATAAAGTTATAAGTGAGAAGTAATCATAAGTGTGTGCAAGAACAATGAATTATAGGAATAGAATTAGAAGTGGTGAGCTAATAAATAAATAATATGATCAAAAGAAGACCAATAGAAAATGCAAGAAATTGTGTTTTGATGATAGTAAATATGGAATAGTCGTGGTGAATTCCTCATTTGTGAAATTAGTTGTATATTACCAAATTAATTGCATAATTAAACTGATAGCTAACCTTATGTATATATGTTTTAGCTCCATCCCATTTGACTAAAATATCAACAAATTACCTATAACATCTAAAAATGTTGGGGTGTCAACTTTTCTCCTTCATTATTCATATGCATATTGAAGGACATGACCCTTTCTTTTCATTTTTTTTTGTATTTCCCACTCGTTTTTCTTTTATTTTCATTTTTTTTCTCGATTTTGTTATTCAATATTTGCTTAATTTTAAATTGATTTTCATAAATTGTTTTAGTTTGGTTTCTATTATGTTATCGTAGTCTTAAACAAACATTTTAAAATTGGTTTTGTTCTTGATTTTACGAGCGTCTATTTATGTTATTGTATGATTATGTAAAAAATATTCTTAAAAAATACAAAATTTTTAAACTCAGTGGAGTCCATCACCCGGATTGCCAAATAGTGGTGTTAAGTCATGAAACTCAGGTTAATCCAATATATTGATGTCTTAAAATTTTAAAAAAGGTCATCTTTAATTTTTTTCAAAAACCAAACCATGCTTTTTACTAGTCATCCGGGTTGCCTTTAGATTTGCCAAGTCGATTGTGTGACGTTGGGGTAATTCCCCTACGATTTAATTTTAAACCTAAGTTAGGCAAAAGTCTGGTCAATAAGTTTCAAGGTTGACCAATTGAATTAAGTTTACTAACAATGCCAAATAGTTCTCTATTACCTGGATATTTTTATTACGTTTAAATTTTTTATTCTACCTGCAATGTAACTTGGGCATGTAAACTAGTTATTTCTAAATGATATTTTGGAATAAGGTTCCTATCTTTATAAAGATGTCGTATTATATGATGTTATCTTAATTAGAATAAAAACTTGATAAGTGGCCCATATTATGTTGCTAGCCTGCCCAATCTTTTTCGACTTAAAAAAAAAGATGTTAAGGCAATATATCCATTCTTAAAAAAGAAAAAAACAAATATGAGACTTGGATCATTGACTTCACTAAGTTTAATAAACTCATCTAATTTAAATAATATGAATAAAAAAATACAATGACAAAAAATAAATTGACAATGAAAAAAATGTAAAAACATCCGACCCGAGCTCATCCGGGTTAACATGCCAAATATGAGACATGGTCATGATACCAGGCTAACCCAATAAAAAATAAATTGAATAAAACTATGAAACTCAATTACCAAACAACTCAATGTTAAAGGGTGAAACTGAAAAAAAAAATCTAATTTAAAAAAGAACTACATCAAACCGGGTTATCCTGTTAACCCTGTGAACATGGGCATAAGATTGGAATGACCCCGTAGAAAGGAAATTAAAAAAAAAACACAAAGATTAATTCTCAATCAATTAAATCCTGAAAGATGGAATTGAAAAAAAAAATAATTCTAAAAAAATCAAATATTGAAAGATCTTATTTGATAACAAACCAAAAATTAAATGAGAACGTGGTAACCCTATTGAAAGAAAAATAGAAAAAAAAATTAATTTCTAGCAAATAAAATATTGAAGGATGAAATAAAAAATAAATTAATTAAAAAGGTTGAAAAAACCCTGACCCGAGTATACTCGATTTAGCATGCGAAATTTGTAACTTGGTAGTGATATCACGGTAACCTTGTTAACAGAAAATTGAATAAAATGATAAAACTCGATTATCAAACAACCTAATATTTAGGGGTGAAATTTTTAAAAAATAACTTTTAACTCTAAACGCATCCTAAATGATCATAAAAAAAAATTGAAAACAAAAGGGATTGATTGAGAATTGAGCTTCATAATTTATTTCGATTTGCTTTTCTATTGGGTTATTCCAGTCTCATGATCCAAGTTTGACAAGTTAACCTAGATTGACTCAAGCTTCTTTTTATATCATTTTTTAATTATTTTTTTCAATTTTATTATTCAACATTGGGTTGATTGAGAATTGAGATTCAATAAATTTTTTATTTGTTTTCTATGAGGTTATCATGGTCTCACGACTTAGATCATAAATTTTACATGTTAACCTGAGTTGATTTAGGACGATTCAATATATTGTAGTCCTAATTTTTTTTTATATAAAAAAGATGTCATCTTATATTTTTTTAGTTAAACTATGTTTTTGTTCCAGTTGTTCAAGTGTCTTTGGATTTACCAAGTTAACCAGGTTATATTATGTCAATCTCTACACAATTTATTTTTTTAAAAAATATGTTAGTGATACCTGAATATTTTTTTTAATTTTTTTTAAATAATCCAACCTACTACATAATGTAAATAAAATTATCTAGTGATTTATACTATTCTACACATGATGTTTTTATCAAATTTCATACGATAAACAACAATAACCCCATGTGATATTGAAAAATTACAAAAAAAAAAATACTTTAAAGATTTAAAAATCTCCTTTAATGTTCAAGAAAATATTATAAAAATCTCATTTTCTATGCAAATTCTTATATTATTTTCATAT
>Ga0307513_10007968_pt1 | contig 13624 bp, 8 predicted proteins | sample 15_EM_MG_FD_202174 | JGI IMG/M metagenome (GOLD analysis project Ga0307513, IMG submission 202174) | Populus trichocarpa ectomycorrhiza microbial communities from riparian zone in the Pacific Northwest, United States - 15_EM | ecosystem: Host-associated > Plants > Roots > Unclassified | place... | reverse complement strand
GCCTGGGCCCCGGCCAGCATCCGGCCGATCTGCTCGACATAGGCCGCCTTGCCGCCCAGCGGCGCGGGCAGGGGCAGGGGTGCGGGAATCAGCCCGGCGTACTGGCAGGCGAAGAAGGCGCGGACGAAGTCGGCGTCGGTCTCGGCGGCCAGGCCCACCCGATCGCCCGGCGTCAGGCCCGCGGCCAGCAATCGCCCGGCCAGCGCGCGCGCCTCGTCGCGCAGGGTCGCGTAGGGCAGGGCGCAGGCCAGTTCGCCGCGCAGGGTGTAGAGATTGATCCCCGTCGGCCCGAGGGCGGCGAAGTCCAGCGCCTGCGTCAGGGTGGAGAAATCGCCCAGGCGGACGGTGCGGTCGGGGGAGGTGGGGGTGACGGTCACGATCCGCCTTTCACGCGCCCAGGGGCGGAGTCGCAAGCAGTATTTGCCTCGGGCGGCGGCGCGACCTGCATATGTCGCACCAGAACCCACAGCATTCCCAGCGCCAGAATGGCCGAAGCGGCCACCAGCGAGGCCCCGGCGCCGACCGCGCCGAACCGCTCGACGATCGGCGTCAGGGCGACGAGATAGGCCCCCGAGACCACCAGCCGCACCCTGAGCGCCGAGCCGGCATGGCCCAGCGAAACCAGCATCGGCTCCAGCGGCAGGGCCAGGATGCCGATGACGGCGGCGCCCACCTGCCAGGTCATCACGTCCGCGGCGGCGGCGAAGCCCTTGCCCATCACCAGCGCCAGCAGCGGCGCCCCGCCGAAGGCCGAGACCGCCAGCAGCACCAGGCCGACCCCGCCGCCCAGCAACCCCACCTGCACCGCCAGCCGGGTCATCTGCGCCCGGCCGCCCTCGGCGTGCAGTCGCGCCAGTTCTGGATAGAGCGCCGGGATCAGCAGCTTGGCGGGCTTGGCCAGCGCGTCGGCCACCTGCCGGCCCACCCGCCACAGCGCCGCCTGGGCCGGCCCCAGCAGGGCGCCGACGACCAGCGTCACCACGTGAGTGAAGGCGACGTCCAGGGTGGCGTTGAAATTGGTCGCCCAGGCGAAGCGCCAGGCGCCGGGCATGCCTTCGGTCAGCGGCCCGCGCCAGCCGAACGCCTCCAGCAGGTCGCGGGCGTGCAGCTCGCGCCAGGCGCCCCAGGCGAGGTAGGCGAAGGCCGCCAGGGTCCCGGCCGCCCAGACCGCCAGGAACACCTCCAGCGGCGCGTGCAGGACGTAGGCGACCGCGCAGCCCGCCAGCCGCACCATCGAGATCAGCGCCGCCTGGCGGGCCATGATGTCGAACCGGTCGAACAGCCGCAGCAGGCCGATCGGCGCGGCCGCGACCATGAAGGCGACCGAGAGCGCGTAGAGCGCCGCGGCCGGCGCCAGCTGCGCCGTCCACCCCAGGCGGGTCGCGAACAGGACGGCGCCGCCCACCCCGATGGCCACGCCGACCACGCTGCTGCTCAGGTCCAGCATCAGGGTGAACCGCAGCACGCGCTGGAAGTCCCTGACGCGGCCCTCGGCGAGCGGACGGGCCCCATAGTGCAGGATCGTCTGCCAGGATTGGAACTTCACCGTATCGCCCAGGAACTGGGCGAAGGCGTGGATCAGCACCAGGACCCCGAACTGCGACACCCCCAGCGCCCGTGCGCTCAGCGCCAGGTAGCCCAGGCCCAGCAGGGCGTTGACCGTGCGCCCGCCCAGCAGCATGCCGGCGTTGGCCAGCACGCGCTTGAGGATCGGCCGCGTCTCTGCGTCCGCGCTCGCGGCGATGGTGCGCAACAGGCTCATCCGGGAGGTTTGTCGGCCTTATGCACCAGATCGGCAATGGCCTGGGCCGCGCGGCGTGACGCCGGCGGGCCTTGCGTGTCGAAGCTGTAGCGGAACGCCGCCTCCTGCGCCGGCCGCCAGCGGGCCAGGTCCCGGCGGGCGCCGTCGATGACATCCAGCAGGCGCTCGGCCGTCTCCAGCACTGGGCCGAAGGTCCAGTTCAGATAGTTCTCCTCGCCCTGCCAGGCGACCCGATGGGCGTTGAGGAACACGCAGGGCCGGGGCGTGCGGATGAACTCGTAGACCTGGCTGGAGGAGTCCCCCAGATAGACGTCGGCCAGGCTGGTGTAGGTCATGTCGATGGCCGCCCGCCCCCCGAGATCAAGCAGGATTCGGGGGTGGTCGCGAAAGGGCGCCAGGGCCTCGAGCGCGCCGGCGCCGGCGCCCTCGAACAGCCGGATGTGCGGGGCGAAGATCAGGTTGTAGCGCCCGTCGCCGGCGAAAGCCTCCAGCACACGGGCCCCGAGGCGCGGCCACGAACTGATGTCGGGGTCGAAGTGCGGATTGTAGATCACCACCGGCAGGTCCTGCGCGAACAGCCGCGGCGGTCGCGCCGGCGCCAGGGCGTCCACCAGATCGAACTTCGGATAGCCGACGACGGCGCAGTTTTCGGGCTTGACCAGGCCAGGCCCGACCATCCGCTCGAACAGTTTGCGGCCGGAGGCGAACACCAGGTCGAACTGGGCGAGCCGGGGCTCGAAGGGCCCGCCGCGATCGCCGGCGCCGTGTTGGGTGTAGACCAGCAGCTGCCGGCGCAGGCCCATCTTGCGCACCAGCGCGGTGGTGCGCTCGGGCGTGACGATGGCGTCGTAGCGTGACAGCAGCGGCAGGTTGGCCGCCAGCATCGCCACTTTCGGGGGGGTGACGCCGCGCCGCAACCAGGCCGGCCCCAGCAGCCGGGTGCGGATCGCCGGGCCGCCCAGGCGGGGGATCAGGTGTTCGATATAGTCGTAGCTGGCCTGGCTGGTGGTCGCGGCCTCGATCTCCAACTCGGGGAAATGGCGCGCGAGCTCAAGCGCGACGGTCAGGCTGTGCAGCACCTGATGCGCCTGGGCGATGTACAGGAAACAGATGCGTTGGCGCGTCATGGGTTCTTGAGCGGCCACATAGGGCGGACTCCGGCTGGGCGGCAAGCGAGCTGACGTTCAGGCAGCTTTCCGCGACGGCGATTCCATGGTGAGTGACGCCGCACGCGCCAACGAGGATGCCGTCCATGTATGACCTCTTGAAGGGCCTGCGGGTCGTGGAAGGCTCGGCCTTCGTCGCGGGCCCGACCTGCGGCCTCTACCTGGCGCAGCTGGGCGCCGAAGTGATCCGCTTCGACAACATCGGCGGCGGCCCGGACTTCGGGCGCTGGCCCTTGGCGGCCAACGGCTCCAGCCTCTACTGGGAGGGCCTGAACAAGGCCAAGAAGTCGATCGCCATCGACCTTTCCGGCCGGGCCGGCCGCGAACTCGCCCAGCGGCTGGCGACGGCGCCGGGCGAATCCGGCGGGATTTTCGTCACCAATTTCCCGCCCGAGGGCTTCCTGTCCTACGAAAAGCTGCGGGCCCTGCGCGCGGACCTGATCTGCGCCCGGGTGATGGGCTGGGCCGATGGCGGCCCGGGCCTCGACTACACCATCAACTGCGCCGTCGGCCTGCCGCAGGTGACCGGCCCGGTGGACGAGCCGCGGCCGGTGAACCACGTCCTGCCCGCCTGGGACCTGCTGACTGGCGCCTATGCGGCGCTCACCCTGGTCTCGGCCGTCATGGACCGCCGCGCCACTGGCCGGGGACGCGAGATCCGGCTGCCGCTCTCCGACATCGCCGCCGCGACCCTGGCCAATATGGGCATGACCGCCGAGGTCCTCGAGACAGGCCACGACCGGCCGCGCCTGGGCAACGACCTCTTCGGCGCCTTCGGCCGCGACTTCGTCACCCGCGACGGCCAGCGGATCATGCTGGCGACGATCACGCCCCGGCAATGGAAGGGCGTCGTCGACGCGCTGGGGATCGGGGCCGAGATCGCCGCCCTGGAGGCCGAGATCGGCGCCTCCTTCGCCAGGGACGAGGGCCTGCGCTACGACCACCGCCTCCGACTGGTCCCGATTTTCGACGTCGGTTTCGCCCGCCACGACCTCGACGCGCTGAAGCCCGTCTTCGAGGCCGACGGCGTCTGCTGGGGCCCCTACCAGCCGCTCAGCAAGGCGATGGAGGATCCGCGCCTCTACAAGGGCAATCCCCTGTTCAGCGAGATCGAGCACCCCAGCGGCCGGCGCTATCCCGCGCCGGGTTTCGCCGGCACGATTCCCCAGGATGAGCGTCAGCCGGCCCGCGCCGCGCCGAAGCTCGGCCAGCACACCGACGAGGTCCTGGCCGAGGTGCTCGGCCTCTCGGACGCCGAGATCGCCCGCCTGCACGACGACAAGGTCGTCGCCGGGCCGCAGTAGCGCGCGATCGCGCCGCCGCCAGCGCCTGAGGCGTTTCCGTTCCGACGTAAATACAGTATCTTGTGTGCGAAACCTGACCCCGCCGCGGTCGCGTGAGCTGACGGTCGCGCGATCACCGTGGCCGTCGCAACGAACGTCCGCGATCGAAGGTGCATGGCGGCTGGCGCGCGGAGGTCTACAGTTTCGCGACACACGGGAGGTTCGCATGCACGGATTGATGCAGGACTGTCCGCTGACGCTGGACAAGCTCTTCGACCACGCCGCCCGATGGCACGGATCGCGCGAGATCGTCAGCCGCGACGCCGAGGGCAAGGTCGCCCGCACCACCTATGCCGACGCCCACGCCCGCGCCAAGCAGGTCTCGAATTGCCTGCTGAAGCTGGGGATCGAGCCCGGCGACCGGGTGGCGACCCTGGGCTGGAACGGCGCCCGCCACCTGGAGGCCTGGTACGGCGCGATCGGCATCGGCGCCGTCCTCCACACCCTCAATCCGCGGCTGTTTCCCGAGCAGATCGCCTATATCGCCAACCACGCCGAAGACCGGCTGATCTTCGCCGACCCGGCCTGCGCGCCGTTTCTGGAGACGCTGCTGCCGCAGTGCCCCTCGGTGGAGCGGGTGATCTTCTTCACCGACGAGGCGGGCCTGCCCAAGACCTCGTTCCCGGCCTTCGCCTTCGACGACCTGGTCGAGGGCCAGTCCACGGCCTGCGCCTGGGGCGGCTTCGACGAGAACACCGCCGCCGGCCTTTGCTACACCTCCGGCACCACCGGCAACCCCAAGGGCGCGCTCTACTCGCACCGCTCCAACTACCTCCACGCCCTGATGACCCTGCAGGCCGACGCGCTGGCGCTCTCGGCGCGGGACACGGTGCTGCTGGTGGTGCCGATGTACCATGCCAACGCCTGGGGCGTGGTCTATTCGGCCCCCGCCGTCGGGGCCAAGCTGGTGCTGCCCGGCCAGCGGATGGACGGCGCCTCGATCCACGAACTGCTGGAGACCGAGGGCGTCACCTATTCGGCCGCCGTGCCCACGGTCTGGCAGACGCTGCTCGACCACCTGAGGGCGACGGGCGGCGGGATCTCCACCCTCAAGCGGGTGACCATCGGCGGCTCAGCCTGTCCCGAGAGCATCATCCGCGCCTTCCAGGACGACTACGGCGTCGAGGTGACCCAGGGCTGGGGAATGACCGAGACCTCGCCGCTGGCCACCATCTCCGTGCCCACGCCGGAAATCGCCGCGCTCGGCCAGGACGCGCAGATGGCCTACCGGCTCAAGCAGGGCCGGCTGCTCTGCAATCTCGACCTCAAGCTCACCGACGACGAGGGCCATCGCCTGCCGCACGACGGCAGGACCTTCGGCCGGCTGAAGATCAAGGGCCCGACCGTGGTCTCCGGCTATTTCCGCGCCGAGGGCGGCCAGGTCCTCGACGAGGAGGGCTTCTTCGACACCGGCGACGTCTCCACCATCGACGCGCGCGGCTACATGCAGATCACCGACCGGGCCAAGGACGTGATCAAGTCCGGCGGCGAGTGGATCAGCTCCATCGAGGTGGAGACCATCGCCGTGGGTCATCCCAAGGCGCAGCTCTGCGCGGTGATCGGCGTGGCCCACCCCAAGTGGGACGAACGGCCGATCCTGCTGGTCAAGCTCAAGCCCGGCGAAAAGGCCGATCCGGCGGAGTTCCTGCAATATCTCGAGGGCAAGATCGCCAAGTGGTGGATGCCCGACGACGTGCTGGTGGTGGACGACATTCCCCTGGGCGCCACGGGGAAGATCGACAAGAAGGTCATCCGCCAGCAGATGGCCGGCTATGTCCTGCCGGCGCTGCGGGAGAAGGTGTCGTAGCCGCGAGGTCCGGAGCGCTCTCCCCCAGGAACAGCCGCCGCGTCAGCGGGCGCCGCCTCGCGATCCGATGGAACAGGTAGGGCAGGGCCAACGCCGGGATGACGATCGCCCACTGGCTGGTCCAGCCGGCCGCCTCCAGCCCATAGTGCACCGTCTGGTGCAGGAACAGGATCGTCAGGCTGGCCTGTCCCAGCGCCAGCAGCGCCGGGCCCGCCACCGGAAGCCTGGCCAGGCCGATGCTCAGCAGGATCGCCACGTGCGACAGGGCCACCGCCAGGGCCAGGCCCGCCACCGGCGGCCCGACCCCGCCGCCCTTCAAGCCCATGCGGAAGTCCACCCCCTGGCGGCTGAGCCATAGGGCGGCCAGGACGGCGGCGACATCGAATGCCAGCCAGGCCGGGGCGTTCAGCCGCCGCCAGGGCAGCACCTGGCCCAGCCACAGCAGCAGGATCGCCGCCGGGACCACGGCGACGTTCAGCGGCGTCCAGGCCCCCCGCCCGAAGATCGAAAAGCCATAGGCCGCGAGCGCGCAGGCGGCCACGACGCCCACGAACCCGCGGCTCCGCGCCCCGCCCGTCCACTGGGCCACATAGGCGTAGAGCGTCTGGGCCAGGAACAGGCACGAGACGAACCAGAAGGCCCCCAGTTCGCGGATCATGACGGCGCCGCCATAGGCCAGCTTGAACAGCGCCTTGCCCAGGTCGTGCAGGCGAACGCCCATCGCCCCGTCGCTCAGCAGGAAGCCGCCCAGCGCCAGCGGCAGTCCCAGGCAAATGAGATAGGCCAGGTAGGGGACCATCAGCGACCGCGCCTTGCGCGCCGCGACCACCGCCCCCGGCTGCGGCTTCTGCACCACGCCCGACAGGATGAAGAACAGCGGCATGTGGAACAGGAAGATGTACCAGTCCGGCCCCACGCCGAGGATCGTCGGCTTGGTCACCACATGGCCGACCACCACCAGGATGATGCCCAGGCCCTTGGCGGCGTCCACCCAGGCCAGGCGCTCGGGCGCTTGTCGTGGTTCGGTGGTCAAGGCGGCGTCCTTCAACTCGCGGGCCTCGCGCTGATCGAGGTCAGCGTCATCGCTATCCGACTTTGCGGTCGCGACCTTCCCAGAACGGCATGCGCAGCTCGCGACGCAACACCTTGCCCGAGGCGTTGCGGGGCAGGGCGTCGACGAAGTCCACGCTCTTGGGCGCCTTGTAGCCGGCGATCCTGCCGCGCGCCCAGGCGATGATGTCCTCCGGCGTCGGCGAGGCTCCCGCGGCCGGCACGACGATCGCCTTGACCGCCTCGCCCCAGCGCTCGTCGGGAACGCCGATCACCGCGGCGTCGGCCACGCCCGGACAGCCGAGGATCGCGTTCTCCACCTCGGCCGGATAGACGTTCTCGCCGCCCGAGACGATCATGTCCTTGACCCGGTCGTGGACGAAATAGAAGCCCGCCGCGTCGCGATAGCCGGCGTCGCCGGTACGCAGCCATCCATCGGCCGAGACCGTCTCTGCGGTGGCTTCGGGACGGTTCCAGTAGCCGGCCATGATCGGCCAGCCCTTGATGGCGATCTCGCCGATCCCGCCGACGGCGACCTCGCGGCCCTCGGCGTCCTGGATTCGCATCTCCACCCCCGGCCACGGCGTGCCGCACGAGCGCAGCCGTTCGCCCTCATGGGCCGAGGGCGCCAGGAAGCTGCCCGCCCCGCTGGTCTCGGTCATGCCGTAGAACTGCACGAAGCCGCAGCCGAACCGGGCCTTGGCCTTGGCCAGCACCGCCTCGCTGATGGGCGAGGCGCCATAGGCCACGGTGCGCAGGCTGGAGAGGTCGGCGGTCTCGATCTGCGGCGCCTGCAGCGTCATCTGGATCATCGCCGGAGCCAGGAAGATGTGCGCCACCGTCTCGGCCTCGATCAGGCTCAGCACCGCGGCTGGCGAGAACTCGCCCAGGACGATCACCCGCCCGCCGCCCGCCAGGCCGGCGAGGCTGATGTTCGTGCCGGCCACATGGAACAGCGGCATGACGATCAGCACGGTCTCGTGGGCGGCGTAGTTGAAGCCCTCCACGGTGGGGGCGACCTTCATGAAGCCCTCGTAATTGGCGTTGGTCAGCCGCACGCCCTTGGGCAGGCCGGTCGTGCCGCTGGTGTAGAGCTGCAGCACGTCGTCGGTTGCCAGCGGCGTCGGCAGGGCCACGTCCGGCGCGCCGTCGCGCAGAGCCTCGAAGCTCTCGAACCCCTCGCATGCGCCGCCCACCGCGATCAGCCGGGGCGGGCGCGCCATGTCGCGGGTCACCGCCAGGGCGCAGTCGAAGAAGTCGGGCGTCACCAGGAACACCCGGGCGCCGGAGTCCTTGAGGATGAAGGCGATCTCCGGGATCGCCAGGCGGAAGTTGATCGGCGCGAGGCAGGCGCGGGTCCGGGCCGCCCCGAAGAAGGCCTCGAAGAAGGTGTCGCAGTTCCTGCCCAGCCAGGCGACCCGGTCGCCCGGCGCCACGCCCATCTGCAGCAGGCCCTGGGCCACCCCGCGCGAGCGGCGCTCCAGCTCGGCATAGGTGAGGGTGCGGTCCTCGAAGGCGATGGCCGTCTCGCCGCCGCGCGCCTGGGCGTGGACCGACGGGATGTCCGCCAGGAAGCGGATGCGGTCTTGGTCGCTCACCTTGGAGCCCTCCCTGGGTCGTCTCCAGCGCCCTGGCCGGAAAGATGACCCGGTTCCCGGCCATTCCCAAGAGCTGTCGCGCTCGTCCTCGGTATCCCCTTCAGGCTGTCACGCGCTAGGCCCGCTGCTTGCGCCGTTCGAGCCGGCGCTCCTCGTGGCGGCGCAGCAGGTCGGAGAGATAGCGCCCCGTCCAGCTCTCGGCGTTGGCCGCCACCTGTTCGGGACTGCCCACCGCCACGATCTCGCCGCCGCCGTCGCCGCCCTCGGGGCCGAAGTCCAGCAGCCAGTCGGCGGTCTTGATGACGTCGAGATTGTGCTCGATCACCACCACGGTGTTGCCCTGTTCGACCAGCTCGTGCAGCACCTCGAGCAGCTTCTTGATGTCCTCGAAGTGCAGGCCGGTGGTCGGTTCGTCGAGGATGTAGAGGGTCTTGCCGGTGGCCCGCCGCGACAGCTCCTTGGACAGCTTCACCCGCTGGGCCTCGCCGCCCGACAGGGTGGTGGCCGATTGCCCGACCTTCACATAGCCCAGGCCCACCTGTTTCAGCGTCTCCATCTTGTCGCGCACGGGGGGCACGGCCTTGAAGAAGTCGCCGGCCTCTTCCACCGTCATATCAAGCACATCGGCGATGGACTTGCCCTTGAACACGATCTCCAGGGTCTCGCGGTTGTAGCGCTTGCCCTTGCAGACGTCGCAGGTGACGTAGACGTCGGGCAGGAAGTGCATCTCGATCTTGATCAGGCCGTCGCCCTGGCAGGCTTCGCATCGCCCGCCCTTGACGTTGAACGAGAACCGGCCCGGCCCATAGCCGCGGGCCTTGGACTCCGGCAGGCCCGCGAACCAGTCGCGGATCGGCTGGAAGGCCCCGGTATAGGTGGCCGGGTTCGACCGCGGCGTGCGCCCGATCGGCGACTGGTCGATGTCGATGACCTTGTCGAAATGCTCCAGCCCCTCGATCCGCTCGTGCGGCGCGGGCGCGTCCGAGGCGTTGTGCAGCCGCCGCGCGGCGGCCTTGTACAGGGTCTCGATGGTGAAGGTGGACTTGCCGCCCCCAGACACCCCGGTGATGCAGGTGAAGGTCCCCACCGGGATCTCGCCGGTGACGCCCTTCAGGTTGTTGCCGCTGGCGCCGATGACCTTCAGCACCTTCTTCTTCGAGATCGGCCGCCGGTCCTGCGGCACGGCGATCTCGCGCACGCCCGACAGGTACTGGCCCGTCAGACTCCTGGGATTGGCCATCACCTCCGAGGGCTTGCCCTCGGCGACGATCTCGCCGCCGTGCACGCCGGCCGCCGGGCCCATGTCGATGACATAGTCGGCGGTGAGGATCGCCTCCTCGTCGTGCTCCACCACCAGCACCGAATTGCCCAGGTCGCGCAGGCCGCGCAGGCTCTTCAGCAGGCGGGTGTTGTCGCGCTGGTGCAGGCCGATGGAGGGCTCGTCCAGCACATAGAGCACGCCCGTCAGGCCCGAGCCGATCTGGCTGGCCAGCCGGATCCGCTGGCTCTCGCCGCCAGACAGGCTGCCGGATCCGCGGCTCAGGTTCAGGTAGTCCAGGCCCACATCCACCAGGAACCGCAGCCGGTCGTTGATTTCCTTCAGGATCCGCCGGGCGATCTCCATCTGCTTGTCGGTGAGGCGGCTGTCGAGGCTCTCGAACCACTCCCGGGCGTGCTTGATGGAAAGCTGGCTGACCTCGCCGATGTGCCGGCTGTCGATCTTGACCGCCAGCGCCTCGGGCTTCAGCCGGTAGCCGTGGCAGACCTCGCAGGGGGTCTCGGACTGGTAGCGGCCCAGTTCCTCGCGCACCCAGGCCGAATCCGTTTCCCGCCAGCGGCGCTCCAGGTTCGGCAGCACGCCTTCGAAGGTCTTGTTGACCTCGTACTTCCGGGCGTTGTCGTCATAGACGAACTTGATCTTCTCGCCGCCCGAGCCGTGCAGGATCACCTGCCTGGCCGCGTCCGCCAGCTTCCAGAACGGCGCGTCCATCGAGAAGTCGTAGTGGCGCGCCAGCGCCTGCAGGGTCTGGGTGTAGAGCGGCGAGGGGCCCTTGGCCCATGGCGCGATGGCGCCCTTGTGCAGGGTCTTGTCCTTGTCGGGCACGACCATGTCGGCGTCGAAGGCGAGCTTGGCGCCCAGGCCGTCGCAGACCGGGCAGGCGCCGTAGGGGTTGTTGAACGAGAACAGCCGCGGCTCGATCTCGCTGATGGTGAAGCCCGAGACCGGGCAGGCGAACTTCTCCGAGAAGATGAGGCGCCGCGGCGCCTCCTGGTCCTCGGCCTTGTCGGCCCATTCCGCCGTGGCGATGCCGTCGGCCAGCTTCAGCGCGGTCTCCAGGCTGTCGGCGTAGCGGCTCTCCATCCCGGCCTTGGTCACCAGCCGGTCCACCACCACGTCGATGTCGTGCTTGAACTTCTTGTCGAGGGCCGGCGCGTCCTCGATCGGATGGAACTCGCCGTCGATCTTCAGCCGCTGGAAGCCGGCCCGCTGCCACTCGGCGATCTCCTTGCGGTACTCGCCCTTGCGGCCGCGCACCACGGGGGCCAGCAGGTACAGCCGCTCGCCGTCGGGCAGGGCGGTCAGCTTGTCGACCATCTGGCTGACGGTCTGGCTCTCGATGGGCAGGCCGGTGGCCGGCGAATAGGGCACGCCCACCCGCGCCCACAGCAGGCGCATATAGTCGTGGATCTCGGTCACCGTGCCGACGGTGGAGCGCGGATTGCGGCTGGTGGTCTTCTGCTCGATGGAGATGGCCGGCGACAGGCCCTCGATCAGGTCCACGTCAGGCTTGCTCATCAGCTCCAGGAACTGGCGCGCATAGGCCGACAGGCTCTCGACATAGCGCCGCTGGCCCTCGGCATAGATGGTGTCGAACGCCAGCGAGCTCTTGCCCGACCCCGACAGCCCGGTCAGCACCACCAGCGACCCGCGCGGGATGTCGACATTGACGTTCTTCAGATTGTGCTCGCGGGCTCCGCGCACGCGGATCGTGTTGTGTGGATCGGCCATGATGTTCCGGAACGCCTTCGCCCGGCCGAGGGTGTCGGCCGGGGCCTCCTAATGTAGTGCCGTGACTCAGGGATAACACAGGAACAATTCGCGAACAAACGCGGCCGTTTTTGCGCCCCGTCCGGGAACCCCGCGCGCGCGAACCTGACGTGGCGCTCACTTCCCCGCCGCCGCTTCGGCCTCGCCCAGCACCCGCAGCGCGTTGCCGCCCCAGATCTTGGCGATGTCGTCACGGCGGTATCCCGCGGCCAGCAGCCGCGCGGTGACCTTCGGATAGTCGCTGACCTCGTTCAGCCCGTCGATGCCGCCGCCGCCGTCGAAGTCGCCGCTGATCCCCACATGGTCGACGCCGGCCACCGCGATGGCGTGCAGCAGGTGCTTCATGAAGTCGTCCAGGTTGGCCCGTGGCGAGGGCCACCTGGCCTCGATGGCCTTGCGTTCGGCGAAGGCCTTGGCCCGGTCGTCGTCGGACAGCGTGCGCCCGCCATAGATCTTCGCCAGCTGCGCCATGGCCGCTTCCCGTTCCGGGATCTTCGGCACGGCGACCATGTAGTTCGAGAAGGCGTTGATCTGGATCACCCCGCCCTTGGCCGCCAGGGCGCGCAGCCGGTCGTCGTCGATGTTGCGCGGATGGTCGAACACCGCCTTCAGCCCCGAATGCGACAGGATGATCGGGGCCTTGGACAGGGCGATCATCTGGTCCAGCACGTCGTCGGAGGCGTGGCTGGCGTCCAGCACGATGCCCAGCCGGTTGGCCTCGGCGACGAACTGTTTCCCCAGCGGGCTCAACCCCTTCCACTCGGGACCTTTCGGATCGGTGGAGCTGTCGCCCAGGTCGTTGTTCTGGAAGTGCACCGGCCCCATCATCCGCACGCCGAGCTTGTGGAAGGTCGCCATGAGGGTCAGGTCGCCCTCCAGCGGGTAGCTGTTCTCCATGCTCAGATAGACGAACTTCTTGCCCGCCTTGACGATCGCCGGGGCGTCCTCGGGCGTGGTCGCCAGGGCGAACCTGTCGCCGTGTTTGGCGACCATCTCGCGGATCTCCACGGCCCGGACCAGGGCGGCGTCCCGGGCCCTGGCGTTCCCCTCCGGCGTCCGCGGCCCCTGCGGGGTGAAGACGGCGAAGAAGCCGCCGTCGACCCCGCCCTCGACCATGCGGGGCCAGTCCACCTGGCTGCCGTCCTTCGCCACCGAATGCCGGTCCAGCATGTCCCAGCCCGGCCGGCCGAAGTTGGCGGGGGTGTCGAAGTGGGTGTCGAGGACGATCAGCCCCTCATGGATCTTCGCCGGACTTTCCGCCGCCGCCGCGCCGCCCGAGGCCGCGAATGCAAGGGCGATCAGACAGATGCGAACCGACACGCGACGCCTCCCCAGACAGGCGAGGAGGGCGCCACGCCGCCGCGACGGATGCAAGCGCTCGCATGGGCCTCGGCGGCCGCAATCGCCCGGCGCCTGTTCGGCGCTCAGCCGCGAGGTTGGCGAGGGGGCTAGGCGCGCCGGTTCAGGGTGATCGCGGTCGACGAGCCGGTGGGCGCCGCGGTCGTCGCGCCAGGGCCGTAGCTGCCCGCGCCCGCCCGCTGGCTGGCCACTTCGCTGGCGATGGCGTGGACCAGGCCCTCGGTGACCGTCTTGGCCGCGGCGAGCGCCCGGCCCTGGCGGGCGAGCACGGCGTCGAAGGCCTCGGTCGCCTGCACCAGCCGGGTGCGCTGGGCCAGGCTCGCGCCCTCCACCAGCTGCGGATGGGCCCGCACCCGGGCCGACTCGTGTCGGTAGAGGTTGGCGAGCTTGGAGGTCTCGGCCAGGGTGCGCGCGGCGTCCTGCGGCCGGCGCTGCTCGAAGGCCTGCGCCTCCAGGGCGATCAGCCCCGTCAGGCGCTCGGTCAGGGTGA
>Ga0307513_10007967_pt1 | contig 13629 bp, 13 predicted proteins | sample 15_EM_MG_FD_202174 | JGI IMG/M metagenome (GOLD analysis project Ga0307513, IMG submission 202174) | Populus trichocarpa ectomycorrhiza microbial communities from riparian zone in the Pacific Northwest, United States - 15_EM | ecosystem: Host-associated > Plants > Roots > Unclassified | place... | reverse complement strand
AGAGCCGGCACCGACAAGGCGGACGCGGTCGTCGAAGAGCTCGAGGGCAAGAAGATCGATGACGTATTTCTGCGCAACGGCCAGGTCCGCGCCGAGGACCACCTCGTCATCCATGACGTGTACCTCGCCCGTGTGAAGAAGCCCGCGGAGGTGAAGGAGGCCTGGGACTACGAGGAGATCGTGACCACGATTCCCGCCGCGAAGGCATTCCCTCCTGTCGGCAAATACCCCTGCTCGATGTGAGCGTGTCTCGCGGGCACCGGGAAAGGAACCCATGAACGCAGTGCTGCAGTACGCCGTACAGGGTCTGGCGGCCGGCAGCTTCTACGCGCTGGCCGCCCTCGGACTGGCGATCATCTTCGGCGTCCTGGGCGTGGTCAACTTCGCCCACGGCGCGTTCTACATGCTCGGCGCGGTCGCCGCGGCCGTCCTGCTCGACACACTCGGCCTCTCGCTGTGGTGGTCGCTGCTGGCCGTACCGGTGCTGATGTTCGCCCTCGGCGTCGTGGTGGAGCGGCTGCTCGTGCAGTGGCTGCTCCGGCTCGACCCTCTCTACAACTTCCTGCTCACGTTCGGCCTCACGCTGGTCCTCGTCGAGCTGGTCAAGCAGAAGTACGGCGTCTCCGGGCTGCCGTATAAGGCTCCGGACGTGATCGAGGGACGCGTCGACCTGGCTGGCGTCGGTCTGCCGCGCTACCAACTGTTCGTCTTCGTGTTCTCCGCGGCGATCTGTGTACTCGTTTGGCTCCTGATGACACGAACCAGGGTTGGCATGATCGTCCGGGCGGCAACCGAGAAGCCCGAGCTCGCCCGTGCCCTCGGCGTCAACGTGGGCCGCTGGGTTACCCCGGTCTTCGGCTTCGGCGTCGCGCTCGCTGGTCTGGCTGGTGCACTCGCAGCGCCGTTTCGCGCGATCACGGCCGACATGGGCAGCAATTTTGTGATCATCCTGTTTGCGGTGGTGGTCATCGGAGGGCTTGGCTCGATCGTCGGCGCCGTGGTCGCGGGTTTCGTGGTGGGCATGGTGGAAGCGTTCGGCCAGGCCTACGCCCCGAGATTCGCGCAGATCCTGATCTTCGTCCTGATGGCCCTGATCATTCTGGTGCGCCCGGCCGGGTTGTTCGGACGCGAGGAGGTGTCGGCATGACCCAGTCCATGGCTCCCCAGGTCTCGGAGGCCGAAGCACCCGCCGCCGCCACCGAGGAACGCGGCTCCGCCCTGCGCTGGGTCCTACCGGCCGCCGGCCTGTTGGTGGCGCTGGCGCTGCCATGGTTCGTCTACCCGCCAGTGGCGATGGACGTCGTGGCGATGGCGCTGTTCGCGATCGCCCTGGACATCCTGCTCGGCTACACGGGCCTACTGTCCTTCGGACACGCGGCGTTCTGGGGCGGCTCGGCGTACGCCACGGGCCTCATCGCGACGCACTACGGTGTGCCGTTCCCCGTGGCCGTCGTTGGCGGCGCACTGTTCGCGATGATCCTCGCCATTCCCGTCGGGTACCTGTCGGTGCGCCGGTCCGGGATCTACTTCGCGATGGTGACCCTCGCCTTTGGACAGCTGGTCTACTTCATCGCCTACCAGTGGAGCGACCTGACCGGTGGCGAGAACGGGCTGCAAGGCGTGCCCCGAAACTTCTTCGGCATCGAGCTGGTGGAGACGGAGTCGTTCTACTTCTATTACGCGGCCTTGCCTATCCTCCTGCTCGGCATGTGGGCCGCCTGGCGGATCGTGCACTCGCCGTTCGGACGAGTTCTGGTGGCGATCCGCGACAACACGCCGCGAGCCAGGGCGCTGGGCTACGACGTGGAGAAGTACAAGGTGATCGCCTTCGTGCTTTCCGCCGGACTGTCCGGACTGGCCGGCGGCGTGTTCGCCATCAGCCACGGCTTCGTCGCGCTGACCGAGCTCCACTGGAGCACCTCCGGCGAAGTCGTGCTGATGACGGTGCTGGGCGGCATTGGCACCCTGTGGGGCGGGATCCTGGGGTCCTTTCTGGTCGTGAGTCTCGCCGACTACCTCACCTCGTCCGGCTTCGACGGCACCGACCTGGTCACCGGCGCGGTCTTCGTCCTCGTGGTGCTGCTTTTCCGCCGTGGAATCTGGGGCACCGTCCGTCACTACTGGCTAGTCTGGCAGCAGCGCCGTACGACGTCGCGCCGTACGTCAGCTGGTTCTGACCCGCCAGGGTCCTGACCGTGAGTCGCTGCGAGCACAGCGCAGGGCCTCAGGTCTGACCTCAAATGCGCGGAACCAAGCTGCGCCACACCACATGAGGAAGGACGCCCGGCGGTGACTTCGCGGCGAATACTCGAGACCAAGTACCGGATCTCGGAAACGGCGATGGCCTTGTTTCTCGAGGAGGGGTACGCAAACGTCACCGTCGAAGCAGTCGCGGAGGCATCCCGCGTGTCCCGCCGCACAGTCTTCCGGCACTTCGCGAGCAAGGACGAGCTCGCCTTTCCGGACCACAGCGTACGCCTGAAATTGGTCGAGCGCTGTCTCGTCGAGTCCGATCCTGATACGGATCCCGTAGAGGCCGTCATCGCTGCCACGGAGGAGTCACTGCGCGACTTCCTCAGTCGGCCAGAGCTCGTCCTGCGGCGATACAAACTCACACGTATCGTCCCCGAGCTACGGAAGCGAGAGGTCGTCGAGCACGAGCGGTACATGGCGATTACCCGCTCGTTCCTGCGCGATCACCTGCCATCCGACACCCCGCCCTTCCAGCCGATGGCCCTTTCGGCCCTCATCGACGCGATCCACCGAGCCGCTCTCGGAGACTGGGTACGCAGCGGCGGCACGACTGACGCCGTCGCCGAGTTGAAAGCGGGCATGGAATGGGTCCGCCGCCTCATGGTTAACCAGTCGACTTTCTCCACGTCCCCGCTGCTGCTCGCGGTGCTCCCCGACACGCCGCAAACCCGCCGCGTCCTCACCTCATTGAGAGACGCGGCCAAGGACCTGCCCTAGGTATCCACATCCTTCGTTCAGCAAGCCTGTCGAACAGATCATCGGGAAGCTCCTCGCGGCGTGGGAGGTGGCCCGCCCCGCCAGATCGTGGCCGGCAAGGTGCACGTGCCCGGTGACAAGGGGTTCAACCCGGCGGGGAAAGTTGCCACCATCGTGGCCGGGATGGTCGCCGGCGCGGACAGCATCACCGACCTGGACATCACCCGCCACGGCGGGATGGGCTCGCTGTTCGGCGGGGTGTACGCGCCGTCGACGCTGGGGGTGTTCCTGCGCGAGTTCACCGACGGTCACGTACGGCAGTTGCAGGCTGCCGCGCGAGCGTTCCTGGTTCAGTTGACCCAGCGCACCCCGCTGCTGCCGGACGCCGCGGGGTTGATGTTCGTGGACGTGGACTCGATGCTGCGGCGGGTGTACGGCAAGAAGAAACAAGGCGCCGGGTTCGGGCACACCAAGGTCGGCGGGTACGACGTACGGCTACGCGGCCTGAACCCGCTGATCGCCACACTGTCCACAATAGATTCCGCGCCGGTGGTGGCGGCGACCCGGCTGCGGGCCGGTAACGCCGGACCCGGGGGACCGGGTCAGCTCACCGACCCCGCACCCCCGGGGGAACGAAGCCGATGCATGTCATCTCTCTCGCCGCGATCTGCTCGCTACAAAGGGTGGCGAAGCTGCGCTGGTCGGCGCCGTCGGGAGCTCGCCGCGGTCCGGCGTGGCAGGGTGTTGTCGCCCGTGAGCGTCGATCGTTCGGGCCGGCGCGCTTGAGGTGAAGGCTTGGCTGGCGGGGGAGCGGATGTATCCGGCGCCACTCCGCTCCACGTTTGCGCCGGTCAGGCAGGGTTCGAAGGTGAGATGAAGCAGGTACTCTGCGGGCGCGCACTACGAAGTACACATCCCGTCCGGTCGGTGGCTTACCCGTCGCCTGGTAACGCTGGCCCCGTGTGCGACGCTACGGTTTCTGACGATCTTGAGGTCTCTGTCGGTCTTGCTGGCGGCCGCGGTTGTGGGCGACTCAAGGCCAGCCGGCCGCCCGCGTCGGAGCCGCCCGGACTGCTGTCGACCAGAGAACGCCCGTAGCGCGGTCATGACGTCGGCTGGTTTTTCCTCTGGGATGCGGTCACGTTCAGGCTCCAGCGGATCCGCGGGGCGAGTACCTGGACAAGTCCGCTACGGCGGTGGGATGACCGTGGCGTGCTGGGAAGTCACTCATCCGAGTGTTCGTCGAAGAGTCGCGTATCTATTCCGCTCTCCCGCTAATCGGCGCGAAGCTTGGCGCGAGCGAGCCGGACCGCGACGCCCCGTCGAGCATGCGCGCGGATCGATTGGCGGCAACGAACTGCCGCTCCGGTCGGTATGAGAACCTGTCAGGACTGGGCGGAGTAGGCCGCCTGCTAGTGCCGCGAGGTTCGGAGACAGAGACCTGATGTCCATCCAGCACACCGTCGTCTTCCGGCTCGTCCACGAGCCGGGATCGACCGCCGAGATCGAGTTCCTCGAGAGCGGGCGGGCGACACTGACCTCCATCCCTGGCGTCACTGCCTTCGCGGTCAACCGGCAGGTCAGCCCCAAGAGCGATCTCACGTGGCAGTTCTCGATGGTCTTCGCCGACCAGGCCGCCTACGACGGGTACAACGCGCATCCGGCGCACGTTGGGTTCGTCGAGACCCGGTGGCAGACCGAGGTCGACGCCTTCCAGGAGTACGACTTCGTCGCCCGCTGACGCCTCCCGGAACCGCCGCCCGAAAAGGCTCGGCTACACAAGTGTCGGCGTACAGACTGGAGTGCTCAGGGAGGTGCCGCCGGACTGGCGGCCGTGGGTGTGGGTGGCCGTCGGGCGGCTCGTCGGCGCATCGGTGATCATCGAGCATTACCGCGGCGGTGACGAGGAGAGGCGGGCATCGGCCGGTGGCCAAACGGTTGACGAGCCAGCCGAGCAACTGGACGTGGTGGCCAGCCATCTCGCTCGGATGGTTTGTCGGCAATGGCGCCGCGAGGAGGAGTTGCGCCAGGTACACGATCCGTTCCCGCTCCCGGTTCGATGGCAGCCGGTTGCCACGGGCCTGATCGATCACTGGGCCAACATCCGCCGGGCACCGGCCGGATCGTCCCCTGGCGGTCTGCCCTTAACAGGCAGGCTGGACCGGATCGTTGACGTCTACCGGCAGATTCCTGCGCTTCCAGACCAGGCTCGGGATCGGCCCGCAGGACCATCACCTTCGCCCGCACCGCGTCCTCGGCCAGGCTCGCCGTCACAAGTCCAGGAGCGACGCTCGATGGATCTGATCGCACGTGCGGATCTGCCGCAGATCGGGTGCGACGCAACGTGTCGATCGGTCTACCGGGTCGGCGTCTGGTCTCTACTATCACCCGTTCTGCCGCGCGGCCTGGACCGGCTAGTGCGACGTGGACACCCACGGGCCGACACCGCCGATGCGTTCGACGGAGTAGCGCACGACGTAGCCGGGCCCCTTCGGCGCCGGGAACTCGGTGTCTGGGGACATATAGACCTTCGTCAAGCGGTTGAGTAGATCCCACGCGTCGTCGCTGCGCTGGACAACGGCCCGCGCCCGCAACACGGCGTACTCGTTCAAGAAGACGGTGCGCACCCGAGGCGCTTCGAAGGACAACACGACCCGCGGGTCCCGCTCGATGTTGCGCAGCTTCGCGTACCACGACATGTGACCACTGACGAGGTCGTCGCCGTCCAGCCCGATCCAGACCACGGTCACCTGAGGGCTCCCGTCAGCGTTGATAGTGCTCAGGTGAGCCATCGGGCCGGACTCGATCAAATCTCGCAGTTCATCCGGCAAACCGCTCATAGGGTGATGGTTTCTATCACGAGATCACGGTAGCAACCCTCCGGCGCGCTTGATCACGCGCTCGGGCCGAAGTTCGCAAGATTCGAGCCAACCCGCAGCACGCCGCACCATCTCAGCCCCGATCCACTCACTGATCTGCCGAAACAGTGCACCCGATCAAGCCTCAGAAGCGGAATCCCCGGGGCATGGCCTAACTGGCAACGTGGAGGGTGAGTGCCGCCGCCGACAGTGCCAGGTACAGCGCGGGGATGGGAACGTTGGCGGTGTCGCGGGCGCGCACGTGTGCACCGATCGCCAGGAGGAAGTAGGCGACCAACGCGGCCGCGGCGGCGACGCCCACGGGCTCCCACCACAGGCCCACGACCAGGCCGGCCGCACCGGCCAGCAGCAGCACCGCTAGCTGGTTGAGCCGCTCCTGCGGCACGCCGACGCGCCGGTATGTGGCGACGACAGCAGGGCGGTGGCCGAGCTTTCGCGCGGCGGTGACTACGAGCAGGGCGGCGAGCAGAACCGAGACGAACGCAGCGGCGACAATCATCTCTGGCCTCCCGTGGCGAGGAATCTATACGGACGTACAATTTAGCGGTGAGTCCCCAGCGCAGCAACCGGTCCGAGCTGATCGAGGGCACGCTGCGGTGCCTGGAACGCCTTCCCCCGGAGCGGGTCACCGCCCGCGCGATCGCCGACGAGTCCGGCGCCAACCTCGCCTCCATCACGTACCACTTCGGATCGAAGGACGAACTCGTCACCGAGGCGGTCGTTGCCGGCCTCGACCGGTGGCTGGCACAGATCGCGCGCAGGCTTGACGAGTTGGATGCGCGGGCGCCGGAGGACCGGTTCCGGGCCGCGTTCGCCGTCGTGGCCGACAGCCGCCGGCATCACGAGGGCCTCGCCCGTACCTTTCTCGGTGCCATGGCCAAGGCGTCGCACGACGAGCGGGTCAGGGAACTGCTGACCGAGGGTTTCCGGCGCACCCGCGGCGAGGTCGCCACCGTGCTCGGCCTTGGCACCGACGCGGCCGGCCGAGACGCGGCGGGCCTGGTACTCGCCCTCTTCAACGGCCTGCTCTTCCAGTCATTGGTCGACCCCGGGCTCGCCATCGAAGGCCGCCGGATGACGCGTGCGCAGGCCCGCCTCCGCAGCGTCATGCCACCGCAGTGAGTGAGCGTACGTTGAGCTCTGTGGAAAGGAGTCACCATCAGCCGTAGCGTCGTCGATCTGGACCTGGCGCAGTCCAGGGCTGCGTAGCCCGGCCACCGCGAAGCTGTGGGCGTCGACCGGGTCGGTCTTGCGGCCCTGGCCGGTGTCGAAGACCCGCACCCGCGCGGACAGCTTCGCCGGCACATCGAGCACGGTTTCCCCGTCGGCGACCAGGCGTTGGGCGATGTGCCGGCCGATTCCGGCGCAGCCTTCCACCGCCCACACCCGATCCGGGAACTGCCGGCCGGCCGCCAGCATCCTCTGGTAGCCGTCGGTGTCCGTGCCGTATCGGCCCTGGGCCAGGACTGCTCGTGTTCGTCGATGACCTCGATCGTGGCTGACCGCTTGTGCCGCTTCGTCACTGCCAGGCTGTCCAGGAGGTCTCCAGTATTCAAGGTTCGTCTTGGTCGATGAACCATCTACCGGAGACCTCGCTGCATGTTGATTTCCGACACGCGCCGACCGCGTTAACGCACCTCAGCTGTTACAGACTTCGACACGACCTGGACTAGGCGGGTACGAACTGCCACTGCTGGTTGGTCCCGCCGTTGGCGCTCCACTGCACGACCTGCGCCCCGTCGCTGGTCGCCGCGCCGTAGACGTCGGCCAGCAGTCCGCTGTTGCGGCTGACGATGGTGTAGTAGCCGTCACCGGTGGGCCGCAGGTACCACATCTGGTTGGTGCCGCCGTTGGCCGACCACTGCTGCAGTTGCAGGCCCTGCGTGGTGCTGCCGGCGTTGACGTCGAGCAGCTTTCCGGAGGTGGTGTAGCGCAGGGTGTAGGCGTCCTGTGTGGTGCTGGTCGTCCAGGTGGGGGTGCCGCTCTGCTGGACTGCCTTGGCGCCGTCGGCGGTGGAGTTGCCGGCGATGGCGAGGGGCTTGCCGCTGTTGCGGTTGACGATGCGGTAGGTGCCTGGTGCGGGCCCGGTTCCGCCGCCGCCGAGGGTGAAATACTCCACCGCGTCGGTGAAGACGGTGCTGCCGGACTTCGTGGTCGACAGCTGCAGGTACACGCGGTTACCGGTGGCGGGGGCGGTGAAGGACACCGGCTGGGTGACCCGTGAGCCGAGCGGGATGGTCAGGGTGGTGCTGCCGGACGCGACGACCGCGCCGGTTGGGCTGTCGAGCCGGGCGGTCCAGGTGAAGCCCACCGAGGTGTTGGTGAAGTCGTCGTTGAAGACGGTGATGTTGCGGGTCACCGTGGCGTTGCGGGCGTAGCTGGGTACCGCCTGCGGCAGCGGGAAGGTGCCGTTCGAGTCCGAAGCGCCGGAGGCGGACCAGTACGGGAGGTCGACCGCGGCCACCGGGTTGAACGCCGCCTGCACGCGCTGGATCTGCGGGTTGCTCCACGGGTCGGGCAGGTTGTCCGCGCCGTAGATGGGGTGACCGCCCTCCTCCGGGGTGAAGTCGCCGGTGCGCACTCCGGGCACGACGCTGGCCCAGGCGGACAGCAGCGTGTACGGGCGCAGGTCGGTGGCGCCCTTGCCGCGCTTGGCCAGGGTTGCCGTGGCGAACCACTCGAAGCCCTGCTTGGTGTTGCATGCCGGCCAGATGTACTCGCCCTCGCCGTCGGGCCGCCCATTCACGGTGATCAGGCCCTCCCCGTACCTGCCGAAGCCGTCGACGTAGTGCGGGATCACCGCGAAGTTGGCGTACGTCATCCCGGGATACAGGCTGACATTCCCGCCGACGCCCACCTCGACAATGATCGGCCGGGTGCCGTCGGCGCCGTTCATCGCCGCGTACAGGTCCTTCTCGAACTGTTCGGAATCCTGGCCGCTCTGGTTCGGCTCGTTGTTCTGACTCCAGCGGATGATCGCGGGGTGGTTGCGGTCGCGCAGGACCAGCGCACGGGCGTGGTTGACCATGTTGTCGTGCCCGACGGAGTTCTGCCACTCCTGCGAGGATTGGGAGCCGCGAATCGCGACCTCGTCGATGATCATCAGGCCCATCTCGTCGGCGACATCCAACATGTACGGGCTCCCGGGCTCCTGGTGGATGCGCACCACGTTGTAGTTCAGCCGCTGGTAGTTGTCCACCGCCTGCGGCCAGCCGCCGTTGCCGGACGACGGGGGCAGGAAGCCGGGCAGGGTGTGGTACGCGTCGCCCTTGCCGCCGTTGTTGATCCGGTCGTAGTCGGCACCCTGGAGGTTGTCGCCGCGGAAGTTCACGCGCACGCCGTTGAGGTAGTAGTAGTCACCGTTCTGGGTGGCTTCCCGGAACCCGAACCGGTACTCGGCGTCGCTCGTCCGGCCGTCGTCGGTGACGGCATGCACCGTCAGCCCGTGCAGCTGCGCCCGGTACCCCGACCGGTACGGCACGTTGGGCCACCAGTACGAGGTGCTGTCGAGGTTCCACGCGACCGGCCCGACGGTCACGGTCACGGTCGAGCGGGCCGCCACGGTGACCGTACGGCTGGGCAGTTCCGGGTAGCTGAAAGCCGTTCCGTTGTTGGACGACAGCGACCCGGTCAACGTCACCGACCGGGAACTGCCCGACGTGTTACGCACCGACACGTCGTAGGTCAACGTCTTGGTCGCCACCGACGTACGCACGAATGTGTCGCTGACGTACACCGCCGGGTACACCCGCAGGAACGCCGACCGGAAGATTCCCTGGGGGATCGCCTCGGACCACGTGGCGGCGTCGGGCACCAGGTACCGGCCGTTGGATGCCTTCAACGCGCCGCGGCCCTTCACGTTCACCGTGATCGTGTGGGTGGTGCCGGGCGCCGCGTATGCGCTGATGTCGAAGTTCGACGGGGTGAACGCCGTCGTCTGGGTGGCGACCACGCGGCCGTCGACCGACAGTGTCGCCTGGTGATTGACGGCGCCGAACTCGATCCAGGTCGACTGCGGCTGCCCCGAGTCCGGCACGGTGATGCTGCGCGAGTACACCGCCTCGGTCACGTCGGTGAAGCCCTGTTTGTACCAGCCGCCACCGGGCACGCTGATCGACGTCGTCGCCCGGCCCGCCGGGGTGAAGCTCCACGTTCCAGCAAGATCGACGGAAGTGAGCGCCGCGTTGCCGGCGGAGACGCCGTCGGCAACGGCCGCCTTTGCGGCGCTACCGGCTCCACGCGACGTCACCAAAGCTTGCGGCGCGGTGGCGTGCCCGACCGTCGGATGGGCGGTAACGACCGCCACCGTACCGACGCAGAGAACAGCCATCGAAGCCAGCAGCCCCAGCGGTTTTCGGCCGCCGAGAAAGTTCCAGGCGAAGGACCGGATCGAGCGGAACACGAACTTCTCCCATCTGCTCCGAGCGCAAGCCGTCTACCGACCAGCGAATCGCGGCCCTGTCGAGGCAGTTGCCGATCGCCAAGCTGAGGACGCGTGACGGCGTGCGGCGCGGAACGGCCGAGCGGCCCCCAGGCGATCGAGACGCCGCCGACCTCCCGACGAGGCCAACGGTCTTCGCGGACCCTGACCCAACCGGCGGCATAACGTCCACGAACTGGAACCACCGACGCGGACATACAGACCACCTCCAGCACCCATCAGACGTCATACGTTATACGGCCCTATCGGAGACGGTCAATGTCCACATGGCTGAGGTCCTACCTAGGACGCGCGCTGCGCGAGGTCACCTGGCAGCGCCTTGCTCGAAGCCGGCATCACGACGCTCGCGCAAGTTGCGGCCTACAGACGCCGCGATTTACTTGCCTTGCATGAGGCCGGGCCGAAGGCGGTCAGTATCCTGGACGCCGCGCTGGCTGGGCATTGCCTTCGGCGCCCTGATACCCCTTGTCCGCGAGCAGTTCGACCTCGGCCTGGGCAGCGGACCGGATGAGGCTGTGGGTGCGGGCCGCGGTGAGGTCGTGGGTGGAGCCGGGCAGCCCGTCGGAGATCCATACCAGGTCCCGCGGCGCGGGTCGACGAGTCCTTGCAGGTTGACGCCGTGATGGTGGTGCTTGCCGGAGTAGTACAGCCGGTCCAGCGTGCCGCCGAGCCGGTCGATCCGAACTACGGTGCCGTCGAGGATGCCGAGGCGGTGACCGTTGCCGGCGGCCGGTCGGGTTCGCACCCCGGCCTCCCGGCCGGGCGAGCCGCGACGGATCAGAGTGGCCCGGGCTGAGGAGAGTGGCGGGTGGGCTCGGCCGTCCGAGATTGCGTGGCTGCCCAGCTGGCGAGGAGTTTGAGCCGGTCTTCGGACGCGGTGCCGGGTTCGGCGGTGTAAATGATCAGGTCGTGTACGGCTCGGCCGGGCAGGGGTAGGTCGAGGGACTGGAAGGCCAGTTCCAGGTGGCCGACGTCGGGGTGCCGGAGCCGTTTGACGCCGTCGTGGCGGATCAGGACATCGTGTGCGGCCCATTGGCTGCGGAACTCGGGGCTGAGCGTGGACAGCTCGCCGACGAGTTCGCGTAGTGCCCGGTCGCGGGGCTCGCGCCCGGCTTCAGCGCGTAGCAGGGCGGCGGTGGCGATGCCGGCGGGGTCCCAGTCGACGAAGAAGTGGTGTGCACCGGGGTCGAGGAAGATGTAGCGGGCGATGTTGGGGCGGCCGTGTTTGTCGACGGTGGCGCTGTCGAACATCGGCGCGAGCAGGGCTCGGGCCAGCGGGTTGCTGGCGATGACGTCGGTGCGGCCGTTGCGTACGAACGCCGAGGACATCGTCATGGAGTCGAGCAGCCACTGGACCCGGGGCGGGATCTCGACGTCCCTGCGACGCGACGGCGTGCGACTGTCGGGCCGCGATGACCGAGCCAGGTCGAACAGGTAAGTGCGTTCGTCGTCGTCCAGTTGCAGGGCGCGAGTGACCGCGTCGAGGACGTCTTCGGACACGCCGCCGATGTGACCCTTCTCCAGCCGTGTGTACCACTCCGTGCTCACGCCGGCGAGGACGGCGACCTCCTCGCGCCGCAGCCCGGTGACCCGGCGACGGGTGCTGGTCGGCAGTCCGGCCTGCGCCGGGGTGATTTTGGCGCGTCGGCTGGCAAGGAAGTCCCGGATTTCGCCGCGGTTTCCGGGCTGCTGGTCCATGTCATTCACGGTAGCCGCTGCGCACGGCGCGAGGGGGTTGAGGTTATCCCCCCGATAAACGCGACCTTCTCCGGTAGCGGCGATCGCGCTCTGCTGGGGATCGAACCTTCCGACACGATCCCAGTGGTGATGAGAAATGAGCACGAGTGCGGGGCGTCATCGACGGCCCTGGCGAGGTGCCCGTCGAGGCCCAGCAGGGTCGGCGTACCCGGCTGCCGTTCGTCGTCTACGCGCTGGCGTTGGGCACGTTCCTGATGATCATGACGGAGTTCCCCTAGCGGGCTGCTGCCGGAGATGGCAGGCGACGTGGGAGCGGGCGGGGCCGTCGATCACCGTCTTCGCGTCGGGACGATCGCCGGGGCGCGCCGCTGATGGCGGTGCTGACGCTGCGGCTGCCGAGGCGGTTGACCCTGCTGCTGGCCCTGGCCGTCTTCGCGGCCGAACACGTCGTCGTCGCGGCCGGTACCGGCTTCTCGGTGTTGCTGGGGCGCGTTTCCTGACAGCGCTGGCGGCCGGGGCGTTTCACGACAAGTCGCCACGGCCGAAGAACAAGCAATGGAGGCAAACAAGCAATGGAGGTACGCGACATGACGAGCGAGACGCTGACAGTGCCGGCGGTGGCGCTGGGCACGTGGGCTTGGGGAGACAGCGGCGAGGTGGGCGACGGGTATTTCGGCAGTCGGCTGACCGGGTCCGGCCTGCGAGAGGTCGTCGAGAAGGCGCAATCGAACGGGTTTACCCTGTGGGACACCGCGGTGGTGTACGGCATGGGTCACTCGGAGACGGCCCTCGCTCAGGCGCTGAAGGGCTACGCCCGCAGCGAGTACCAGCTGTCGACGAAGTTCACCCCGCAGGCCGCGGGCGACGGCGACGATCCGGTCGCGGACATGCTGGAGCAGAGCCTCGACCGATTGGGTACGGACTATGTGGATCTGTACTGGATCCACAATCCCACCGACGTGGCCCGGTGGACGCCGCTTGTGATTCCGCTGCTGCAGAGCGGCAGGGTCAAGCATGTCGGCGTCTCGAACCACAATTTGAGGCAGATCGCTCTTGCCGATCAGATCCTCGGCGAGACCGGCTTCCGTGTGGAGGCGGTCCAGAACCACTACAGTCTCCTGTACCGCAGCTCCGAGCGTGCGGGCATTCTCGATTACTGCCGCGAGCACGACGTGCCGTTCTTTTCCTACATGGTCCTCGAGCAAGGGGCGCTGAGCGGCAGGTACAGCCCGGCCCGTCCGTTGCCGGAGGGCAGCAGTCGGGCGGCCGTGTACAACGGCATCCTGCCCCAGCTGCAGGCGCTGATGGACAGGATGGCGGCGATCGGCGAGGACCGAGGCGCGTCCGCCGCGGATGTCGCCACCGCCTGGGCCATCGCCAAGGGGACCACCCCGATCATCGGGGTCACGAAGGCGGGCTACGTCGACGGGCTGATCCGAGCTCGCGGCATCGAGCTCGCCGACGAGGAGATCGCGGAGCTGGAGGCGCTGGCGGATGCCGCGGACGTCGACACCCGCGGCTGGTGGGAGCACGAGATGTAGCAGCCGTCGGCGGACCGAAACACAGACCACGCGGGAAAGGACGGGGACCCACGCCGCCAGGCCAACACCGTCGGTCGCGACACGCCCACCAACTCGGCGATGTCGCCGTTCGACACCCCGT
>Ga0307513_10007966_pt1 | contig 13629 bp, 15 predicted proteins | sample 15_EM_MG_FD_202174 | JGI IMG/M metagenome (GOLD analysis project Ga0307513, IMG submission 202174) | Populus trichocarpa ectomycorrhiza microbial communities from riparian zone in the Pacific Northwest, United States - 15_EM | ecosystem: Host-associated > Plants > Roots > Unclassified | place... | reverse complement strand
TGATCTGGAACACTGTGAATGTACTGACCATTTCCTGACCCAGGAACACTGCAGGGAAACTGGTTGGGAACATTCTGAATGGACTTGAGATGTACCAGCCCTGGACACCACCCCTTGCCCCCAGTGAGTACTTGTCTGATTCATCCTATCATGAGGTGCCATCCGCTGGGGAGGATTGGATTAGGATGGTTCCCATTGGGAACTTGGAAGTCCACCCTAATGCCAGCGAGCCTGACGTGCCAAGTGATGTGCCAATGGAGGAGAGCAAAAAGAGCAAAGGGTTGTTGACTGAGGATTGATTGATGTCGCCGTTGCATCAGGAGGAAGAGGCTCCTCCCATTGTGTCTTGAGAAGAGTTCAAGTTGATGACGTGTGTCTTGGACGATCAACCTATTCTGGGATCTGCAGTGAGTGGACAACACTGCATCTGTTCCGCTGGGGCTCTTCCTTTGGTGAAGTATCATCCTTACGTCTGTTCTGACTACTTCAAAGGTCAACTCCACAGTCTTCCCTCATCAGAGGCATTCTGTTCCAACTATCTTCAAGCAAGATGAACTGGAGGGATCAAGCGCAGGAGGAGTGGAAGAGAGGCAGATGATGAGTGCTCAGGAGTTGAGAGTAATCGTTCTTCACTTGGGCCAGAGGGGCATGATGATCCGGCAAGTTCTTGAGTCGCTGAGTCAAGTGATGGATTAAGTGCAGATCCAACAACTCTTGCTCTTTGTGCAAGCCAATCGCATGGAGACGGCCAAGGCATTGGACAGAGTTGGTCTTTTGGAGGGTGAGACCTTGGCTGAAGAAGTTGTGGAGAGGGTTCTTGCTGAGGACCAAGGAGAGGTCCATGACTTCAAAGGGAACAATGTTGAGTAGTACTTTGTGTAGTGGAGGCCAAAAAGCCAATAGTTGCAGCCTAGAAAATGTATTATTTCAAGTAACTTAACATACCCATGATTTGTATTTCTTATGTCTTGTTCTCAGAATGTATTTGACTTCTTGCCCTTTTCCATTTTTATAAATGTGAGATCCCAGCCCATCTATATAATCCATTGCTTCAGACCAACCTCTGGGCTGTACCCATTGTTTTGGATCAGTGTCTGGACTCAACCCATTGTTTCGGGCCTTCCCATCAGTAAACTCCCAGTGCCACAACTGTGGGAAATATCCATCACTGGGCTTCTCCAGGTGTTCCCCTCCCATCAAAATACATCTGGGAGGATGACCAAGCATGGGAAATGCTTCCCCTGGCATCCCCCTGTTCCAGATGACCCCTTGGGTGGCCGCACTAGCCACATTTGGTCAATATATTTTGATTAGCTTACCTAAGCATTATTTTACTGGCTGGTTCAAAAAGTGTGTACACAAAAATCTTCGAAATTAAATACGAGAATAATACCAGGCCCTGCAGAACGTTAAATCTGTGAGATCCCGCTAAATGTGCTGTTGAACGGATGAGAATTGAGTGAGATGTGCTCAATTTTCGAACAGTGTCAAGCGAGCATTGCCAGCTCACCACATGGATTGATGGGATTGATCGCGACTTCCTTTTTGGGAATGTGCACAGTACCCGGGCTCACCCTGGGTTGCAGCCCCTTCCCCTTGTGATTGGGTGGGGTAGAAATCCCCCCACAGCAGGCACATCAGGTAAGCGATTGCTTAGCCCTTCTAAGCGTTTATTGTACTCATAAACGTGAAGGGATTCCGCCACTTCTGGCACGATTTGGTGTGGGTTTCCCCACCTCCCCCCGGGTGGGTGGGGAAAGATTTGCTTGTTATGAGCTGCACAGGTAAGCAATTGCTTATCCCTTTCAGACGTCTATTTTACTAACTAAAACGAAGGGAATTGAGCCCACCTTTGGCTTCTTTCGTGCAGTTTCTGTCCCCCACTTCAGAGGGGTCAAAATCACAAAAGTCGTGATTGCACCCGAACGTGGCATGCGCTCAATTTGCCCTTTTGGACAGTTGTCCTGGTATGTATTCCTGAGGGAATGAGCCCCATCCCGGGCAAAAGCATCCACATTTCCCACCTTGGGAGATGTGGACGCACTGGGGTGAAAATCCCAAATTGCAACCCAATACGGTAAGCCCACGTTTCACTGTTACACTGCATTATTCTGATGATTTATACCTCCAAGCTCCCACGCTTTTACCTTTATATGTCTAGGTTTTCTCCCTCTACGCTCACATCAACATTCTGAGGTAGATCTCTCTCTAGGTGAAGCTCCCTTCAAGATTTTGCTTATTCCTGTGGTGTACATTGTCCCTAGTATGTCTGTTTTATGTGTACAAAAGGACTAAGAACTGCACTCAATTCCTCCTAGGTAATTCGCATTTTTTGTTTTCAGGCTTCCCCCACTAATTGTGGGGTATATACTCTTCCCCATGTGCCAGGGTTGGGTTCAATTATATTCATGTATAGTTGCTTACTGTATGTACATTATTTGTGGTCATGCAATACACAAATGGACGAGTTTTGGATATTTTATTCTGTGTCTGAGTTTTGATCACTTTAGCACCCAAAATTCCGAGATGTGGTAGTGATTGTGGGAACATTTTGACTGGGTCCCGGGTCACTGATCCCCAGACTCACTTCCCACTGGGCTTGAAGTACACATGCGGGTGGCCTATAATTTTAGGAATAGGGTGGTATATATGTAAATAGAGTATATACAAAAATCTGGAATAAATGGACCAGTATTGATGCTGATCTTTTGGGCCACCCCTCTGGTGAGGTCTGGACATCCCAAGAGTGTATCTTGAGAATGGGTGAGGGGACCACCTTTGGGTCTCTTGTCATTCAAAAGTGCTATAATGGGTAAGGTAATTGCACATGTTTTTAGAGTGCAATGTTATAGATAAAATTCTCAGCATGCGAAACTTGTCTGTTTTTGAGCACATCTCTCCCCCTTGCATGGGGTCACAAATGTTACTATATGTTCATAAACAATGAATTAAAAATAGTATACAACATGTATTATACATGATACAAGCACCCTCAATACAAATAGCAACTATTAATGCAATGGAAACAATGGAAACCCCTAGGGTGTGTTGGGGGGGAGGATGGAACACAAAAATTGAAATAGCATACCGATCATTAGGTCCTATCACAAACAGCCTGGGGGACATATACTAGACGTATATGCAACCCAGAAACTGGCCTAGACAAGCCGGTAGGTTAGATATAAAAGAGTAGAGAGAGAGAGCGAGTTTTAGTAAAAAACATCGATAGAACAATGACTACTCACCCCAGACGCGTAGAAATACGTGAAATCCCTTGGAGGCAAGTGGGAATACAATTCCCAATGCTGCTCGCACGAATGTGGAGCAATTGAAGCACTCCAGAACCAGATCTGGACCTGACATAAAGAGGGATGTGCACAAACGTCCCCTGCAGCACAGAGAGCATGTAGGGGCCATTCTCCCACTCGTATTAACCTCTATAACACGTGAGGAACACACCGGACGAAACAAAGGAACATACCAAGTGTAAGAGAGAAAGCAAGGTAAAAGCACATCCACATCTCCTGAGGCAGGAAACGTGGATGCGTTTGCATGGGATAGTGGTGAATCCAACGAAAATATATACCAGAACAATTGTCCAAAAGGGCGAAGCAACCACGCGCCATGTTCAGTCGCAATTGCAATTTTTGCAATTTTGACCCCCCTGGAGCGGGGGTCAGAAACCGCATGAAACGAGCCCAATGTGGGCTTAATTCCCTTCGTCTAAATCATTAGAATAGACATTGTCACACACCAAGTCAGCTTGGGTGATTATTTGGTCAATAGTTGAAGTGTATTCTGCCTACCACGCATTATAAAAATTGAGATAAGATTAGATAGCAGACAAGGAAGATAAGATAAGGAAAAGCGCAGAAGAGATAAGATTAGATTAGATAAGATCAACTCTTATCTGATAGAGGCAAAGGTCAGGAGGATATATTCTCCCAAGCTCACAGACAGAAGGATACACAAGGACCCACTTACATATACAAAGGCCCAGACCTGGAAGGACCCTCAAACAGTCACACAACCATCCAAACAAATGCAGAACACAGGAGAGCAGGAGGAACATTCAAGAACACCATAGAAGCCTTGGAATCCTGAAGAATCACAAGGAGACACACAGAACATCATGGAATCCCAAGGAACCTCATGGAAACCATGGCAACTGACAGAATCTGACAGAATCCCACAGAACACCATAGAATATGACAGAACATTCTGGAACATTAAGGAACCTGAAGGAATGAGGAATTATGTAAGCAGATGGAAGATTCTGGAAGCAGATGGAAATAGATAGAATTAGATAGAACTTAGGAAATTCCACTGAGAAGCTTGGAATGTTCCATGGCCTTCTTGACTGGATTTCTTTAAATTAGCCCCAACCCCTTTTCTAAGGGTAAGTTACATCCCCCCTACCTTTTGGCAGCATCTGCTCAAGAAGACCTCCAGATTACATCCCCCCCTACCTTTGTGGCAATCTGCTCAGCAGAACCATAATTCCCCCTATCCTCCCCATCAGCACCCACCACCTATCACCCAAACAAACACTTACACTCTTTACCTTTGACCTGTGTGGCAGAAGTGACATTCGCTTGTCATCTTATACAAACAGTTCTCCCAACATTGCACGATTAATTGTGTGAAGACCATATCTCAGGCCACCTGATTCGTTCTGTATTTGCTGGCATCCAGATCTCCATTTACAACTGAAGCACGAGTCTTCAGGGCGGGGAGTGTCAGACAAAACAGACAGGTGATTGCTATATGAGTGGATGTCCTCAGCAACCTTCAAAACAAGTTATCTGAACCTACTGCTATCCATTTCCATTGATTCAAGTCACTCAAACACCACACAGCCACCAAAGTGTAGTAAGCTTTGTTCTCCAATACATTCCTTCACCACAGCTTCCCCACACAAACCCTCATCCCCATGACGAACACAGAGCCCTCCAGACTTGAACACAGCCTTCCCAGATCACAGATTTCATACGACACAGCCCCCTTGATTCCGCACAGCCTACAGAAGCCAGCAACAGTCACCTCAGCAACAGAACACTGACATATTGATCCCTTCTCTTTCACAGCCTCATCAAGTTACCACAGCAACAGAACACAGCCTCCTTCACAGCCCATCAGAACACAGCCTCAACCAGACACAGCCTCAACCCAATTACCACAGCAACCATCCCCTTAGCAACCCTTCTTCCCCTTCCATTCCCGATCATCAAGCAGATCAGGAACCCATTTCCCATCAATCCCCTCCATCCCTCAGGTGCAGAACAACAAGGTTCAGACAAGGAGAGAGTGTAAAGGAAGATTGTAACTGAAGCCTTTCAAACATTACTGAAGACATCACACCCCTTCAGTGAACTCAACAGGACCACAAGACCGGACAAAGTCAATCCTGCTTACCCTGTGGAGTTGTTAGTCAAGTTCATCCAAGACTTACAACCAGCCTTACTTGTCTAATCAACAAGTGAACCAAACGGATCAACTGTTACTGCTCAAGTATCAGGCCATCAATTCCGGAACTTGACAATGTCTGAAAGAAATAAGAGACTGCTTACCTGTAGGGGTCACTACGAGTGAAATTGTCCCCACCCACCTGGGGGGAGAGGTGAGGAAACCCTCACCAAATCGCGCTGAAAGTGGCAGAATACCTTGGCGTTTGTGAGTACAATAAACACCTAGAAAGGCTAAGCAAACACTCACCTAATGTGCCCGCTGTGGGGGGATTTCTACCCCACCCCTCGGGGTAGGGGTAACTGGACCTGTGCCAGGTGACCCTGGAAAGGTCTCAGATCCTAGATATACATTACAATGGTTAATATATGAAAGGGCTAAGCTCTATCTTACCTGTGTGGCCACCAATCACGAGGGGAAGGGGCTGCAACCTGGGGCAAGCCTGGGTACTGCGTGTGTTCCCAAAAAGGAAGTCGTGATCAATCCCATCAATCCACACGGTGAGCTGGCAATGCTCGCTTGATGCCATTCGAAAATTGAGCACATCTCACTCAATTCTCATCCGTTCAACAGCACATTTAGTGGGATCTCACAGATTTAACGTTCTGCAGGGCCTGGTATTTTTCTCGTATTTAATTTCGAAGATTTTTGTGTACACACTTTTTGAACCAGCCAGTAAAATAATGCTTAGGTAAGCTAATCAACATATATTGACCAAATGTGGCTAGTGCGGCCACCCAAGGGGTCATCTGGAACAGGGGGATGCCAGGGGAAGCATTTCCCACACTTGGTCATCCTCCCAGATGTATTTTGATGGGAGGGGAACATCCGGAGAATCCCAGTGATGGATATTTCCCACAGTTGTGGCACCAGGGACCAAGCCTGATCACCCTGAGATAGTGGGACTCACCCCATCAAACCATTGCTTCTCTGGGCCCGAGGCGATGGGTTGAACGTCTCATCTGGGGAATGCTGGGGAACCACAATTGCAATTGCCATCTGGTAGACGAACTAGATTTGTATTTTTGAACTCTAACTGGAACATTTAATTGGTAGGTCCTGCTTACTGACACAAACCTTTATATTAATTGGGCTGCAACTATTGTCGAGTTGGTCGCCGGAGGTCGTGAATGACTTGTGTTTTGTTGAATATGAAATTTTTAAATGGGGTTTTCTTCATGACAGCAAACGCGCTGACATGCTGTGTGTCTGGGGCTGTATTGCCTATGTCCACATCTGTCAGGGCCACTCTTCACCCTAAGCTCTGCTGCGCCAACAATCTTTTCTAGCCCAGAGACTATACTGAGTTTCACACTAAAGAAAAGATAATTACACCTAAGCCAGTGTAGTTGCATTCTTCTGGTAGGTGTTCTTGAGTCACAAAGGACAATCACAAGCCAACTAAGGTGGATGTGTGCCTCAAACCTAAGGGCTTATCACGAAGAGCAACTTGATTTGTTGATTAAGTGATAGAACTGAGTGGAGGAGAGCAAGAAGGGGTGTGTCAGCGCATTTGCTGTCATGAAGAAAACCCCGTTTTAAAAATTTTATAATCAACAAAACACAAGACATTCACGATCCATCTCACAACCAACTCAATCTTCACACTCCCTTACCTCTCATTTTCCTTTCTTCTCACAACACACAATGCAAGACAACAAGAAAAGAAGATATCATTTGATTGACTGCTAACAGTCAAGATACAGTCACAAGGCACTTTGGCCTCCACAGCGATACACGAGTATTCTAATCATCATGATTGTTCCCATTGAAGTCAAGGACCTCCCCCTGATCCTCAGCGAGCAACTCCTCAGCCAAGGTCTCGCCTACTGAAGTTCCAGCTCCAACCGATCCCTCTACCATCTCCATGCAATTGGCCTGCAAGAACAGCGAGAGCTGTTGGATCTGCACAGTGTCCATTACCTGCTGCATCGACTCCAGTGCCTGACAAATCATCAGACCTCTCTAGCTCGACTGAAGAGCGAATGCTCTCAGTACCTGAGTGTTTGTTGTCTGCCTCTCTCTCACTTGGCTGACACTCAATTCTCCCAGTACGAACCTTTTGAAGATAGTTGGAACAGAATGCCTCTGATGAGGGTAATCCCTGGAGTTGACCTTTGAAGTATGAAGAGCGAACATAGGGATGGTATTTGCTCAGTGGAAGGCTTCCAGCGGATCGGATACAAAGCTGTCCACTTACAGCGTTACCCAGGATTGGTTGATTGTCCAAGATGCGAGTCATCAAGTCGAGTTCCTCTCGAGACACAATAGGAGGACCTTCCTCTTCTTGATGCAAAGGTGACATCGACCGCCCCTCAGTTGACGTCCCTTCCTCTCCTTCCATCAGCACATCAGTCAGAACCTCTGCCTCACTAGCTGAAGGATGAATCTTGAGATCTGAGATCAGGATCATCATCACTTGACCTTCCCTGGCTGAAAGAGGATCATGATATGACAAATCAGAGGAATACTCCAATTCGGATGACTCCTACTAAGAGTCAACATTGTGGTTAAGGTCACAACAGGAAGACTCTTACCTTGTCACCACAGGTACAGAGTTTGCCCTGCATGTGCTCCACTTTGTTTGACAAGTTGTCAAACTGCTCCTCTAAACATTGGATCCTCATGGCGTCAGCTTGACCATTGGACTTGCAGAATGCCAAGCCCATCTCCAAGGTCTCAATCCTCTCGGCGTACTCTTCTTGCTCTGCTCCAGAGCGTGGATCCTGAATAGGACTTGACTGTAGTCATCCTCAAAGCTCTTGATCATTGTTTTGTGCTCCTTTAACTTGTGCTCATCCAACCTGACTCAACCCCCCAACGCAGACAAGTCATGATTGATTCAGCTGAAGACCAAAGTGGCATCTGTCACACTTTGACACCACTCTTGTTCCAAGGCATCTCGCTATGGTTTCATCAATAAGGACCTTAATTGGTTCTGAAAGATGGAACCCACCCGTTCTTGGATCTCCATAACCCTATTCCAGATCTGGACACTGGTGGCTGTCCCCAAACGAATAGCTTGCTTCGCCTGGTTCATCAATTTGTCTTCGCCCTCCCAGTTGAACGACTCCATCCTGAACAGTAGAGCTAGGACAGGATCCCTCCACTGATCCCTGTTGCTGGTCCTCCATGTTTCAGTGGTCCTAATCACATAACCCCAGAGCCTATCATCATAGTGACACTCTCCAATGATGTTGTTGACATCATCAGATAGCATCCGACGCATGATCTGCTCAAGCCAGTTAGCGTTTAGACCACTCAAGAACAACAGCAAAATACTAGCCTTGACTGGCTCAGGATACTTCTCATTGGGATTGATCCGACACCGTGTATGTTGGCGATTGTCGTACCTTGTGATCTCCCCATGGTTATTGGGAGTGACGTACATGGCACGAGAACTGACAGAGTTATCAACAGTGGCCGCATTGTGGATAGACATAAGAGGTATGGTCTGGTTGGTTGATGAAGTGGTAGGAAGGTTTGATGGGAATTGATCGCATATCCACCCTGCTTATATGTTTTCCATCTATCCCCTGCACGCTACCTTTGGTCTGAACCTTCTTCCCACCATCAAGGGTTCAGTCTATTCTCCCATCACTGCCCACATCTCCCATCACTGCCCACATCTCACATCTCCGCTCGCCCAAGCTCATCACTGCTCATGACATCATCTGCCACTCAACTCAGTCAGCCGCAGCACTCAGGTCTCGACCAATGACATCACCTCTGATGACAATCTGACATCATTTGCTCTGCCATCGTCACCAATGACTTCATCTTTTCATCATCATTGCATCATCATGATACATTTATGACATCACAACCTTCCGGACTCTCATGGACACGTTTCAGACTCATCTTTGATGCCCTATCACATTCATTCCTCCTACATGTTTCACGTTCATCATGCATCATTGATCTTGATCCCCTGTTTCACATTCATCATTCATTTATCAACCCCTGACCCCTATTCCTCATTCGGCACATGTTGCTTCATTTGGAAACCCTAGTTCTTGTCAGGGCCTCTCTCGCCCTATGCTCCTGGTACTCCGACTTCTCTAGATAGAAGTCCTTCAGGCGATCCAACTCGAGCCTGGGACAGACCAGTAGGTATCCCAATAGTGGTTGTTAAAATGTTATGGTAAATCAGTGGGAACGAAGTCATTTATGACAATGAGTTGGTGGGAAAGAAATGACGTAAATTCCATGGATTTCCTTTTTTGGTACCCAGCTGGGTTCTCCCATGGATTTATTGTACACCCCCGACAGGGGAGACGATTGATGGGGCGTATGGGTAGGTCATGTGACTTGCAAATAGAAGCAGGTCATGTGACTTCCCAAAAAGGGAATTTTGATGGCTTATATAAGCAAGTCATGTGACTTCCAAAAAAGGAAAGATTTCCGGATTTTGATTTTGATGAAATTACCAAAAAAGGAAATTTTGATGGCTTATATAATCAGGTCATGTGACTTCCAAATTTGGAAATAGTTTCCAAAAAAGGAAATTTCTTGGGAGAGTGATTTTGGTGAAAATTCCAAAAAAGGAAATTTTGATGGATTATGTAAGCAGGGCTTGTGACCCACCAAATCGGAGGGAATTTTGATGGCTTGCATAATAAGGGCATACCATTTACTAAAAATGGCAATATAACCAGATCATGGTACTGGTTATGGGACGGGGGCATAGTCTGGGCTGTAACCTAACCTCCACCGGCCTAATGCAGTCCTCTAATGTAATCTGCCTAACCTAACCTAACCTTGCACTAGTGTAGCCCACTAACGTAGTCTGCCAACCTAACCTTACACTAGCATAGCCCACTAACGTAGTCTGTCAACCTAACCTAGCCTAACCTAACCTAGCCTAGCCTAACCTAACCTAGCCTAGCCTAACCTAACCTAGCCTAGCCTAACCTAACCTAGCCTAGCCTAACCTAACCTAGCCTAGCCTAACCTAACCTAGCCTAGCCTAACCTAACCTAACCTAACCTAACCTAACCTTACATCAACCTAACCTCCACTAATGTAGCCCACTAACATAGTCTGCCAACCTAACCTTATGCCAACCTAACCTAACCTTACACTAGCATAACCAACTAACTTAGTCTGCCAACCTAACCTTACACCAACCTAACCTTACACTAGCATAACCCACTAACGTAGTCCTTCAACCTAACCTCTACTAACATAGTCCACTAACGTAGTCAGCCAACCTAACCTAACCCAACCTAACCTTACACTAGCGTAGCCCACTAATGTAGTCCGCCAACCTAACCTTACACTAACCTAACCTCTATTAATGCAGTCCACTAAAGTAGTCTGCCAACCTAACCTCTACTAACGTAGTCCACTAATGTAGTCTGCCAACCCAACCTAACCTAACCTTACACTAATATAGTCCACTAACGTAGTCCTCCAACCTAACCTAACCTATGCTAACATAACCTTTATATGCCTGACCTGCACTTGTTTTAACTTTTACATACTTGACCCCAATTTTTGTGGCATGTGCTTACCTAATCCCATGCTTACCTAATACTGTGCTTATCTAATCATGTGATTGCCTAACACCAGACTTGCCTAAACCTTGCATATCTGACCTATCCATACCTAGCCCCTGCTTGCCCAAACCCATACTTGCCTAACCTGCACTCACCTAACCTGCACTCACCTAATCTGTATTTACTTGTTCTTGTGTTTACCTAATCCCATTTTTACCTAAACTGAGCTTATTTGACCCTCACTTAATCCCAAACTGGCCTAAACCTCTACAGAGTTGAGCAATACCCAATCCATCTTGTCCCTGAATCCTGCTCTCCTACCTCCAAGCACTACCATGCCTGTTCTTACATTGTCTCAAATATGACCATACCTGGCTTTATGTTGAGGGCTGGTGCTGTGTCTTGATCCCTTCAGCATCTGACACCCGAACACATCAGTGTGGGGAACTATGCTTGGTCAGGATCTCAGCATTGTATGCTATGCAGATGCCACTCCCAGAACAGTCTGGTAGACAATGGCTGTGTTTATTTGGCTTGACATCTCAATATTGACCACCTATTTCCCTCAAAGGTTATAGTCTTCATCCAGATCAGTCCTGGAGATTACCACTGGTTCCAGTTGGTTGGTGGTGGCACATCACCTAGCAAGTGAGCAGAGTGGATGGGAGAACCTGTATTGTGCTATATTACTCCTGATACATGGAAAGGGAAGATGCAGTTGCATCTGAAACAAGGTGAGTGTAGATTTGAATAAGCACAAAACTAGGTAAATACCAAATAAGGCAAGTGCAAGGTTAGGTGAGTGCAGGTTAGGCAAGTATGGGTTTGGGCAAGCAGGGGCTAGGTATGGATAGGTCAGATATGCAAGGTTTAGGCAAGTCTGGTGTTAGGCAATCACATGATTAGATAAGCACAGTATTAGGTAAGCATGGGATTAGGTAAGCACATGCCACAAAAATTGGGGTCAAGTATGTAAAAGTTAAAACAAGTGCAGGTCAGGCATATAAAGGTTATGTTAGCATAGGTTAGGTTAGGTTGGAGGACTACGTTAGTGGACTATATTAGTGTAAGGTTAGGTTAGGTTGGGTTGGCAGACTACATTAGTGGACTACGTTAGTAGAGGTTAGGTTGGCAGACTACTTTAGTGGACTGCATTAATAGAGGTTAGGTTAGTGTAAGGTTAGGTTGGCGGACTACATTAGTGGGCTACGCTAGTGTAAGGTTAGGTTGGGTTAGGTTAGGTTGGCTGACTACGTTAGTGGACTATGTTAGTAGAGGTTAGGTTGAAGGACTACGTTAGTGGGTTATGCTAGTGTAAGGTTAGGTTAGGTTGGCATAAGGTTAGGTTGGTGTAAGGTTAGGTTAGGTTAGGTTGGGTTAGGTTAGGTTGGCAGACTACGTTAGTTGGTTATGCTAGTGTAAGGTTAGGTTGATGGACTACATTAGTGGGCTAAGCCAGTGTAAGGTTAGGTTGGCAAACTACGTTAGTGGGCTACACTAGTGCAAGGTTAGGTTAGGTTAGGCAGACCACGTTAGAGAACTACATTAGGTCGGTAGAGGTTAGGTTACCGCCCAGACTACACCCCTGTCCCATCACCAGTACTGTGATCTGGTTATATTGCCATTTTTAGTAAATGGTATGTCCTTATTATGCAAGCCATTGAAATTCCCTCCGATTTGATGGGTCACAAGCCCTGCTTACATAATCCATCAAAATTTCCTTTTTTGGTATTTTCACCAAAATCACTCTCCTAAGAAATTTCCTTTTTTGGAAACTATTTCCAAATTTGGTAAGTCTTTCCTAAAAAGGAAATTTCCTTTTTTGGAAAATTCACCAAAATCACTCTCCCAGAAATTTTCCTTTTTTGGAAATTATTTCCTATTTTGGAAGTCACATGACTTGCTTATGTAAGCCATCAAAATTTCCTTTTTTGGAATTTTCATCAAAATCACCCTCCCAGAAAATTTCCTTTTTTGGAAACTATTTCCCAATTTGGAAATCACATGACCTGCTTATATAAGCCATCAAAATTTCCTTTTTTGGTAATTTCATCAAAATCAAAATCCGGAAATCTTTCCTTTTTGGGAAATCACATGACCTGCTTATATAAGCCATCAAAATTCCCTTTTTGGGAAGTCACATAACCTGCTTCTATTTGCAAGTCACATGACCTGGCCATACACCCCATCAATCGTCTCCCTTACAATAAATCCATGGGAGAACCCAGCTGGGTACCCCAAAAGGAAATCCATGGATTTTACGTCATTTTTGTTCCCATCCAGCTCATTGTCATAAATGACTCTGTTCCCACTGGTTTAACATAAAAACTAATTACCACAGCTGAGAAGGACTTGCTTCGTCCGTTCGACAAGGGGGAGAGAGAGAAGGAGAGCGAAGAGAATAGATTTCTCGGCAGAAAATAGTCTTGCTTGTCCGTAACAGCACTAGGGGCTGAGAAGGGGAGAGGATTTCCCGAGATTCAAAAGCTAAGGGAAGTACAGTAACTATCGAGGGAGTTAAATACTCGAGAGAGACGTGACAGTGACTGTAACTACTTCAACTAGAATCTCGAAGAAGGGGAGAGAATAATCAGAAACCTACAAAGGTTGTGTGGGAACACTAGTAACTTGAAAAGTTCTAGTGGGTCTGCTGACAAAATGA
>Ga0307513_10007965_pt1 | contig 13630 bp, 6 predicted proteins | sample 15_EM_MG_FD_202174 | JGI IMG/M metagenome (GOLD analysis project Ga0307513, IMG submission 202174) | Populus trichocarpa ectomycorrhiza microbial communities from riparian zone in the Pacific Northwest, United States - 15_EM | ecosystem: Host-associated > Plants > Roots > Unclassified | place... | reverse complement strand
TAACATTCGGTGGCAGTCCACCGAGTTAGAAATAAACATTCAGCCAAAGATTGCCGTTTAGGTCAATTCGGTGGAACATTACCGAGTCTAATATTTAAGTTCGGCAATAAGCCACCGACTCGGTGTTTAAATTTTGGTGTCCCTTATGTAGTGTTGATGCTACATTTGTTACTTTTTATGGTGTTGGGGCTAAATTGGTTGCCTGAGTACATTTTCGGGGTGTAGATAACATCACCCTTTTTTTTACTACTTTTTTCATCAATGTTTTTTTTTTACAACAAATATATATATATATATATATATATATATATATATATATATATATATCGATTGGAGTATTTAATTTAAACATACAATATTCCAAAAAAAGTCAACTATTTTAAAATTATATCAATGATTTACATAATAAGAAATTAAGTCAAATAATAATGCTCTCGTTGAAAAGTCAGCTATTTTTAGAATTCTCGTAAGTGAGAAGAAAAAAAAAAATCGGGTGATTTTATACTGTAGAGATCCCTTATTGGGCTGATTTGGAAGCTTCATTGCAAAAGTATAAAAAAGAATGAGCCCCATCTCTACTAAATTCGGCAAAGGTAGTGTTTTATTTATTTATTTATTATTTTTTTTAATTTTCTTCATATGGATGAGCTTGCCATGTTATAAACATTAGGCTCTACTATCATGAACTAATCCATATCAAGATTTCCTGGTCGTGTGGATCCTAATTTAGACTTTGATTAATTTATTATATGGACCATATCCTAAATCCTAAATCAAGTGCCTCATCCATGAGAAGGATATGCCTAGGCGTTTATTCCCCTTTAAGTAAGGTTTTGTGACCGGACGCCGTCGCCCTTCCACCTCCAAGGCGGAGGTCCTGCTAGATAAAAATGTTACACATGTGGTTCAAATTTAGTTCGATGCTAGATAAAGAGTTGGGATCATCCATTGCTACAATAATTACTATACTGTTTGTTATGATGGTGGCATTGTATTTTTTATGTAATTTTTTTGATGTGTTGATATCTAAAATAAATTGTAAAAAATAAAAACATAATTAAAATTGGCCATGAATCATGTCACAACTGCATGCACTACTTGAAAATTGGCAAATAGCAACAGAAACACAAACAAAAATATTTTAACGGAAAGTTTTCATTGGTGATTTCTGACGGAAATAGCGATGAAATAGAAAAATAAAAAAAATCAATTAAAATTCCATCGACAATTCCATCGGGAATTTAACACATCAGAATGTTGACAGAATTGTCAATTGGATTATCATCAATGTTTTTAAATGAATTAAAACCCAAAAATTCTCTCTTCCTCCCATTTCTTCATCTTCATTTCCTTAAAAACATAGCGCTAGCCACCCTTTTCAAACCTCTTCAAATCCTCGTGGCCCTCTTGCAAATCTAGCCACCCAACACGATGGTGGCGACCAACATTTGTTAATAGTGTCGGCTTTCATCTCTTGGTTCCATTTTTTGTCAAGTTTCACACCATAAAATTAGTAAACACACACATTTTTTTATAACCCATTTATGTTTTAAGTTCATTTATTGAAATTTGTTTGTAGTATTTTTTGCTTTTTATATATTTAAGTGTTTTACAGCTTTTTTCTAGATAATTTTGTTGTATTAATATATAATTTGTATGTTAAGGTTTATTCAGGATTTGAGAGAAATTGATTTCATTTTTCATTTCATGAAATTGAGTTTGATTTTGTATCTTAGGTGTATTATAATTGAAGAAGTAATGGGTAATTTAACGGGTACCAATTATATTTTGTCAATTTTATTGTTAAGTTGAAAATTTAGAGAAAATTGATTTTTTTTGAATTGATAATAATTAAAATGCATTAATTTAGGATGAGTAAGTCTGAATTGAATAAATAATGGATAATTAGTTGGGTACCAATTGTTGTTTTGGTAATTTTATTGTTTAGTTCATATTTTGACAGAAAATGAAATTTGTATAGAATTCATAATTAGTTATTGAATTGTGAATTTATTTTTAATAAAAAGTCAAATTTGGAATTGATAGTTACATTATTAATAAATATTGTCATCAATATTCTATATAAGTTTCATAAGTAATGGATGATTATTCTTGGATGTATCTAGATTCGAAAGAAAGGTTGTTTGGACAAGATTATCTTAAAGGGGTTGCGCCTTATAGGCAATGTTATCAATTTTTTTTATCTTAAAATCCAAATGTTAGTGAATCTTAAATTTTCAAATTACAAGATAAATAATTTGTCACGTCATTTAAAACACATGTAAGTATTTAATAATTCATAAATCCTAAGTTTAGATTTAGTTATGTTATTTCTTTGACCGATAATGATTGTTAACTTTAACTAGGTGTTCAACATGGGAGCCAATGTTAAAAAATTGGAATCCCTATCTTTAGGTACTGAAAAAAAGGTCCAGTGATATATAGATATTTCATCAATGAATATGTTTTTCATATTGAACAATATCATGAGACTTGAAAGACCTATAGTAATGAGCTTTGTAAAGGCTTCAATTTCCAATGAGTTTCAAGTTGATTATTATGGAAAGTTTTAAGAGGTTATTAAATTGTGATATCATAAGTCACAAATAAAGTGTTTTTATACAAATTCTATTGATATGATATCAACATAGGAATTAGAGTAGATTCTCACAATGATTTGGTTAAAATAAATAAAAGATGTAGACTTTGCAACAACAATGATGTTTTTTTTTGTTTTCCAAACAATACCAACATGTGTATTATACATACACTTCTTTATAGGATCATTATATAGATGATTGGTTATCTGTTATGAAAATCAAACTTAGAAGTCATATCCAAGTTGTTGAATATGATAACGATGAAGTAATTAAGGGAGATAATGTCTTTCAAATGGATGAGTTAGTTGATCCATATCAAATTACTCTGTATACTAAGTTAAAAAAAATCAAAATTTATGTGTCACTAAGAATACTTATGTTGATATTAATGTTGATGAGTTAAATGTAATATATTGAGTAAAAATGGATATAGAGAAGTAGATGAAGATGATGAGATCGACCTTGAATTCAACAAAAAATATGATGTCGGACATGACGATGAATAAAATGAAGAGGGATAATTCTGATAAAAGGTGTTGAATTGATTTAGATGTAATGTTTCATTTTGTCATAAAATTGAAATTGTGGAAGACACTTGTTTGTGCTTTATAATGCATTATATTTATATTTCTTGGATAATGTTTTATGTTTTTGGAGACATGTGTTTCTTTTTCAATAATTCCACAAGTGTTTTTTTTGTTATGGTTATGGATTTAATATGAGCAATTGTTGGCTTGAAGATGTTTGGTGGTGTTGTTGTTGTTTTTGTTGGTGTTGGTGTTGGTGTTGTATGTTTAGGTTGGCTTGGGGATTATAACAATTAACCAAAAAAAAATATAGTGAAAACTCTAATGGAATCGTAGACAGACAAGTCCATTCCATCAGTAATTTTGTTGGCAATTTTACACCTATTTCATTGAAAGTTACAGAAAATTAGGAATTTTTTTATGGAATTAGTGACTAAAAATTCCATCAAAAATTGATTTCTTATGGACTTGGTGATGGAAAATGGGCAATAAAATCTAATTTTTAGCTGGAACAATCTATCTGTATTTTGTTGAAAATTCCATTAGTATTTAAATTGATGATGAACATACCAACAGAATGACAATCCTTGACAAGCAACTTAGCGCCTACATGTTTTTATCGAAAATCTCATTGGGAATTAAAACACTAATGGAATTTTTTTTCTAAATGCAGATGAAATATTCCATCGATGTTTTTAAATTTTATAAAAGTGTTGTAATAACAGGTTCAACCCCTTGTTATTATAAATTTTACCAAACTCGCCCTTTCTCTCTATTTGGATAGCTATCTATTGCGTAGGAAGATGGAATTACTATGCTTAGTTATTGTGAAGTGTGAACGTTATTAAGTTTGAAATGGAAGAATGAAAACTGATAACAAATTAAGGATTTTCTTTAAAAAAGTTAGCATAATAAATTAAAAAATTTTAAAAAAATTGGTGAAATAACATAATTTTAGCCTGTCGTGATTCCGAAATGCGACATCTTATGGATGTTCCATTACTGAAGTCCAACAATCTATTCTATTACGATTTAGAAATGAGACAAAGTACCATGTTTCAATTCGAAATAACATGTTATAAAAATAAATCCAGCCTCCATTCTTCTCTCCTAATAGAAACAAACGCTCCCCCGCTTCTCTCTCTAAAAAACTAACTACTAGCCCTCCTCACTCTCTAAAAAAAACATAAAAAAATAATTGGTTTTCTCCATAAAAAACCAATAATCGCATCATTTTCATCTCCAAACCTTGAAGCACATTTTTCTCATTGGAAAACACATCTTATGTTGCCACTACTCCCCAACTGCGACCACTACGCTGCCACCCCTTTTCAGTAAAAAAAAAGAAGGTAAACTTCCTACATTGCTATTAATTTTATGGGTTTTATATTTAATTTATGATTGGTATTGTTGTGATTAAATCATTGTTTAAGGTTAGTTTGAAATAGGTTTGTTGAATTTTTGATAAATTAGTTATGAATTAAGTCAATTAAGGTTGATTGCATGCAACTAAGTATAAAAATAACATGAATTAGTTTGGAAAATTTTACGTTGCATTGAATGTTTGGATAAGTTGCTGAATTTAGGTTTTTTGTATTGGTTTTTTAAATGAGCTATGAATTAAATCAATTAGAGTTAATCTCATCCAATTGAGCATGAAAATAACATGAATTAGGTTCAATTTTGATTAATTCTATGTTGCGTTGAAGTTTTAGATAAGTTGTTGAATTTATGGATTTTGCATGAATTGGTTGAAATAAGCTATGAATTCATGCAATTGGGGTTGATTTCATGAAATTTTGTTTGAATTGTGTTAAATTGATTGGGTTTGGTTTCATTCTTTTTCTATATAATATCTTTATGTTATGTTCATTATGATGGTACTATTGCTCATAAGGTAAACAATAATATCATTTACAATAGCAGAAAAAATGTGTTATTAAATGCTAATTTAGGTATGTCATTAGTGGATATGAAACAAGCTATATATCATGAACTTGGGTGGAATTATAATGGTATTGAAGTTGATATAACTCGAAGGTGTCAAGTTGAGGAACATCAATGTTATCTTTACCGATTACATATGATGATATTTTTAAGACAATGATTGATTTTTTTGTTCAAAATGGATTGAACATGATGATATTTCCTTTCAAGTAATTAAAGTATTGAATGTAGCTACGTAGGGTCTACCTAAGATGATTGGGATGAGAGCATTAGAACTTTTGATAAATGTGATGTCCAACACTAGAACCGATATAAAAGGCTTGATATCTTCTAAACCTAACTATTTATCAACAGTGTAAGGTATCAAATTCACATTTGCTCCTATATCCAACAAGGCTTGTTCTATCTTATGATTTCAAATAATCATGAAATGGTGGGACAACTAGGATCTTTGTATTTAGAAGGGGTCTTAAATTAGATGATGGCACTAGTATGTTCAGTTATAAAAGGCTTATTCTTTCACATTTAATCTCCTCTTAACTGTGCATAAATCCTTATGAAACTTGGCACAAAATGGAACTTGTCTAATTACAACAAGAAGTGGAATATTAACTTTCACTTGTTTGAATAATTCATAGATTTTAGCATTCATTAGATCATGTTTAGGTTTCCCTAGCCTTTTTATGAATGGAGCTCGAGGAATAAATTCTACATCACTCATTTTTCCTCTAACTTTTTTTGAACCGTCTTTTTTCTCACTCATCTTTTTCTCATTTATTTCACCTCTTTTTGTCGCTCAAACTCTCATTTGTCATTTGTATTTTGATTCACTCTTCACTTTTCCTAGAGTTCTTCTCCTCAATTTCCCTAGGAATCCTAAAAGTTATAGCTTTGTCAACTATCTTTCCACTTCTAAGGGTGGTGATGGCTTGGACTTGTTCATGGTTTGAAGGTTCATTAGATGAAGATTCACTCGTATGCATTTGGCCTCTAGGATTTGGCATTGGTTGAGCTGGAAGTTTTCCTTTCTCTTGATTGATTAGTGATTAAGTTAACTTGGTTAGTTAAATTCAAATGTCATCTAAAGTCCTATTGGTTTGGTCTTGAAATTTATATGATTTGTTATTAATTCTTTTTTTATATTTGTATGAATTGTTAAAAAGTATCCTCTAGGGATCTTTTGTGAGGTGGTTGGTATTTGTTATATGTGGGAGCATAAAATGGTTGGGGTGGAGGTTGAAATGTTTGAGGTATTGGAGAGACCAAATTTCTCCATCTAAAATTTAGGTGGTTTATCCATTCGGGATTATATGTATCAGAGTATGGATTGCATACTTGGCTTGAGAAGAGCTTTCTAACATTATTTGAATAAGAAGTTTGGTCATATGGCACTTCCTTGAAGACCGGAATAGTAAGACACTCATTTGTCATATGCTCTTTGCTCTCACACACTACACAACTTTTCTTTTATTGTTCACTCACGACATGCACTTTTTTAATACTAGTCTAGCATTGAGGTCATAAGTCTCTTTCAATTTGAACTTTCTATTTGAATGGGAAATGATGTTTTCCAAACTCAACATGAAGTTGGAGAGAGGTCTCTCATTACTTTGTGTTCTCATCCAATTGATAAAAAAAAAATCAAAGGCTCCACTTGGTTCTTTGTCATAAAACTCACCATTACACATAATTGATACTAGATTTTTAAAATTTACGGTAAGACAGTTATAAAAAAAACTCACTAACCTCCACATTTCAAAACCATAGTAAGGGCAAATATTTAACAAGTCTTTAAACTTTTCCTAAGCTTGATGACAGAACTCATTCGGACTACAAGAAAAATTCATCATTTGACGTTGTAAGGCTGCATTCACATAAGTGGGAAGTAATTTTTTTCCTCAATTTGCATTTCCCTTCATATGCATATAAACCTAGGTAGCAAGGAGTTTAGCCAAAGTTTAGCTTTATCCTTTAAAAAGAATATGAACAATTTAAGCCGAATAGTTTCCTCAATGCATGTTTAATAAAAAAAAAATGTTACATACCTCTTCAAAGTTTTTAATGTGTATGTATGGATTTTCATAATCTATACCATGAAATGTGGGAAAAATTTGAATCATGCTTGTTTTCAAATTAAAAGCTTGTTGGTTAAGGGACAAGATAATACACGAAGGTGTACTTTTTCTCACCAGGTGAAGATACTCTCTAAGAGTTTGAAAATTAAGTTGGTTATGTAAAGGTGGAGGTCCATTACCTTGAACACTCCCTTCACCCTCTACATCTCCAACATTAGCTATAATGAAAAAAAAAAATATAACGACCCGACTTAACCTCCATGGTCAAGTTTTCTTTAAACTCCAAAGGAACTTGTGGTATCACTTGAGAAGGGTCTATTGCAGCCTTTCATAGCAATAAATCATGAAATACATCATAAATTATGGCTAGATATAAGAGTAGGGCCAATTTATATGTTACTAGTCCAATTCTCCTTACCATTTTGAAGGGCCTGATGTACCTTGGTGTTAACTTCCCTTTTATTCCAAACTATAACATATGTTTTTAAGGAGCAACTTTCAAATATACCGTATCTCCTATATTAAATTCAATAGGCCTTCTCTTGACATTTTCATAACTCTTTTATCTATCATGAGCCACCTTCATTTTATCTCTTATGATTTTCACTTTTTTCGAGGTAATCTGCACCAACTCTGGTCTAATTAACTTTTTATCACTAACTTCCTTCCAACAAACAGGGGTTCAACATTTTTTTTTTCATATAAGGCCTCGTAGGGAGCCATTCTTATTGTTGCTTAATAATTGTTATTGTAAGTGAATTCAACAAGTGGTAGATGGTCATCCCAATTTCCCATAAATTCTAATATTTAGGCTTTTAACAAATCCTTCAAGGTTTGGATGGTTTTTTTTTACTACCCATTAGTCTAAGGGTGAAAAGTTATACTTAAATTTAATTTCATTCCCAGAGCACACTGGATACTTGGCCACGTGAAGTGAATTTAAGGGGTCTCAATAGGAAATAATTGACACCGACACCCAATGTAATCTCACTACTTCATTCACGTATAGCTTTGCCAATTTATCAATTGATTCTATTATTTTTATAAACAAGAAAAGTGCAAACATTATCAAACGATCCACAATAATCTAAATGACGTCATTGCCTTTCCTTCTTCTAGGCAAGCCTAACACAAAATCTACAGTGATATCTTATCAATTTCATTCGGGTATTAGTAGTGGCTGTAAAGGCCCAACTGGCTTCTGATGTGTTCACTTTTACTTGTTAACAAACTCCACAATTGGCCACGTACTTAACTATTTATTTCTTCATGTTTGGCCATCAGTAAAATTCCTTCAACTTTATACATTTTTATACTTCTTGGATGTACAACGAATCTCAATTCGTGAGCTTTTTTAACACTTCATCCTTTAAAGCCTTGTCCTTAGACAGATATATCCATCTACCCATCACTATCATCCCATCCTCCAAAAAACAAAAAGGAGTCTCAACCCTTGATTTCACCTTGTTTTTCACGTTATGTACTTTGACATCTCTTTGTTGAACTTTCAACACCCTATCTCAGAGTACAAATCATACTCACAATTGAGCTAACAAAGAGTCCTTAAACCCCACTTCTAACTTGGCATTAATCTTTTTCAATTCTAGCAATTCTTTCACATTCCAATCTTCTAATTCGTTCGATATTGCCTTGTTTTGTAACTAAAGGCATCAACAATAACATTTTCTTTCCTTGGGTGATAGTCTATAGTACAATCATAATCCTTGATCAATTTCATATTTCTTTTATGTATATTCAATTCCTTCTACGACATTAAATATATCAAGCTTTTATGGTTAGTGAAAATTTATACTTGAGACCAATACAAATAGTGTCTCCATACCCGCAAAGAAAATATCACCATCGCTAGCTTCAAGTCATAAACTAGATAATTAACTTCATGAGTCTTCAATTGTCTTGATGCATATGCAATTACCTTTCCATGTTGCTTCAAAACACAACCCAATCCCTTCTTTGAGGCATCATTATAGACCTCAAATCCTTTTATTCCTAAAGGAAGTGTTAGTATCGTAGTAATAGTAAGCCTTTTCTTCCATTCCTGAAAGCTTTGTTTACATTTCTTAACCATTCACATTTCACTTCCTTCCCTATTAATTGATTCAAAGGTGTCGATGTGGTTGAAAATCCCTCGATAAACCTTCTATAGTATCATACTAATCCAAGAAAACTATAAAATTCCATGATATTTTATGGTCTTTCCCACTTCAACACTATTTCAACCTTCTAGGATCCATAAATATCCCTTCTGAAGAGATAACATGCCTTAAGAATACCAATTCTTTTAGCCAAAATCCACATTCAACATCATTAAATATAGCGGGATTGCTTTGACCTCAATGATAATAGTCCTCTATGGTTAGACCCACATCTTTAAAACCTTTCTTTCCCTACTTAATAATGTGTTTGGATGTCAGGAAAGTGAAGGAAAAAGTGATGTTTTTTTTCCTTATCAATGAAGAGTTGAGTTTTGAGCATGGAAAGGGAAAACAAGGGAATAAAAGAGAATGTGTTATATGGTAATGGTTGGCCCTATATATATGGGTATTATTGTCTTGTGATTTAGAGGTTGTGAGATGGATTACAACAAGATTTGAAATAGGGGTTGATTTCATTACAATTTAAGACAAAGAGAATTGATATAAGCAATTTAGGCTCTAGAGGTATATCTTATTCAGGACCGATAAGACTAATCTGACTTTGGTAAAAAGAAATACATTGACTTGTTTTTAGGTAGACCTTTTATCCTTATGAGGGGTAAAAAGAGATATTTTAGTTAGTTTGAGAAGAGGAGATAAGATGTTGGCCAGGAAAGGTTAGTAGCTGGGTCTTTGCAAAATATAGGTAAAGGGTCAGCTGAGGGACAATCAAATCCTAAGGGTAGTTTTGTTGGAAGGACTTCAAAACAAAAGACTATTACTTATCCTTATTGTGTCTGATGTGAGAAAAGGCATCTAGGAGATTGTTCTACATCGCTAAGTCGGTGCTATATTTGTAGACAAGAGGGACATAGGTGGCAGGACTGTCTGTATTTAGGTTGTGAATGTTATTATTGTAGGGGGGCAATGACATTTTAAAAAAGATTGCCCTTGAAGAACTAAGTATGTTTAAGGACTGAGACAAAAATAGTTTGTTACTGTAGATAGGCTTGAGAGGCTAATGCAATCAAGGGTTAGTGGTAACAAAAGATGACCTAAAGCTCATGGGAATAGAACCTAGGGGAGGGTGTTCCATATGACTTGGAAGAAGTTATAATCACATTGAATGTTATAGCATGTACATTACTGTTACATTTTCAACAAGCTTATTGTTTAATTGATCTTAGTGCTACACATTTTTTTTGTGGCAAGAAAAATTAAAGGTAAACTAAAAGTACAACTAATTAAGCTAGAAAAGAGATTCAAAATTAGTACACCTTTGGAGGATGTTATGCTTGTGGGTTATATGCATAAAGGTACTAGGATTACTATTAAAGAATATAACATGAAGGTGAATTTATTACCTTTAGAGTTGCATGACTTTGATCTAATCCAAGGAATGGATTGGTTGAGTACTTATACGGCTTAAATGGATTGTTTTGCTAAAATGGTAATAAAGTGATTTTTAGGGAGAAATGAATGTCATATTTAGTATAATTCCAGCTATGACAACTAGAAACTTGTTGAGGAAAGGGTTTACGACAGAAATTGCTTATGTATTAGGATTCTGAAAAGAGTAAGATAGAATTGAGTAACCTTTCTATAGTAAGAGAGTTTTCAAATGTGTTTTTAGAAGAGTTGTCTAGATTGGCTCCGAAGATGGAGGTTGAAGTTTTTATTGATGTACTTACTAGTACATCTCTTATAGCGCAATCATCTTATAAAATGACACCTTAGGAGTTGGTTGAATTAAAAATTCAGTTATAAGAATTACTAGATAAGTGGTTCATATGCCCAAATAATTATCCTTGGAGAGCTCCAATGTTATTTGTGGAAAAAAAAGGATGGGACCTTCAGATTCTGTATTGACTATAGACAATTGAATAGAGTGACATTGAAAAATAAATATCTATTTTCATGGATAAATGATTTATTTGATCAACTTTAAGGAGTTAAAGTATTTTTAACAAACCTAAGATTATGGTACTATCAGTTAAGGATTAAAGGGCAAGATATACCAAAGATCACATTCAAGATTCGTTGCGAATATTATGAGTTCCCAAAAATGCTATTTGGATTGATAAAAGCACCAATGATGTTTATAGATATGATGAATTGAGTCTTTCGACCTTACTTAGATCAGTTTGTAGTAATATTAATAGATGATATTTTGATCTATTCTAGTTCATATATAGAGCATGAACAATATCAAGAAAATGGATTCAATCTTAGCGTTTCAATTACTTTTAACAATCATTGTGGCGACCATCATTGTTTTTGTCCGGCCAATTATTGTATTCTTTTTTACTACTAGGGTCGGGTTGGGGCTTTATATACTACTTGGAGAGCTCCAATGTTATTTGTGGAAAAAAAAGGATGGGACCTTCAGATTCTGTATTGACTATAGACAATTGAATAGAGTGACATTGAAAAATAAATATCTATTTTCATGGATAAATGATTTATTTGATCAACTTTAAGGAGTTAAAGTATTTTTAACAAACCTAAGATTATGGTACTATCAGTTAAGGATTAAAGGGCAAGATATACCAAAGATCACATTCAAGATTCGTTGCGAATATTATGAGTTCCCAAAAATGCTATTTGGATTGATAAAAGCACCAATGATGTTTATAGATATGATGAATTGAGTCTTTCGACCTTACTTAGATCAGTTTGTAGTAATATTAATAGATGATATTTTGATCTATTCTAGTTCATATATAGAGCATGAACAATATCAAGAAAATGGATTCAATCTTAGCGTTTCAATTACTTTTAACAATCATTGTGGCGACCATCATTGTTTTTGTCCGGCCAATTATTGTATTCTTTTTTACTACTAGGGTCGGGTTGGGGCTTTATATACTACTTATTCTCATGCCTTTTTTAGCAAGTTTTTGAAACCATGTTTTAAGTTTATTATTGTTAGGTGGTGAATTTAGTTTTTAATAATGGGTGCCTATGTATTACTATCACTAGAAGCACCTAGTGATTTACATTTCGCTTGGGATTCTTACTATTTGTCTCACATTTGTTATTGGCTTAACTTGTGTCCATGACAATTTGTGGCGCTGTGTGAGAGAGAGGCATTGTGATTGTTGGATGTAAATATTGACCATTGAATTGGGACTAAAGATTCTAGATCGACAATGATGGCTTCAATTTTGTTTATTGGTGAGGGAGATTATGACTTGGGTCTTGGTTAAAGCTTTTTTGGTTGTTAAATGTAACATTCCCATTTTCAGGATAAAGCAACGTTCTCATGTTAACTGATAAATAGAGTGATTAATTTTTTTTTCTATATCTATTCATTGTGGTTGTATTAAAATCCATCGAAATTTCGACGGAGTCTCCGCTATACCGGGAGGTCCCAAGTTATCGACATACAACCTGTTTACACCTCTAATATACCGCATCTCCTAACTCAATTCAACCCAATCATCCTGGGTCTCAGTCCCACAAACATCATCATTCGTATCAACCATAATGTTTATGATATACATTGTACAACAATTATCATTATGGATGGATAAAGATATAAACATGCATACATGGACCATAGTTATACAAACTACAGGCTTAAATTCATCTATTCAAGTTTAAACATCAATTATACAATTTGAGTATATATATAAGTTGTAATATTACCAAATACAAGGGTATACTCTCTAGGACCTAAATTACAAAAAATGAACCCAAGCTAGAATCCACTCCTATCGTGTATGCGATGACCCTGAAAACAAAATACATATTATTGAAATATGAATATCATAATAATATAGCAATACAAATATCCTGCAATTTAAAAAGGCAAACATGCATTCATATTTTATTCACTCCTCCCTTTCGGTTTTCATTGGAAACTCCTTCTCCTTCAACTACTAAAAACATTTTCCTCTTCCATTATCAACCTCCATTTAAGATCTCATAAGACCACCCATGATTATTTCCGCTTAACACATTACCAATACCAATTTCATTGTTATCATCATCACCATGTAGGAGTCGACTAAATGTATGCTAGTCAATATATGGTGATCCTCTTACTCGGGATCCTAACATACACTAAATGTATGCTAGTCCATGCATGGTGATCCCCTTACCTGGGATCCTAACATACACTAAATGTATGCTAGTCAATACATCTTGATCCCCTTACCCGGGATCCTAACATACACTAAATATATGCTAGCCAATACATGATCGATCCCTTTACCAGGGATCCTAACATACACTAAATGTATGCTAGTTCACGCCTCAACTCACACTTCTCACATTTCCTTTGTCAACGATAATTTCATCCCTTGGCAACTCACACAACA
>Ga0307513_10007964_pt1 | contig 13631 bp, 15 predicted proteins | sample 15_EM_MG_FD_202174 | JGI IMG/M metagenome (GOLD analysis project Ga0307513, IMG submission 202174) | Populus trichocarpa ectomycorrhiza microbial communities from riparian zone in the Pacific Northwest, United States - 15_EM | ecosystem: Host-associated > Plants > Roots > Unclassified | place... | reverse complement strand
GCTGTGGAAAGGGCGTTCAAAATCTGGGTTTGCGCTGAGGTGGCAGAGCATTCGTCCAGCCCATCCAGGATAATCAAGCGTGGACGAGAAAGGAGGACCGGTGCCAGTGTCTCCTCGTTCGAGGCGGTGTTCAATGGCTTGACGATGAGCGCTTGAATCTGTGCGTCAATCGAACATGAGAAGAGGGCGGGGTCCTGCTCCAATACCTCAAGAACATGAGCACGGATTTCTGGTATGGATTTGACGAGTTGATAAACAAGAGTTGGCACCAATCGGGTCTTATCGTTGCGCCCAGCTGCATTCCTAGAGAAAAAGAAAGCAGCGGCGAGAAGCCCTAACTTCTCAAGAAGCTCTGCGATGGTTTGCGCGATCGCAGACTTGCCAGCTCCCGCAGGACCGTAGAGCCAAAGAAACAGCGCGACTTTATTGGGATCCTTTACCCAGTCCATGATCTCCTTCAAAACCGCCTTCCGTGTATGTGGATGACACTTGGGCGGGTCATACCGTTCGTCAGAGTTGTGAAAGGCCCCTGGAGCACTATGTTGATGTAAGAGCTCCATCACTATGAATTCCGAATTGTTATCAGGATTTTTACGGTTGAGATGTAGTAGCCTCACATCTCCTTCCATCGTTTACCATATTGAAGACCCCTCCATTGAAAACCATATTCCTCGCATTTGTAAACATTATAGGCACCCTCAGGAGTGCCAACCGGCGCCGTTTCGGGATTGGGGCGTCAACGAGATCGTACTGATTAATCCCTCAGAATTTTCAAGGATCCGATGGGTGGGGGTCAGCAAGAACAAGAGTTTTGACAGGTCACTTGGATGATGTATAAATAAGGACGCAAGAACACAGCCACGAGTCACCATGGTACCACCTGTGCGGAACACCAAACTCGGAATGATTCGTGAGAGGGCGGAAAAATATGGGCTCGTTACAGTGTGGGATGTTGGGTGTGATTCTGAATTCGGGTTTTGTTCTTCCTGCCATCATTCGAAATCCGGACGAAGATAACAATGGAATTTCAGGAGACTCATAAGTACTAGGGGTCGACATCGTCGCCAACTCCAAAGGAAAGGAAAGGAAGGGAAGAAGAAACGACAGGAGAACGGAAGGAAGAAGAAACGAGAGGCAAACTCACCTGCATATGCTCAAACCACTTATTTGCATCATACACATACGTCGGTAAACACGACTCTGTCCCCCCACCATCGTCTTCCCTCCTCCCCACTGCACCTCCCCCGTTGGCGTCATAGACAGAATCACCCTGCTCCCGTTCGCTCTCTCTCTCCTTGCCACCTCGCGAGCTCGATGTTCTACTTGACGATCCCGAAGCTGAACCCGAAGCTGTTTGGGTTCGCGTTCACCTCGCCCTTCTCCTACAAGTCCTTCGACCTATCATCATCCACCACAAACTCCTTCAAAAACTCCACTGTGGCTTCAACAAGCGGGTACGCGCTCGCTTCTGCCGCCGTTCCATTTCCACTCGTCCCACCCACCCCGTAAATGCCATTCATACCCGAACTCACACCCAACCCACTCGAAGGACCAGAACCTCCAAGCACCGTCCCCAGCTCGGCAAACAAACGATGAAAAGGCGGACAATACACCATAATCTGCAACACCGAATTGGCGAAATACATGTTGCCGAGAGCGAATTTTTGTCGACAGTAATAGGTTCGTGGTCCTGATCGTGTTCGTAGTTGTAGTGGAAGCTGCGGATCCAGCATACGAAGTCGCACCAGCGCTGGTGCCAGGCCCACTTGTCAACAACCTCACGAGCTCGCTTCTCCGCCTCGGTGACATGTGCAGCGCAGCGTCCCGGGTTGTAGCGCTAGCAGCGGGTATGGAGATCCCTGCGACAGAAGAGGAAGGGCGCTACGCGATGGACCAGCAGATGCAGAAGCCGAAGAAGAGGTGGAGGGGTAAAGGAGGGAAGCCCGGGATTTTTTGGAAGCAGCTGGAGGTGGTGTTACTTGCGTAGCCGTGGATGTGGAAGGAGCAGCCTGAGGAGGCGGAACTGCAGGTATAGATTCTAGAAGGTGTCGGAGCTGTCGATGTAGTGGGAACAACTAGGGTCGTTTCAGCGGACACAGAGATATTCGACGACGTCTGTGGAGGCGGAGGCGGAGGGGTTTCGGATTTCGTTGGAGGTTCTTGGGGGGTGATGGGTACCGGCATCGACAGCCGTTTGGGTAACGGCGATATAGGCTGTCGCCGCTGTTGCTGCCAGCCAGGACGGGGTAAAAACAGCAGCGTTGGAGGATGGGTAGTGGTATGACAGAGGGTTGTATTTAGCTGGGTAGTGTACGGCATACGGGGCCTGTTGTTGCTGGTAGTACCCTCTGGAGCCGTAAGAGCCGCGGGGGTGGTGGCCTCTTGGTGGTGGTGGTGCGTGCCACGTGGTGAATAATTATAATTGGGGTAAGGGTAAAAATTAGGCGGGTGCGGTCCAGGACTATGCCCACTGTACACAGGTGGGGACTTGGTAATACGACGGCCCGGGTCCTTGATGAGTGTAATTCGCCATCGTTGCCAATGTCTGGTCAAGTATGAGTAAGAAAGGCCGCGTCAGACCTTGCTCAGATCACCGTGCTGAATATCTCTCACTGCAGTTCCGTGCTCAGCACTCAGGGTTTGACTAGGACAGAGAGGAGATATGGACCGGGGGAATAGATGGTGGCGATCTGTGAGAGAGAAACCCAAGGTCAAAAGATTTTTAGACGCCACCCAACTACGACAAACACCGACAGCCATCGTGTCGCCTGAGGTACTGCTGAGCGTCCGTCATCACGCCTAGTTTCTGACTCATAGATCTCTGCACCCCAAGGAACTCTGGAAATTTCTCGTTGAGAACGCATATCGGAAGAACGCATGGGAGCCCACGTCATCGCAGCCAACGATTGCTCGCTTCAGTGCTCTCCTCCCTTAAATTCGCCAAGCCACATTCCTCTCATATGAGCCTCGCACACGAGGCGTGGTTCTACGAACAACTAGCCGAATACCGAGGCGCCCTCCGTCACCCACCGTCGCAAGTACCCAGATTCTCCTCCACCTTCGGTGCATAGACTAACACCCTAAACTTGCTCCTTCTATGGTGTGATCTCGAGCACCCGACGGGGCGAACCTGGCATTCACGCCCGTGGTTTCTCCAGACGTCTCCGTCCTCGTGCTGGAGTTACTGGGAGAACCCTGCAGCGAGCATTGGATGAGTCATTGGGCCGGGATAAGCCCCCCGAGGGACCCAGGTGCGTCTTTTCCTTGTGTACATCGTTTCATATAACTAATCATATCTCAGACATGCAATGCACTGTAACTCCTCGGCCGATTGCCTTGTCCCCGGTCATCGGAATTTTCCAAGGTGTTATATATGTGAACATCGCTTTTAGATTGCACCTCTTTTTTTTCCGCCCCAGATAAGCTTGCCAGCCTCACGCTCAGCGTTGAAACACTCAATGCCTCACCTGGAATTTACGCCCCATACACACAGCTTGATCCCAATTTCACGCCACGTGCAATTTTCCGCATCGTTAGCCACTCTAAGTCTCACTGATGCGTCGCTCTGGACACACAGCCTCGTTCCCAATACCTTCGATTGCCCGGCAATGGGCACAGCACCCGGCGTTCCCAATAGCTCCCAAGAACTCGCGTAAACCCTATAAAGAGACCAGAAATCAGATCTCAGAGAAGCACAATTCCGCCTTCACCACATGCATGCGCCTGTGCCACAGGGAGCCACTGAACCACCAATGGCTCATGAACTTCGAGAAAGTTTGTATTAATCTGAGTTTCTACAAGCCGCCTCAATGCTAAAGACATCTTCGTTTTAGCGCTTCTCGCCAATTTCATGACGTACTCGCCTCCACCATCGGTCATGGATGATGATGGCACTCAGTCCTCTTCCAGGAACGCTGACGAAAACAAAGCTGGCTATGGTAGGATAAAAAATTAAGAGAATACCTCCTCCGCTTTACCTGACCATTGTAAAGACAGGAGAATCCAAAAACCCGAAACCTGGCAATATTACCAAACAATAATGTCGCAATTTACTAACCTTGTTCTGATTGTTCGTTCTATTACATTATCTGCATATCCGTTCTAACAGAAAGAAATAGGCAACATTTGCAGGAGGGGTACAGGTAGCAGTCCTGTCCTTGATGAACGATCTGTCTTCGCTGGAACTTGAACTATTTTCCAGACTGAATTCTTACTCCCCATATCCCTTGGGGGTTTTGTTGGGGATTCTTTCTGTGGCGCTCAATCTTGCCGTTGCAGTTGTGGCAGCCGTCAATGCCGCTTTAGCTTCCCACCTCTCCCTTCGACCAGAACAGAAAGCGCCCAATATTGAAGCGCGCCTTACATTCTGCATGATTGCGCTATTTGGCACTGCAGTCGTTTCAGGAATTTCGCTCATTTTACTCTCTATCAAGATAGATTATTTCTTCGCTATGTGTGTCGGAGCTCTATTCTTTTCCGGTGTCGGGATTTCGATTCACCACGTCTTGGAATTATCTGGCTTCCATTGGCTGAAGCGCATGTACAAGACACCATTCCTCGCCTCATCATTCATTTTATCGACGGTAGCTTTCATCCTTGCTGTTGCCCAACGAGACGAGACCATATGGTTCATAATTCCCAGTTGCTACTTCACTCTTAACTACCACTTGCTCGTTGACTTCCAGAATATGCCTTCTCGACCGGGTAAAAGGAGTATTACTTTCGCCTTCATCCTCGGTTTATCCTGGACGGTATGTTCGATCATGACCTGTATCATTAACAGTCCAGACTTGGGGTACGCGATTCCCTTTGGTGTGGTATCAGGTTTAGAGGCTATTACACTCTTTTCCATTGGCATTGTCGGAAGCTGGAAGAGACGAAGACGACCTCGAATGAACTTGGCCGAAGCATAGTCACTACCAGACCCGCGCCACCCATACACTTGTCCCTTGGTCTCGACCCCTTTGAAATCTATAAATCCAGAGTGAAAGCCAATCAAGAACCAATTCCATTCGAGTTCCAGTGGAGAGTACGTAATGGAGTATCAATACTATCCCCCAAACTTCAACATGTGGACTTATCATTCGAAATTGCGCGTTGAGTGCTTCGCAGGTACCCATCCAGTATCCCCCAAACCCACCTCATCTCTTCCAGCCTGCGTATATGACTACATCAAGAACCCACACCCAATTCCTGACTCAGGGGATCTCTACCACCCAAGGAATATCGGAGGTCTCTCTCATGGCGCATATCCGAAGGTCGCATGGGAGTCGCTTATTCCGCCGACGTCGTCTCAACCACCAACGATGGTTCCGTTATAACCAGCACTCTTCTCGAGTCCGTCTGCCTCGGATAAGGCCCCCGAGGGACTCGAGTCCGTCTCTTCTTTGTATGCATTGTCTCGTATAACTAACTCTCCTTTCAGAGAAGACACCACGGCTATAATGGACGACATTAGTATCTACGGAGTGGTGCACGATGATGTGGCCGCATTCGACTTTCTCCGCTTCACGGGCGGCGAAGTCGAGGCATCCCAAGCACGCTGTGCGCCACCGTGACAACATCGTTCACTGATGGGTCATCGACTTCCAGCGTTCTCTCAAACCAGACATGGAGAATGAGAGTGCCCGAGTGCCGAGCCAAGGAGGGCATATATCGGATCTTCAGCGACATTTTGGGGTAATCTGTTAGTGTAAATACCCGCCATTTGAATATACCACGGCCATCACGCCTGGTGCCTATGTAATTCACAATTATTCTGAAGAGGGAATTTGAACGCACCCCGCGTAGAATGCAATTGTCGTCCAAAAGAAAAACTCAAATAATTTGCACTCCTTGAAAACCTAAACCTATGATTCCAGGTTAGTCATTTTCTGTTTCACGCACTTGTACACTGCTGAACGAACGCCTCTATCATTTTTCGCCATTCCATTCCTTCTCGCACTTTCAAGGACGAACCGGACATTATGAGCGTGATGGTGCACTGGCGATCAAAGATTTTAGACGCCAGCGCGAAATCCTTCCGCACGCACTGCACACAACGGTGTGCGGTTGATGTATGGTCTCCACACTCATCGTTCGAAATTGTGTGCTGAGTGCCTCCCAGGCACCCATCACCGTGTCCCTCAAAACTGCAACATCTTTTCCAGCCTGCGCATATGACTACATCGAGAACCCACACCCAGTACCTGACTCATGGGGTGCCAGAGGCGTCTCTTGTCCACTCTCTTTTAGAACGCATATCCGAAGGTCGCATGGGAATCACATATTCTACCCACGTCATTTCGGCCACCGCCAACGATGGCTCCGATATCACCAACTTGAATACTTTCTCCGAATCCATCTGCCTTAATTTGCTAAGCCACAGTACTGTCGCAGTCAATGCCGAAGATTCGGCACACATCGTGATAACCTTTGAATAACGACATCCCAAAGACCTTCCGGATATGTCGTTGGTGGTGAACGGGTCGGAGAATAATCAACAATGCAAGTATGCTGTTGACAAGAGTTGAGAGTGACACGAGGGTTAGTGTCAGGAACACCGAGCCTAAACTATAGTGGAGGCCGAGAAACAACATCATACCGCATCCTCATACTTCATGAGCAAGGGTATTTGAGATGAATGCGAATAGAATTTGCCCTACCTAACAAAATGATTGAAAGGAATGAAAGCAGGACAATCCAAAAATCATGGGGCCCCGAGTTACGTCCTGATGCAAGACGACACAACGCCATATCTGTAATCGCATTCCCATGGGAATCTTCGTTCTGGTGGAGGAGAATATACTCACCATGAACCTCTACTCAGGCATGTCACGGGTAATTTTCAGAGAGCTTCTGCACAAGGGAATTCCTGTCAAAAAAAAAATATCTGAGTAGATATTCCACTCTAAACCAGTGTTACGTATGTTGCAGAAGTGGGTGATTATATGGATGGACAATTATTCTAAACACTTTGTATTTGAAGGTTGTGAGCAAACTTTCCGAGTCAGAGAGTGCGTTCTCCACGTTCTTTATCTCTTCTAATCTCTCTCCCAGCCCGTTAACACAATTTAACGTGTTCCAAACTCTCGTCCCAGTTTATTAATGTGATCAAATGCAGCGTTCACAGATGCAATAGTTTTCGGATGAGACCCAGTTGGCCCAGATACTAGGTCGAGTATATTACCAATATTTCGCTTCAACGCTACATCCCTGTCTGTGAAAAGTACCCAAGGGAAGATCAAGTCATATTCGGGTGCCACCTTGAACTTTTCATACCGGTTTGGAACTTGTTGAGTCACAAACCACATTACGTTGTGGACGATACTTTGTGCTGCAAAACTCGACGGACCGAACTATCGACATGGAGATATATGTCAGTGGGTGTTCTCACATCTGAACAAGCTCTCCGACTTACCTTCTCCAAATAGGCATCGGCCGCTTTTTGGACTCGTCTAATGCGACGAGGGAAAATAATACATATTTCTGAGGGGATAAATGGCTTTGATCGGAGAGCGCTTTTGTGAGCTCATCGGACTTCATTGCTTTGCGGAGAGTGTGGTAGAGGAGGTCGAGAGTCCACATGTAGAAAATATGTCGCTCATTATAGAAATCCTCCGATGACATAAATCGTCGATTTTAATACGGATATAAGTGCCAGAAAATGGCCATTCCTCTGACAGCATAAATAAAGCACTGTCCTGGTTGTGCTGACTTACCTTGGCACCACTAGATATAGAGGCGCTCAAAATAGTTGGCGGGTGATATAAGTAGAAGAATCTCAACTAAGGGTCAGGTGAGTGCATCGCTAACAGTTCTCGCAGTCTCTGCACTCAAGGTGACACACCTCAAAGCCTCTAAGTAAAATATTTTTGCTATATCAATGCTATATTGACAATGCCAGTGTTATGACACCAACACCGTGCCGCTGACAAATTTGATGGGGTTCAGGGATCATGGGACCTAGCGGCTCGACCTTTGCCGACTCCACCAACACCTGAGGAGTTCCCGAAACTATAATATCATCCTATAACCTATGAAAAGCACAGAAGGTTTGCAAGGGCCAGTGTTTCAACAACGACCCACCGCTGATGGGTGGGTTTTTCAGGTTGAACAGCTTGACGTGTCATACCTCATTGCCATGCAATGCACTTTAAACACCGCTTTTAGATCGCACCTCTGCCCCAGATAGCTTATCTCAAGCTTATCTGGCCAACATCACGCTCAGCACTGGAACACTATCAATGCCTCACCTAGAAATTACACCTCGTATACGCACAGCTTCATCCAAACTTCAAGTTCACGCCCCGTACAATTTTCCGCATCGTTAGCCTCTCTAAGTCTCACTGATGCGTCACTCTGGACACACAGCCTTGTTGCCGCTTCTATGTGTTGACATACAACAGGCGTCTTCGATCTCCCGACAATGGGCACAGCGCCCAGTGTTCCCAAGAGCTTCCAACCCCCCGCGTAAACTGTATAAAGAGACCAGAATCAGATCTCAGAGAAATATTGTTCCGCCTTCACCCCATGCCTGCGTCTATTCCACCGGGAACCACTGATTCACCAATGGCTCATGATCTCAGAGCAAGTTTGTATCAATCTGAGTTTCTACAAGCTGATTCAATGCTAAAGACATCTTTCTTTTAGCGCTTCTCGCCAATTTCATGACGTACTCTCCTCCAGACTGCTCTTCTTCCCTAGATGCCCCAATTTCCATGCGTCTGATATCTCCGTCAGTTATGGATGATAGTGACACTCTGTCCTCTTCCAGGAATGCCGACGAAAACAAAGCCGGCTACTATGGTAGGGCAACATATTAAGAGAATATATCCTCCGCTTTACCTGACCATTGTAAAGACACGAGAATCCAAAAACCCGAAACCTGGGAATATTACCGAACAATAATGTCGCAATTTTCCAACCTTGTTTTAATTGTTCGTTCTATTATATTATCTGTATTATCCGTTCTAACAGAAAGGAAACAGGCAACTTTTGCAGGAGGGGTGCAGGCAGCAGTCCTGTCCTTGATAAATGATCTCCTGTCTTCGCTGGAACTTGAACTATTTCCCGGAGGGGGTTCTTACTCCCCATATTCTTTGGGGATTTTGTTGGGGATTCTTGCTGTAGCGCTCAATCTTGCCGTTGCTGTTATGGCAGCCGTCAATACCGCTTTAGCTTCCCATCTCTCCCTTCGACCAGAACAGAAAGCCCCTAATATTGAAGCGCGCCTTATATTCTGCATGATTGTGCTATTTGGCACTGCAATCGTTTCAGGAAGTTCGCTCATTTTACTCGCCATCAACATCGATTTTCCCTTCACTATCTGTGTTGGAGTCCTATTCCTTTCCGGTGTGGGAATTTCGATTCACCACGTCTTGGCATTATTTGGCTTCAATTGGCTGAAGCGCATGTACAAGACCCCACTCCCTGCTTCATCACTCATTTTATCGACGGTGGCTTTCATCCTTGCTATTGCCCGACCAGACGCGACCATGTGGTTCACAATTCCCAATTACTACTTCACTCTTACCTACCACTTGCTCATTGTCATCCAAAATATGCCTTCTCGACCGAGTAAATGGAGTATTACTTGCGCCTTCATCCTTTGTTCATCCTGGACGGCATGTTCGATCGTAACATGTCGCGTTAACTATTGGAACTTGTGGTACACGATTGCCTTTGGTGCAGTTTCAGGTTTAGAGGCCATTGCACTCGCATCCATTGGCATTGTCGGCGGCTGGAAGAGACGGAGACGACCTCAAATGAACTTGGCCGAAGCATAGTTCTTATCAGACACACACCACCCATACACTTGTCCCTGTCGGCGAAACTCAGCAGACGGCAAGCGAGTGTCTTGATACAGCTTCGCACAGGGCAGGTACCGCTACAAGCCTACCTCCACCGCTTCAAGTTATCCGACATGCCAGAATCCCCAACCTGTGGTGGCGAGCCTGAGATAGTGACTCACTACCTGATGCACTGCTGCACTTACGACTGACAAAGACGGCGACTCCGACGAGCTCTAGGTCGAGACTAAAGCTTAGGATTGGAAATCTTGGGGGATGAGAGGAGAGTGAGGGCACTGATGGAATTTATAAACGACTCAGGACGGTTCAAGGTATCACATGGAGACCTGCAACTGGGGGAGGATGACAACGAAGAAGACCAACAGTAGCAAGATCATGATCAAGATGAACGACTTCTTTCTCTTCTTATTCCTTTTCTTTCTTTCTTTCCCTTTCTTTTTCCTTTTCCTTATTCTTTTTTCTCTTTTCCTTTCTCCTTTCTCTTCTCTCGCCTCTTCTACCTTACCATATTTATATTCTTACCTTACGCAACCCATCCTACTATACTTTAAATATCCCTCACATGTAAATTGTGCACATATCGCACCCATGCCACCTCAGGAGAGATACACAGTCAGGGTTAGATACAACACAGACTTTCTAGATACTCATACTATAGATTGACGTAGACACGCGACGCTCGACATAGGTCGAGCATAATGGGAATAAAAAATACACTTGTCCCTTGGTCTCAACCCATCGACTCAGCTATAAATCGCGATTCTCGTCCAGGGTGGAAACTTAAATAATCTTCTGGTTTGAAATCTGAACAACCTACGACTCCAGGTAAACCATCTCCCTTTCACGCGCTTATACGCTGCTGAACAAATGCCTATATCTTTTGCCATTCGTTCTCGCACTTTCCATGTCAGTGATAGTCTCTCGTAGACAGACCACGATACAAGTGATTTTTTTTATGTGTTGTATGAATCACGTTGTATGTGGTCTGTTTCTTATCACGCCCCCCGAACCGTGTCAGGAAATGCTTATGTAAAGTGCGGACTTTGAAAGTGTAGTCGCGGCTCAATTAACGAGATGAGGGGAAAGTGTTTTATATAATTTTGGAGAGAAAGCTGTCAGAAACATCTTAATTAACATTGTGCTAAAATTTGGAGAGACGGCGAGGCGGTATGGATGAGTTGGGGAATTGGTTGTACTGTACTGATACGACCTAGTCTTCGCGTCACACGTCACAGGCACCCTCGAAGAGAAGAGATCAAGGAGGACGTCACGCCCTCCAGAACATTTCGAAGAGTGTGACATATGTTTTTTGTATGTTTTTTTCTCAAAATTTTTTAGGGCCGCTCCAGATGCTGCAGAACTTCAAAAATAGCTTACATTTGCTTGAAATACTTAGAACTATACTACAATATTGTCACTGTCTGCCTATATCTTCCCAGAATATGGGGCCGAAGAGAAGAGATTTGGGAAATGTCACTTGTCCCACCCAATTTCGAAGAGTTGTCTAACCCTTCGGGAAGTCACACGTCACATATGTAGAAATCTAGATGTGATACGACTCAGCGGTTTGGTAGACAAACAACTGACTGAATTGAAGTACCTAGATGTGATACGACTCAGCGGTTTGGTAGACAAACGACTGAGGGGAGTCCTGGCGAGTACATAGAATATAAGTACGAAAAAGGTATGATATAATGTCCGATGAACGGGGACATGTGGACACGAAATGGGGGAGATATAGTAGAATATGAAATATATATGAAACGTACGAAGCACGGACAGGAACAAGAGCACGAGGGCTCGGAGTAGGTTGCCAGCTCATTTCCAACACTCCCCCTCAAACTAATACGAGCCCCAATTCCTTCGCAAAATGCTTGACCTTCGGCGAGGGCAAGGCTTTGGTGAGTACATCGGCAACCATGTCGTTTGTAGGGCAGTAAACGAGCCATAGAGAGCCGTTTTCGACGATCCAGCGGATGAAATGGAAGCGGATGTCGATATGTTTAGTCCTGGCATGATACTGGTGGTCCTTTGTAAGGGCTATCGCTGACTGGTTGTCCGAAAAAAGTGTCGTTGGTTCGAGATCTGTGGCAAAGAGTTGTGAGAGTAGAGAGCGAAGCCAAAGAGCTTCCTTGGCGGCGTTGGTCGCAGCCACATATTCGGACTCGGTGGTGGATAGGGAAACGATTTCCTGGCATTTCGCGCTCCAGGAAACAGCGCCGCCATGCAAAATGAAAGCGTACCCGGAGATGGCATGCCTATCCTCTGCCATGCTCCCATCTGCATCCGCATACCCCAATAAATCCTTTTCGTTGCTGCCATAAGCCAACCAGAGTTCTCTCATGCCCTTCAAGTACCGAAAAATGCGTTTTACGGCCTCCCAATGGTTCAAACCAGGCTTTGAGGTGAAACGCGAGACGGTTTGGACAGCATACGCGATATCAGGGCGGGTTCCAAGTGACGCGTACATCAAGGAACCAACAGCTTCATGGTAGGGCACATCGCGCATACGCGCAAAATCCTGGGTGGTGGATGGTGACTGGGCAGATGAGAGGCGAACATTCGGATCCATAGGGATGGAGATGGGTTTGAGGTCTTGAAATCCATATCGGGCGATAATGGAGTCAAGGTACGACCGTTGACTGAGGAAAATAAGACAGCGTTCGCGTTCGCGGCGAATTTCAATCCCAAGGAGCCAGTGGAGCTCGCCGAGGTCAGTGATTTCGACGTAGTTGACCAGATTAGCTTTGAAATCGTTGATCAGTGGCAGTGCCGTTGCCACAATGGTACAATCATCAACATGCACCAACACGATAATCAACGAAGTGCTGCCTCGTTTATAAAACACCGCTTGGTCCACCTCACAACGCGAAAACCCCAAAAATTCGACCAGAATTTCGACGAGCCGTTGGTACCACCGCTGCCCGGATTGCTTCAGCCCATAGAGGGTCTTCTTGAGCCAACAAACTTGGCCTTTGGAATTGGGAGCAGGGTAATTCGGGGGTTGTTTCATGTAGATGACCTCGTCGTTGGTGAGTTTCCCATTTAAATAGGCCCCTTTTATGTCGACCTGATGAAGCTCCAAGTCATGGACAGCGGCCATGGCAAGGACAGCGCGTATGGATGCTAGATGAGCCACTGGCGCGAAGGTGTCGAAATAATTGACGCCGGGCACTTGGGAGAACCCTTGTGCCACGAGCCGTGCCTTGTAGCGTACGACATTCCCTGCGGCGTCCTTCTTCACACGGAAAACCCATTTTGAACCAACAATATTCGCGTCTGGCGGTGCATCCACAACCTCCCATGTACCAGCCTTCCTCAACAACTCCAATTCCTCCGCAATTGCCTTCTGCCACAGTGGCCAATCAGGGCGAGACTTCGCCTCTGCAAGCGTACGAGGTTCAAGTGCCTCCGCTTCACTGATTTCAGCCACCATCGCATATTCCTCAAGGAAATCTGCCGCCATTGGCAAATCTTCTTCCTGGTAGCCAGGGGCAAGCTTTGCGAGCATGGCCTCAAGGATCGAGGTTTCCTCTGTTGGGAGTTGGACACCTGCAGCGACTTTCGGGCCCTTTGGGAGGTCTGACATTACTCCACGGCCTTCAAGGAGATCCTTGACACGCTGCGTTGGTTTTCGGACACGTTTAGATCGGATTTCGGGTTCAGAAGCTGCGTCGGAAGCCATATCATCCACGATGGGTGGTTCTGGAATGCGGGAAGTCGGTTGAGAGTTTGGTGTGGGAGTAGGAAGCTCTGGAATGGTTGTCGAAGTCCCGGTAAGTTCATCAACCTTCGTTTCGACGAAATCATCCCAATCCTCCCCCTCAAAACGAGAGGCTG
>Ga0307513_10007962_pt1 | contig 13633 bp, 9 predicted proteins | sample 15_EM_MG_FD_202174 | JGI IMG/M metagenome (GOLD analysis project Ga0307513, IMG submission 202174) | Populus trichocarpa ectomycorrhiza microbial communities from riparian zone in the Pacific Northwest, United States - 15_EM | ecosystem: Host-associated > Plants > Roots > Unclassified | place... | reverse complement strand
CTCGAGTTGTATTATGTTCAAGCTGTCCCGATTGTTGATGCTCTTAGTCAGCAGATCATTTTCACATTTCAGTCGTTCAATTTCACGTTGTCGATCTATATCCTTGCACATAGCCTGTAAAACAAAATAAATAAATAAAAACAATAAAGGTATGCATATTTTATATAACCAAACAAATAATATAACCATAAATTTATTACCAAGCTCTTATCCTTGAATTTAAGAATACATGTCTGGACAATCATTGCTATAATGATTAATGATAAAGATACTATATTTTTATTAAGAATTAGTTACCATTTCATCTAAATAATTGCCATGTCATATTTGTGGTTAAATAAATGCTATATAATTTATATGGGTTTTTGTCTGTTTTTCCCTTGCAAACAGTTTAATTATTTTTTAAAGTGTTTTTCAAAATATTTTTTACTTAAAAAGGTATCAAATTGATGTGGTGTGCTAATGTTAAAAATAAAAAAACAAATTTTAAAAAAATATTATTTTGATGTATTTTAAATTGAAATGCACTTTTGAAAAGTACCATATATCACATTACCAAACACACATGCATCTATGCCAATTTGCACACAGAAAACATCAATAAAGATTTCAATAACAAGTAAACCAGAAATTCAAACAGAAAACATCAATAAAGATTTCAATAACAAGTAAACCAGAAATTCAAGTATAAATGATAATATGCAAAACTTATGGTCCACATATCTAAGGAAAAAATATACCACACACTAACATCTACTGATCTTAATGGAAACTTAGATTATCATTTTTTTTAATCTTAGAACTTGCCAAGTCGACCAGGTCAAGTCAAGACAACTCCTACACAATTTAATTTGAAACTCGAACCAAGTAATAAGTCAAGTCGAGATTTTCAAGTTTGACAAGTTTGACTTGTGGACCAGTTTAATGACAATATTAAAGTGTTCCTCACAACATGGATGTTATTTTTTTATGTTCAAAAAACTTTTAGTCTAACCCACCACATGGCGTGGGAAGTTACCTAGTATATACCTAGAAGAAAAGAAAGAGCAACTCATTGTGTTTTGAAAATTAGATACACTTAGAGATTCATGTTTAAGAGTTCTCCAAATTATATTGGTTCTAATTATAGTGAAATTTATCTATATAAGATCCTTATGTCCTGGTTAAGCAAGATCTATTCAGAAAACTAATCTTTCTCAGCTAATTTGGAGAAGAAAATCAGTGGTCATCCATGTTCCTCACCATTCAGGAAGGAAGAAAAGGGAAGCTTTTAAGTTTTCTAAATAGGAAATTTAGACAAGTCCTTGATAATCAAATCACCCTCATCAAGCACAAGGATTTGGTTAATCAGATTATAGTCAAATAAAAAATTAATCCTCATGCATTGGCGTTCTACGTAGAATCTGGATGGTTTAGCTAGATTAAAGTTTGCAGTTGAGAGATGTTCAAAAACTGCTCTCAGCCAATTCAGTCCTTTGTTAATCATTTATATCAAGTTAACAATGGGGATCTTAATAGAGTTTGGATTGCAGTCAAGTCTCAAATCCTAATTTACTACAGAACAGGTTGGTCAGACATCTAAACGATGTTTAAACAAAGGCTAGTTTATTACCTAGATGTCCATTTAATTAAAGAAGAGGTAAATAGGCTTAGTAAATGGAAAGCTAAGAAGTTTAAGGGAACAAAACATATAGGTGGTTTCCCACTTACCCTAACTTTGAGGCATCATATGCTCTTTGCCATTGCAGAAGCCTTATCCAGCAACAAGGCCATAAGCATTTGAAAGGATTGTTTTATCGTACAAGAAACCACAATCCTTGCTTCTCATTTATAGTTATTGAGTAAAGCCAAAACACCTTCATTCATCCTTTGTATCAGCTATAACAAAACCATAAAATACACCCCCTTCAAACCTTGAATCCTAATGCCAAGATAGGACAGAAATAGTTAGTTGACATATGGTACACTGAAAGCTAGACGACCAAGATTATTATTGAAGAATAAAGGGTCACGATCTTGCAAAGGGATGAAGTTTTAGTTCCTTTATTATGGCTTATAAAATAGAGACTTGATCGAGAGATAACAAACACTGAAATAAAGGATAGGATATACACCAACATAGGCTTGACTTAGATGATGCAGGAATTAGGTTTGGCCTAAAGAGCAAATCTTAATCGTTTTGGTCTAGTTAAACCATAATACTTTTTGTTTTTTGGGTTCTTATTAGAGCTAAATACCTCGGTTTTAGGTGTTTTTTGGGTTACAAGAAAGGTAAGAAGTAGGCCTAAAACTTTTATAAAGAGTCTAAAATTCAGTTCTATTGAAGTTCAAAACATAGCATAAACAGGGAAGTTCCAATTTGCCCAGAAGTTCACTACAATATAAACCCCGTTTTGATTTTTAGTCTGTATCTAAAGTTATAGATGTCAGAATAAAGCATGCTTATGTGAGTAGAAAAGATGATAACGAGGTCTAAAACATATGTTAATGGCCCAACTCCAAACTGTGTCATTTTGATGCTCTAAATGTAGATGGAATTCAATTAGCCAAGCTAGGAGGAGGAAGAAACATAAAAAGATAGAGAAAAAAGAAAAATGACCAAAAAGAAGAGAATACGTTGTGGTATCATCACCAAGGTCTAGAATAACAAACCTTCATTCTCGTAGCAAAAACATCAAGTTCAATCCATTTGTTTTAGGGAAAAGGGCTTTTGAGGTCTGGACCTACATTCTCAAGGCAGAAACATCCCTTTTTGCAACAGCAACAGTTTTATCAAGCTATAAACTTATGACCTCTTTAGAATAAATATATTTGTTCATGTATAATCTTGCTTTTCAGAATGTCTACACAGTTGCATGTTTCTTTTTTTTTTTCTTGATTTCTTTCCCTTGAAAACTTGAACGGTAGAGAGTTTAGTTAAGTGTTTATATGATGGATTTGTTTTCTCTTGGTTGAACCATTTTCCAGTTCAGTTTGTTTGTTTTAAGAGTTGTTTCTCTTCAAATTGTGCCTAGAATTTGATATGAATAAGATTTTAATCGCAATCTCTAGCTTGAATGTCACAGTTTAAGTGATATGAATTTTGGTGAAACCAAAAATAGTTTCCCTTGGTGGCATGTGTATTGGTATTTCCCTCAATATGCTTTGATTAAACATATTTTTACGGTTAGGCCTAGTTTTAGAGACAAACGTAGATCCAACACATTATTTTTAACTTTAAAACGAGTTTTGACGATAAATCAATAAGTTTTCATCTAGTTAAGTTTAAACTTGTTTTAATGTTAGGGTTGACAAGTCTCTCCTAGTTTAAGGGAGAACATAAACCTAACAAGTTGTTTTTAACTTTAAAATGAGTTTGATGATAAATCAATGAGTTATCATCAAGTTTTGTATAGGCTTTTAAATGGTTATGTTGATGAGTCTCATAGTTTTAGAGACCAAAACAGACCTAACATAATATTTTAACCTTAAAATGAGTTCAAAAATATGTTGACGAGTTTTTATCAAGTTAGCAATGTTTTGGTTAAGCTTGGTTTTTAATGACTAGATCAAAAATCAATAAAAATAAGGCAGATAGAAAAACTAATTAGATACCATGAATTTAGGTATGTAATAAGGTATACCTACTATTGGGTTTGAACCAATGAGTCCCTTTGTATAAAAGAAATACTCTAACCATTGAGTTAAGAAGGTCATTTAGACTAAAAAAGAGAAAGAAATGGAACTCATCACATCAATGAATTATAAATGTAATATTATTTATAAGGAATAACGAATTAGATGTTGGATCAAGTAATATTCATCTTGACAATAAATTATGCACGTGATAAAATATATATCACAAGCAAAAAGGTTCTAGCTCAGTTACGTAGAGTACCTTATTTATATGTGCAACAATGTTTTTTCTTAGGAGTACATTATGGAATAAAAAAACTTATTGAGAAGTTGATGACCTACTCCATGACTTTTAAGGAATAAGAGAACATTAGCCGGACAAAAGATTCGGTCCAGTTTAGTTGCCCTTTTTAGATTCTAAGCAACCAATAGAACCCATTATTGATTTAAGATATTGGTAAAGAGAATATTCACTCTATTCAGTGCCAGACATAATGAGTATAAAGACCTTAACAAGTCTTATAGTTTTATACACCGACATAGACCTAGCATGTTCTTTTTTACTAAAAAATAAAAAATAAATGTATAAAAAATCATCAGAGTTGCGAGACTGTATATTTGATTGTGTAAAATTACTATATTATATGATTGTTTATATATATTTGCTATGATATTTTTTACAACTGTGTATTTGATTCGTAATACTTTCTATTGAGTAAATCCAGGTTAATTTGGTTCTAAAAACATAACCAGTGTAGAAAAATATCCGATTTATTAGATTGATGAAGAAAATCACTGAATTGAAATATAGCAAAAGGTAAAGAGAGAGACGTACTAGCTGCTTTGAAAGCACCTCCACAACGATGTTTTGCTTGTCAAGCTGGGACTTCAATTGGCAAAAGTTACCTTGAAGTTGTTTCATGTTTTCGTTTTGAGTTTGCACAACCTCTTTCAGCCGAACTTCTTCATTTTTTAAGTGCTTGTTCTCTCTGTTTAATCTATTATTTTCTTCGGTAAGCGCACACAAGTTTTCCTCATTCTTGATTTTCTTAAACTGCATAATTAATTACAGCACACGAGAATCAAAGAGAAGTTCCTATAATAAAAATATATAACAACAACACGAACCTCCTTCTACCAAATACCAACAGGCAAGTGATCATGGAGAGGAGCATGTTGCTTACCTTGCACCGTTGCCGATAGGCCCTGTCTACCTCTTTCTTCCTGTCTTGATCCCTATTTACATCATCAAGAGCTTTTCTTTTCAGCTTAGAATCGGGTATGGTAGGAGAATCAAGACATCCTGATAGAAAAGACATGTACTGCTCTATTGGTGGCTGAATCATCGACGGTACTGTGTTTATTTCATAGCTACCGCCAATTTCATTAGCTGTAGACGTCTGCAGATGAGATTTAAAAAGGGCAAAACCTTCAAAAGACATACTTGGGTTTGCTCACTGAAACATGTCAGAAGGCTTTCATTCAACCAAAACATCTGTGATAAGCACATCAATCTATCTAATTTTCTATACACATGCAAGCAGAAGAATATTTATAGACACATAAATTAATTTTGTTGGCTAAGGAAAATATGAAAAATCTAAACAAATTAAAACATATAGCATGTAATAAATGAAATATGAGCTGTAAACTCAAGCTCAAAATGGATCCTTTCTTCTAGATCTTCTCCACAAAATATAACCTATAATATTAGGAGTTAAAAATATAGAAAGTTCACAATCATAAAGGCAGCATTTTAGAAAGAAAAAGCTTGTCGAACACCAGATCCTTCTTGATCCCAAGCCTAAAGAATAAGATTGATTTGAATAGGTTAATTTTAATTGTGATTTAAACTTAATTTTGCAGCATAAACGCAAACTTCAGATCGGTTGGCTGGTACACTAGACAGTGAAAAAACGACAAACGATATTTACAGGCTCTTTTTTTTTTTCTGGATAAAAATAAGAAGATTACAAGTAAAACTTACAGTTGCTAGTGCCGGTGGCCACATTGAATCAATCAAGGGGAATATCGGTAGATAAGCTGGCTTTATACCTGCATAAAATTGAAAGCAGAGAACTGGTGAAGGTAATCGGAAACAGCACAACACAATCAAAGAGGAGAAAAGAAATAAACTTTAGAGTGCTTCCGGAAATAATGTTCTAAAATCGAGTTATAATTAAAAGAGAGGCATATATATAGTATACTGATACTAGCAGTAGCAGAGGCAGATGCAGTTTGAAATTGCATTTGATACGGTGTTTTTGTTTAAAATGACTTTTTTTTTTTTTTAATTTAGGGTTTTTAATGTTTTTAAATTATTTTGTTGTGTTTATATTAAAAATTAATTTTAAAAAAATAAAATAAAATATTATTTTAATATATTTTTAAATAAAAATAATTAAAAAGAAAAAGAAAAGGCAGCAGCACAATCCCGATCACACGAGACATTCCAGCGAAGTCGAACGGAAGCGGCGCGAGAACGTGCGATATCGAAAAGATCGGACGAACTACTTGTAAGGTCGCGCGAGGGCGAAACAATTTCACGGCCATGGACCCACCAATTCATATGATATAATATTATGGTCGGCTTAGACTTTGGACTAGAGATAAGGATTGGATGTAGCATACGTGTCAAACCCATTTCAGGCTTGATTTAACAAAAAAGCAATATCTTGATGAATGCGTACGATAATCAGACACTATCTTTATTTGGACAAATTTGACCTTGGAGCCACTGTGAGTTTCGATGTGTTTGATTTGGAGATGGTTTTGATTATTTCTTTTTTATGAAATTTACATAAAAAAATATATATTTTTAACTTTAAAGAATATATTTTATAATTTAAAAGAATTATACATTTTAAAAAAAACCATCACGCATCCCAGCGCCAAACACACACTAAAAATCAGGCGCCACGGGTTAAAAACAGGACAGTTCGGTAAGGGTAAATGATTAACAAATATATAATATCAGTGACAAAGAAAACCTAAGCGGTAATTTTCGACTGGATAAGCTCGAGCTTATTCAATTCCAAAATGTGGAAATTAATGGTATAAATACGAATCATGGGCAGAATTTGGAGGTGAAGGTAGAAATTGCTGTGCCATGGTTCAAGTCTAATCTTCCACGCATGTAAGGACTCATTTTCTCTTTTATTGTGCTTCGATCAAACTTATGAGTTAATTTGATTAAATTAACACTCCTTTTAAGTTTATAACTAGCTATATAATTATTCTAAATTCATCTATTTTTATGGATGAATGGTCAAGATTTTTTTTTTAATTTTTTTAATAATTTTTAAAGTCATTTTTAGATTGATCATGTCGACTATATCATATTGATATGATTTTTATACAGTTTAATTTTAAATTTAAGTTAAATTAGGGATTAGATGGAGAGGTTTTTTTTTATTGATTCTATATTTTTTTCTTAATCTTTTCGAGAATTCACCTTTATATTACTGGGAAGAATGTATTCAAACTAGAAACAAGATGATCCCAAATTCACCTTCATGAGCACCCTTCAATCTGTTCTTCATCCCAAATTCTATCTTGATTTATATATCCGCTCTTTAATGGACCTTGTAAGTAAGGGTGCTTTAAAACTGAGGGAGATTTTTACAATCAATAATCAGCAATATTCTATTACTTTCTTAAACGCGAACTTTTCCGTGAAGCTTACTTGTAATTGAAATCCCAAAATTAAAGCACATCAGAAAATAGGCTCTACCATTATTCCTCCCCCTTGATTTCCACACACTAATTCAAGAAATATATATGACAAGTATGCTACTCCAGTGCAGTGCAAAATTATTGAGGTTGCATCATATATCAACTTTAAACACACAAAAGTTCGATATATATAGAAAATATTACACACAACTTTAAACACACACAAGTTCGATATATATAGAAAATGTTACACACAACCACAAGTTCGATAGAGTCGATACGCACGACTTGAAGCACACACAAGTTCGATAGAGTCGATACACACGACTTGAAGCACACACAAGTTTGATAGAGTCGACATATAAAATGTTACACACAACTTTAAAGAAAATGGTACACACATAAGCAAACCAAACCAACCACTCCCCTCGTCCTTGGATACCGAAACATGACTGGACGGATCACCTGCAAGACTGCAGTTATGAAATGAAAATGTTGTATTAGTGCAATTTTCCTTGAAGCAAAATAGATCGTTTTTCTCTTGAGACATGCACTGTAAACTTTATAAAGACCATATCTAAACTAAATCCATGTTCACCTGAAGTGGATTACTCTTCATAATTCCCTTAGCTGAGCAATTCCTGCCCGCAGTTGTGCGCGAGTTGACTCCACTTGCTCTATCCTTTCTCGAAGCTCAATCACATTTTCATTGCCATTATTTATCTGCAAAATAAATAAGTACGTAGTGTAAATTAATCTGGGTTAACAATCAGTCTTCCTATGGACAAATGTCTTTGGGTACGTTTTCAAACGGACTCAAATAATTAATAAGCCCTTTTATCTTTATGAATAAATCAATTTTAATAATTGAAGACATATAGAGGCCAGCTTCCATGTTTGATCAAAACAAGCTGCTCTGTTTTGGAGCAAACCACATAACCAAACATGACAAGGAAAAAACCCAGAAACCAATCATGACAGAAAACAGCTCGAGAAGATATCTAAATCCATTGGTAGAATATATAGTTTGCAATAATTACAAAGTCTCAATCCAAACAAAACCGTTTACCAAAACACTAATCTATACATCTTGGATGCATTCTCAGTTCCCCAGTGTTTGTATTTGGTTCAGTGTTTGTATTAATATGGTACACATATTAGGAGTTATCATTATATGAGTTGTGCATGTACCAATCAGAGTCCTATAAATACCTACGTATATGTTTGAGTTTGTGTGTGAAAGTAAGCTAGTTAAAGTGTTAAGTTTTAAAGATACTTCTTTTCTTGTTAGTGTCTTATCTCACCACCATATATATTTTTTTTGTATCAAAATGATACGAGAGCTAGGTTGATCTAGTAGGACATGCAGCATACCAGAGCACGTATGTAAAATAAAAGATAGAAAAAGCCCAAAACAAGCTAAACGCAAATATTGAAATCCAAAATAAAGAAAAAGTATACTGCAAAAACAGACATGAAAAGGAATGACAATGAATACCATGAGTCATGTTTTGCATTATCCATATCCAAACTTGAAACCCAAAATTTCTATCCAAATCCAACTGAGTATAGATTTTTGTTATCCAAACCCAACTTGATTGGGGTTTTGAGTATTCATAACCCAAATCCATCTAAACACTATTTTTTGGCATAGACCTTTCTTGAGTTCTAGCTTTTTTCTACTGTGTACAAGATTCATGTTTTACAACAGTAATAAATTATCCATGATATATTATAAGAGAGATGCCTTTTTGATTGCACCTCCCCCAACATATTATTATCCATAGACTAGTTCTTCTAAGTGCATGTGCATTAAACACTAATGATATGATCTTTTAAGCATCTAGAATTATAAACTTGTACTCTAGTAATGATTCATGAATACATCTAGATTAAGTTCATGTATTATCCATATAATTATTTTGCATTTAATCTAGTGTTTGTATTAATATGGTACATGTTATTTGATCTAATATTTGTGTTAATAAGGGAAATGTAATAGAACGTATTGTTGGAAGGATTGTGTATTTAATTACTAAGAGTATTATAAATATGAGTCTCTGTATAAAAGTAATCAAATCAGAGTTCAGTTTCAAAATACGTATCCTTTTAATCTCATACTTCACCGCCATGTTATTTTCCAACAAAGACAAGATCATTTCTAGCAAGCCATATTGACCAGAATAAGATAAGAAAAATAAGCTGATGCCATGAACAAAATCCTAGCAGTTTGTCGTAAATAAATTATCAAGTTGATGACAATTAATTAAGAGGTGCATATTTGTGGATTGATGAAACGAAAGAGCGCGAAGGGAGACAGAAGAAGCTACTAATTAATTACCAGTATCATGGAAAGCTCTGCAATCACAGCGGTCTCTTCATTGCATTTTTCCTTCAAGTACTCCACAGTTTGCCTTTCACGATTGAGATCATTTATTTCCCGAGCACAATGATCCATCATTAATGCATTCTCAGCTTCCATGGAAGTGTTTTTTTTCTTCATACGCTTGCATTTTAACTCGTCAGATTTAGCTTTGTCTATCTTCACTTTCTGCACCATAAATAGTGAAATATGGTGAAATAAACATCAATACTGAGAAGTACGTACAGATGGTTAATATCAATACCTGCTGTTTTCCACCATCGCTCGTGCCAAATTTTCTTTTTCTCAATTTTTTGGAAGCAACATTCAAGTTGTTCGAGGGTACAGCATCGATAGATGTCCCCGGGGGGAACGTGTTTCCATCTCCATCTGTATTCCAGTTTAGAAGCTCAAACCTTGAAAGAGATATCTAGAACTTTCTTAAAGAAATATTTATTGTACCGATTAACATAAAATAAGCTACTCCAAGCTTAATTAAACTAGTCAGCCTATTTTGATGAGCTTGTACACACACACACACACACATACAGGTTCTGATGTTAATAGTGATGAAAGGCCATACCTGCTTGGCGCAGGCCGGGTATTTGATTATTGAACAATATTCCACAGTTCTCGGCATCACTACGATCTCCAAACTCGTTGGTGTAGTTTCCTGAAATTAAAACCAACCAAACCCTCAAGGAGATTCAAACAAGTTAAATTTGCTTCATAAGCCAAAAACAACAGCACAGCAGGTTAAGAAGGAAAAAAAGCCTAGCGCTACCTTTTTTAAAGGCTAAATTTGTGGATGATCAAACTTTTGAAGCAGATTATCATATGCTAACCGGAGGCAACGAGCTTTTTTTCCCTATATACATGGTTGCTTTAATGTGTAGTGAATAACAACAAAAACTAGTTAGAACTTGGTTAGCTTGTGATAGTCTTTTTCACATTTGAAAATGTGATCAAAACCAACAAGTTTAGCCTTCGATGAGAAGGTTTATATTTTTCATGGATAAGTGATAAGCTAATGTCATGATCACAGTGTTGTAGACAATCAAAAACCCTAAATTGACCTGAGAAGGCTTTGTCAGTTGATGTAAAGGTTAAGTGTTGTAAATAAATCAATGATATATACTGTGCCACCTCTATGGTAGATTTGCATAGCTAGCTGTTCATTTTAGCCTTGAAACAACGTAAACCCTAAATAAAACCCTAGATTTTAAGAATTAATATAATAATATTATACTGAGTGCTAGAATTGACCTAGCTAGAGCTAGACTTTTCCCATCAATCTAACAAAAGAGCTATTAATGAAGAGATCGCATACAACAAACTTCCTTCTGTGAGCACAGAGAGAGATACTTGAGTGTTTTGCATAGATTTAGCACAGCATAAACAAAGAAAGAGTGGCAGCAAGTGTTGATCTAATATGTTATATATATATTGAGAAGATTATAAAAGAAAAAGAAAAACCCTTACCCACGGCATCAGAATCATCAGATAGCTCTATGTTAGACATGAGATGTTCTTCTTTGATATGATCTGCCGAAAATTAAGAGAGAGAAAAAAGAAGTAAGGATCAACCTTAAAAAGTGTAATATTTTGAGAAAGAGTAAAATCAGTTGATGAGGTTGATGATCAAGCAGCTGAGAACACCACACCTTTTGCTTCTCTTTCCATATACACTACCAGATCTGCAGGTTATGGGCGGGTTGGTCCTAGAAATAGTGTTCTGGAATCTGGGAGTGCTGAACTGTCTTAAATAGTAAGAGAAACAAAAATTATGATATAGCACTGGTGGGATCATAAAAAATAAATAAAAGAAAGATGCAAGGGGACCCAATCGCAATCGCAAGAAAGCACGAGAAAACGAGATCTGACGTTGGGTAACTGCATGGAGCCCTGACTGGGAACGCGTTATCGCGTTTTCTTACATTTTTAAAAAACATTAAATTAATTTTTTATATATATTTTTAAATCATTTTTTTATATTAAAATAAATTTTAAAAAATAGAAAAAATATTTAAATATATATTTAAATAAAAAAATACCATGATTCCAATCAATCCCACTGACAGCTCACAGTGAAGAAATTAACAGTTTTTGTTAATATTACTGGTGGGTGTGTTTTAGCTCCAAAATATAAATATTAATTTAAGTTACCAGCAGAGCCGCCTTTGCTGACTTGAGAAATAGGTGTGATTTTATCTTCTTTTTTTTTTAAAAAAAAACAAAAATAGCATTAATAATTAAAAAGAACAACACGGTTTAAAAAAAAAAGTGATATAACATGGTTTGCGCGAAATTTTAAAAATATCATGCGTCATAATTTTGAGTTGCGGTAAAAATAATATATTTATAATGTTATTTTATATTATATTATTTTGTTAATTATAAGTTCGCAATTTATTTTACATGTGTTTAAGCATGTTTATAATATTGTTTTTTGCAATTGTTTTAGGCTTGTTAAGTTGGCTTTCAAATATTTCTTAATTTAATTTAAAGTACTAGAATTTAAAATCAAAATCACTGTAAAAACCATGATAGCAAGATTATTTAAATATTGTTGAGTTTTTCATTTCCAGGTGAAAGAATTGAAAGTTCATATGTTGTGCTATTAACAAACCCATTAATCATTAATTGTTGAACATATGTCATGTAAATCGAAGATATTGTAAGAAGTAATAAGAGGGAAAAGATTAATTGCAAGAGATGAAAACGGGAAAATTGTACTTAATATCTTTATTTTCAAACACGAAATCTATTAAATATCATGTTTTTTAATTATGATTTTTTTAATTCTAATTTTTTTAAAATGTTGTATTTAAAAAAATACTAAAAACATGTATTAATATTTCACCGAAACTTTTTGCTCATGTATTATTTTGCCAAACGTGTTTAGCTTTTTGTGCTTTTAAGCAATAATACTCGTGATTTTGTTCCTCTTTTATGCATGATCATGTTGGTATTTTGCCGGAATATTTTTTTAAGCTTCAAATTCAGTTTTTTAAACTTTAGTTTTTTTAAATCAATAAAATTAAATTTTATCTTATTAAGCCAAACATCAAACAAGAGACTGAAAATTTTCTCAACACCGTAAAATCCTTACACATGGGCATAAAAGACAAATAATTAATATTAAATCATCAAAAAAAAAAAAACAGAGAGAAATGAGGGTGGGAAAGAGAAATCATTACTCTCAGAGTCTACAAGAGATGCCTCATCACTTTTAATTAGTTTTTTTTCTTAATAAATAAATATAAGCTCAAAAGGATAATTTTTCAGAAAGAGAAAAAGAAAGGGACGTCAAATAAAGCTCTTCAAGATTGTTATTACCACTTTTGTGTTGAATCCGACATGCTTCAAACACGTCATTCTAATTTTAAGTAAGAAAATAGATGAATGTAGTTTCTTAAAGTAGGACCACGAAGGAATATTATAATTATTGGGAAGAATCTAGAAGCTAGAGTGATTAGATGATTGCATTGCCCCCTTTGTAACGGCAATCCCGTTGGACCCACAAAAGGAGTAGATGATTGGGCTCTACAAGTGGTTCAAGAACAGGCCCATTTCAAGTCTTGTTTATGACAGTGACTGGTCTATTTTTTTAATATTTTTTATTTAAAAATAAAATTATATTAAAACAATAAAAAATATTAATTTAATTTTGTAATTTAAAAAAAAAAAATAATTGGACCGTAATGCTACATGTTGTAAGATTTATTTGAAAGGAAATGGTATGTTAAAACTTGCGGCACGGCTAGGGAATGGCATTGGAGTTCAGAGAAACTGGAGTGTGCCCTTGGAGGAGGCAGAGGTGTAAATGATTTTGTTTTTTATGACTGAATTCCATTAAATAAAATACATAAACTATAAAATATTAAATTATCTTATGTTCATCAAACAAAGTTTGACAAGGTAATTTTAGAGAAAAAAACACTATATAAACTATTTTAGATATCTATTCAAAAATTGCAC
>Ga0307513_10007961_pt1 | contig 13634 bp, 9 predicted proteins | sample 15_EM_MG_FD_202174 | JGI IMG/M metagenome (GOLD analysis project Ga0307513, IMG submission 202174) | Populus trichocarpa ectomycorrhiza microbial communities from riparian zone in the Pacific Northwest, United States - 15_EM | ecosystem: Host-associated > Plants > Roots > Unclassified | place... | reverse complement strand
CGAGAGCCTACACTCTAAGAACCTGGAGACTATTGTGATAGTCTCGACAGGTTGCCCGAACATAGGACCATTCTGATAGTTCTATCAAGCACGACGATCCACCCATCTTACTATCTGAAGAGATAGTACCTCTCACGAACCATCTAAAGACAAGCAAGCCAGTTCCGTACTATCTGAAGAGATAGTACACTCCTACGCCTTTGTGCAGAAAAGCGAGCCTCGCTTACGCAGAAGACGACAGTCGTTGCCTGTTGCATACGTGCTCAACAATAGGATTGTTACACCAAGTACCATATGGCGTTTGGAAGGGGATACATATCGTGAATCGTCACATCATACCCGCCCTCGTCAATCACATGCTCAGATGGTCCATACATCCACCGGCCCTCAAAGACTCGCTAGGAATACTCCTCCCCAAGCCATCAAAAGGGGACTATGACGCCTTTGCGAGCTATAGAGTTATCGCACTAATGCAAACTTTTTCGATAATAGCGGAACGCATAATCAACCAACGCCTCATCCAATTTGCCAAGGCAAGCGGGCTTTACTCGATAAGACAAACCGGAAGCCTCCCACAAAGAGCCACATTTGACGCCGGAATTTCCCTTAAATACTGGGTCCAAGAAGCACAGCCGGCAGGCCTCAAAGCCAGCACTATGTTCCTGGACATCAAAGGCGGATTTGATAATGTTGACCACGGTACACTACTTCGGAGGCTTCGGTCGAAGGACACCCCCGAGTATATGACTAGATGGATCTCAAACTTCATAGCATACAGACAATGCGCTATCATCTTCCCTGTCTCACCAAGGAGTATGAAAGGCATCAGCACGGGAATCCCTCAGGGCTCTCCACTCTCTCCAATCTTATTCGTAATCTACGTTGAGCCCCTTCATTCGTGCTTGGACCCAATCAGGGAACTTATTATTTCATACGTTGACGACATCCAGATTACGGTCAGCTCACACTCATGAAGGACGAACGCCCGGCTACTGGAAGAAGCATACGGAAGGATCAAAGCGGCAGCCTCAGCAATAGGACTGAGCTTTTCTACACATAAAACAGACCTGATGCATTGGAGGACACCTAAGGAGCGAGCGGATAAATGCGAGCACCCTATTGTCATTGACGAACAATGCGTCGAACCGGCCCCAAAAGCAGTCAAATGGCTCGGATTTCATTTCGAACCAAATCACAGTACGTGGACACACTTCGCGAAGAGACTCGCTCTGGCACAAGCTGCCTTTGAAAGGATAAAACGACTCTCCTCACCAGGTGGAAGACTTACACCATACAGTGCGCGAAGAATGGCCAAGGGAATCATAGTCCCTACGCTGTTCTATGGAGCTGAATTCCTCGAACCCAACATCACAATGCGCAATAAAATGGAGACGTTCATGAACTGAGTGCGGAGATGGATCACAAATTGTTTCTATTCGACCAACACGATAGTCCTATCGGCAGAGGCCTGCCTAATGCCAACTGACTTATACCTCGAACAAATCAGAGACATGGCCACAATTAGATGGGCTACAGCACTCCCCGATAACAACATTGCCACGGCCCTTTTCCCCCCTGGCTTTCCGCTACGTGATAGCCTCCGTTTCCCTTCCAACAGAAGGGCTGCCTTCTCAAAGGCAGGAGGCATGAAACCTAAGACATGGGACTCCACATCTTTTACTTCGGTCCAGAGGGTGTTACCAATCGATGACATCGCCAGAAGAGCTAGGCTGATCTTCAAGAAATGGCCGGTCCCAAGAAAACCCAACATATGGTCACCCCCTAGTGGCGAAGAGTGCACGTATTACGATGACACGATCAAAACGGTCACGGAAGCCATCTACGAAAAATGGAAATTGCGCAACTACCCTGATTACTATGGCTACAGGCCACCGTTCAGAACATGCTGGCGATTCATGACAACACGAAAGTTTACCGCTGCGCGCATCCATCAGATGAGGGCCGGTAAGAGCTACCTTAAAGCACACAAGGATTGGAGGGACCCTGATGGGTCTTCTCTTTGCCCGAGGTGTGAGGAAGAAGAAGAGACCTTTAAACACGTTATAACCGTGTGCCCTGCCCTGGCGGAAGCTAGAATAAGGCACTCGGATTTTTCATTTGATATTTCCCCTGGTTCATTGGTATGGAAAGAGAACAAGAAAGGATGGGACATGATGAAGCTTTTGATTTCGTTTATTTCCTTGAATAAGTTAAATTTTCCTGATGATAAGAATGTTTTTGCATTTACACGGGCAACACAGGTGCAGTCTTGAAGGTTGTTTCAGGATGGAATTGGAAGAATCTCATAGGTTGGGAAATACTCACGTTGATTTTATACTTAGGTATTAGTGAATAGTTTTTGTTTTATTTCTTTTGTTTTTGTTTTGATTTGGGTTTTTATTTGCCATGGGATATTTCCCGAATGCAGCGGTTGGACCCTAGGGGATGCTAGTCATGTACCTAAAATCATACCACGGAATTAACAAAAAAAAAAATGCCTTGTCCCTGTTTTCGAATACTTCTTGCCTGTAACGAGTACCGTACCGGTATGCTGGGAATAAACCCTGCCGCCCGGGGACTAACCCTGACACCCGGGTACCGGCACCTGCAGGGCAACATTCAATGAGCACCGGCTGGTTAAATTGCCTGCGTTCGCCTCGCCTTTCTTTTTCTTTTCTCCTTTCTGCATCACTACTACCCCGACTCTTCGAACCTTGGTTATGCACTTTGGTTATTCCTGATTAACACCAGCGAATCCGGCCCAGAAATCTAGCCCAGCACTGTACTCGGGGGGTACCATAAGTCGGGCGACACCCATATAAGGTAACTAGTGTTTTTACCCATACAAACGCGGTTTGCACCAATTTTTTTGTATGAGGAAAAAAGTCGGGCGACACCCAGAACAGGCAATAAACCAAGACTTTTTGTGGCACCGCGCCCGACTTACCCTTGTACCCGAGTACACAAAGTGTTTGGGGGTTAGCCTTCCCATCGCTAGCTACACGTAAGTCAAATTCGCGCGCGTCAATTCTTGTTGCGCGCGAGGACGAGCCTTTAACTAACAGAATAGAAACCAGGAAGTCCTTTATTGCCTTGTAAGCGGATTATTTTCTTTCCAGCCAGCCACAGCAGCCGAGCAAGATCCGGAAAGAGTGACCTCGGTATCTATGTTGCAACCATACATTTTGCTTGTCACTTCTTCCGGATCTTTAATTTGCGCCCGGGTACTTGAGTAAAGTAGCAAATACCGAATCGAAACCTATGAATAGATAATTCAAACAGTAGTAAAGCAGAAAGAGTTCGAGGAATTCTGGTTTTCAACGCGCGCCCTAGTGCGTACACTATTCCCAATATCGTCCTTAGCTTCGTTAGCCCCGCCGCTCGCGGGCTACCGCTATTGTCTAAACGGATGGAGACTCTTTCGCAATCGCGTTTCCTGCTTAAGACGAGGTCTCGTTTACCGCACAGTACTCAGAGTATGGGTTTGATCCAGCGCACCGAACAGTTGTCCGAGTGATTGGTCATGTAAGCCGATAACCCCTTTGCAGGCTAGTAGCAGCATGATTTGCGCCGGACTCGCAAGTCGAGCCGTGGCACCGCCTATCAAATTGTTGGGAAACACCCAGCTCACCTAAATATAAACCGGAAGTCATCCACATCGCCCTTTACTGGAAGCATGAAAAAGACTTTTTCTTCACCTTCGAAAACAGACAGCTTCTTTGAAAGAAATGGGTGGCCGGGAGGCGGGAAAATTGGTCTAAACCCTCCGGCAACCAATCACCATTCATCACTCTGAGGCGGTTGCTGTCACTAGGGTTGTGTAACGATGAACAGCAATCCATATCATTTTTGCCCTAAGCGCATACATGAAAATTTGGAGCATTTTACCACCAACCTCAAAACGACGGAAACGTCGTGCCTAGCCGTCTTTTGATCTGCCATTATGGCCGGACTAGAGAAACGCCGTACTGTATATATTGCAACCGGGCGCACGCACGAGCAGGAGGTGAGGAGAGAAAACATCCCAACCCCTTCCCGTTATTGTTCTCTCACTCAATTTGCAAGGGATTCCGAGAAAAAAAAATGCACAAAAACTGCCCACCAATGGACTGCCCTGCACTATAGTACCACTTTTCGACGCCATTCGCGGTGTCATGGCTGGTTCATGGTCAGACCCTGAGTAACATCTTGTCGAATCACCACTGCCATACGCGAAGGTACAGGGCATATGTTTTGTAGGTTCCACAAGCGAGGTTTGCTGTCCTCACCCCTGTGGAACCTACAAAACTTAGGTCCTATACCTCCGTAGGTAGACTACGAGAAGCAGAAACTCGAATATGGAGGACCAGTCACCATAACGACACCATCCATCACTATTATGAAGCCAGATGTCGAACCCGGGTCGGTCGCCATGGCCCGGAAGCCAATGCCTGGGCCCAAGGGCAACGCAAACCTGACACCGGAGGCTAAATCAGACCTAGGTTAGGAGCTGAGACAGGCGAGACGGATATAGATATGGAGAGGAACTGGTTACATCGATGGGGGCGTGCAAACTGATGGTTCATGGCTTAATGCGATGTTAGGATCTGAGGCCCCAAGAGAAAGGTGTAATAAGGTTATCTACATAGATAATGCGGTATAGTATTATTCAAACCTTTGTTTTCATTTTTATTGCATGCTAGTACCCTGGAATTGTGAAGATGTTTCCTGTAGCAGAGTAGGTAAAGTGCTGTAAACATGGAGGAAAATGAAGTCGTAATTTTATATTACAAGAGCGGCATCTTCTCAGCCAAGATAGGCGGGCCAATCCAATTACCTTGCATGTTCATTTCCCAAACTAAAATTTTCCGCGACCCAATAACAAGGACTAGATGAGCATGAAAAGCACGATCTCCCACAAACTCTCTAACCTTGGTCCTCAGAAAGTAGCTTTTTAACTGAGCCTTGACTTCTTTTGATACCCAGTTCTCGATCGTACCTTTCCTGAATTTATCGTTCCGGTGAAACTTTAGTTTTAAAAGTTCCTGTACCCCAAGTTTGCTGACAGCATTGGCCTTCTCATTCGAAATGTGGAAGTTGCCGACATTTAGGAACTCAATTTGAAGAGTCTTCTATTTTATAACAATGCAGTAGTTTGCTGATGTTATAATAAGATCAACAAGACAACAGCCTCCACCCGGCTACCATAAAATTTAATTAGAAATAAATGACTTGTTAGAATGAAAAAGGTATACACCTTACTTTTGTGACCTGGTATTCGACCTGTGGATCCAAAGCAGGGTTTTCAAGTATTGCAATATGAAAACTATCACGATGTTGTGTCTCAGTCATTGAGTTTTATATCTCTAGCCACCATCAGCCGTTGGTAGCCGGTAAGTGGAGGTCAGATAGTGCGATGTAATGACAAAAACTCAACGGCGTTCTGCATGAAATCTAGCAAGTGGTGGCATCGCAGAATACTGGAACTGAATCTCTTAGCCACAATATAGTTTAGGATGGTGAGGAATTTGGCTGGATTTTCCTTATCAAATGTAAATGCACTGAAATAGAGTAGCAGTTCACTAAAAGCAGTTTCTTCAATATTCCCAAAAGCCCTACTCTGGAGATCCTAGAGACTGAATCAGTTGATGAAATTTGAATATGAAATAAAATGATAGTGTGTTTTCTGACTAGTCTGTCGTATGAGAACCTGTTGTATAGAGGTCATCACTCCTGGTGAAGATGCAGACATATCTAAGAACAACTGGAACACTTCTGAGTTTGGTGAATTCGCTATGTTAAAATTCTTTCCACTCAGGACTACCTATCCGGTATCTATTAGCCAAGTCATAAATTCTGGTGATAAAGGATATCACCAAAGAGTTTTAGAAGCTTACCTGAAGATATTCCAGGCTTGTATCTGTGTTAAACACAGGTGCAGTCTTCTGATTGCAACAGAAATGGTACCCATTTGCTTACATACTTAGAGTTTTCAAATGGCTTGCAATATCGGCTTCCACTGTGCAAATTTTCTCTAATGCTGCAGCAACATCTGCTTAGGTTAACCCACAGAGTCCTGCCAACTCTTTGTCAAATGACACATTGACAACAATATTGAATCCACTTGTATTGTCAACTCATGATAGAGGAGAGATGCCAGTGATAAAACATTTTTGAATGTCATATGGCAGGTCAATCATGCCTTTTACCACAGTCCAGAAATCTTTATACATCTGATCCCGTCCAGATATGGGAATTTTGAGGATTCATATAGTTGTTTGAGAAAGCGTTGTATTTATCAGCATGTAGGGAAATCTAATAAGAGTTAGTAAATATACAAATTTTACCTCAAATATGACCGGGGGCTTCTGTATAAATATTCAGATAGCTAATTCAGGTAACATGAAGGGTGTAGTAATAACTTACTCCATTGGTATTGAAAAGAGGATACTTGATGTCATTTCTGTCCCTACCCTCCTGGAGAGTATGATTAACGATCATAGCAAGATTTCGGAAACTGTGTACTGGGTCTCCAGGGTCGATCATTTACATCGCTCCTTAAGCGGGTATCCGAGTTGGAAACATTAGGTGCAATAAAATTGCATCCAGCTCCCTGTTATATTTGCCAGTAGTCCCTGAGCTGTCTTATTTAAATCCCTTGACCTGCTCACTTCAGCAAAATTGAATTTGAGGATTATTTATCCCCCAATCATAATTTTGCCACTCTTTACCTCTGGGCCGATATCAAGATCCTAGTAGCAGCCGTGTAAGTTGTCAGTAATATATCTAACTATAAATTGACTGGGAATATGAGTAAAAAACCTTGAAGAGTTCATCATAGTGACCACGATGTTGTAGGCCATGAAAGTGCTTGATCATGCTTAAAGTAAGTGATTTGACAAAACAGCCAGGATGGTGAAATAGTATTGCTCTAGCTCTAACCGCATTCAAGATGGAAAGAAATCAGGTACGATCAAAGTAAGCAAAATCTAGGGTATCACACAATTTGGAAAAATTGCTCTCGCTACATCTCAGAAAGTCTTTGATTCTGTTGCTTATTCTCTGGCTCAACATTTGCTACTTATTTAAAGTGAATTGTATTGATAAGACTCCTGAAGTTTGGGCTCAACTTGTTTGCTACAAGAAAATTATTAGCTGCTGAGGAGAAAATAATGGTTAATGAAATGACAAACCCGAAAAAGCCCAAGAGCTATCCCTGTTCTGACTCAAGAAACCTCTTCTCAGATGTATTCTTAAATTGTGCATAAGCTTTATACCCTTGGATATTAGCTACCACTGAAGGAAAACACCTTCATTTGGGTAGAAATTAGCATTAAATTACCTGAAATCATTCTTGAATCTTTGTGGAGCTGCTGAGGGTGGAAGAATCACCTTGTGCATTTCATACTACCCAAGACTAAGGGCTTAAATAGAAGAGTTTATGGCTGCCAAGCCTCACTAAAGGTGTGCCTTCAGGTGTTTCATAAGCTAGTGAGAGCAGTTATGTAGCCCGATTGGGCCAACTGTAACATGTGTACATGTTCCGGTAACGGTACACAGGAGCGGGCAGTGCAGGATCTCCTATGTTTAGTTGATTTATATTTGGTTTATTTGATTTGATTTCAGCTCCGCCACTGCCTCTGAGTCAGATAGCCTATGCTATCGTATTGCTATGCTTAGTTTGCTTTGTTGGAAGTTTATATTTAGGATTCCGGGTATGGAATGGTCATGTAACACTGGCGAAGGCTGAGCACTGTCTGTTTGTTTCTTTCTTTGGTCTTGCAGGATTACAGAATTCCGGTATGTGCACAGCTACTGGTAATGATGGTGATTGCAGGAAGGCTATCGCTCTTGGGTTTTGTATTTAAACCAGTCTCCTGGCTAGCAGGACACAGCAGACTTCGACAGACCTTCAGTCTAAGAATACACTTGGTTGAACGGCAATCCCTGAGTCCTATTTGTCCTTCAACTATTATCTCTTATCTCCAGTCCCTTGAAGCCTCCCTTAGCACTTGCGCTAGCAGGCCTATCGCCGGTTCTATTGTATTTTAGTTAGACAGGAATAAACCTGTTACACCAACAGAGAAAATCCTGTTAGTAGTTAGCTTGGCGTACACACTTTAACTCTCTCATATAAGGTAAGAACTCAAATAATTAGACCTGAGGTAAAGACGTCCGAAATTCCCTCTTCTGTATAGGTGGGTAAGCGGACAGCGAAAACAGACCTCTTCAGCCCCTGCTTGAGACAAAATAAAAAGAAAAAAGCGCCAGGCCTTACCAACAAAGGCAACTCCAACGCCCTAGCCTTGGGTCTAATTATTCGAGTTCTTACCGTATCTTAGCCTACTACTGTAACGAAAACTATAGCCGAAATACCTAGCCAATCAAAAACATTTCCTTTCATTCTCAATTCATTCAGTCTTAATCTTATCCCTTTCTAGACCTTTTGAAAAACTCATCATCCAGTCAACTTTCACGGATTTATTGTCCAGGTTTATTAAGCGGTCACAACTATGCACAGGATGATGTGACACATCATCCACTCGTACAATTCGATTCCTTTCCTTTTCTTTCTCCTGCTATCTTACGGCTCCTTAGCGGGCTCAATATAAATCCCAATTGTTTGCTTCGATCACTTACTTCACTTCACTTCACTCGGCTAACACTCTTTAATCTGATAACTACCTCCCTCTTCAACTACACGGCTTTCACCACCCTCCACAGTACCCCCTCCCTCCCTGCTCCTGGCCATTCTATTCTATTCCCCTCTTTACTTCACTTTTCTCCTAGTATCTTACAACTCTTTAACCGATTCCAGAAGAGTTTCTCTCATTCACCTAAACCTCTTCTTGTACCTTAGCCCATATCCTTTAGTTGGACAATTGCCTCCAGTTTCAACTGCCCTTCCTTCAACAGTCCTTCAGAGCCACCTCCCCCTGCTATCCAGCCTCATCCTTGCCATCTCTTGCCTTGACTGGCAGTCATACCCCTACTCACGCACGGTACTGTCTCACCCCATAGCACCTGCCTCTCAAGCCAAAGACCGCTGTCCCAAGATTTCACCTCCATGGACCAAAGGTTACAGGTAGTCCAATTCTGTCCCACTCTTGTAGGTCTCTCAAGCATTTGGAACACTTGGCCCTGATTCCTTAGTCAGTCAAGTAATACTCAGAAGGAAGAAAATAGAAGGAGAGGCTCACACATATCTGTACGGATGTTAGGCAGACTTCCTTCTTACATGCTTGTGTTTTCGCTACATGATTTTATCTCTATAGTCAATAAATTACCTCTCATTTCCCTCTTGCAAACCAAAAACTGGAATGGGAGCTTAATTTCCATTATCCAGTATTCATTCATCTAATTCAAAAAGTAATTACACTAATTTCATCCTCCATCTATTCATACAGCACTATATTATTGTCAACTTTACAGAACCTTCTCCCCTACTCTTCATGCAATAAAATTACAGAAATAAAGAAATGATAAAACAAAGAGAAAGGAAAGGGAAAAAAGAGTTATCTCATCAGACGTCAAGCAAGACAATAAACACTGGATGAATGGCATTCTACCCCCCCCATCTCTCCAATGCTGCTACGCCCCACTCCCAAACCTCCACCTTCCCAATCTCCCTTAGAAAGAAGTCTCTCTCTATCTCCATCATTTCCGTGCCATCGCCGATATACTTGAAGTTCCTCATAACACTGCAAAAATGCGTGAGTGTCACAAATAGTGACTAAGCAAGGCAGATTTCACATGACTAATACTTATTAGTCATAAGGTATGTTGGTTTTACACTATGACGTTACTTGACTCATAGTTCTCACATGACAATCCACTTGCGAGTCCTTGTTATGTTATGATTTGTTAATTGTTTCATGACTCACAATTGTGATGTCATACGATGTAATGATTTTCACACATGACTCAGATTATGAGTCATGGGTTTCACACATGTGACTCAGTCAAGCACATGATTTGGTTTATGAGTTTTAATTGGCTAAAGGATGTTAAGCAGTTGCCTCAGGCGAGTCAGCTGATGGATTTCACGCTATGACTCACCCTGAGTCATAGAGGTTATGTTATGTGAGGTGATGAGTCACAAGAGTTAGAGTTATGGGAAGATGCCTATATAAGAGTCTTGGTTCCGACCAAGAGATAGGATCTTCACGAAACCATCTAAGTACTTTTCTATACTTAAGTTGCAACATAAATCTTTCTCTATTTACCTATACCGAATCTCGACGAGAGCCTATACTCAAAGAACCCGAACACTATTGGGATAGTCTCCACTATGAGTTGCCCAAACATAGAACAATTGTGATAGTTCTATCAAGCATGACAATCCGCCCCTCTTCCTATCTGAAGAGAGAGTATTCTTCGACCGATCACTCAAAGACAAGCAAGCCAGTTCCGTACTATCTGAAAAGATAGTATCTTCTTACCCTTCAGTGTAGAGACAAGTGACTCGCTTACGTAGAAGACTAGTGTCGTTACCTGTTGCATCACTGCTCAACAATAAGATTGTTACAGTGAGACCCCAGTGGGTAGGTTCCTGTAGCAATCTCTCTTCCCCTACACTATTCGCATCACTGCTAGAGAGCCACTGGCCCACATATCTGGCCTATAGAACAGGTGTATCGTGGTGATAATCTGTATATTCAATCACATCAGCTAGGATAGGAGCTTCATTCAGTGAGCGCTTCTGGTTTAGTCTTGCAGGATAGGGTTTGCCCTGGGGTGCTGCCTTGCCCAACTGCAGACAGGCTCAGGTTTCCGGTTGACCCTCAGGGTACTCGCAATCGGTGTTATTATTTGAAGAAGCTTTAACAGCTCATGGTTAAGTGCTTTCACTTGTCACATCCTTGAAAACAATGCCGGTCGAGGCTGGCTATGATCACCCTCATGGCCCACATCCTTCGTGTTCTCCCCCATGGAGTTTGGAATATCAACTTGTACAAGTCAGCGCTAAAGCTTGGGCTTCAAGTCTTGGGGTTAGTTTCAGCCCTCTCCAGGACATCATCTGCTAGTCAGCAGATTCGATCTTCTGAGAACCCAACGATAAACGTCCACAGTTTTCATCATTACGATGGTGCAGTCAGCTCCTAACCTAATAAGCAGAACCCACTAATCTGGGTGGCTTACTCAAATGAATCACTCATCTTGTCGTCTTCTCTCTCCCTTTTGCCTCTGGAAGGTAGCCTAAAGTTTATTGTGGAAAAGGTTGACTGTGCGGCACTTGGGCTTAGTGGCCGGGGCTGCCACCCACTATAATCGGTAAGCATTCATCTGAATTGGATATTTAGACAAAAAAGAACACATATCAGCTTTCCTCAGGAACACCCCACCCTTGAGTCTCGCTGGATAAAATGAGCTCTTTTCTCGAGCATCTCCTTTCTCAGAATCTACTGGAACACTTCTACTCCTAGCTCTCCCTTTGCGATCTTTTGCAACAACACCATCAAAAACATGGTATAAGGGTGTAAGATTTGCTGTATTTGACAGAGTTACATCGCGGATACTCCTAGAAGACCTACCGAATGGCAATATAGGAGGAAATTCTAATGAGTTGTTAGAGGAGTCACAGTTCGACAATCTCAACCATTCTGTAGGAAAATCAACCATCTCCCCAAGGATGAAAATCTTGGCCTGTCAGCAAGCACTTCAGTTGTGGGTATGGATTTTGGCGGTACTGAAGGAGGAGTATTGATTGAGACTCAACAAACACTACTGCTTTGCTTAAGCTTTGTTAAGTATTCAGGTTCATACTTGTTCCTAGGAGTGGTGGTAGCAATGAGGGCTGCCGAGTAAACTTTTGATTGTGAAAAGTCTACTAGAAAACTAGAAATATTTCTTGCGGTTATTTCCGGCAATGGGTCATCACTACTAGTGTCGTAAAACTTGGCGGACGCATACGATGGCGAAGGTGAGTGAGAAAACCGGATCTATAGTGCTTTGAGGTAGCTATCATCTGTCACTACTTTTACCGGGCTGGTGCTTGAGTCACTAGAGCAACCTGGCTGATAAGAGTCGTGGATGCGCTGGGTCAGCTCCGCACCTGTTCCCTTATGGTTGATACCAGCGGGTTTGCATTCAGCCTGGAGGAGATATTTCTTGCATGGCATGATTGTTGTTTGGCCGTTCGTTTATAAATAAGAAGGTTGAGGAATATTTGTACAGATCACTGATGATGGTTGTGAGAAATATTTATACAGACTGCTGATGACAGTTGTGAGTACTGCTGGTGACTGGCGTTTTTACTTTTGTAAGCTTTGAATTGGGATGATAATATTATAAGACAGTTTCAGGATTATGAAAAAAATTAGTAACATAAATTATGGTAATCCCAGTCACTACTAGGATCCCGCTCACCCATGGCAACCAGTGAAAAATGTAACCTCAATTGGATTATCTCTATTAATAATAGAGATACAATAGTGAAAATCCAGCTAGAGGTACTTTAATATATGGAGAATCAGAATATGTATTTTTAATTTCATGTAAATGAATTGTTGCTCTGCTATAGTGGCTTTAAGATCACTTATTCCAAAGAGAACTTGCACTCTTTCCTAAGGATATAAAATTCAAAAACCCTCCAAGAAAGGCATTCTAAAATAGATAGAAGGATAGTATAAGACTTATATATTCAGAGTGAGCTGGTTTTGATTTACTTTACAAGCATTTCTCAAAGTATTGGTAGTTGAAAAAGTGATATGAAACTACATACAAACTATACACAAATTGTACCAATTTTACTATATGATAGCTACAAATCCACTTAACCTATGGACTCAATCTTTTGAAATCTACTTTATCATAGTTACTTAAGTATGAATACCAAGTTTAAAGCTTAATAAGCAAGTTTTCCATGTTTAGTACTTTGATTATGATTGAGCCAGCAACAATCTTTACTAAATCCTAATAGTATCTTCACAATTCAATTGCCTATTATTTTAACTAGCAATCAGTTAGCAGAAAATGTAATACAGTCTAGACGCTCAAGTTACACTGTCTAAGGCATGCTGAAGTGACAGCTGGTTATCAGACTATAAGTTCAGTACATTTAGCTCAATAAGAGCAATATGCTTCATGAATCTTCATAAGATAAGATATACTTGGCTAATAAGTATACAGACTATTTGCAGTTGTGCCCTAATACAGGTAAACCTATGAATCAAGTATTATTTGCTTTAGAGATTTACCTTTTGTGATTTTAAAGTTGAGAAAAAGCTTATTTACACTATAATTTTCATCCTTCTACTACATGGGTGAAAGCAATCAAGGGTATATTTGTTTCGCTTCAAACACTTTATACTTACTTAAATAACCATAATAAAGTAGATTCTGAAATATTAAGTGGATTTGTAGCTATCATATAGTAAAATTGGTACAATTTGTGTATAGTTTGTATGTAGTTTCATATTACTTTTTCAACTACCAATACTTTGAGAAATGCTTGTAAAGTAAATCAAAACCAGCTCACTCTGAATATATAAGTCTTATACTATCCCTCTATCTATTTTAGAATGCCTTTCTTGGAGGGTTTTTGAATTTTATATCCTTAGGAAAGAGTGCAAGTTCTCTCTGGCATAAGTGATCTTAAAGCCACTATAGCAGAGCAACAATTCATTTACATGAAATTAAAAATACATATTCTG
>Ga0307513_10007959_pt1 | contig 13638 bp, 11 predicted proteins | sample 15_EM_MG_FD_202174 | JGI IMG/M metagenome (GOLD analysis project Ga0307513, IMG submission 202174) | Populus trichocarpa ectomycorrhiza microbial communities from riparian zone in the Pacific Northwest, United States - 15_EM | ecosystem: Host-associated > Plants > Roots > Unclassified | place... | reverse complement strand
CTCAAGCTGCACATCGACTCTCGCAAGGCACAGCAGTTAGGCGTGCAGACCGCGGAGCTCGATCGGGCGGTACGCCTCGCCGTGGCGGGCGTCAGCGTCGGCACGTTCAAGGACACGACCGGCGAGCAATACCCGATCGTGGTGCGCACGCCGATCACCCAGCAGGCGGAATTCGCCGCGCTCGAACAGGTGCGCGTGCCGACACTAAATGTGGCAACGCTGCCGCTTTCGCAACTCGCATCGCTCGAGTTCGAGAAGGCGCCCACGCTCATCCAGCGATTCAACCGCGAACGCGCCATGACCATCGATGCGGACGCCAAACCTGGCTATAACATCGGGGCACTCACCGGCCAGATCACGGAGAAGCTCGACCAGATGGACTGGCCGCGCGGTTACACCTACGACCTGGGTGGCGAAGACGAAGCCTCGCAGGAAGCGTTCGGCGGAATCGGAATCGCTATTATCGTTGCGATCTTCGGCATCTTCGCCATCCTCGTGCTCGAGTTCGGCAACTTCAAATCCACGCTCATCGTGCTCACCGTGGTGCCACTCGGCGTGTTCGGCGGCCTGCTGATGCTGCTGGTGTCGGGCAATGACATCTCGTTCGTCGCCTCGATCGGCTTCGTGGCGCTGGTGGGCATCGAGATCAAGAACTCGATCCTGCTCGTGGATTTCACCAACCAATTGCGCGAACAGGGGGTGCCGCTCGACGAGGCCATCGAACAGGCGGGCGAAATCCGTTTCCTGCCCATCCTGCTCACCTCGGCGACCGCCATCGGTGGTCTCCTGCCGCTGGCCTTGCAGAACATCGGGCTGTATTCGCCGATGTCCTGGGTGATCATCGGTGGACTCATCACGTCGACCTTGCTCGCACGTCTGGTGACACCCGTAATGTACAAACTGATTCCGCCGGCCATTGCCGTTCCCTCCCACAGCGGTGGTACTCTCGCTGCCCCCGCGGGCCTGGCGCCGACGCCGGCCACCCGCCTGGAGGACTAGCTAGGGGACTGGATGAGAGCGGTATTTCTGGATTTCGGAACCGTCAGTCACGACGACCTCGACACCGCGCAGCTCGAAAGGGTGCTGCCCGGCATCACGCTGCACGCCACCTCCACCGACGCGGAGGTCGACGAACGCATTGCCGGCGTGGAATTCATCCTCACCAACAAGCTGAACATCTCGCGCGCGCGCATGCGCGCGGTGCCTGGACTGCGCCTCATCGGTCTGACCGCGACCGGCACCAACAACGTCGACCTGGAAGCGGCGCGCGAGCTGGGCATCGCCGTCTGCAATATTCGCGAGTACTGCACCGTGTCCGTGGTTCAGCACGTGCTCGGATCCATTCTGTCGCTGACACATCGCCTGCGCGAATACGGCCAGGCGGCCATTGACGGCACCTGGTCGCGTTCCGAGCAGTTCACGGTGCCCGGCGCACCCATCCGCGAGCTCGCGGGCAAGGTTCTCGGTATCGTCGGTTTCGGCACGCTGGGGCAGGCGGTGGCCAAAGCCGCACGCGACGCCCTGGGCATGCGCGTTCTCGTGGCCAGGCGCCAGGGCGCTGCGGCCGAGCCCATCGCCAGCCATTCGCCGGTGCGCGTCACGCTCGATGAACTGCTGCGCACCGCGGACGTGCTTTCCCTGCATTGCCCGCTCACCGCCGCGACCACGGGAATGATCGGCACGCGCGAACTCGCGCTCATGAAGCCCGACGCCCTCCTCATCAACACTGCGCGCGGCGCCCTCATCGATCTCGATGCGCTGGTCGCAGCGCTCAAGGGTGGGGATCTCGGCGGCGCGGCCATCGACGTGTTGCCGAAGGAGCCGCCGACCGAAGGCAGCGTGCTGTTCGACCCCGGCATTCCGAATCTGCTCGTCACTCCGCATATCGCCTGGGCGGCATTCGAAGCGCGTCAGCGCGCGGTGGATGAGCTGGCGCTCAACGTCGAGGACTTCCTGCGCGGCGGAAGGCGTGGGCGGGTAGTTTGACCTTCGACTAGACGATGAGGTCCTGCGCCCAGCGCAGGACGGGCCACAGTCGCTCGGGCACCACGCGAACTCCAGGTCGTCGAGAGTGGTTTCCTCACGGGCTTCGCGCTTCGCGGTGCCGAGAGCGGATTCGCCTGGCTCGACGACGCCCTTGGGAAAATCCCAATAGTTGTAGACGCGCAGCAGCAGAACCCGCCACGACTCATCGACGCGGCGAACCACGACTACACCGGCGGAGAGAACTCGTTCTGTCATAAAAGAAAAAGGCGCCCGGAAATCCGGGCGCCCCATTGTCGATCATCCAGGGAGGGAGATGATCGATTGATCGATCAGGCCGCGAGTTCGGTCGAGCTCGCCGCGGCCGGCTTGCTCTGCTCGAATTCCAGGGCCACGGCCACGGCGTGAATCGTCGCCGCGATGCGCACCGCACTCTGGATCGCTTCGCGCGATACGTCGTGCGACCGCAGCTTCCTCTCGTGCGAGGTCACGCACAGACCGCAGCCATTCACCGCCGACACGGCCAGCGAAATCAGCTCGAAGTCGAGCTTGTCGATGCCGTGATTGGCTATCACGTTCATGCGCAGACGCGCGGGCATGGTCTGGTACTCACCGTCTTCCACGAGATGCAGGAAACGGTAGTAGATGTTGTTCATGCCCATGATGGCCGCGGCCGCTTTCGCGCCCTCGACGTCCACGTTCGCGAGGTACGTTCTTGACTGCAGCTCGAGGCTGCGCGCAAACGAGGTGTTGCGCGCAGCGATCGCCGAAGCCAGCGCGATCGACCAGATCTGCTTCTCGCTGAGTCCGGGCGCGCCGTTCGTCGTCAGCACGCTGCCGAGGTTCAACTTGAGATCGCGTGCATAGTCGGGCAACGCGTCTCTGATCTGCTCAATATTCATCTCTGGCTCCTTGTTCCGTACCCGCGTGGCCTTCTCAGGCCGCCTTCAACGTGTCTTCGCCCTGCTTCCAGTTGCACGGACAAAGTTCATCGGTCTGCAGCGCGTCGAGCACGCGCAGCACTTCATCCGGGCTGCGGCCTACCGACAAGTCGGTGACGTACACGAAGCGGATCACGCCTTCCGGGTCGACGATGTAGGTGGCGCGCTGCGCGACGCCGGCATTCGCATCGAGGATGCCGAGCTCGGTGGACAGCTCACGCTTGATGTCCGAGAGCATGGGGAACGGCAACGTCTTCAGCTCGTCCCTGGTGCTGCGCCAGGCGTGGTGCACGTATTCGCTGTCGGTGGATACACCCAGCAGCTGCGCGTCACGGGCCCGGAATTCCTTGTCGAGCTTGCCGAACGCGGCGATTTCCGTCGGGCACACGAAGGTGAAGTCCTTCGGCCAGAAAAAGACTACGCGCCACTTGCCCTTGTGGGTGTCCTGATCGAAAGGCTGGAAAGCCTTGGCCTGGTCGTTGGAAACCACGCCGGTGAGCGAATACTGGGGAAACTTCTGGCCGATACCTAACATTTAAGAACTCCTGATTGGAACTGGTCGATTGCGTTGGGCGGCATTCTCCGGGGCAAACCCCATTACAGCCAATCGATTGATTGTATAAACTCGATAGAGAGCATCTATGGCGGACCTCAAACTCAAGGACCTGCGATACCTGGTCGCCCTGGCGGACACCCGCCACTTCGGGCGCGCGGCCGAACGCAGTTTCGTGAGCCAGCCCACGCTCTCGGCGCAGCTCAAGAAGCTCGAGGATTACCTGGGCGTGCAGCTCATCGAGCGCGCACCGAAGCGCGTGTCGCTCACCGTGGCCGGCGAGGAGATCGTCGAGCGGGCGCGCCGCATCGTCGAGGCCAGCCAGGAGATCGTCGAGCTGGCCAAGGGCCACACCGACCCGCTCTCCGGGCGGCTCAAGCTGGCGCTGCTGCCCACCATCGGCCCCTATCTACTGCCGAACGTGGCGGGCAAGCTGCGCAAGCAGCTGCCGCGGCTCGAGCTCATGCTGTACGAGTATCAGACCGACGTCATGCTCGAGAAACTGCATTCGGGTGAAATCGATGTCGGAATCCTGGCACTCCCGGTGCCGCTCGACGGGCTCGAGTCCTACGTGCTGTACCGGGAGCCATTCACCGTAGCCATGCCGGCGAACCACCGGCTCGCCGGACGCTCCAACATCAAGGTGGCCGACCTGCACGACGAAACTCTGCTGCTGCTCGAAGACGGCCACTGCCTGCGCGACCAGGCACTCGAAATCTGTTCGAGCATCGGCGCGCACGAGAAGCAGGATTTCCGCGCCACGAGCCTCGAGACGCTGCGCCAGATGGTGGCCGCGGGTGTCGGAATCACGCTGCTGCCCGAGCTCGCCGGCCGTGGCGCCTATGGCGCGGCGCGCGGTGTCACCATCAAGCCGTTCGCCAAACCGGTGCCGACCCGCACCATCGGCGCCATCTGGCGCAAATCGAGCGCGCGGCGTGCCGTCATTCTCGCGCTCGCGAAGCACATCGAGGCGCACGCGCTGTGATCCCCCAGCCGTTCGACTTGCGTGCACCGGATGGGCGCGAGCTCGCTGCGAATTGGTTCACCGCCTCGCAACGGCGCGGCGTCATCGTGATGAACGGTGCCACGGGCTTTCCGCAGTCGTTCTATTTCAAGGTGGCGCATTACGCGGCCGAACGTGGCTACGACGTGTTGCTGTACGACTATCGCGGCATGGGATATTCAACGCGCGGGAACCCCGCTGCGGAACCTGCCCGCATGAGCGACTGGGGCCTGCTCGACATGCGAGCGGCGCTGGACGCCGGCGCGGAACGCGCCCAGGGTCAACCGGTGGTGACTTTCGGGCACAGCGTCGGCGGCCAGTTCATCGGATTGATGCGCAATCATGCGCTCGCATGCGCGCACGTGCAGATCGCCACGTCGACCGGCTACTGGCGCTGGGAACACTCGCCGTTCCGCTATCTCGCCTGGTGGTTCTGGCGCGTGCATGGTCCGCTGATGCTCGTGCTCAAGGGCTACATCCCAACCGGTGGCGGCTGGGCGGGCCTGCCGCTGCCGCGCGCCGTATATGAAGAGTGGCGGCGATGGTGCCTGCGGCCGGAGCACTTCGGCCCCGACCTCGCCACCTATCTCGCCGATAACTATTTCACCGACATCCGGGCGCCCATGCTCTCCGTGGGGTTCACCGACGACCCGATCGCCACGCGGCGCACCGTCGGGGAGCTCAACAAGTTCTTCCCGAACGTACAGCGTGAAACACGCTGGTTCACGCCTGTCGAGGCGGGCTCGAAGCGCATCGGGCATGAAGGCTTCTTCGCCTCGCGTCACCGCGACACGCTCTGGCGGCCGGTCATCGACTGGATAGACGGGAAACTGGGCGTGCGCGCATGAACCCTTCCAAATCCGGTAATGGCAAATCCGGTAATGGCAAATCCGGAAACGGCGGCACACCCGCCGAACACATCACACCCTACGACCGGCTGGCGCTCGACGAGGCGACGCTCGTGGCACTGCTGGCGTCGGGCACTCCCAACGAGGGGCTGGTCGAATATTTCGGCGCCGAGCTGCACGCGGAGCTCGCTTCGCTCGCGCGGGCCACCACGCGCAAGCGCAAGGCGCGCGCCACACCGCGGCGCCGCGTCTACGTTCTGCCCGGCATCATGGGTTCGCAGCTCGGGTTCATTCGCGGCGGCAAGCGACCCAACGACATTCTTTGGCTGGATCCCATCGATATCGCCTTCGGCCGTATGACGGAGCTGCGGTTTAACGACGCGTCGCGCATCGTGGCGCTGGGCGCGATGAACTACAGCTATCTCAAGTTCACGCTCTCACTGCGCAAAGCCGGTTTCGACGCGGTGCTGCTCGACTATGACTGGCGGCGCGACATTGCGACTCTCGGCGCCGTGCTCGCGGCGCGCATCGCGGCCGATGGGCAGGACGAAGTGGCGCTCATAGGACACAGCATGGGTGGCCTGGTCGCGCGCGCGGCACTCACGCACGCCGCGGGGTCGCACGTCTCGCAACTCATCATGCTCGGCACTCCCAACTCCGGGTCGCTCGCCGCGGTCCAGGCGCTGCGCGGCACCTACTCGGTGGTGCGCAAGATCGCAATGCTCGACCTGCGGCATGACGCGGAATACCTGGCCCGCAATGTGTTCGCGAGTTTTCCCGGATTGCACGAGTTGCTGCCGGCGAACAAAAGCGTGAGCGATCTCGACCTGTTCGACGCGGCGGCATGGCCAGCGAAGGGTCCGGGTCCCGACGCAGCGCTGCTTCGCTCGGCGTCCGGTCTCGAGCAGCGCATGGCGCCCGCCGACGCGCGATTCAACATGGTGGTGGGCTGCAATCTCACCACGGCCACCGGCGTCGCGCTGCGCGATGGCGACTTCGAGTACGAATACAGCCTGCAAGGCGACGGCACCGTACCCATCGAGCTCGCGCGACTCGCCGGCGCGCGCCACAGCTACGTGGAATGCGGACACAGCGACATGACCCTGTCCGATCGCGTCATCGACGGCACGGTCGACCTGCTCGAAACCGGGGCCACGCAACGTTTCGCCGCCGCGCCGCCGGTGAAGCGCGGTTCACTGACCCGGGTACGCGACACCGAACTGCGCGAGCAATACCTGGGCAAGATCGACTGGCCGCACATGACGCCGGAACAGCGGCGGCTGTTCCTGGACACACTCAACGAAGCACCGCGCGGACGTGTGCATCAGCGCCCGCAGCGCGCTGGCAAGACACAGCCGCTCTCCATAAACGTGCGCGTCGGCGACGTGGCCAAAGCACGCGCCGCGGCCACCGCAGTCGCGGTGTTGCGCGGCGTACCGGCGAGCGGCGCCGCGGCGGACATCGATCAACGGCTCGGCGGGATCATCGGTGACTGGCTCCAGCACCGTGTAGTTAGTGGCGATGCCGGTCACGTCACTCCAATACCGCGCAGCCTGATGAAAAAGACCCGCCGACCACGCACGTTGTTTCTGCTGGTCGGCCTCGGACGATTCGACCGTCTGAGCCTCGACGTCATCGAACACGCGGCGGAAAACCTCGCGCGGTTCGCCGAGGCGCCGCCGTACCGCTCGATCGCTACCGTTGCCTGGGGTGCCGCCGCGGGGATCGCACCCTCCGACTCATTCGCCGCGCAACTTCGGGGGCTGCTGCGCGCGCGCGCCGCGGGCGAGGCTGGCATCTCGCGAGTGGATTTCCACGTGTTGACGCGCAAGGACGCCCAGACAGTGCACGCCAGGCTCCGGGACTTCGTGAAGTCACGTCCCTCCGGCCTGTTGCGATTGCGGCCGCTCGCGCAGTCGCGAATGTCCGCCGCCACGGGCGTACGACGCGTGCCGGGTACGGCCCATCTCATCGTCGCGGCAGAGTCGCGGCGCGGCAAACGCGAGACCTGGCGGGCATCGCTGCTCACCGGCGGCAGCCCTGCGGCGATCTTCTCGCAAAGTCAGGAGTTTTCCGTGTCAGCGCTCGAGCAGTTAGGCCGCGAGTTCCAGAGCGAGTCACTGACTTCCGCGCGCGTGAAGGCGCTGGGTGGGAAGCTCGCAGCGCTGACGCTGCATCCGTCGCTGGCGAGCGCGCTGTATGCCGCACGCGGTCAGGCGCTGTCGGTGGTACACGATGCCGCGAGCAGCCGCATACCCTGGGAAGCACTCAACATTCGCGGCTGGTTCCCGGCGCTCGACGGCGGACTGTCGCGGCGTTACGCAACCGCCGACCTCGTGCCGGCACGATTCGACTCCGGACGGCGCGAGCATCGCGAACTCGGTGTGCTGCTGATCGCGAATCCGACCGGTGATCTCCCCGGCGCGGAGAACGAGCGCGAGCGCATAGCGCACCTCCTCGGGCGCGGCAAAACGGTGCGCCTCACCGAAGTCGCCGGCAACGCCGCGACGCTGGCGCGCGTGACCGCGGAATTCGAATCTGGGCGATACGACGTCATTCACTACGCCGGTCACGCTACTTTCGATGAAAAGATTCCGGGTGACGGCGGTCTCGCGCTCGCTGACGGCGTGCTCACGGGCGCGCACCTGTCCGCTCTCGGAAGGTTGCCGCCCCTGGTGGTGTTCAATGCGTGTGAGTCCGCGCGCCTGCGGCGCGGTGCGACGCGCAAGCGCGGTGGCACACAACGCGGCGATGGCATTGCCAGGAACCTGAGTCTCGCCGAAACGTTGCTGCGCGCCGGTCTCGCGCACTACGTTGGCACACACTGGCCTGTCGACGACGCATCCGCGACCGCCTTCGCGACGGTGTTCTACCGCGAGTTGTTGCGCGGGAGCGTTGGTACCGCGCTGGTCAAGGCGCGCCGTGCGGTGCACGCCCGCCGGTCTCCGGACTGGGCGGACTACGTGCACTACGGCGATGCGGAGTTCCGGCTCAAGGTGCCCTGACAATCTTCGCGGCCACATCGTTGGTGGCCTGGTTGCCGCCGGTTGCGAATGCTGGCGTCGAGACGAGGCCGGAGGCGTCCGCTTTCACGTTGACAGTCCGTCCCCATTGGCCCGTGCGTGGGTCGAACCAGGTCCATCGATAGTTAGCACCGGGTATGAAGCCTTTCATGCGCGCACGCAGCGCCTTGTTCTCGAAGTACGCGAGCGCGAAATCTTTCTCTGGCGTACGCATGAGGAACGACCAGCCGTCGAGTCCATCGGCTGCCGCACCGGGGATGGTGCGTGGATCGAGATCGCGTGAAGCCACGTCCAACCGCTGGTAACGACTCCCTTCCGAGAGCACGAACGTTCGCAAATGCTGCATCTGTGCGCCGGATTCGTAGCGCAGCGCGGTCCAGATGTGTGGCCGCCAGCCAGCCTGCTCACCGGTACTCGTGACATCATAGGCCGCCGTTCCATACACGTGTCCGGCGAGTGCCCCTGACAACACGGAGCCGTACATCATCGCGCGCGCGAAATAGTTGTCGCGCGCGGAGTTCTCGTCCGGGATCTCGCCGCCCGGTCGATTGATGGAGTGGTTCCACCCCGTGTAGTAAGGCTCGAGATTGGCTGCCGGCAGGGCGGGCGTGAGCCCGAACAGTTCTTCGATGGATTCGTAGATAGCGTGGTTGCGCGGATTGTTTCCCACGGTGTGCATCGTGAGCCACGGCGCCCGCGCACCGGTTCCGAAAGCCTTGAGAGTCGAGCGGTCGATCAACGCGGTGTATGGCTGCCCGAAAGGCAGCGGCCCGTACTTGCGGAAGTGATACGTCAACGCATCGTTGAATTCATCGGCCGTGAGGCTGAAGTCCTTTGGAATCCAGTCGAGGTGAATGCCGCTGAACACGAGGTTGTACGCGCCATAACGCGCGACCAGGTACTGCACGAAGCGCGAATACGACACGTTGAAATCGAAGTAGCGCTTCCAGGAAGGTGCATTGTCGCGCCGTATGGTTTCGAGAAATGGAACGAACCCCTGATCGGACAGGTGCTGCATCTTGCGATCGAGGCTGGCGAAATATTTCGGATTCAGCGCATCGAAGTTCGCGAGCCCTTCGCGGTCGGCGAACACTTCGAAGGGCCGGTTGCCCGCTTCGTCGTGCATGTCCTTGGCAGTGGTGATGGCGCCGTCGGCCGTGGAAATCTTCGCGTTCGGCGCCCAGTGGCCAAATTTTTCCCAGGCATTGCGCAAATAGACGCCGTCCTTGTTGGCAAAGGTCGCGCCGTGTTCGTCAGCAGCCCAGTTCGGAAACGCGGAAATGAATGAGATGGAATTGTAGCCCTGGCGTTTGCGCCAGGCCACCGCCTCCTCGAAGCTGATGCCTTCGGCAGGCTCATAGTCCGCGGCAGCACGCGTGCCTTTGAACGGTAACCTCCACGTCGAGGCGGCGAGCCAGGTGTCGCCCGTGAGAAAGAACGGCGTGCCGTCGGCGTAACGCAGCGCGTGTCCGTTTTCACTGTTGCGCACGAAGCCGCGTCGATTCGGATTTTCCGCGAGCTCGGCGTCGCTCCAGGCGACCGCGCGGAATTTTCCAGCGCCCGTGAGCCCGGGATCGTCGCGACTCGAGCCCGCGCTCCAGGCCCATTCACCCGGATGAGTGGCAACTACACGTACTTTGTAAGTGCGGCCGCCGTCCCAGAACCCGTAGACCCGCCGGCGGAAATTCGGGCCTTCCAGTTCCACCCAGAGTTCGACGTCGGCATAGGGATTCGAATAGTCGCGTGCCGCCGCGAAGGTGATCTCCTGGACCTGCCAGACATGAACTTCGCCGGACGCCAGCCGCGCACCGGCTTGCATGGAAAGCGCCAGCAACAGGAATGTGGCAAAGAGGTTCTTGATGACTTTGAGCATGGTGACGAAGGGTACCGCGTCCTTGGTCCTCGGCTAATATGGCGACTCATGGAAGCCATCGTCGCCCTCCTGTCCGATCCGCAGGTATGGATCGCTTTTTTCACGTTGACGGCGCTCGAGCTGGTGCTCGGCATCGACAACATCATTTTCATCTCCATCCTGGTCGACAAGCTCGAGCCCGTGCAGCGCGAGAAGGCGCGCCGCATCGGCCTGTTCCTCGCGATGTTCATGCGCATCGGCCTGTTGATGGTGCTGTCATGGATCGTGGGCCTGACCGCGCCCATGTTCACCATCATCGGCACGGACATCTCCGGCCGGGATCTCATCCTCATCGCCGGCGGCCTGTTCCTGGTGTGGAAGTCCACCATGGAAATCCACCAGCTCACCGAGGGTGAAGAGGGGCACTCCTCGAAAAGCGTGAAGGCGAATTTCGGCGCCATCATCGTGCAGATCATCCTCATCGACATGGTGTTTTCGCTCGATTCCATCATCACCGCGGTCGGCCTCGTCGACGACCTGGCGGTCATGATCGCCGCGGTGATCGTCTCGGTAGGCCTCATGATGCTGTTCGCGCGCGCCATCGGCGAGTTCGTCTCGGCGCACCCGTCCATCAAGATGCTGGCGCTGTCGTTCCTGCTGCTGGTCGGTGTCATGCTCATCGGAGAAGGGTTCGATCACAAGATGCCGAAGGGCTACATCTACTTCGCGATGGCGTTCTCGGTGGGTGTGGAAATGCTCAACATCCGCATGCGGAAAAAGAAGAGCGCCCCCGTGAAGCTTCACGAACCGTACGAGAAGGGTTAGCCATGTTTTTTTTCGCGCTGCTGCGCCTCGCGGCCGTCATCTGGATCTTCGGCTTCATCGTGCTCGCGCTCGTCGCCCTCTCGAGTTATCTGTACTCGACCGAGGCCGAGCCCGAGCGCACGCGGCGCGTGCAGACGCGCGTGCGCATGGCGCTGATGTGGCCGATCGCGCTCATGTCATCGGCCGGGCGCGCGCGCCTGCGCCGCGGTTAATCAGGTCCAGGGAGAATTGATAATGGCTTTCACGAACAACGTCTTTCGCGGCCCGGGCAATGCTGGCAGCGGCGGAGTCGACTTACCCGTCCGCAAGATCCTCATGTGGCTGGTGGTCGTCGCCATCGCGATCATTGTGGTCAGCGTCGCCGGCTGCGGCATCAAGGTGGTGGACACCGGGCAACGTGGAGTGAAAACCCGTTTCGGCGAAATCACCTCCACCTCGCTGCCCGAGGGTCTGTATTTCTACAATCCGATCACCAGCAACATCATCGAGATCGACACGCGCGTGCAGCGCCAGGACGGCGACACCGAGTCGTACACGCGCGACGTGCAGCAGGCGCACATCAAGTACACGCTCAACTACCGCCTGCAGCAGGACAAGGCGCACGTGGTTTATCGTGACGTGGGACGCGACTGGGAGACGAAGCTGATTCCGCAGGTGGTGCTCGGCACGCTCAAGGAAGTCGTGGGCAAGTGGGACGCGGTCGACCTCATCGCCAATCGCGACAAGGCCGGCGCCGACACTTTCAACGCCATGCGCACCAAGTTCGCCGAGCGGTTCGTCGAGATTTCACGCTTCGAAATCACCGATATTGCCTACACCAAAGAGTTCGAGAATTCGGTGGAGGCCAAGGTCATCGCGCAGCAGAAGGCCATCGAAGAACAGAACCGCACCAAGCAGATCGAAGAGCAGGCGCGGCAGAAGGTCCTGTCGGCCGAGGCGGAAGCGAAGTCGATGCAGATCCGCGCCGAAGCGCTCGAACAGAATGCCAAGCTGGTGGAATGGGAAGCCGTGCAGAAATGGAACGGTGTCTTGCCGCAGTACATGCTCGGCGGGTCAACACCGTTCATAAATCTCAACCCCGGCAAGAACTGAGGGTAGTTTGACCGACGCGAACTTGCCGGCGCTGATTTTCGACTGCGATGGGGTGCTCATCGACAGCGAATACCTGGCGAGCCGCGTCGAGTCCGACCTGGCGCGCGAGTTCGGGGTGACGCTCGGCATCGACGAGGCGCACGACCTGTTTCTCGGCAAGACCGTCGATGGCGTGCTTGACGCCATTGCGGCCCGCGCCGGGAAACGTCCCTCGACCGCCTGGGTCTACAACTGGGCGTTCGCCACGGCCCACGCCTTCCTGCGCGAGCTGAAGTCGGTCGACGGCGTGGGTGTCGCGGTGGAGACACTGCGTCGCCGCGGCCATCGGATGGCCGTGGCTTCCCAGTCGCCGCTCGCGCGCGTGCAACTTTCACTGCACGTTGCCGGGCTCGCCGGCCAGTTTGGCGACCACATCTACGTCACGACGATGGTCGCGCGGCCCAAGCCGGCACCCGACATCTATCTACTGGCGGCGGAGAGGCTCGGCGCCGCGCCCGCGAACTGCATCGTCATCGAAGACTCGCCGGCCGGTGCGGCCGCCGCGCTCGGCACCGGCATGCGGGTCATCGGCTACGCGCCCGGCAAGACCTTCGATGCGATGCGTGCGAGCGGCGCCCGGGTCATCCGTGCGATGGACGAGCTGATTTCCGCCATCGACGCCTGAGCCGCGCTTACTTGAATTCGGCGATGATCTGCGCGCGCTGCTTCGCGTCGGGCAGCGCGCCCGTGGCAGCGCCCAGATTGTCGACCAGGTTGCGGAGTTTTCCGGTGGCGGGAATCACGCAGGTCACGGCCGGATGCGCCAGCACGAACTTGATGAAAACCTGCGCCCAACTCTTTGCACCGAATTCCGCGGCCCAGGCGGGCAGCGCCCTGCCCTGCACCTGGCTGAACAGGTTGCCGTCTTCGAAGGCGCGATTCACCAGCACCGCGACACCCTTGTCCGCACACAGCGGCAGCAGGCGTTTTTCGGCCTCGCGCGTGGTTACCGAGTAGTTGAACTGCACGAAGTCGAGCTTCTCGCGTCCGATGATGGCGATGAGGTCGGGATAAGAGCTGGTGGTGTAGTGCGTGACACCCATGTACCTGACCTTGCCTTCCGCCTTCCAGCGGCCCAGCGTCTTCAGGTGCACGTCGAGATCGACGAGATTGTGGACCTGCATGAGGTCGACGGGCTTGTGCCGCAGCAGCGTGGTGGAACGCTGCATCTGCTCGACTCCCTTTTGTTCGCCGTGCCCACCCGATCCGGGCGTCCATACCTTGGTGGCGATGAAGGCTTTGGACTGCTGGTCCGCGGTCAACAGTTCGCCTAACACGGCCTCGGCCGTGGAATACATCGGCGAAGTGTCGATGAGCGTGCCGCCGCCCGCGAAAAATCCCTGCAGCACCTCGCGCAGTGGCGCACGCGCGGCTTCATCGGCTCCGACTTCGAAGGGGCCCGACGTGCCGAGCCCGATCGCCGGAATGGTTTCGCCCGATGAGGGAATGCGCCGCATGAGCAGCTTGCCGGCCGGAGCG
>Ga0307513_10007958_pt1 | contig 13638 bp, 12 predicted proteins | sample 15_EM_MG_FD_202174 | JGI IMG/M metagenome (GOLD analysis project Ga0307513, IMG submission 202174) | Populus trichocarpa ectomycorrhiza microbial communities from riparian zone in the Pacific Northwest, United States - 15_EM | ecosystem: Host-associated > Plants > Roots > Unclassified | place... | reverse complement strand
CCTCCAGGCCGGCCACGCCTACACACTGGACGAGTTGATCGACATCGCCGAAAGCCACGACCCGCGGACCCGCATCGCCTGGGACCAGGCGCGCGACGCCGCGCTCGCGACGGGTGTCGCGCGCAGCGCCTTTCTACCGGAGCTCACGGCCGCGGTGATCGGCGGCTTCCAGAGCGCTCACGATCAGAGGTCCCTCGACGGGAGCCATGTGTCCGGAACGTCGACCGTGAGCGGATCGATCTCGGCGATCTCGCTGAGGTGGCTGTTGTTCGATTTCGGCGGTCGTGCCGCGACGCTGGACGTCGCCAAGCAGGGGAGCGTAATCTCGAACATCGGCTTCACCGCCGCGCACCAGAACCTGATCTACCGGGTGAGCCTGGCCTTCTATGCCGATGCCGCCGCTCGGGCCCGGCAGACCACCGCCCAGCAGGCGTTGAAGGACGCCCAGGACGTTCAGGCGGCCGCCGACGCACGTTACGCCCACGGGGAGGGGACCGTGGTCGAAGCCGCCCAGGCGCACCAGGCCACGGCTCAGGCGGACTACGCGAGAATCCGCGCGGACGGGGCGGCCGACGACGCGCGCCAGGCGCTGATCAATGCGATGGGCGTGCCCCCGGTGACCCGGCTGACCGTTGCGGACCTCACCCATCGCGAGCTGACGGCTCAGGCGAATGGGCCGATCGACGAGGTAGTGTCCGCCGCGCTCTCCCGACGGCCGGACGTGCTCGCCGCCTACGCCGCGCGCAAGGCGAGCTTGGCCAAGATCCAGGCGGCCAAGGCCGAGTTCATGCCCAAGGTATTCCTCTCGACGTCCGGCGGCTACACGACGGACAACCTGCAGTCGCCAGTCCTGCCGGGCTTCGGGCAGGAGGGGGCCCTCCTCAACCTGTCGGGGAACGGACTGGGCGGGTCGGTGCTGTTGGGCGTCACCGTGCCGTTGTTCGATGGCGGCCTTCGGGATGCGAACCTGAAGCGGGCCCGCATCGACGCCGATCGGACGGACGAGCAGCTCACCCAGGTCCGCAACGAAGCGGCGCGCGAGGTGGTCTCTGCTGCCACTTCGGTGAAGACCAGCACGGCCGCCTACCACGCCGCCACGGCGCTGGTCGCGGCCTCGCAGACGAGCTTCGACTCGGCCCTGGCGGCCTACAAGCACGGGGTCGGCTCCATCACCGACGTGACGGTGGCGGAAACCAAGCTGCTGGATGCCCGCAACGTCGCCACGGACGCCTACAGCGCTGCTCTGTCCGCCGCGGCCGGCCTGGCGTTTTCGGCCGGCGCTTTGGGAACTGCGCCGACGGACTGAGCGGCCGTTCGACCGCGGGGGTTGTCGGCCCAGGCCAGTGACGTGGCGCGCAAATTCGTCTTACGACAGCATAAGACGCCAAGACGGCGGTCGCGGAGACCTCAACGCTCGGGAAAGAGCTCACGAACGGGACCTAATCGGCCGCCATGCACGCGTTCAGTCTGACCGTCCTCGTTTCAGCGGGTCTGAGCGCTGTGACGGGCTACATCACGTCGCGGATCAGCCAGGGTCGTCAGCAGCTGATCAACCGCCAAACCTATCGGGTAGCGCTCCTCGCGGAGGTGCGGGCGCTCCATCAACGGCTTCAGGAGTACGAGGCGGCGTTCTCCGGTCGGGTCATGACGGGCCAGGTCTCCGGCGCCCAGGTGCTCAAGGTCCTGATGCAATCCGGCGAGATCGTGGTGTTCGCCAACAACACCTCCTCGATCGGCCTGTTCGACCGACCCACCGCGCTGCGCATCGTTCGATTCTACGCCGACATTCGTTCGCTGTACGGCCGGGCGCTGGTCCTCTCGGAGTTGGCCGACGCGGCGCGCTCCAGCTACGTCGAGACCGAGATGCACCACCACCTCGTGCTCGTGGGAAAACTCCGCCGGCGGGCCCATGGACTCGTCCGCCGGCTCCGCCGAGAGCAGCCGGCCTTCTCACTGTTTCGCCTGCCGCGCTTCCGGTGAACCCGGGCGTTCGCTTCAGGCTATCCCTGGCTGTCTAAGGCGTTGGGCGATGGGTGGCGGTCGCCGGCGGCGGCGAAGACAGCCCCCTGACCGCGCCGGGCAGGTCGAGGACGATCTCGTCGGCGAGCGCCGCCAGCAGGCGGCTCAGGGCCCGCGCCTCATCGACGGAGCCTGTCGAGCCGGCGGAAGCCTCCAGCGTCACCGCGCGCCGCCGCGCAAGCGACGCGCCATCGGGCGTCTCCAGGCCAAAGGTGACGGTCATCGCATAGGTTCCCTCGTGCAGAGTCAGGGCGACCACCTGGACCGAGAGGTCGAGGTCCCCCGGGGCGTCGCGCCCTGCGCCGGGCGCCAGGGTAAGCCCCGGGGCGCGGGCGCGCAGATCCTCCGCGAGGGCGGCCGACGCGAGGTCGCCGAGGGCGGCGCTCCAGCGAGCCGACTCGTCCAGCGCGAGCTCCACGCCGTCGGTTGGCCGGACGACCTCCAGCCGGTCGAAGGCCGCGGGCCAGTGAACCGCCAGAAGGCGGACCGAAATCGGCGCAATGGCCGTTTCAGGCCGCGTCGCCGGCGCAACGGCGCCCAGCGTCAGGTAGTGGGTCGGGGCGGAGTGGCCGCAGGCCGCAAGGGCGGCGGCCAGGATGACCCCGACGGTGGCGCGGCTGGAGGGATGTTCGGGTGTCATGGCGAAGGCGGCTTTCCCCTGATCACCGCCTCGGGGTGGCGGTCGAGGTCGTCGGCGAGGGTCCGTAGCGAGCGCGCCGTGGCGTTGAGCTGGCGCAGGGTGTCCGGCAGGTTGGCGTCCTGCGGCGCGCCCGGGCCGCCCAGCGCGCGCTTCGCCGCCGCGGCCGCCTGCTCAAGCTGGGCGGCGGCTTCGGTCAGCTTGGCGGCGAGCGGGCCGGCCTTCGGCGCGACATCGGAGGTGATGCGATCCAGGCTGACGAGCGTGGCGTTGAGGTGCGCAAGGCTGCTCGCGACCTCGGGCGAGCCAGCCAGGCCGTTCAGCCGCGCCGTCAGGTCCCGCAGATTGCGGCCGATGTCCGCCAGCGGCACGGCCTGCGCCCCTCGCAGGACCGCATCCGCGCGAGCGACCAGGCTGGAGAGCGATGGCGCCGGCGCGGTGGCGAGCCATCCGGCCCCGACGCGATCAGCCGCTGGCGGCCCATCCATCCGCAGCAGGGCCAGGCCCTGCGGACCAAGCACCGGCGGGGTCTGCGCGAGCTGCAGGCGGTAGCCCTTGCGCACCAATTGGTCGAGCACGCGGTCCGTGCGCCGCCGCCAGTCGGCCGGCGAGAGGGCCTCGCCGCCCTCGACCCGATCGACCAATCCGAGGCGTTCGGGCGCGATCGCCACGCGCACCGAAGCCGTGGCGACGCCGCGGTCTTCGTCCACGGACAGCTCTCGGCTCAGCACGCGGCCGATCGGGAAGTCGTGGAGCGTCACCACCGCGCCGGGCTGAAGACTCCCGCCGCCGTCCGGCAAGCGCGCACGGTAGATCACCTCGGGACCCACGGGACCCAGTTCGGCGTCGTCGCGCTGGCCGTAAAAGTGGAAGGTGGCCCCCGAGGCGCTTTGCGGTTCTCCCTGCGCTTCCAGCGGCGTCTCGAACTCGACCCCGCCGGCCAGGACCGTGTTTCCGGGACCGAGCCGCGCCCCGAGGCCCGAGCGCGTGAGGCCGACATCCAGGCCCTGCGCGGCGAAGAAGCGTGTGTCCGGCTTGACGAGGCGATCGAACGGCGAGCGCACGAACACCGTCAGCCGGAAGCCGGCAGGTTCGGCAAGAGTGACGTGGGTCACCCGGCCGACGTCCAAGCCCCGGTAGTAGAGCCCGGCGCCGACGCGTGCTCCGCCGAGACCGGGGCCGTCGAGGAAGTAGGCCGAGCCGAGCTCGTCTGGCGGCACGGGGGGCTGAGCGTCCAGTCCCACGAAGCGCCGCCGGGGTGCGCCCGTGCCCGGCGCGGCGCCGATCGACACGCCAGAAACCACAGCCTCCAGGGACGACAGGTCCGTCAAGCTGGGCTCGGCACCAATCACCCAAAATTTCGCGCCCTCGCGTAGGGCGTCGCGGGTGCGGGGGACTAGCCTCAGGGTCATGTCCACGTGGCGCGCGTCGCGCGAGATCTCGATTTTGGTGACCCGGCCGATCCGGACGCCTTTGTAGAGGACGGGCGTGTCGCCCGCGCGGGCGCCATGCGCCGAATTGAACGTGACCACGACGTCGACGCCCTGCTGAGCCAACGCCTGGATTCCGAGGTAGGTCACGACCGCGAGAGCGGCCAGCGGCGCGGCCCAGACGAGGCCCGGCCAGCGGTCGCGCCAGGGCCCCCGCCGGCCGGGGAGGGTCGCATCATCGGGCCCGGTCATCGTAACCTCCGCGCGGTGTCCCAGAGGTGGCGGGGGTCGAAGGTGCGCGTCGCGACCATGGTCATCACCACCACGGCGCTAAAGGCGCTCGCGGCCGGCCCGGCCCGGCCATAGAGCTGCGCATTGAACTGCATCACCGGCACGAAGAGGGCGATGACGAGGGGATCGACCATCGACCAGCGGCCGATCTCCTCCACCACGCCGAACAGCCGGGTCTTGAGGATCGGCGCCGCACCGCCGCCACGGGCCAGGGCCGCCAGGAACCAGCCGAGGGCGCCGAGCTTGAGCAGGGGGACCGCGAAGCTCGCCGTGAGCACCAGCAGCCCGAGACCGTAAAGGCCCGCCGCGAACAGATTGCGTACGCCCGCCAGCACCGTGTAGGTCGAGGGCTGCAGGTTGATCGGGATCGTGGCCATCGGGAAGAGGTTGGCTGGCGCATAGAGCAGCAGGCCGGCCAGCGTAAACGCCGCCGCCCGCCGCGCCGCGCCGGGCTTGCGGGCGTGAAGGCGCTGACCACAGCGCGGGCATGGCCGTGAAGCCGACCGCTGCGGCGCGAGATAACCACAGGCGTCGCAAGCGAGGATCGCCCGCGCTGGGTCGACAGGCGCCTGGCGCCGGATCCTCCGCCACACGTCGCTCGGGTTCAGCGTGGCGCGGACGAACAGAGTGAGGACGCCGGCGGCGACCAGACACACACCGCCCAGGCCCAGTTGGGTCGGAACCGTCGCGCTCAGGCGGGTGTAGGCGATCCACAGTCCGACCAGGGCGACATCAGCCATCGCCCAGGGTTGCAGGCTGTTCGACCAGCGAAACACAGGTCCGATCCATCGACCGCGCAGCCGCAGCCGCACCGCCGCGAGAACCGCCGTGAGCAGGCCCAGTCGCAGGATCGGCGCCACGATCAAAGTCAGGCCCACCAGGAGCCCCAGTACCGGCCAGCCTTCGCGCCAGAGCTCCGCCGGTCCTGACGCGAGGCGACTCGTGCGGACCGCCCCGAGCGCCGAGGTGGTGAGGAAAGGCTCGAGGTTCGCAGGCAACAGGAACAGGAACGCAGCGGCGGACAGGGCCAGGGCCGCGTCGAGGCTCCGACCCGTCCGTCGCTCGAGTTCGCTGCCGCAGGTTTCGCAGACCTGCGTGCACGCCTGGCGCAGCGCCTGCACCTGCCCACACCGGGGGCACGCGATCCAGGCGGACGAGCGCCGCGGGTCCGCCCCGGCCTGGACGGCTAGTGCGGACAAGCCCAAGTCGCCTAGGATTCGAGCTTCAGCTTGACGCCATCCGCCGAGAGGTTGAGCCGCAGGCCCTCACTGGTGCTGTTCAGCTTGATGACCACGCCATTCTGGTTGCGGAGGTAGGCGACGCCGCCCCCACCGGCGATCGTCGCGCCGGCTGAGAAGGTGGTGTAGATGCCGTCGAAGTCCTGCAGGCGCTTCAGGTTGTAGACCGAGCCGGACGCGTCGAGCTTGGCCGCGCCCACATCGACCACGGAGAGGCCGGAGATCTTCACCGGGTGAGTCTCGCCCTGGTACTCCAGTTGACCGGACCCCCACACGAACCCGATGCCGGCTGCGACGGCGCCGCCGGAAAAGGTCAGGGCGGCGTCAGCGGCTTTCGCCGCTTCCTGAGCCTGGGACGGAAGCGCGGCGCCCGCTAGGCCGCCCGCAAGGACGACGGCGGTGGCGAGGGCGATGAGAGCAGTTTTCTTCATAGTGCAGGCTCCAGAATGAGGCCGGAAGCCTAGTCAGAAGGGCACGGCCGCGATTGTAAGGGGCTGACCTGGTTTGCCTGAAAGCGCTGTCTTGTCCGATCCCGGACGGGAGGTTGGCGAGGCAGCATGGAGCTGCCAAATCCCCACGCCGTCTTTGACCCACAATCAGAACCTGTACTGGAGGATCAGCATGGCGACGTCGGAGTCCCGGCCACCGGCCGCAGTCACGGCGGGCCCTGCGGTCTGCCGCACCAGCTCGGCGGTGACGCCGATGTTCCGGGTCGCCTTCCAGGTCGCGTCCAGCGCAAAGGCCGTGCCCACCCGGCGATGGGTGTTGGCCAGGGTCTGCGGCAACGGAACGGCCGGTTGCAGGTAGACCGCGTCGTGCACCGACGTGCGCCAGCGTTCGGTGACGCTGGCCTCAATCGTGAGATCGTCGCGCGGCTGCACGCGGATGGAGGCGCGCGGCGCAGTCAGGTTGGACCAGCTGGTGAGCGAGGTTTCGTTGAAATAGGCGCCCTTGGGAAACAGCGGGTTGAAGGTCTGGAGCCGCCCGTCGCGCGGGTTCCGGTCGCCGGAGGCCACATCTAGGCGCAAGCCCAGGCGCGGCTTCCACGGCAGCCCCAGCGTGTAGCCGGTGTCCAGGCCTACGGCCCAGGCGCGAATGTCTTGGTCGGCGAACTTGCCGGTCTGCACCATGCCCTCCCAGTCGAGGTCCCAGGGGCCGGTCCGCCCGACCAGTCGCATGCCGAAGCTTGCCCGGCGTTCGTCGCCCTGAATCGCGCCGTAGCGGCCGCGGTCGCGGTCGAGCTCGAAGCCATAGCCGTCGAATTCCCATCGCCCGCCGGCCGCCGCGAACGAGCGGGCGACGTAGACGCCCCAGAAGTCCTGGGTCCGGTCGTTCGAGTCGTCGAAAGCCCCGATGGAGATGGCCACCGGACGAACGGCGATGGCGTCGATGCGCCAGCCGGAGCCGGCTGGCGTCCATGTCGCGCGGACGCCGTCGAAGCTCTGGCGGATGCTCGGTCCCTCGCGCACGGAGACGAAGCGTTGCTCTGGGTTGAGCTCCAGTTCCTGCCGGCCCATCCGGATCCGGAGCCCGGGGTCGGGCGAAATGTCGACGAAGGCGTTCTGCACGTCGAGCCGGTCGCGGTCGGTCGCCGGGTTTGGCGCCTTCTTGCCGAACGCCTGGTGCTGGCCAAGCTCCACATATACCCGCGCGCTGTCGCTAAGGTGCAGGTCCGCGTGGACCAGGAGCCGTTGCAGGACGGAAGTGTCGTCCTGCGCCCCGATCCCGAAGCGGGCGGCGTGGGTCACGTCGAGCCGCTCGCGCGCCTCCCCGCCCAGGGAGAGCCACGGCCCGTCGCCGAGCGGGATGTACTTCAGCTGCGCTTCCAGTCCGACCCGTTCTTCGGGATTCTTGAGCGCGCTGTAGTCCTCGTCGGGCCGCACGAGCTGCAAGGGCGGCAGTTGCGCCGCGGCCGGCCCGGCCAGGCTCAGTCCGACCGCCAACGCCAGGGCGAACGGCCGCATCAGCTCGCCCTCCGACCGTCGAAGGCCGCGAGCGCCAGGATCACGAGGATCGGGGCGGCGAGGCAACTGAACCCGACGGTGATGAAGGACACCGCCCCGGCCGCGCACCCCACGGTGAAGAGCGCGAGGGGGGGCCAGGTGCGGTGGATCCGCGCCAGCAGCGCCTGGCGGTTGTCCGGGGTCGCGCCCGCGGCCAGGTCTACGAGGTCGATCGTGAGCTGGGTCACGTTCCCTGTCATGACGGTGGTGGGCGCGAGTCCGGCGAACACCCCGCGCGAGGCGGCGTTCTGCACCGCCATCGCCGCGACGCCGGCCATTCCGGCCAGGAGAGCGAGGGGCTGGTCGGAGGAGTGGATCGGCGAGGCCGCCAGGCCGATGACGGCGAAGACGGCGAGCAGCATCGCCTCGATCACCAGTAACGGCCGGGCGGACCGAGCCCCAGACCACCGCGTCGTCGCGTGAACGAGCGCGACCACGGCGACGAACACCGGCAGGGCTATGAGCCTCGCCACCAGGCCGTGTCCCTGGCCAGCCGCCGTCGCGCCGATGAGTACGAAGTTGCCGGTCACGTGGGCGGTGAACAGCCCGAAGAGGGCGATGAAGCCGCAGGTGTCGACGAAGCCCGCTGTGAAGGCGAGCGCCGACGCCGCGACGGCGCCTCGTGTGTGACCCGGGTCAGCCATGGTCAGCCGCTCCGCGGCCGCTCGCCGCGCCGCGCGGCCAGCATCAGGCCGGCGATCAGCCCGAGGTGCTCGAAGAAGCTGTTCATCGCCTGCAAGCGAGCGTCGCCAGCCATGTCCCAGAAGTGGTGCGCCAGCAGCGTGGCGAGTGCGGTGAAGACCCCGAGCGCGCCCGCGCCCAGCCAGACGAGGCGGCCGCTGATCACCAGGACCGAGCCGACCAGCTCCACGAAGATCGTCAGGATTGCGAAGAGCGCCGGCGGCTGCAGGCCGAAGTGGGCCTGCTCGGCCACCGCGCTTGGGAAATCCAGGAGCTTGGTCAGGCCGCCGATCCAGTAGGCGCTGGTCAGCGCGACCCGTGAGAGCGGCCAGGTCCCCCGCCAGTCCAGGATGGCGTCGACCCAGGGCGGGTCGGTGGCGGTTGCGGATCGCATCTCAGACCGCCCAGCACCCGCAGCCGAAGGCGCCCCAGAACGTAGGGGCGTCGGCGGCGGGAGCCTCTCGGGTATAGGCGGCGGCATGGTCGTGGCCGTGGATGGAGCAGGCCTTCGCGCACCCGCAGGCCGACGCCATCAGCGCAGTGGAGCCGCGGCGCGACCGGTCCTGGTACCCGCCGAACGTGCGGACCGGCGACCATTCCGGCATCGGCTTGGGAAGCTCGGGCGCGAGCCTGGCGTAGTCGCCCTGGCCATGCACGACCTTGCCGCCCAGCAGGGTCAGGACCGACGACAGATGCGCGATCTCGTCATCGCCCACGGTCAGGTAGTCGTCGGAGAGGACGGCCAGGTCGGCGAGCTGGCCGGCCTTGATCTGGCCCTTCTTGCCTTCCTCGTCGGAGAACCAGGCGTTGGCGGCGGTCCAGAGACCCAGCGCCTCCTCCCGGTCCAGACGGTTCGCGGTGGGGTAGAGACGCAGGCCGCCCACGGTCTTGCCGGTGACCAGCCAGGCGAGCGAGACCCAGGGGTTGTAGCTCGCCACGCGGGTGGCGTCGGTGCCGGCGCCTACGGGCACGCCCGCTTCCAGCATCCGGCGGACAGGCGGCGTGCGTTGCGCGGCCTCGGCCCCGTACCGCGCGACGAAGTCCTCGCCCTGGTAGGCCATGCGGTGCTGGACCGCGATCCCGCCGCCCAGAGCGGCGATGCGGTCGATGTTCCGTAGGCTGATGGTCTCGGCGTGGTCGAAGAACCAGTGCAGGCCGTTGAAGGGCGTGTCGCGGTTGACCTTCTCGTAGACGTCGAGCGCCCGGCTGATGGTCTGGTCGTAGGTGGCGTGCAGGCGCCATGGCCAGCGGTTTTCCACGAGCAGCCGGATCACCGGCTCCAGGTCGGCCTCCATGTTCGGCGGCATCTCGGGCCGCGCCACGCGGAAGTCCTCGAAGTCCGCGGCGGAATAGACCAGCATTTCACCGGCCCCGTTCATCCGGTAGGCGTCGTCGCCCTGGCCCGGCTTCACCTGTTTCGCCCAGCCCGCGAAGTCGGCGAGCTCTTCCTTCGGCTTCTGGGTGAACAGGTTGTAGCTGATGCGCAGGGTCAGCTGATCGTCGGCGTGCAGCTTCTCGATGATGGCGTAGTCGTCGGGGTAGTTCTGGAAGCCGCCGCCGGCGTCGATCACCCCGGTCACGCCCAACCGGTTCATCTCGCGCATGAAATGGCGGGTGGAGTTCAGCTGGTACTCGGGCGGCAGCTTCGGCCCCTTGGCCAGGGTGGCGTAGAGGATCGACGCGTTGGGGTTTGCCAGCAGCAGGCCGGTGGGATCGCCCGCCGCATCGTGGACGATCTCGCCGCCGGGCGGGTTTGGCGTGTCCCTCGTGTAGCCCACGACCCTAAGCGCCGCCGCGTTCAGCAGCGCCCGGTCGTAGAGGTGCAGGATGAACACCGGCGTCTCAGGCGCGGCGGCGTTCAGCTCATCGATGGTCGGCAGCCGCTTCTCGGCGAACTGGTGCTCGGTGAAGCCCCCGATGACGCGCACCCACTGGTTTGGCGGGGTGACGGCCACCTGCTTGCGCAACATGGCCATGGCGTCGGCCAGGGTGGGCACGCCGTCCCAGCGCAGCTCCATGTTGTAGTTCAGCCCGCCTCGGATGATGTGCATGTGGCTGTCGATCAGGCCGGGAATGACCCGGCGGCCCTTGGCGTCGATCACTTGCGGATCGTCGGCTTCGGCGCGGGCCTCGGCCTGGGTCCCGACGAGATGGAAACGTCCGTTGCGGACGAGGACGGCGTCCGCGACCGGATTGCTTCGGTCGAGGGTCGTCACCCTCGCATTGACGAGCAGAAGGTCCCTGGCAGGCACGACAAATCTCCTTGGGTGCGGGCGCGTCAGACCGATGGCGACCGGGGCGGCCGGCGCCTGACGTCGCGTGAGGCGGATCGATCAGGACTCGAGGGTCGGCGGACGAGGCGCCCCCGCCTGCGGTCCGAGCACATGCTCGGCGCAGTCGGTTTTGAGGAAGGCCACCACAGGGCGGCCCTCGATCAGGCGCTTGGCGAGCGGCACGACCTGTTCGCCGAGCAGGATCCCCAGGAGGCCGATCAGCGCGATCGTCGGGGGCGCCGGCGAGCGTACGCCGAGGAGACCGTAGAGGACGCCGGCGAGGAGCCCGGCGCCGAGCGAGATGACATAGGGCTGCATGATGAAGCTCGCGGGTTGGAGATGGCCCGGGCCGCGTTGGGCCGCGGATGGGTGCGGCCCGGGCCCGGCGCTCAGGCTGCGGCCGCGTGGCCTTCCTGGGCGCCGAACATGGTCTTGGCGTAGGTGACCCCCAGGCCATAGGCGCCGCCGAACTTGCGGGCGATGCCGGTGGTGAGGTCGTAGGTCGCGCTGCGGGCCCAGTCGCGCTGGAGCTCGAGCAGGTACTGCAGCGAGGTCATCGGGTGCACGCCGGCCTGCACGATGCGGGTGACCGCCCGCTCATGGGCTTCGGCCGACACGTCGCCGCAGGCGTCGGTGATGACGTAGACCTCGAAACCCTGGTCCAGGGCCGAGAGCGCGGGCCCCACGATGCAGACCGAGGTCCAGAGCCCCGCGAAGACCAGCCGGCTCTTGCCGATCGCGTTAACGCGTTTGATGGCGTTGGCGTCTTCCCAGGTGTTCATCGAGGTGCGGTCGGTCACCTCGGCCCCGGGGAAGGCCTGCTTGATCTCGTCAAAGATCGGACCTGAGAAGCTCTTTTCCGCTACCGAGGTGATGATCGTCGACACGCCGAAGCCGGCGGCGGCCTGCGCGACCAGCGCGACGTTGGTGCGCAGGACCGTCGCGTCGATGGAGTGCGTCGCAAACGCCATCTGCGACTGGTGGTCGATGAGGATCAACGTGTGGTCCGCAGGCGTCAGCAGCAGCGGTGCGGGCGTGGGGGTCGCGACAATCGGCATCTGGGTCTCCGCTTCGGATTGGACTTGGCCGAAGGATAGGAAGACGCCGGGAAGGTGGCTGGCACGCGCCGGCCGCGTTTTGTCGTTCCCTGCGCCGTTCGCCGGCCCACGCCCGCCGCGTCACGCGGCCACGCCGCGCCGCCATGCGCCTGGGCTGACGCCGGCGCGTCGGGTGAAGTGGCTCTGGTCGGCGAAGCCGCAGCGCAGGGCAATCTGCGAAAGCGAGGACTCGCGGTCCCGCAGGAGGTCCTTCGCGAGCTCCACCCGCCGATTCAGGAGCCAGCCATGCGGCGCGAGCCCGGTGGATTGGCGGAAGGCGCGTGAGAAGTGGCTGACCGACAGCCGGCATTCCCGGGCTATGTCGAACAGCGCGACCGCGCCGTCCAGCTTGGAGGCCAACATGTCCTTCGCGCGGCGTTCCTGCCAGGCCGCCAGGCCCCCGCGGCGCGCCAGGGAGTTCGGCTGCATTCCGCCATAAGCCTGGGCGACGTGAGCGCAGACGGCGAAACTGACATGCTCGAGGAAGACGGGGTTCACCTCGTGAGGGCGCTCAAAGCCGCCGACAAGGCTGAGGCCAAGATTACGAATCGCGGCGTCTGCCAGACCTCGGCCGTGAGGACACCGCAGGTCATCGATCCGATGGGCGCTCGCGTCGTTGGTGACCTCGTCGAAGGCCGAACGCGGGAGATAGAACGCGATGGCTCCGAGGGGTGCGTTCTCGAGGAAGCGGGGATTGCGGCGAAGGTCGAAGACGACAGTGTCGCCGGCCCTGAGGGAGGTCCGGGGCGCCTCTTGGCCGTCTTCCCAGAAGTGAAAGTCGGCGTAGTCGCTGGGGAGGAGGCCGACGATGTAGGCGTCGTCCTCCGGGACCGGTTTCGTCATCTCATACTGCGGATCGTCCTCACGGAGTTTCGCAACCATGATCCCCGCCTTTCCGAGCGCGCCGGTCAACTGGGCCGGCCGCCGCTGCAGACCAAGGAGTGAGGCGAGCCGCTCGCTTAGGACTTCGGTGTCAGGCATATCGGGTCTCCACCTTTTAGGTGGACATGTTCGGACCTGCGACGCCCAGGCGCCGCCCCCGCGCCAGGACCCGCGAAGTCGTCAATTTGGGTGCGGCGCTCACCTGGCCGCTTGAGCATTGCTCTGGCGCCGCCTCTCGACCTGACAAGGTGGTCGCAGCGCCCGTCAGGCACGTAAGGCTTTGCAACTGCACAGGAAAACGCGCGGCCAGGTGTCTCGCACACGGCGGGCGCTCGCGCGTTAGAGGAACCGCTCGATCCCCCATATGGGTGTCCCGCGCGCGCCTGGCCCGTGCAACCCTTGCCGACGTGCAAAGGGGGTCAGAGGATCCGAACATGAAGCACGGCGACGTATTCGCGGCGCAAGCGGTGGGTGGCGTTAGTCAGCAGGCGGCGCGTGAAGTGGCGCTTCAGGGCGAGGCCCTTGTCAGGCCGCCACGCCGCGTCGCCAGGCGCCTGGGCTCACGCCGGCCCGCCGGGTGAACACCCGAGTGAAGTGGCTCTGGTCGGCGAAGCCGCAGCGCAGGGCGACGTCCGACAGGGAGGCGTCGCGGTCCCGCAACAGGTCCTTCGCGAGTTCAACCCGTCGGTTCAGCAGCCAGCCATGCGGCGCGACGCCCGTGGATTGACGGAATGCACGTGAGAAGTGACTGACCGAAAGCCGGCACTCCTGGGCTATGTCGAACAGCGCGACCCCGCCATCCAGATTGGCCGCTAGGAGGTCCTTCGCGCGGCGCTCCTGCCAAGCCGCCAGACCGCCGCGGCGGCCGATGGAATCCGGCCTCATGCCCCCATAGACCTGGGCGACGTGCGCGCAGACGGCGAAACCAACGTGCTCGAGGAAGATGCGGTTCACCTCGTGCGTGCGCTCAAAGCCGCCGACGAGGCTGCGGCCAAGGCTGCGGATCGTCGCGTCCGCCACGCCACGGCCGTGTGGAACCCGCAGATCGTCGATCCGACGGGCGTTCGCGTCGTCAGCGACCTCATCG
>Ga0307513_10007957_pt1 | contig 13639 bp, 14 predicted proteins | sample 15_EM_MG_FD_202174 | JGI IMG/M metagenome (GOLD analysis project Ga0307513, IMG submission 202174) | Populus trichocarpa ectomycorrhiza microbial communities from riparian zone in the Pacific Northwest, United States - 15_EM | ecosystem: Host-associated > Plants > Roots > Unclassified | place... | reverse complement strand
CTTATTGCTATCACAGGCATCTGGCTGATTCTAGGCGAATTTAGATCGCGCCAACTCTTTTTGCATCGCTACCGACCTGCCTCTATCATTGGTGCTATGCAATCCTCACCGCCATGTCAGGGATCCCCAACAGGATTCAACTTTCAAGATGCGACACCCTCCTCTGCCCGAGGCTTACAGCGAGCAATAAGAATGTAAAAGGGGACATCCCATATTTCTGTATGTCCCAATTACTCCTGAGGTGATGTGGTAATGAACCATAATTTACAGTGTCCTGGTACCATGGAATCACACCACGCCAAATTCTTTCGCTTCGTCCGGGATCTGCAACCATCTCTGTCTCTGCACGCTTAGCGACCGCATCTAAATATTGGCCCACAGCCACCCCTCGCAATTAGAACTAGCGACTAGCCCTTGTTGGAGAAGTCCAAGGTCGATGCGCGGTATTGGGGTGTGCGAAACATCGCGTTAACATTGAATGTATCCCAGGTACCTGCATGACTCACTGACGTGCCCTGGGAGGATATTCGGTGAATCTTCACCAGTCTTCGAGACCGCTTACACGTTACCTCGGAGTCAACCTCATCTCACATGTATCTCGCCTTTGCAGGTATTTCTCGAACCCGCCCTTCTTACTCCTCCTCCACGACCTCCGGACCACGATAAGAGAACCAACGCATGTTGACGAAACGGTAAACCGCACAACGAACGCGCTACAAGGCCTCCATGCAGACAAACCCACCAAAAACCGACAGACGGCGATGGTAATGAGCGCGGCAAACATGATCGCTGCTTGTTTGAAGGAAACGTGGCACCATGAGAGTCCCAGGTAGCGCGCTTACACGTTACCATGTCCCTCAAGCGCCTTTATGTAGTCTATGTATTTTTTTTGAAATTCCTTAGTACTCTTATCCACTTATCATGATTTTCAATGAAGGAAATTCTCACTTTCATGTAGTATGTACTGATCTTGTGACATTGTCAATACTTCGGTAAAGTAACATGATCTCTTGATAATTTCCTTCAGTTCACACCGTTAAACTGTAAATATAGACGTCTAGGCATGTATGTAGCATGTATATAATGCGTAGGTGGCATTAACAAACAAAATCATGAGGCGGACAATGAGGCGGAGTCCGGCCTGAGGCGGATGAGGCGGATTTCTCATATCCGACTTGTCCTCAACTTTGGGAGGTCGCCGAAACCAAAATTTCGGCAGGCCCGTCACGCGTCACAGGCCCTGCCGAATTGAATGAAATAGTACAGTATTGCTGTAGGTATTCCTGATCTTCTCCTTTTATCTTTCGAAACCTGGAATCCTGACTTATTATTAATTTACCACTTGTATGCCGTCCCGTTTCACACCTGAGTTTACAGGGGTTTGAAGTTGACTCTGATCAACCTCTTGTTTTCAGATCCTCATCCTATACTTTGCGAATTCCATGCAGATTCGTCTTTCTGAGCGTAAGCTTTCCTAATGCTGGTGATACCACGATGGGCTGGGGCGCGACTCCTGCCAAGTTCCATCCCGATATACATGCTACGCTGACGTTCGGTAATGGGAGTTTGAGCCGTCGAGCTGCAGACGCTGAGAGCAGACCGGGCTTGTCTTAAGCACTGGAAGCGTCCGCCTTTTCACTGCAATTGCTCCAGCGGGTGACGTACGATATCTGGAATGCATGTTTGGAAAACATTTCTAGCAGCTTCCTGGTGGGATTTGCGACCATATAGGGGTTTGAACAAGACGTTGGGGTTCCAATCAATTCTTGGGTACGAAGCAGGCCCGGACTCCATCCTCTACAGGCCACGCTAACTCATGGATGTTCAAGGACCTGCCACTCTCGTATCGTAATCCTCTCATGGGACGATATCTGAACATCTTCTCCAATACATCATCCAGAAGCCCAACCTCCTTTTCCTCCAGCTACGTGGAATCTGGGGCGCTTGTCATGTGTCAAGAAAATCCCTCACAACGATTCGGCCAAGCAGTTCCGAACTTCCACCTCCTTCCTGTATCTCAAATCAATTGTGAACTCCTACGCAAATTCTACGGTATGTTGATGTAACCGCAGAAAAGATCATCTTATAATTAATATATTCAAGCTTTATTCAGGGCGCGATCGGGATGGCAGCGCGGAGGGTCCTCCCACCTGAGAGGATTCCGTGGTTTGGGATGGAAAGCCTTGTGCTACTTGTACCAAGGGAAGCGAGCTCGAAAAAGAGATAACGGAACTCTGAAATCAAAGGTAAAGAAGATATGCATCAGCCGTCGCGCGCTTCGTACAGCCATGAACGAAAATCATGATCCCGTCATCCACAAGTCCCCGCCTGAAACCGCCTCTCATATCTTCATTCAATGCTTACTGCTCAGTGGGTGCTTCTGCAGGTCTCCCAGGAGTATCCCACTATATCTCGGTGGGATGTGCAAAAAATGGGCCTGGACAACACCAGAGCTTTGGACCTCGCTCCGCGTCGGAAGTCCTCAGGTTGGGATAATCTACCCAGACTTGTTATCCAATGACTGGAACGCTCTGCTAGTCTTCCCTTGACTATATCAAATTGGTCAATCATTGGGGATGGCTTGACGGGGACGAGGACTGTCATGAGGTGATAAATATTTTGAACAAGCACTCGGGCGGGTGGCATGATATGTGATTCGATGTCTACACCACCTTTCCGGTTCAGATATCACAGGGAAATACCCTCCATCGACTCGTTTCTCCACCACCCCCTGTCTCAGCCTTCCTCTGCCGATTCGTTAACATTCAGCATGAAAGCAAGCCTAGCCCGACGGACTTCACTCATAGGAGTTGACATATTATATGTTGACATGGTATGGAAAAATCTCACCGCGATATTGGTGTTGATAAGCGATTTGACTTTACTGCTATTAGAGATGGTATAGTCGATTCGCTTCAAGACTCAGGAGTACAGAGGAAGGTGGATTTCTTATACACATCGCTGAATATAATATGACATTCCCCACAGTGCCTGTCCCTCTTACATCCATATAAAATTTTAATGGGCGTGATATTTAGGGCCAAATCTATAGTGCAGGTAATAATATGCTTTTCAACGCATTCTCTTCAAGCATCAACGCCAGGGAACAAGCTGTTCCGCTGTCCTTGTCTTCGATGGCAACTCACACCCACCATCACATGAGTGGTTCGACGGTCGTTATTGAGGGATTTGGAACGTAGTGATAGTTAACAAGCGCATATCGGAGACTCCCGTACAAAATATCTTCAGGTTCAATACACCGTTGGAAGGCCGCTTTTGCTCCACTCACTCTACCAGGAAGGGACATACCGAAAACATACCGAGGGATATTGATTTGTAACCATGATAAGGTTGGTGGTCTGACTGTGGTTGTTGTTCAGAAAGGAAGTGCCTGAATGGTTGGTTATCGTTACAATGGGGTTGTCGAGCTAATTTGGCTGGCGTGCTTCACAACCTTTTCTACGCCTTCTTCTGTGAGAATGAATCTCGAGAGAGTATCCCATACTCTGGTGGCCCCATGATCTTCCACTCACCCCGTAGAAAGTGTACAACCACCAGATGGTTTGCTTACAACCGGTGTAATCCGGTTACTAGTCAATTCCTGAGATGGAAACCCTAAAAGCCACTTTCATCAGGGTGGTACGGTGGAGCCTCGGCAAGTATTTTTGGTGTACACGAGGCGATTTTCTAATGCAAGGTTAGTGGTTCTTATCTCGCGCGAGTGACCTATCAGCTGATATCTCTGTGGCATACGAGCTGTGAGGAGGGTCATTCTGGACCAATGGTCGGAAAAACCTTGTGCCGCAGAAATCCCCATTGCGCGCCTACTACTATGTCCATGATAAGTTTGCTCATTTCGTGCATACTGGTGCCGATCTCCTCCCTGCTAGTCAAATTGGGTTACGGCTGAATGAAAAATAGCTGCATTTGGCACGCACCAGGGTAATCGTGGAGTATCGCAGTGTGAGGGGCTCATTTTGAGCACACAAACCACCACCTCGCAGGGACACCTTCCTTGCCCCTCCCTTTATCTGGTCTCTGGACCCTAAAGCGGCTTTCTGATCATGGACTCGGCCCGGATAACCAAAATATTGAGATATACCGCATTCAGCTGTAATCAATCTTGAGACTTATGGTTGGATTCCACATGAATGACTTGGTATGAAAGCGGCTCTCATATTCGAAGAGCAGACACCTGACGCCTCAATTTTTGTTTTCCTTACTCACGGGGCGCCACCGGCTACGTCCATGTACCAGGTGCTCTGAGTAGTACCCTTTGATATGGATTATAAACTCCAGGATACCACCATTCTGCTTCGACTTCCACACCGAAAGGTCAAAAAGGACAGTGCCACCATCAGAGCCTGAGATGGACGACCGTAATTCAAATCAGGTTTCTTTCGACCTATCGCCGCTGACCATATCCAACTTGAAGATCCACTTGACCAGTGGGCACAATAGAACAGCGAGTATACACATGTGACATCTTAGGAGGTACCCAGAAGGATGCAAAAGGAATGGCGAGGGGACTTATGGGAACTTTCGCCAAAGATATTTAACCGCCCTTCAAGACTGTCATTCTTTAAAGATGAGGTACAGTCATTCACCGGTCAATGGGTCACCCCACTCAATGGGTCAAACCAAATTTCTGGGCTCAAATTTGAAGCAATTATCTTAATTCTTTTTGGATTATGTTTGGATATATCATGTCTACTTTAATCCAAAAACTTTAAGCTCTGAGATGTTTCGATCTCTTGATACACATCGATAGGTATCAATGTAGCCCAAAAGTGAATTTATATCCTTGTGATCTCTTGCCTAAATCTTGTCAAAGAGCCTGATTTTGGAGATAATATTGTATAGTATCTATTATGAATTAAGATAGAGGTATTTTCAGCTTCATCCAATGCTCCAGTAAACCAAAACCTACAGAAAGGATGAAATTGTGCTCGAAATGGATGAGCAAATAAGGATATGTCACATTATGTCACAATTCCCATTTTCGGAATCTGCAAAAATGCAGCAACAAAAATATGGTAAACTACGCGAAATCCAATGCCCTCAAGGTGTAAATGGCAAGAAAGAAGCAGGACGACCATTTTGAAGAGGAAAGTGAAGGGGATGAGGAAATGAGAAACAGTGGTGGAGGCAATAGTGACTAAACAGAATGTTTAAATCAGGCCAGCGTGACATCTGACCCATTGACTGGTTTGGCTCCGATAACGCTGTGCGACACTGATAAAAGACGATGTATTGTTCAACAGTTGAAATTCGAGGTTGTAAGTAGGTATTATATATTCTACGTTGTGTTTCCATAAATTTGTCAGTTCAGATTCTGTATATCCCTGATATTAACCATTTCCAAGACTGATCTTCATTTGGGTGACCCATTGACCGGTGAATGACTGTATTCGGTTATTTAATCTAGTTGCCTCAGTGAAGAGCGGTAAACATTTCGGAAATTAACTTTTTTATTTATTTAAAATCATTGTTTATTCTCCTTTGTGGCGAACCATATGGTAGAGAATATATGTCGAGTGAGAATCTGTCTATAAAATGGGAAATTAACTTAATGAAAGTACCTGCAAAAGTGCGGATGTAAAGGTGATCATTATTCCCTATGACGTATGGACCAGATGGAAGAAAAATGTTGCATACCCGAAGGATAATTTCTCCTCCGTATCCTTGATCAAATGGAAGCTATAGCGCACCCCCGATCTTTATCAATTCGATGGACATTTCTTGCCAAGTCAGTACATTGGTGATAGATCGGAATTGAAGCATGCGTTGGAAACTGAGTCGCCGCCAAAACCCATGGTTACTTTGTACTTACATTGAATGGTAAAGGAAATTTTTGATAGCCGTACAGGATAATTCGGGCTGGAGTTCAATGAGGGTGACATGGGAAACTGAGTCGCCGCCAAAATCCATGGTTACTTTGTACTTACATTGAATGGTAAGGGGAATTTTTAATAGCCGTACAATATTGTCAGGATAACTTGGGCTGGAGTTCAAAGAGGGTGACATGGGTCAGGCCGGTCCCGCGTTGACTATGATAAGAGAATTAAACGGTGATAGAACTGGATAAGATGCGAGCACGCTCTGAATGCAGAAGAACGCCGGTATTCCAAAAACTGAGCCCCTAGGAAAATGCGACAGTCATACTCTTCCGACGTTGTCTCGATACTCGTCTCATTGCTCTCATCATTCACGATTTTCATGGTATACTTCGGTGATACCGGAGAATCCTTGGAGCCCAGAATCTCGATGATACCCCGGTTGAGGACGAATCCTCAGGCGAATTTTCACTGAGAGGTTGTTGGGATTAGTGAACGCATGTGGAACATAGTTTTGTAACGACTGGGCCTCCGGACAAGGAAGGTGCAATAATGTAGATTCCCTAGTAAGGTAGCGCACATGAGTGTAAGATCTGAGTGATTTCAGCACTACATGGCCATAATAAGAGGTTTACATTCAGGCTTGTTCAAATTCGAGTACTAGCAAAGTACTAGGATTCCAGAAATTCTGCTGAACGCCACGCGTTGACGGACTGGCCGGCCGCCTTGGCGCCTTAGGCCTCAACCTTCATACTTCTCCTTCAAACTGTAATCCAGTGCCGGGTGTGCAATTAATAAAATTCACAAACGTGAAGGGTTCGTTGAACTTAAACCAATGAATACCAGCATCGAAGACTCAGAGCGCGCCATATCTCCGCGAAGCCAGCGGTCTGTCGCTGCACCCTAGTGCTTGCGCACGTTCGAGTTCTATGTAAGTAAAATTTTAATGCTTTGAATGTCCAATAATTGAGCTCAATGTGATGTACTTGAGCCCTCTATCATGTATACATACATACTTCTCCTGCACCACTACATACCAGCAATTCCGGAATTCAAGGTCTCCCGGCATGATGGTCGATCCTGATTGGCTTTCAACATTCAGGCACCATATTCACCTTCCTAAAGTAGGTGATGATGCTTGATTCTGGACCATTCCTAAAATGGAAAATTGCAAAACAGAGGAGATAGAGGCGTCAGATCCACCGATCGCGGAAGTCCGATCTTTTTATGTACGCGGACTCAACTCGGGCTTCTCCGTTGATTACAGTCGAACCTGCCTTAACCCATACCCCTCGGTGGACGGCCCAGGCTATGGGTTATAAGAGGTTATGGGTTATCACAGGTCAATTTTGGTGTGAATCTCGGTTTTGGTGGCGGCCCAATCCTATGGATTATGGGGGTGTATGGGTTATGACAGGTATGGGTTATGACAGGTTCGACTGTACTTGCCGTTTTAGCGCCTGCGATATTGATTCCGTTCCTGGAGCTCCTCTCGAGTCCTCTCGATGGACCTGGAGGCAGAGGAGGCCCGGAGCGTGTCAGTTATTAGCATGGGAAGTGAATAGAAGGTCGTAGAACGTCCTGTTATATAACTGTGGAGGGAGAATGGCTTGTAGTTAATAATACGTGCGGGGCCGTCAGGTGCATGCAGAACTCAATTGTCGGTGCGGGGAACATCATCGAGGGCCTTCGAGGCTCGGAGGAAGGTCGTAATCCTTCAAATTGTGACTCTCGTACACGTTGATAAGTTGATAACGGGTGACGGAAGCGCAAGTCTCGAGTCTTTTGTTTCTTGTCGGGTGATAGAAATCTTGATTCCTGGACCCATATTCAGTCGTCCACTGCCACGTCCCGGCCTCTATCTGCCTAGCTCCCCGCATTGTCCTCTCAATCAGGTCATCTGGAGATGTGGATGTAGGGTATGAGAAGAAGGGAAAGGTACGGTTGGCACAGACGTGATGCCGAGTCGTAGTCATGGCCATTGGGTTCAGTTGCAATTGAGTTCTGGTTCCAAGTTCACCCACGATGATGCGGCAGTGCAGCCTATGGATCATTGGCAGTGTCGTATTTACTGCTGATGCCCAATGTCCAGGGATGCCCATAGTTCTCTTTGTACCCGAACGGCGATAGAAGCGCCAACCCGAATATTAAGATTTGTTGGATTGCGAAAATTACTTCGATCGCCCCCCGCCGAGATGCGCATAACCAGTGACAGCAGACCCAGAGCTCGCATCTTATCTGTATGGAGAGATAGTTAGAAATATAGCTAGATAGAGTTCAGATATATACATCCAACTTACTGGATACGCGCGACTCATTGAATTCGAGTTATTCAAAGCGTTGTTACGATAGATTAGCTATTTCTGGAGTATCTCACGCGACATTAAACTGAATGGCCGCACTGAATGGGTGCCAAACATCATAACATTGAGGACAATTGGAACGCCGTTCCATGGGAGCGTTTCGATTGAATGGAATAGTCTAGATATAGCCGAAATTAAGGGAGATTTTTTATTTTTTGGCTACTCATTTGAAAACATGTTCATGGGCCCGAATGACATAGGACAACTTGCAAATTTGTTCAGTTCACGGTGCCTCATGACATATGACTGATCGGTCGTTATATTAGGACAACTCAATATTTATAAAACCTCGATACATTTCTACCGCATCGCACTGGGATAGATGTTCATATATTCCACTGACCCCAAAATGTTCATTTAATTGCCTTGACTGGGCATTTGAGGTCACTAATGCCACTGTCGCTCGGGATCATCCAGAAACGAAAAGGCGTTAATTGCATGAGGACGCTGAACAATTGCTGTCATAGGTCATACCCCGTGAACGATCGGTCGCAATAGTACAGTACACTCTGGTCCGTTATTGCGCCACTGGACATTTGAATTCTCTGTCTCGGGTGTATTATGTGAGTGCATCTGTACCACTGTGTGCACACTGAGGATCGAAGCAGACGGGAAATTGGGAATGGGCTAACCATGAACCACCCACCAGACAGATGGCCCTAGAACTTCGTTCCAATGAATGCGCACACCGGATTCCTGATCCCCGTGTTTGTGCGTTCAGAGTTATTTATCAACATGTATTATCGTGTACGGGATTCTGGTGTGACTCTGGATGTATGATGTGGATAGAGTTCAGGTGCAAGAGCGCTTCACTTTGCTATGAGTACCTACTACCCATTCGTTCAACTGCTGGGAAGGTTTTCATGTTAAATTTTACAGCTTTAGGAATATTTCGGATATTAGATGGAATTTCAACGCGTGCTTATCGTACCAGTGACAGCTCAATTATCTGACCGTGGGTCGACCGTCGCTACTTCTACAATCGCGCTAAGAGCGTTGACAAAAACGAGGCTACACCTGTCGAAAGGCTCTCACAGGTAGTGCGCTATCGTATGCATTCAACAAACGTAAATGCCGGCTTGAAGATTTGATCATGATGTTATCAGGCTTCGAATCCGATGCTCTAGGCGCCCTAGGCTGTCATGGGCGTAAATCACATAACTACTACCTAGGGTAACGGTTCTCGTCGAGTGTTGTTACACGAGCGGCTCATCTGACAGTTGGGAGATAGTCGCTTCGGGAGACCCCGCTACTCCTTGGTCTCGAGATACTTGAGAGTGAAACATTAAAAGTTGAATTCTCTGTCGGACTATCCCGAGATCTCCCTAGATGCTGAACTGGCACTTTCCATGTCTCGATTAAGTAGGCAAAGTCATTAGACGTCGATTAAGTATCACCGGGCTTGAGGGTTTGGTCTTGGCGTTTATTCATATACATACGTAAGTATGGGGCCACTCACCGATGCTCGAACTGCCTCATGAGATTATGGCTACTGCGTTCGTTGGGGTCTAGTAGTTATCGTCCCTGGGATTTTCAAAGATAGTGCTAGGGGTTTAATTCTTTCCGGGACCGTAGACGCGCCGATTTAATGTACTTCATCAGGCTTCGAGTCAGGCGTGCAGTATGCACTAGGCGCCATGGGCTGAGGAGTTTCCCGTAGGCTCGAATTGAGTCGGCCATCATGGGGCTTTGGATCACAGATTCAGAACTGGTGGGTTGTTCCCCCTCCCACCCCTCTTCCCCCGATATGTCCTCGCGATATGAGTTTCGTGGTACTAACGAAGTTGGTTCCAGAGAATTCCTTTGGGTCGATTTAGATCACTGCAAATTCGGATTTTATAAGCCGTTTAGAGCCGTGGGTTTTGCGAGACGTTGATGAAGCGGGGAGCGTGTAGCGTTGGGCGTAATTGAGCGTTGGATATGCGGGACGCACTGATGCACTCGTTATAACCGTGGGTGGGTGACGACATCTATGAGTCAATTGTTGACCTGGAGGCATCGGTTACCACGGGCCTTGCGGCGTATCGCTCCGATGACAAAAATTGAGATGAAATTTACTCACAGCAGTGATGTTGATCGTTGATCCCTGCGTGCGTGTGTACGGAATTGTGATGATCGTCGGGACTCGGTAAGGGGAATGGTGTCAGATAGGATAGATATTCGTGCTTATCAGATAGGACTAGTTGTTAATAGTAGGTGGTGTCGTACATCGAAGAATACTAATGAAATCATGCATGACGACGAGATAAGGAAAGAGGAGGCGTGGAGTAAGTGGATGGATATAAGAGGGAGGTGGATAGTGGTTTAGGTAAAGATAGGGCGGGTGTATTTTTATTTAAATTGCTTTGTTTGACGCGTGAACGTTAGTCGATGCAGAGGATACTGATGGTGAGTTGTGGGAGATTGCGTGATTAGGAGGCCCTGGAGCGGAGTTGCGCGCGTGCTTATTGCATACAAGAGGGCGCGCCGTCGGTGACGCGCGTACTAGGGGAACGGCCCAATTTTCAACCAAGTGGCAAGTACCATTTTCAAATTGGTTTATAAAGCATCCTTGGGTGATCCTTGACTTCGGCCAAGGGAAACCCTTCCTTCTTTCCAAGTTTGTAAATGAACCCTCATTTTTTGACTTTTTTTATTCTTATGTGTTATAATAAGTAACGATCGCGATCACGTCAAAACAAACGATCAAAAACGTCCATTTTCAGTCAATTACTTCAGGTGTCTGCGCTTATCTGAACGACAGCACAGCTTTCCTCCGGAGTGTGGACCTTTTTCTTGAATTTGTTCGGCGATGTATGTCCGAAGCTTGAAGGGTGATTGGACAGGAATGGAATGTTTTTGATGTGAATTTTTTTTTTTTAAGATGCCGGTGTGGTGCATTGTCGGCCGGTTGTCTGAATCTGCATTTAAGGGTGCGCAGGGAGGGTGTTAAATTTGAGGGTATTGGGGCGCCGGGTGATTGGTTCTGGATCAATTGTTGTTGTCCATATGTATCTCAGAAGCATTTAACAAAGGAAAGAAGGGGGTTGGATCGGTCAGAAGAAAGGAAGCATACTTGGCGATACAACGAAGGAAGTGAGATCTGGGCCATTGAATGGGAGATTGGGAGTTTAAGAGGAGGATTACGGGTTACAAATGATACACGCTGTAAGAGTGATCAGAGATCTAGCACTAGATCAACGCACTGGGTTATTTGAATACATACGCGATTTCTTACCATACCGATTCCGAACGTTCCCTGCTCTCCTGTCTGTTTGGATTCACACCCAAACTCCTTTTTGTATCCCACTCCACTCCACGCAGTCTTTGAATTTGGAGGCTGGCTATCGCCCCTCTCCTTTCTGTTCCTTCCATCCCTCCCTATCTTCTCTTCCACGAATTCCAATTGGAATTTCGTGGACATCCTCATCTACGATATAGATAGGGAGGAACCACACCGGAATTACGAACCGCGATAGGGTGTGTACGGCAACCGGACGTTATCATTATCAATTTTCTCTTTCTTCCAAATTTCCGGTCACCAACGTTGTTCTTTTTCACTTACTCATTCCTTGCACACCGCACGTCAGCGTCAACGCCCCCTTATTCATCCCTTGCTCCACTAAGGGGTAGGGTTACATTGGTTGTGAGTCGATTTCTGCCCCTGACGGATTTTTTGCTCCCATATCAATTCTAAATTTTCTACTCCACTTCCACCAGGTACCCACAGCAGCGAAGACGCGCTACGCCTCGCATTCCCGCTACACCACCTTCAGCGGAAGACCCACGGAAAATTTTCCCGACACGAACCTGTGCGCTGTATGGTCACGAATTGACGCCATACTCGCCACAGCCCGTTACAATTGAACTTATCTATCTCTATCTCTATCCTTGTCTCACTCTTCTTTTTGCTCTCGTCGCCGACTAAACGTCCAGTGGGATTTTTATCGTTTTCATAGTATACGACAGGTGAGTTGGAATCGTTGTTTGGGGTTGAAATGGAGCTTGACGGGATGTGGTTCGTTTCCGTGTTGTTCCAGGGCTACTTGGTGCACCCAACTCTAGCATCGTTATTATCTCTTGGATACAGTCTACGCTCCAGGTACACCCTACCCTATCTACGAACACCCACACCCTACCCGACGTTCGGAATAAAATGCCGTACTCGATACCGGCAGACCAGATTCTCCCGCTCTTACCTCTTCCAGAGCCGCCATCCCCTTCTCCCAATTCCACTTCCAATTCCGGTTCCGGGATCCCATCCTCAACAGGCCCCACCACCACGACCCCACCTCGGCTAACCATAAACACAACACCTCCAACACCCACTTTTCCTAGCGGCGGCGACGACGACGACGACGACGCAGTAGGATCTCCAACAACGAGAAGAGGGGGTTACTTACAATACTCTCCAACGACATCGCACTACCCCGGTCGGGCGGGCCATCGGAGGTCGTATACGTATATGTACCCGCATCATTTGTATGGAGATGACGCGGATGAGGCGGGTGCGGGTGATACGAATGGGCGAACGAGTACCAATGGGATGAACGCAAATCCGAATCCGAATGCCTATGCTGTCCATTCGACGCCGCTTAACAACAACCATCTCCCGCGGAGAAGGAGCAGCGTTAGCAGCAGCAGCACCTCGCCCTCGGCTGGGCAGACATTGGGGACGACGAAAGCGAATGGAACAAGCATGAATGGACACAAAAAACCTACCTTCCAACTCGGTCAGCCCGACGACGACGGGTCTGCCTCTTCTGAAGACGAGAACTCTTCTTCCGATGTTTCTGCGGCTTCTGAGAACCACCACTCCAATGCCAATGCCAACGCCAACGCTCCCCCGAGCACCACACACCCTATCAGATCCAAACCACATCAACATCCAACGCAGCAACACCTCACGCACATACCACCACATACACTTCCGCGACAACACCCACGCCCACTCCAACGTCAAGAAGACGAAGACGAGGAGGAGGACAGACATCCTGGGTTACCCCCTTTGAAGCTCAAACTCAAGCAGCAGCGCGAGCCGTCGTTTGGGGCCGTGCCATTCCCGCGTTCGTCGCCTTTGCATTCGCCTGTGCCAGGGGCAGTTGCCGCCGCCGCCTCGGCTGGTGGTGTGGGGACGAGACAGGGTGGGTACCCGTTTCCGTATACACCGCCTTCTGTGTCGAAATCGCAATCTCAACCGCCTCTGCCTCAACCGCAACCGCAACCGCAACCGCAAACACACCTGCGTGTATCCTCCGAAACTAACACTGCCCCATCTAACAATACCTCCAACACAACCACAACCGACCCCACGCGGCCCACCTTTCAACGTGCATCCTCCACACCGCTCTTATTGTTGGCGAACGGCCGCCCGCTTAGATCGAGTTTGAAAGGTAGCTCGTCGAGCCCGAATATTCCGTTTCCGAGTCAGTCGATGGTGCCGAGTATTTTGTGGCCTGA
>Ga0307513_10007956_pt1 | contig 13640 bp, 16 predicted proteins | sample 15_EM_MG_FD_202174 | JGI IMG/M metagenome (GOLD analysis project Ga0307513, IMG submission 202174) | Populus trichocarpa ectomycorrhiza microbial communities from riparian zone in the Pacific Northwest, United States - 15_EM | ecosystem: Host-associated > Plants > Roots > Unclassified | place... | reverse complement strand
AGGCGAGACCGGAGCTGGAGATCCGGGGAAGACAGGGGCAGCCTGTACAGGATCTTCCGTGTTTTGATCTGCGTGGAATCAGAACACTGCCCCCCTGGATGATGCATATAGCTGGAAGACAAACGACTCGCGGGCTGGGGGGAGGCCAGCGCCTGCCAGCCGCAAGAATGAAATCTTCCATCACCTGCGGCTGCTCAGTGCTCCCGACGGGCCATTCTATCCCTGATCGACATGAATGCGACCAGGGATGTCGACGATTCTAATTGCCATAGAGAAAGGAGGGTTTGAGCGAACGGTGTTCCGTGTAAACCATACGCTCCTCGGCTGGGATGACCCGGGAAACGGGCCCAAGCACATCACGGTGGGTGGGGTCGATCCGTCGGCCGTTAAATTAGTGTGGCTGGGCTGCAGACAAACCCTATTGGCAGCAAGAGATGCGAGGACGAAAATGGCCGTCGCACATGTCGGAAATAGCTGTAGTATGTGCAGGGACAATGCAATGTCCTTCGGTGGCATTACCCGCTGTGAAGGGATGTGTGACGTGAGTGACAGCTATAACACTTCCCCTCGCCAACGTTTGCGCGTAAAGAGGAGGACCAACAGCCAAACTCCGGTCCCTTTCGCCCTTCGCCCCCACCTCCATCTTCCTCTCTGGGATCCCCGCCTGTTCGCCGTCCGACTCGTCCTCGCCGGAAGATCTCTGGTCTGCGGACCCTGCGTGGCCTTGGTGCCCCGGCCCAACGGAGCTGGACCGACCCCCACCAGCTTGCCGTCCTTAACGGAACGCACACGCCCACGCCGCCGTCGCCGCCGGTCTCATCACCCCACCCCCACACTCTCCGTGCGCGAATATGGCTGCCGTCGCGCAGGACCCCCCACGGGAAGATCAGCCCTTCACGATGAATCCGTCGACCATGCACATATACAACGCCCCGAAACAGACTCCCGTTAGCGTTTATCCCAATGGCGATGGGCCATGTCCCTCAATGGGACAGCGACGGAGCCAAAAGCTCAACTCTGACGTTCCCGCCCCCACATCAGTCTTCACCCCACCGATATACGACCAGCAAAGCCCCCAGCTGACCCCGACCGATCACCTCCCCGTTCAGTCGTCTCACCAACCTCCGACCCAACAGCCCAGCCCGCCTCAATCTTTCAAAGACCCTTCACCCGCTCACATTAATCAGCCTTCGGACGACAAGACGCCAGAACCCGCTGATCAAGTCTCCCGCATTCCAAACCCGGAGACCCCGGTTCAGCTACCCCAGCCCTCTCATCTCTACGGTTCATGGCAGTCTGTCAAATCCTACGGACAGGACCCACCACCTTCTCAAGGGTCTGTGAGATCTGTACTACAACAGCCAACCCCGCAGCCGCCTGGGGAATTCGGAGGTTCTCCTTCTCAGCCCCCATCTGACAACCCTCCCATCACCAGCCCGTCCTCGATCCCCATGTCGCTCTCATCCAATCCGCGCGCGGTCCCGCAGTCCCCAAAATATGTCAACGCCCCTCTCAATGCAAGGCAGAATCCCATTTACCCGAAACCCCATATTCCCAGGGAAGAAGTTTGTTTAGAATGCGCCATGAGGGATCAGGACATGGCTGATGTGGATGTCACTTCTCCTGGTGTCTGGGAGAGAGACAGCGATGTCCACTATAGCGACCTGATTCGTTCCGAAGAAGAAGCTCTCTCGAGCGGTACCCCTCTCCCAGAAGACCGCCCTCGATCCACTGGTGACGTGCTCACCGAGACCAATCTCAGGCTTTGGCTCAGCATAGTATGCATCTTTCTTATCCTAACCAGTTGCCGTAATTTAATTGTCGTCATTCATTCTACAGAATCCACGGGAGCCAGCGTCACGGCATATGAATTTGGAGACGTATGTAAGAGCTCAGAGGTTGCTCCTTGAAGCAGAGACTCTCGCTCATGCTCGGGCAATGCAAGAATCGAGACAGCTGGAGAACAAAATGCGAGAAACCTATTCACAGCTTCGTCGCTCTGCCTACGAACTCGGCCCTCCTAGTCCTGGCCCTGGTGCAGTCACCTTTGTTGACGAAACTGGACGGATCCGACCCACTACTTCTGGTTCACATCAGCGGGCCCGCTCCCATTCACGTGATGTGACATTGCTTGAGAACGGACTGATTGTCGAACACGTGAATGTCAAGAAGGAGGAGAAGGAAGAGCGGGATAGGCGGAAGCGGGATGAACGCAGGGAACGCAGTCGCGTAAGGAAGTCATCAAGGGGTTCCGGCCATGACCCCAATTCGGTCTATGGATCACTTCACCCCTCCCAGCTCCCTACTAGCACTTCGGGCGGAAACCCTGCCGAGTACAGCCTCCGAGCATCGAGATACTCCCAGTCGTCTCTACGACCCACGAGTATATTGTCTTCGAGCATGGGGGAGAGAAGTCCAACGCTTCCCAGAGCCTACTCCACAACTTCGTTCTCTGACCTCCATAGTATCGCCGGTTCTGCGTCACCCAACCGTAAAACAAGGTTCTTTGGCAACATCAGGACTCTCAGTCCAGGGGGTTGGAGAAGCAGAGATAGCCTCACCCCATCAGGAGTCTCGGGTAGCATGATGGATATGCAGTACGCCTCGATCTCTTTCTTCCTCACCATGGTAACATCTGATCCTCATTTCCCGTATCTTAGTGTCGCGCTCCAACAAGAAGACCTGAATGAGCAGGCCTATGCCCAACATCGTGCTTCTATTCCCAATGGGGGCCTTCCCAACGCGTCAGCCCACCGTGCGAATCTCACCTCATGGCCTCAGCATGGCAACGGCAATCCGGGTCCCAGGCAGACCGTTTCCCCAACCCCGGAAGAAAAACGAAAGAAGAAGAAAGGCCTTGCCAAGTTCTGGTCGATCGTGACAGGTTCCACGCCTAGGCCCAAGTCGGAACATAATCACTCCAAATCGGTGGACCTCAAGGCAAATGGTGGGGGCCAGATCTACGGAATCACGGACGACGATTACCCACTTGCACCTCCCCCGCCGTTGAGCTACCTTGTCGACAGGGATGGGGGCGGAAACAGACCCAGACGGCATTCGAGCACACCATGTCTACCTGGAACCATCGGTCAACAACCGAGCCAAACCCTTCCTCAGTCACCTAGTCAACAAGGATCAATGTTCCAGATTCAGCAACAAGGTTATAACGGTGTACCGACTTCTCCCCCTACCGCTCCCTCGAGTAGCCTGCCGAGTCCTACCAGTCTGAGGATGCCTCCCGCGATCAGTGACACCCCCGTCTTGGTGATGACAGGTCCCTCCGAACAAGAGAACGACCTACAACAACAGCAGCTGATGGGCGAACGGAACTTCATTCCAGTTTCCAGCTCTGGTATTCCATCTCCTAGGTCTCTCTCTCCTCTTCCCCGACCACATACTATCGCCCTGGGCCGGGATAAGAATTTGCCGCCTTTGCCGCCAAACGAGAGTTCCAGCATTGGTTTCCCATCTGCTTCTGATATGGCTGTTGCCAGTCGACCTCAGACAATGTACGCCACTCTAGACGGTTCCAGGCACGTCGCACCCGCCATGGCCACCGTCAGCGAGAACTTCAGCGAGATGAGCGGATATCAGGACTCGTTGGGCCCTCCCCAAATCGCCTTCAGGAGCGATGGCAGGAGGCAGAGTTTTGGGGGGATGGAGAAACCGAGAGTTATCGGACCGAACCCTTATGATGCTCCTCGTGTTCGACAGAACGGCCCAACTCCGTATGGATATCCTCACCCCAACGGCGGGAGCTTCAACGCGTACAATACGTACCACGGAAATGGTAACGGTGTTGCCGGAGATGCCTATGGGGAATTTGGGAGCTCCAGACTATCCTTGGGTTGGTGGGAAGATATGCAGAAGTCCCAGCCCCCTCAATCCCACAGAGGCCGAATGGGCAGCACTGAGACGACCGGAACGGGCACGAGAAGCAAGACCCCATCCAAGAGAAAGAGCCGATTCGGCTTGACAGGTATATTTGGGAAGAAAAAGGACGAGACGAGTGGTGGCGAGGAGGGAGAAGGCGACAGTGTGATGTACAGCATGCCGAGTTCTGAGGCGCACCAGATCCATTTTGGCGATGGCAGGATGTCGGCTGGGGCTGCGAGGATGTCGGTCGCTTCGAGGAAGGCGGTTCAGTTGTTGGTTGAACAGGATCCCGAATTCGTGGCGTACAGGTATCCCTCAAACGATGTCCTGCAGCAGAGGTGACATGACTCGTCACTGGACACACATTCACCAACCTTTTTTTATGGTTTTCTTGTATTTTTTTCTCTCTCTCCCTATCGCATGTTTTGCTCTATCTGTCGCCGGTCACCCCTCTCCCTCTGTCATGTTCCACGTTACGACCCACTCACTCCCATTACCCCCTCTTTCCTCTCTCTCAGTCTACATACATCACTTATTTGGTTACTTCGTGCGTATCCTGCATCCCTCTTTTGGTTTTTTTCTCCCCATTACTATCATTGCTCGTTGGACTTAGAGTCACTCTAAACTCCACTCTTTTTCTCCGTTTCGGTTCCCTGGTGAAGGATCTTAGTTTATATATGTAACTCGGTTTCACACAACACATTCAGCACTTTTACATGCGCTATCCCCTCGACCGACGGACACCCCTGCTATACATTGTAGAAAATATATACTTTGAACAAAGATCTCGGTCGATGTTCGACCGACGTGGCCAATTTGAGCGATGCTGCCACCCTCAGCTGGCGAAGGTCGGCGTGATCGGCTGTTGATTGGTCCATTGAAAGTCGATCATAACCGCGTTTTGGTTCCGGGCTACGTTCTCTCTCGTCACTCGATGTCGGCCAGGAAACTGCTTGTTGATGTCCACACTCACGTCTATTTACCACGTTATGCCTCTTTTTTGCGCGCACGGCCCATTGCTCCGAGGATATTCTCGAGACCGGTTCCTGGTGAACCTGGTGTTGAGGAAGAGAGGTTGGTGATTTTGGATAATGAACCCTCTGGAGGAAGGCCGGTCGGTCCTCAGGTGATTCTCGCACAACAAAAGCGGTTTTTTGTCCTGGGATCGTGTGCTGAGGTTTTATCTGCAGTATTGGGATAGGTCTGAGAAGTTGGCGTTTATGGATAAGCATGAGATCGATGTCTCGGTCGTGAGGTGCTCTTCTTACTTACATCCTTGTCCGCATATACTCACGATTAGAGTGACGCACCGTTCCTGGTTCCACTCATCTCGTTCTTCTCGTTGACACGTGGTTCTCCCCATTCAGTTCTGCGAACCCGTGGTTGGATTTCCTACCAGCGGCGGAAGCAAACGCCTTAGCCAAGGACCTGAACGAGGACCTTGAAGAGTTTTGTTCCACCTCTCCTGAACTGGATTCTGCCTCTTCCGGGGGTGGTCCCTCGATCAAGAGGCTATATGGGCTCGGGTTGTTACCATTAGTGCCGGAGGCATCGCCTTCGGACGTCATCAAGACGATCGCACAGATAGCTTCCCTCTCTCATTTGAAAGGTGTGATTATGGGTACCCAGGGGTTAGGTCGCGGTCTTGACGATGAGGAACTCGAGCCGGTATGGGGAGAGATCGAGAAGAACGGTTTGGTGGTGTTCTTGCATCCCCATTATGGTGTGCCCAGCTCGATGTGGGGAGGGAGGGATAATGGACACGTCTTGCCGCTTGCTCTTGGGTTCCCTTTCGAAACCACGATCGTGAGTTCCCCTCCTTCTCTTGATTTTATAACTCAGATCGCTGATAGAGTGTGCCGATTTTTCAGGCTATCACGCGAATGATCCTCGCAGGTGTCCTCGACAAGTTCCCCTCACTCAAGATCATGCTCGCCCATTCTGGCGGAGCCCTGCCAGCACTTTCGTCTCGCCTGGCATCATGCATAGACCACGACCCCATCGTCGCTTCCCGTTTGAAACATGACGCTCGGTACTACCTAGGCCAACTCTACTTCGACGCCGTTGCCTATGGTTCAGAAGAGCTTGGGTTCGTCAGTAGCGCGATCGGTAGATCGTCAGCATATGACGCTCCCTCTTCTTCCGCTTCCGCGATCTCCTCGTTGGAGAGCGAAGGCAAACTCCGAACACTAGGAAGTAGCAGGATGCTATTCGGAACCGACCATCCTTTCTTCCCTCCCCTCAAGGCCACAGACAAGTGGAAGAGCGTGACAGAAAACTTGGCCGCCATAAACGGCGTCGCCGGTTGGGGAGATAAAGAGAGGGAGGCCGTGTGTGGGGGTAATGCATTACGGATCTTTAATCTTGTGTAGCTATGACGTACAGAGATTTTACAGACGGTGTATAGTCCAAGCAAAGACCGAGCGGTTTCTTGTCGTGTAATTTAGATTAAATATTATCCAACAGTGCAACGAGGACCAAATTTGACGCAGTCGGTGTAGATGTGGGAGATAACGAAGGTCAGCCAAATGAGTGTACTCGAAGCTTAGACAACAGAAAAGAAAAAGAAAGGAAAAGTGAGGTGGGTCCATGGTCATATTAGGCGAGGATGACTGAAAGGAAAGAGGCCAAAAGGATGGAGATCAGAAGTGGTCGTCCTATTTGTATATCCCAGTTAGTACTTTCCAACGCCAAAACAGCAGAAATAAGCAGCTGCGCTCACCGCTTGACAATCTCTGGCCGCTACCGCCGTCGCTACCGTCGACGCCGGTATTGAAAGTTGAACTGTAACATGGCAACCACTGGTCTAGGGCGGAGCTGAACAACGTTACGCCTTTGGCAAAAGCATCCTTCTGTTCTTGCGTGTCCCTGGGTATCGTGAATACATCGGCACCGTGAACTTGTCTTGGGTATGTTGTTCCGAAGAATGAGGGGAATGCTGGGGAAGTGTTGCAAGCCGGAACGGTCTCACTGCCATTCCTTTGAGGAGAGTTGGACTCTTGACTGTTGACGCTCAATGTCCTCCATGGATCATCTAGACGCCAAACTGGTCAAAAACGCGAACGGCAACAACCGGCCGACAATCCAAGGCTCACATTCTCCGTTACTGAAAAAAACGTTGGAAGGACTCATGTTCCAGCCCCCGTACTTGTTAACAGCGGTGACGTTTGGCTCACGAGGGCCCATATTGTTGAAGACCTGATCACACCAAGCTTGTTGTTCTGCGAGCGTGTAATAGGTCGGGACGATGTTCACTTGATTGTTTGGATCCGCGGCTTGGTAATACCCAAACTCGGAGCAATACTGCCAGGTCCAAGAATACTATAGAAATCGGATGAGTCAAGTTCAAGGGTATACAGCTAAGGAGAAAGGAAAGCATACAACGTCAGTAAAATCAGAAACACCACCTCCGAACACAGTGTCGTAATCGACTTCAGCGATGGCAGTCATGAACGCATTGAATGTAGTGTTGATACCCTGAGTAGCAACAAGACCTTCCGACGTAGGGCTACTGGAGAGATTACGAGTCTCCAAACGGTCACAGAATGGAACGATAGTTTCTAACCCATACGCCTGGAGCTCGATAAGCACCACCTCGAGACGACGATAGAATCACTTCTCACCTGGAAGTTTATCAGGGGATCCAGCAGGACGGCGGCAATTTCTTCGGATGAGATGCCCAAAATGTCCGCATCAGAGAGCTCTTCGACTAATGTGGTGTTTCCACCAGGCCCACTCATACGAGCGACATATAATGCCCTCTTAACCCTTATTTGCTCGGTAGTATCGCTGCCCATGAGAATACCATCTACGTATCTCGTGACAGCGACCCAATCGGAAGAGCAATTCCTTGGGAGTGCGCGCTCAATGGCTTTATAGTAGGTCGTCATATCAACCTGGGCCTGAACCGGGGCTGACGAAGACCAAGAGGCAAACACGATCTCGGGGTTACGAACTCGGAGGAGGGCGGCGCGTACTCCGGGGTAGGACGCCCCGATAACGATCCAGGGAGTATTCTGGGGCCTCAATGCGTCTGCGGACTGTAACTGAATCTGGCTGGCTGAAGGGAGGGTAAAGTTTTTGGCGAAGACAACGAAATCTTCTAATGCCTGGTCGGTCGTTAGGTATCTCCACTCGTTCACAGTGAACTCGCTCTTCGTAGAAGATCAGATGGTCTCTGGTAGGGAGTGCGGGGAAGGACGTACGACGTCGGAGAATTGGTCCAGGAAGGGAATTGATGAGCCATAGTACCTGTGCTCCCATAAGATGGCGAGACCCCTGTACTGCCTTGCGAGAGCCATGATGCTGCTCTGGATGCCACGGTCCTCCTGGAGGGACGGTGAGGAGCCGTCTGGATATATCAGACGAAGCACTCGCCTGAAGAATCACAGTATAGTCCTCAGCGTTGGACTCCCCGACGTCGAAGACTGGTCAGACAGTAAGTCGACGAGTGGTCAATCGGAAATGTTTGTCGCGCACCGAAAACGGGACCCCCATCATAATAGGTATCGTTGATCCAATATCGGTTGTTGAATGTTCCCTGGCCGCTTCCGAAGTGGTCGATGTTCAACTGAGTCGGGTTAGATATATGGTCAGTGTCAGAGGGATGGACGGAGAAGCGGGATGATAGGCTTAGATCACCTCGACAGTAAATACGACGTCTTCAAGTGAACGCTTGTGGACGGTTTTGTGGCTGAAATCGGTCTTGAGCCGGTGCCTAAGTTGTCTATCATTGCGCAGGGCGTTTGAGACGGAGACAAAGAGAAGAAGGGAAAGGTAAGCCCATGCGAACAGCATGTTGGGTCGTGCCAGCACCAAAGGGGGGAAGGGAAAGAAATTAAGTAAAGGGAAGGAGAGTCTTGGATTGCAGCGCCCGGCTGGACAGCCGTCACACGCACTGCCGCTGGGTGTGTGTAAGGTCGCCCTGGCGCGGCGTGCGCGTGATCGCGCTCACACAACTTGATCCGTCACGCTCACCTGACCGAGACAATGGTAAGTACCCGGAACCAGATCCACGCAGCTGCTCACGACTGTCATCAGGCTCCAAGAGGTCTTTCAGCAGAAGAAAAACGCGTGAAGCTCGTCGAAATTCTTCACGAAACGGTCAGTATCTGCATATATGCGCACAACCTCCGCCTAAAACCGAGGATTGATCGCTTGTGGTCGTATCAATCCATATGGCACGCTACAGAAAGACTTTTTCCAGGTGATGGTCATTAAACTCCTGATGGCGGTGAAAGACCGATCTCATCGTTTCCTGTTCAAGCTTAAAGAGCTCGAGAAGCTAGGTCCAAAGATGAAGGGGATAGGTGCTGAAGACCCGTGAGACAATTCGATGGACGGCCTCGGACTCACCGCTTGTTTCGCAGTTTCCCAGTCAGTAAAGGAGGTCGTTCAGTCACTCGTGGACGACGGACTCGTTCAATACGATAAGATTGGGTCCTCCAACTGTACGTCCTGTCGTCTCAAGGTTCGAAGAGGCGCATATATGCTGTGGTGACCCAGTCTTTTGGAGCTTCCCCTCACAACAAGGTGCTTTGGTGGGTACCCTTTCCTCTAGAGACCCATTGATGTACACTTCAACACATCGATCACTCATTTGTGGTCACGCAGGTCCAAAACAGGCTTAACGCGTCGCAGGAGACCCAACGCGCTTTGCAAGAGCAACTCGCAGAGTTAAGAGCTGTAATAATTGCCGAGAAGGCTGATAGACTCGAATCAGTCTGTTGTTCGTCTGTTGGTTTATTCCGGTTAACGGACCCAGTCCCGTTAGGTCGAACGAGACTCTGCTTTGGAAAAGCTCTCGGGTCTCAAAAAGGACCTCGCGGAAATGGAAGAAGAGCTTCAAAACTATGGCGCTTGCGATCCCATTAAGATCCAAGAGAAGAAAAGGGCTGTCGTTCTAGCAAAGGAAGCTGCAATTCGCTGGACTGGTGATGGTTGTCGCCGTGTCGTCGAAGTATCGCTGATTCTCCACCACAGACAATTATTCTTGCCTCAAGGGCCATGTCCTAATGAGCAGTCAGGTCACCCCACAAGACCTTCGCGCTTACCTGGAGATCGGCGATGACTATGAAGATCTCTGCTGAGCGATCTGGTTCTTGACACGACACTTGTGCGCTCGTCACTCCTGGGTTCTAGCTGTTTCTTCTATGTATGCTCGCGCAGATGGCCGCTCAATCTGAAATATTTCTTGGCCCCTCGCCAGTTAGTTCGTTGGTATACTCTTTGGAAGCCGACAAAACGTGATCAAATGAACTCTTTTCACGTCTACACTCGGAACCTGTCCTGAACAGACCCGAGTCCCGGTCCATGACAACGTACATCAGCTAGCGCGTTCATGGATGCCATTATCTCCGACGTGTTGCCCTCCGTCGGCTCCGCTCAATCTTGGCATGTCTATCTATTTCCACCCTTCCTCCCCCAGTGCATCCCGAAATCTGTTTATTATACTTTTGGAACGCTGTTTACTGGCCCGCGTCGCGATGTAACGGGCGGTAGTACGAGGGCTACTTACACCGTCTGGAAGCGGATGTAATTGGTGGGGTTTGGGATCCTGGTTGCAACGATAAAAGGATATTTCACAAGGTTGCAATTAGCTTGACAAATGAAAGCACTGGTTTGTTCAAGGTTTTATGGGCCCACAAATGCCCCTATTGCCAACACAGAATGCAGAATTGGTTGATTTCCACCCAAACTGGTGGCCCATACTGGGTTCAACATCAAAAACACTTCCGACACGAACGAGTGGCCGACTGGGATCCTGAAAGTCTGAAACGACGTCGACCAAAGGGGACTCGGGATGATCGTGTGAAAACGCCATGTCATTGTTCGCGGCGCAATCAGTCCTCGTGTCAATGGAACGGTCGAGGTGTGGCCACCTCACCCTAGGCAACACTCCTTATGTTATAAAATCTTTGCAACCAATTTACAGTACCGCTCCACCACCTCCGCAGCACCGACGCTCCATCTGACACCCAACTTCTCCTCTCTGCGCCCACGTATCATGGCTGCAGTTGCCGTAGAATCATATCGGGCTGATTTACAGCCCCAAATGGTCTATCAGTCTCCGACCAGCCGGCCACTGGCAGGGCTCCCCCGGCGGAAGCCCATCGTTCGACAGCCTGTTGCAATTCATCCTCCTCCACCAACCTACGAAGCATCCAAAGAGGTCGAACCGAAACCCACCCTGGGTCGATGTCGCAGCATGGTTGTACCGGGCCTTTATGTCGCGTACAGGATCGAGGCGGAAAACAGATTAATCGTCATGGAAGACGGGAAACGGTACACCCACGCGATCACCATTGCCCACAGCGATGAACGAACAAGCCGACTCACCACGCATCCATTACCCGATGGTTCAGGCATCGACGTCCTGCATCTCACCGTACCATTTCCGGATGGGGCGGGGAGAATAGGCTTGGGTTTGACACACGAGCAACTCAAATCCTCGGTCGAATTCCTCTCGACCGCACCCCCAACGGACGATGTTGCACGGACGCTAATAACGTGCCCTGGGCATCATCAGACGGACGTGATGTGTATCATTTCCGCACACCTCAGCTCCATCATCGAAGAGGACGTGGAAGAGATCCTGAAGGTCATAGATATGGTAGAGGAGTTGCACAGTGCGTGGAAGGGTGAAGTGAATGGGGAGGAAGTGGACGTTATCCGAGAGGTTGTCTCCAACGCGTGTTGTGCATTCCCCTAGATCTCCATAGACGATCGTTTTGTTTAGATAGATTCTTAGATTTAGATGCGTGGTCGCTCGTGAGAAAACAGTCGAAAACGATCTCTCCCCCGTGATGTTCCTCTCGCGCCGACCTCCGTCTCAGCGGCTATAAACCCAGGCGGTCAACAGTCAATCTGCGCCAGACTTCATATCCGGGAGTCATGACCAACTCTAGTCGTGTTCTCGCACGTTCTTACGCAACTCTCAATGCCGCGCGCACGACCAGAAGGTACTAGGCCACGACCACCAATTATACGACACTAATAAGCCTCAAGCCCCACAGGTAATCAGTCTAGAACCTCGCATTCACTGCACTCTTCTCAATTACCCACCAAGCTATTGTCATGCTGAATATGGGGGGTCCGGCCACGGTAGTCCGCTTCACGTTACGCGTCTCGTCAGTACTCACATTCCCCGTAGGTCGAGGACACTGGGTCTTTCCTCAAGAACCTCTTCTCGGACGGCGACCTCATTCCCCTGCCATTCCAGTCGCTCCTCGCGCCTTGGATCGCGCGAAGGAGGACCCCAAAGATAGAGCAGCAATACCGTGACATTGGCGGAGGCTCGCCTATCTTACGCTATACAAGGCAACAGGGTCAAGGGATGGTGTCCCTGCTGGATGAACTACATCCGGAAACAGCACCCCATAAATTTTACGTTGCTTTTCGATACACTCACCCCCTGACAGAGGAAGTTGCGAGGGAAATGAGGAGGGACGGTATCAAACGAGCGGTTGCATTCACTCAATACCCTCAATATAGCTGCAGCACGACCGGAAGTAGTTTGAATGAGCTGTACAGAAAGGGCAACGCAGGAGAAATGGGGAACATCGAATGGAGCGTCATAGATAGATGGGGAACTCATCCTGGCTTCATTGAGGTATGACCAACCGTTCTATTCGCTTTCACCCATTTGATTGACCCCCACTCTTCCCCAGGCTGTGTCTCAAAGGGTCAGATCGGCCTTGAACAAATTTTCAGCTGAGGATCGATCAGAGGCCGTGATATTGTTCTCGGCCCATTCTCTACCCATGTCGGTTGTGAACAGAGGTGATCCCTACGTGTTAGAGGTCTCCGCTTCTGTGTCTGCCGTTATGGAACATCTCGGTCACTCAAACCCCTACCGACTCGTGTGGCAATCGCAGGTTGGACCCGCAGCGTGGATGGGTCCCCAGACGAGCGATGCTCTCAAGGGATTGGCTCACCTGGGAAAGAAGAAGGTCGTTCTAGTGCCGATTGCATTCACGAGCGACCATATCGAGACGCTATACGAGCTGGATCTCGAGTACGGAAAAGAGGCCAAGGAGGTGAGTCGTAAATGTGTGTAATCGCATTTGTGCACACCATACTAACATGGACCGTCTAGCTTGGTTTAGATGTTGTGCGCGCCGAATCCCTTAATGATTCGCCTGTCTTCATACGGGCGTTGGCAGATATGGCCTCGCAGCACTTGAGGGACTATCGATCCCGAAAGATAGGTCCCACCAGCATTCAAATGGACTTGCGGTGTCCAGGATGCACTAACGCGACCTGCGGCGCCCAAAAGAAATGGTTCGCTTCATAGATACAATATAGACGTTGTATAGAATATTCGCCTTCGTGTCCGCGTTTTCTCAAGGGGTTTGTGTCTTTTGTGATTGTGGGCCAAAAGTGAGACCGCCCAACTTTAATCCGTGCGTGATGCTATTTCAACCCCGACAAGCCTCCAGCCCCCTCTCTCCAACCCCCCTACCTCGTTCCAATGTCTACCACAGTCGTGTCTGCTCCCGGGAAGGTCCTCCTAGCCGGCGGGTATCTGGTTCTCGATCCCAAATACTCCGGAGTTGTAGTATCGACCTCATCCCGATTTTATTCTGTCGTATCTCCCGCGTCCACTCCCGGAATCATCACCGTGAACTCGCCACAATTTACAAATGCAGTCTGGAAATACTCTGTCAGCACCAATAGCAGGATAGAGCCAGAGTATGTCACAGAGGGTGTGCGTTGCCAGTATAACATCTAATCGGACCACCATAGCCCATCGTCTGTCAACC
>Ga0307513_10007955_pt1 | contig 13641 bp, 12 predicted proteins | sample 15_EM_MG_FD_202174 | JGI IMG/M metagenome (GOLD analysis project Ga0307513, IMG submission 202174) | Populus trichocarpa ectomycorrhiza microbial communities from riparian zone in the Pacific Northwest, United States - 15_EM | ecosystem: Host-associated > Plants > Roots > Unclassified | place... | reverse complement strand
ATCCTTCTATTTTACCTTCAATAGAGAGCTCACAGTTAGCATAAAGATATATATATTCTTTCAGCAAGTATGTAGGAAGCCAAACATAGGAAAGTTACTTGAATTATTGCTCTCTTTCCTGGAGTGTTGGACAGTGTTTTATGACATGCTGTATAAAATCAAGTAGAAGGCAGCAAAATGCCTTCAGAATTTTGTGGATCTCGCTTTTCATCCGACACCGAGGATAACATATACATTGTTTGCTTCTAACTACAAAAGACATGTACAATTTTTATCAGGCAACTGTAAGTTCATGTAAAAGCAAACATATGTTATGAGCTTAAGGAAATTTATGTTGATCATTTGAACTTGTCAGTGATGTCCTTCCCAGATCTGACAACAACTGGAGAGATTGAGAGACTACCCTGTGGTTCTTGTTCGTCCAAAAGCATAGGAAAAAGGCAACAATGCGTTGGAGGCTTAAAATAGATGTAAATGAATAAGAAGTATTATGATAGTTGAATAAAGCTTGATAAGTAAAAATAGAATTAAAAAAAAAATCTGATTTAAGAAAGAGAGATCCGGCAGGAGAGAAGAAAGTCCTGTAAATAATAAAGATTATTTCAAACATAAATTTATTTTATATTAAAATAATACAATTTATTTTTTATAAACATAAAGTATATATAAAACTTTTTATTTCACATTGAAATTTAGTATTTATATAATATACTTTTATGTATGATAATAACTAACAAGTAAAGAATATTAAACTCGCACGAATAAGGTTAAGCCAAGTAAAAAGAAAATCTCTTATTGTCTTCATGCATGAGGAAATGTTGTATTTTTTGAACCTTTTATTTCTTGTAATAATTTGTTTTTGGTCATTATACTGAAACTATAATTTTTTTAAACATTTGAAATTAATTTTGTAATAGTTTTAAAATCCTAACAAATTTTTATTTTAAATTTTTTTTAATAACTATATTTTTTTAATTTTTTAATAATTCTCTTATATTAACTATTGTAACAACTTTTTAATTCTAAACTGATACACACTCCGAACTGTATCACTGCATCACGGATCTGAACATCTTCTCTTGCGCGAAATACAGGCGGCAAAAATGGGACGATCATTTCTTCAACTGCTTTAACAACTGGGATATTACTTGCTGAAATGTGAATCCAACCAAGATTTTAGGGATTGCTTCAACCTTGGATTTTCACACTAACTTGGTCTAGTTACAAAGATACACATGAAAGCATGAGAACTTGATGCCATCAGTAATAACCAATTCTACAATGAACAAGCCAAGCTAATGCACAAATCAAATTGCTGAAGAAGTGCTGGTGGTTGTCCTCCTTGTTGGTGTGGAAGAGGAACAAACCATGGCAGAAATTAACTACACTTAATTTAGTACGTAGCTAGAATTGCTCTATGTTTCTTGTTGTTTAATGGTAGATTCAGCACTTGAATTATGGTTAGAAAGAGAGGGAAAAGGAGGCAATTTTTGTTGAAATTTTGGGACCATGGAAAATGAAGTAGAAATGGACAATGTTGGGTGTGTGGGGTTTGGGCTACCATGTCCGAGCCCATGCATCTTGTAGAAGTTGTTTCTGGATCTGTTGAACTCATTAAATTATTTATAACATAGTAAAATGAAAGAATTTGAAAAAAGGAAGAAGCTGAGTTGTACTTGGGTGTGTGTATATATATATATATGTGTGTGTGTGTGTGTATTTCAGACATGCAATTGGATCCCGAATCCGAGCAACATAGGCTGCTGCAAATCTACTGCTGCTCTCAATTTGGGCAGGATATGAGGCTAGTTGATTGATAAAAGCAAACGAAGGTATTTTGCAATATAGATGCTTAAATTGAAGAATGTAGGCAACTCATCACCTAGTTCTACATTTTTTTCGTCAAACTAAAAGGCCAAAAACAGCCTGATACAAGAGGTTTTATGCCTTGTTCTCTTGAAGCAAGTTACTAGAGTGGCTTAAGCAGAGCAGCACTACTACAATACCATTGCTCTTATTGAGAGAGTCATTCTTAGGGAATGCATGCAAATCACACAAACATTCATCACTGTCTTCACAACATTTGAAATATAAAAACAAAATCCTATCGATTTACTGCAGCACACAGCATACGAAGCAGCAAAATAGCTGAACACCTTCAGTTTTCGACTCCATCCTCCTCCTCATACTCAATATCTTCTTCAGTAGTGGCATCTTGGTACTGTTGATACTCAGCAACAAGATCATTCATGTTGCTCTCAGCTTCAGTGAACTCCATTTCATCCATTCCTTCTCCTGTGTACCAATGCAAGAAGGCCTTTCTCCTAAACATTGCTGTGAACTGCTCACTCACTCTCCTAAACATCTCCTGTATGGAAGTTGAATTGCCAACGAAAGTTGAAGCCATTGAAAGCCCTTTTGGTGGGATATCGCAAACACTAGACTTCACATTGTTTGGTATCCATTCCACAAAGTAAGATGAGTTTTTGTTCTGCACATTGATAATTTGCTCATCGACTTCTTTTGTACTCATTTTGCCTCTAAACATAGCTGATGCTGTGAGGTAACGCCCGTGTCGAGGATCAGCTGCACACATCATGTTCTTGGCATCCCACATTTGTTGGGTGAGCTCAGGGACAGTGAGAGAGCGGTACTGCTGTGATCCTCTAGATGTCAGAGGAGCAAACCCCACCATGAAAAAGTGAAGCCTCGGGAATGGGATTAAGTTCACAGCTAGTTTTCTCAGGTCTGAGTTAAGCTGACCCGGAAAGCGCAAGCAACAAGTAACACCACTCATCGTTCCTGAAATCAGATGATTCAAGTCTCCAACTGGAAGAGCAGGAAAAGAACTATTCATCAAAGGCAGTTTCAGAGAGAAATAATCGGTTTAGAAAGGTCAAAAACCAAAACCAAAATTACAAATCTTATATGGTTGCATGGTTTAAAATCTAAGCTGAACCTAAAACCACTCTAATGCTTCGTGACCGAAGTTTTGTAATATTGTAATCTACTTACAGCTTGGGGTAGTGAGTTTGAGAGTCCTGAAGCAGATATCATATAGTGCTTCATTGTCAAGAACCATACATTCATCAGCATTCTCCACAAGTTGATGAACAGAAAGGGTAGCATTGTAAGGCTCCACGACTGTGTCCGACACTTTGGGAGATGGGAACACAGAGAATGTGAGCATCATTCTATCCGGGAACTCTTCTCTGATTTTTGAAATCAGCAAAGTTCCCATTCCAGACCCAGTTCCCCCACCAAGTGAGTGGCATACTTGAAATCCTGCAACATTGATCAGAAAAACAGTTCATTTATTTTTGAGTCCACTGAGATTAATTTTCAGGGAAAATGTTGCCTAATCTACCAAGCTCATGAGCAATTTAGCAATCCTTATATCCGACAAAAACAGCAATGCAGGATTATGAAAAAACAAATTTCTTTCTGAATTTTATGTCGACCAACCTTGTAAGCAGTCACAATTCTCAGCCTCTTTCCTGACAACATCCAGGACCGAGTCAATAAGCTCAGCACCCTCGGTGTAATGGCCTTTAGCCCAATTGTTTCCTGCCCCCGATTGCCCGAAAACGAAATTATCAGGCCGGAAAATCTGCCCGTATGGACCGGTCCTGACGCTGTCCATAGTGCCAGGCTCAAGGTCCATAAGAACAGCCCGTGGCACATACCGGCCGTTACTAGCCTCATTGTAATACACATTCACTCTCTCTAGCTGTAAGTCCGTCTTTCCGATGTACTGGCCGGTTGGATCAATCCCATGTTCATCACAAACCACCTCCCAGAATTTTGATCCAATTTGGTTCCCACATTGCCCTCCTTGAATGTGAAGAATCTCACGCATGGTGGTCTAATAGGAAGCTCGTAGCCCGAGGGCAAAATGGGAGTAGTGTTGAGATATTATAACAGAAAACTGAACTCTTCCTGAAGGGGCTTGAAATGGAGGAGTCACGGTGGGGTTATTTATACACAGAAAACAAAAAGATCCTCCATTTCCTCTTGTGAGAATTACATGAACGTCCTTGGCTTGTGATGTTGAGATGAAGGGTGAGGATTAGAATTTGGGTGAGTGATCGGATGGTTGAAGATTGTCCGTCTGGCTAAAGATGGCTCGAGTGTTGTCCGTTAATGGGGGGATTTATTGTGTGCATAGTTGCCATTTGGTGGCGGAGGCTGCAGCATTGCCGGCTTAAGAGGCCTACAGCTTGTCGCTTTTGGTAGCAAATAAAGATAGCATAGTAGTTGATGTTGTGGTTCATTGCTTTGGTGACAATGTGCTTCATTACAAAGTGACAGCCAAATTTAGAAGATGAGTTTTGCCTTTGTAGGCCAACTCTTGTCCATTCTTCTTTACGTTGTCTTTCTAATTTAGCATTACTAGGATAGTAATATCCCCATGACTTCGTGAAATTATTAGATCAATTTAGTGGTTTTTTTTACATTATGAGTTTATAGATTAAGTCAACAAAGTATATAACAATATATTTATAGACTTAGCCAAGAAACAAATATAGACAAAATCATATGAAATACCTAACATGATCTGACATGACCCGTCAAAATCAGATAATATGGATATTACAGATAATAATGAGTAAAACAAATCTAATAAATTGATATCACCGGTCGAGTGGCAGGTCGACAATTTTGAAATGCTGTTAATTTGATCAACCTGTACACCACATACTCACTTTGTCTTTATATTTGATAGTTTTGGATTGAAGATTTATTTTTATTTTATTTAGAAATGCTTCGATTCCAAAGTTTTTATTAGTGAGTTTTTTATTAGATTTCTTTAACGTAACAAAAAAGAGTTTGCCTCTTAGTTAGAGGGGAAATGAGAGATAATTAGAACTTAATGGCGGTGCACCACAATATGAAATTTAGACCTAGCATCAAAGATATCATGTACTATACACACGGTAAGTCCATCTCTAAATACAACCTCATGAAAATTAGCAATATAAACCAAATTCATGGATATTCATAATATTCATAAAAAAATTAATTCAACCTAGTATTTCTAACACGTTCATGTTTGAAAAAAAAAATGGATTGGGTTTACAATTTTTAAAATTTTAAAAGTTAAGTTATATACAGTTATAATTATGAGATTAAACTCAACTTAGCTATATCTATGAATACTCCTATAAAATGCATATATTTATTGTATTTTATTTATATGTATACTGGCCTAATTAATCCATAAGTGTTAAAATACATTAAATTTAATTAATTCTTGACTAACAATGTGAATTGACCTCTAAAGTTTTCAAAAGGCGTATCACACACCAAAAGAACAATTCAAAGCAAAATATTGGATAAGGCTATACTTTTTTTTTCTATAATTTACAAAAGACTATTTAAAATGCATCCCTTAAATATTCGAAATAACATAATAAATCTTATGATCCACTATACAGATATTAAAAGAACAGATGTGGGCTATTATGTTGGGATTACGTTAGGCATGAGAGCAGGGATTCAGATTTCATGGAGTTAGAAATGGATTCATCTGTACATGTTGGTTATTCCCACTAGGAGTCATCGACCAAAATCCTCTTTTTTAAAGAGATTTTTATCTCATCAATCGTGACTAAGATGTTGATATTTGCCACATTTATAAAGAGGATATCCATTGTACTATTGGGTGGAGCTAGGATTTTTGTTTTTGGAGGAGCCAAAACTAATATAACAATTTTTTTTTAATTTATCAAGTGGCATGCACAAAAAGAATGCATTATCTAGTTTGGCGCAAAGAAAAATATAAAACGAAATAAAGTTTATTACAAACAAAATAAGTAATATAAAAACTTACTACAAATATCGAATGAATGATCTTTATAATGTATCAATCATTTTAATTTTGCTGATCTTCATATTTATCAAATATAAATATACAAAGTTTATAAGAAACGTTGGCTAAAATGAAACATTATTTATGTTTGTAAATTTTTTGAATTAAAAAAATAACAATAAAAATAATAAAGAAAGATTCTTACATATTTATTTTAATTGTACTCGTCGTTCTTTCATGGAATAGAAATCATCGATTATCATATCTATTGAAAATCTTTCAGCAACCTCTTTTTCTATATAAACAATCAAATAATCTGCAAGAAAATCATTTTTCATCCGATTGTGAAGTCTTGTTTTAACAATCTTCATCTGAAAAAACTCGTTCAATAATTATTGTTGAAATTGAAAGAGTAAAAATAAACCGAATCAATCTGATAATTAGTGGATAAATTGTTGATTTTCCAGTTTCTACCAATTCTTGGCATGAGTTTACAATCGATGATAAATTCTTAAACTTTGGATGATTGGGTACGTCAAGCTCATAATGTTGCAACTGGAATCTCAACTGAATTTTTTCTTGGTTAAAAAAATCTTCATGATAGAACTTTTCAACAAGCTTGCATATATCTTCAATACTTAATGATTTATAGGCGTTTTCAGGATCCAAAGTTGCACTCAACATAAGAAGCTCGGTCACCTGCTCACTGAATCTATCATTTAGCTCTTATAATTGTTGATCAGTGGTAGCTACAACAATAAGAGCTAGTTGCAATTAATAGGCGAAACAATATATAATATGCATAAGGCCAATCTTTAATGAATAAATTAAGATTGCACACCATTCTACTCTCCATACATATTATTGGCACCATCATACCATTTACCTCTAATATCTCTTCCTTAAAAGTTAAAACAAATAAAATATCTTCCATAAAAGCTAAAGTAGTTGTATTTCTGACATGCACTATATCAAAAACATTTCTCGTATAAATTCACATTTATCAACAAACCTAATAACAATTGTCATTTGCTCTATTCTAAATTCAGCTCTAGCTTCATCAATAATAACACAAAATTTTACATCACGAATCTCACGATGAATTGAAGACTAGATATTTTTGGCAAAGACATGCAAAATGTTTTTTTGAATTTGGTGTGAAGTGTACTTAGCATTTAGTAGAGTATTACCCAAAATAAAAGCACCTACTTGTTCATTATATGATGCTAAAAGTTTCATCATTTCAAGAAAATTACCATGATTTTTTTATTCTGGTCATTTATCATGTCCTCTAAAAGTACATGCTTGAAATGTGAGCTACTAGACAATATCTATAAAGGCTTTAATAGACAATCAATTATTTAAAATTTCTTGAGAAGTTTGTTTGTCAACCATTTTCTCAATATGACATGATTGACTTTTTAAATTCTCCAAGCATCTTATAGTAAATTTATGAGCTGAATTTGGATATTTTCTCATATAAGTTAAAAAAGCACTATGTTTCCATCATTAACTTTCTTCCAACAATTAAATCCTTTAAAAGTAAATGTTTTTAATAATGGCAGTACTTGTGAACTTTTATAATCTAAAAGGTTTCCCAATTCAATTCAATTTTATAAGTAACTTACAAATCTCAAGAGTCCAAAATTCTTATTGCATTAGATAAGTAAAATTATCTGAAAATTTGAATCTTTATCATAATTGATTTGCAAGTTTTTTTCTAATAATTTCTTATGTTATATTATATTTTATACTAGCTAGTACATCCTTTAATTAAAAAAAACGGGGATGACCTTATATTGTTTTTTCTAGTATTATAAAATCTTTTAATTTAAAAATCTTAAAGATAATGTCCGTTTTAATATGAATTAAAAAAATGTAAGAACTAATAAGATAAATAAAAGTAATTATCACTAATTAAAAAAAAAGGAAGTTGATCTTCTTTATAAAAAGCAAAAGATAGACGCATCTATAAATTTTTTATCTTGGTTATTATTTTTATTTTATATGTTTGTTTTATTTATCTTCAGTGTTAATCTTACTCTCTAGGTATTTATGAATTTTGTTTTTATAAATAAAATATCAAAATACAACCTATCTATCTAAAATTTGAGATGAAAAAAGTTTAAAGATTAAATAAAATAATCTATTTGAAGTATTATAAAATCATAGGAACAATTAAAAATATCAACTGATATTTTTTTTTTAAAAAAAAAGCGGATACTAATAAAAAATAAATCTAAAAAAGAAAAAAATTAAAAAAACAGAAAAAAAGAGAGGAGGTTAGGCGCTTCTAGGCTTAGCAAGCTATACCCATTCATGCATGACCTATAAGGAAAAGGTCAGGCATGAATGGGTTGAAATTAGGTGTCTAGCCTATTTTTGATAGGAAAAAAATAGAAATAATAAAAAATGGATTAGATTTGATAGGAAAAAAAATAAAAAAGGATGAAATGGTAAAAAAAAAATAACAATTTCAAAAACCATCTTAAATAAAAACAAATAGTAATCAAAATAATGAGAACTAAATCTAACAAATGAAAAAATCTATTGGGGATGAAATTGAAAAAAATCTTAATTTAATAAATTATTCTAAATAAAAAAAATTAATAAAAAGAACAAGGAAGAAATCTTAAGGATAACATACCTCAGGGGTTGATTTGACTTTTTTGAAGGCCAATTCAAAAATCAAGTAGGAGAGAGGAAGAAAAAAAAACAACACACATCAAATCAGTAATAATTATGCCATGCGCTCTGCTTGTACATGGAGAAGACGCCAAGATACTTCTGTAGCCATCTTGGAAGGAAGGTTTTGGCCATTGTACAACGTTGCACACGCTATCCAATCCTGAAAGATATTGTTCACGTGCTTTAAAATTTTTTTTCCTTATTTATGAAATTATTTTTCTGTCTCTAATAACATTTAATAACTACCAAATAACCAAAGGTAAAAGATAAAAAAAAAACCCCTAAGTCAAAGGCAAAGCTTTTTAAATCCCAAGGGTAATTAAATAACTTAACTGTTTCAAAATTAAGTCAAAGAACAAAAAGCTCATTGACCAAAGTTTAATGTTTTTTGCTTTTAAGAGTAATAAAATAATTATATATTGCAAAAAAAATTAAAAAGATTCCGCCGCTAGGTGTGCTCGCGCTGGCCCAATCGAAGCTGAAGATGCCAACGTTGCGGCACACTGCCCCTGGTGAAAAAGAGGCCTCCCGTGAGGGGGCGACTGATGTTCATTCTTGTATTGAGTGATGGGTCTTATAAAAAAAAACCTTCTTATTCTTAAAACAAGCTAAATGATTTTGTAAAATAAAAATAAAATAGTAATTTTGCTGTGAAAATTTGGAGTGAAATGTACGTCTATGCCATAATATGAGCTCTTATAATGGCAAATTTTTTTCCATAAAAAATATTAAAAGAAAAACTAAAACTCAAGAGTATTGGATCTATCTATAAAGAGAGACCAAAGAGCTTGGGGCCTGGTGTTGCAGCCACACCCAAAGCTGTTCGAGACAGAGTTGTAGCCAGACCCAACGTTCTGGGAAAAAAAAATCATTAATGGGTCAGGTGCCCTATCACTCCTAAGCAACTTGGGTCAGATGCTCTTTTCCATCTCCAAGTTTTTTGGGCCTGGAAGGAGATGTCAAACTCAAGTTAATAATAATAATAATAATCATAATTGATTTTACTCTTCAAATCAAATTTATGTTTTTTTATGGTAATAAAATTTATTTCAAATTTAATAATATTAATGAAATTAATAATATCTATAATATTAATAATAATATTAAATTTGTATGACCCAAGTTTTTTTATAATTTTTAATCATTACAAATAAAATTTATTGTTTTTCCTTTATAGTAATAATACTTTTTAAAAATTTACTAATGATAATGATAATGATAATAATAATATTTTCTCTTTACCATGTGAAAAACAAATAAGAGAAAAAGAAAAAAAAATTATAGTATTGGGTCCTGTTAGGGGTAGGACCCAACACTACTTGATGGGTCCTCCTGACTGCAAGACCCAATGCTATAGGGTCCTGTTAGCACCAGTACCTAACGCCCTTAGATCCTGGTGGCAGCAATACCCAACGACCCATCCACAATGCTTTACTTACAAACAACAAAGACAACGCCTCCGGGCGCTATAAAATTTATAATACAAATAATAATATTTTTAATATTAATAATAATATTAAACTTACACATGTTTAAGTGAGTCTGACTGCAACACCAGGCTCAAGAGCTTTGGACCCATCTTAAATGTCAGACCCAAAAGTCGTTGATCTAGTTGCAACGCCAGACCCATTAAAATTGAGTCAGGATGTCGAAAACATTTGCCTTGGGTCCGGACGCCTAACCCAAGTGTCTTGGGCTAGACATTGTTGCAAGACCCAAGAGACTTGGATCTGCCACTCCCAAGCAACTTGGGTCAGGTGCACCTTTACAGCCCCAAGTATCTTGGATCTGCAAGGGGATGTCAGACCAAAGTTAATAATAATAATAAAAATAATAACAACAATTGATTTTACCTTTAAAATCAAATCTTTTTTTTCGATAGTAATAATATTTATTGTAAATTTAATAATATTTATAATACAAATAATAATATTTTTAATATTAATAATAATATTAAATTTACCTATGTTTAAGTGGGTTTGGCTGCAACGCTAGGCCCAAGAGCTTTGGGCCCATTTTAAATGTCAGGCCTAAAAGCTTTGGGCCCATTTTAAATGTCAAACCCAAAATCCATGGGTCGGGCTTCAATGTCGGACCCATTAGACGTGGGTCAGGACACCAGATCTATTTACCTTGGGTCCGGATGCTTGACCCAAGTGTCTTGGGCCAGGTGGTGCTACAAGACCCAAGAAACTTGAATCTGCGCTTCTGCCATTCCCATGCAACTTGGGTCAGGTGCACCTTTCCAGCCCCAAGTTTCTTGGTTCTAGAAGGGGATATCAGACTCAAGTCAATAATAATAATAATTAATATAATAATAATAATTAATTTTATCCTTAAAATCAAAATCTATGTTTTTTTCGATAGTAATAATAGTTATTGTAAATTTAATAATATTAATAATAATATTTAACTTGTCTGTCCAAGTTCTTATATATTTTAATCTTTTTTTAAAAAAAAATGTATGGTTTTTCTTTGATGGTAATAATTTTTTTTTTCCAATTTACTAATGATAACAATAAATAATAATAATAATAATAATTCTTAATTTTACCCTTCAAATCAAATCTATTTTTTTTTCAATATTACTAATATTTTTTTTCAAATGTATTAATTATTATATTAGTAATATTAATTATAGTCAAAATAATAATATTTTTAATACAAATAATGGTATTTTTAATATTAATTATAATAAAAATAATAATATTTATAAGATAAATAATAATATTTTTAATATTAATAATATTAATAATAATATTAAACTTATTCATGTTTAAGTGGGTCTAGCTGCAACATTAGGCCCAAGAGCTTTGGCCCCTCGAGCTTTGGTTGTAGCTGCAACGCTGGACCCATTAGACTTGGGTCAGGACGTCAAACCCATTTGCCTTAGGTCTGGATGCCTGACCCCAGTGTCTTTGGTCAGACGGTGTTGCAAGTTCCAAGGGACTTGGGTCTGCGCTCCTGTCACGCCCAAGCAACTTGAGTCAGGTGCACCTTTCCAGCCCCAAGTTTTTTTGGTTCTGGAAGGGGATGCCAGACCCAAGTTAATAATAATAATAATAATAATAATAATAATAATAATAATTGATTTTACTCTTAAAATCAAATCTATATTTTTTTTTCGATAGTAATAATATTTATTGTAAATTTAATAATATTAATAATAATATTTAACTTGTCTGCCCAAGTTCTTATATTTTTTAATCGTTTTTTAAAAAATATATTATTTTTCTTCGATGGTAATAATATATTTTTTTCAATTTACTAATGATAACAATAAATAATAATAATAATAATAATAATAATAATAATTCTCTCGTAGCTGCTGGCCAAGTCCACGGGAGTCCTGGACTTGGCAGGCGACCAAGTCTAAGTTACGTGCACTTGCTGCAAAACCTCTACGTAGGTCAGAAGAGAACTGGTGGGCGGGTTTGCACTCAACGCGCATGTCTACAGACCCTAGGCGCACGGTTCTGCAGCCCACTCGAGTAGGTTTGCACCCACCGCCCGGGTATGCAACCCTTGCGCGAGAGCCTGCAAACCTGCTCGCTTGTGTTTGCAGCCAGGCGCGCAGGCCTGCAAACCCGCTTGCCTATGTCTGCAGCCAGGCGCATGGGCCAGTCCCTGTCACCTAGGCTGGGCATACCCACTGCAAGGTGTCTGTATCCAAGTTCTTATATTTTTCAATCTTTTTTAAAAAATTATGGTTTTTCTTCGATGGCAATAATAATTTTTTTATAAAAAAATTACTAATGATGATAACAACAACAATAATAGTGATATTAATTCTTAATTTTACCCTACAAATCAAATCTATTTTTGCTTTTCAATATTTATAATATTTTCTACAAATTTATTAATTATTATTTGAATAATATTAATTATAATCAAAATTATAATATTTATAATAAAAATAATGCTATTTTTAATATTAATAATATTAATTATAATAAAAATCATAATATTTATATCACAATAATAATATTTTTAATATTAATACTTTTAATTATAATAAATAATAATATTTAGAATACAAATAATAATATTAAACCTGTTTGGCCAAAGATTTTATAGTAATACTTTTTTTTTAAATAATAATTTTTTATATATATATATATATATATATATATATATATATATATATATATATATATATTTCATTTTTCTTCTCTGCAGACCTAGCTGAACAAGTCTCCAACTCCTAGGAGGGTCTGTAGAACTCAGGTACAGGTCAGAAGAGATCCAGGAAAGCGGGTCTGCAGACGCGCTTGCCTGGATCTGCAGCCACCACCTAGGATCTGCAACCTTACCATGCCCCATCAAACAAATTTACTATTCTTTGATGCAGGGTTTGCAGACCCATGAAAATAGATCTGCAGCCAGACACCTAAGATCTATTGCCTTACCATACCCCCACCAAACAGTATAATACATGTAAAATTACTCTAAATCTATAATAATTTCTGCTACACTATGAAATAATGCAGCTCACGGTAAAAACACTTATAATTCATAATAATTTACGCTACAATAAAATACTAATCCTGTCTATGCAAAAAGTACTAAAGTTTCATTGCACAACCAGTGGTAGGCACAGTTTCGTTGCACTATAAAATAAATTAACTTGACCTGTCTATGCAAAAAGACAACAGGTACAATAAATACTATTTGTTTCTTTCGGATTTTTTTTCTTTTAAATACTCAAGGACGTAACCCTACATATAAAAATATTAATAACAATGTGTTTTCCTTGGGTTGAATGTACATTATTTTCTATAATAAAATCATATTAATTTTGAGAAATTATTTAATTTTTGAAAAGAAATTATGCAGGAATATTTCCCAATAGGACAATCTTCTAAGAAAAATTATCATTATAACAAAAACATTGTAATCTTAAAGGATTGACGTGGTGATTAAGGAGGTATACTTATTTCTTTGATTTTTTAGGTCTTAATATTAAGACCAACACTTGGTGAATTTATTAAATTTAATTGATTATATTAAATTTAATTGATTATATTAAATTGATATAAGGGATATGGGCTTAAAAATATCTTAAGATAAAAATTAATTTTAATCGATATGCAAACTGTTAGAAACTAATATAAACTATATCTTGAGACCTTACCTAACAG
>Ga0307513_10007954_pt1 | contig 13642 bp, 15 predicted proteins | sample 15_EM_MG_FD_202174 | JGI IMG/M metagenome (GOLD analysis project Ga0307513, IMG submission 202174) | Populus trichocarpa ectomycorrhiza microbial communities from riparian zone in the Pacific Northwest, United States - 15_EM | ecosystem: Host-associated > Plants > Roots > Unclassified | place... | reverse complement strand
CGCGCAGCGCGTTCTGGATCCAGCGGCGCGAGAGACTGGCGGGCGCCGGGTCGACGGCGGGAAACAGGATGTGCGCCACCATGACGCCGGGGATGCCATTGGCGATGAGCCGGCGGTACGGCAGCAACTCGTGGCCGAGCTCGTTCCATTCGCGTCTATCTACGGGCAGCGACTTGTGTGAATCGGCAACGACCGCACCGTGGCCGGGAAAATGTTTGGCGGTGGCGGCCATGCCGGCGTCTTTCATGCCCGCCATGTAGGCGAGCGCGAGCTGCGCCACGATCTCGGGTTTCGAATGGAACGCGCGATCGCCGATGACCTCGCTCACGCCGAGGTCGAGATCGACGCATGGGGCAAACGACAAGTCGACACCGTGCGCGCGCAGCTCGGCCGCCATGAGCCAGCCCATGGCGCGGGCGAATGCCACACCCTGCTTCGCGTCCACGTCGAACTCGTGGCCGATGCGGCGCGGCGACGGCAGCGCCGAGAAGCCGGTGCGGAAACGCTGGACCCGGCCACCCTCCTGGTCGACGGCAACCACCAGCGCCGGCGTGCGCACGGCATGGATTTCGGCCACCAGGCGAGCGAGCTGATCGGAATTGGCGTAGTTGCGCGTGAAGAGGATGACGCTGCCCACGAGCGGATGGCGCAGCACATCGCGATCCTCGGGCGTCAGCTCGAGACCGGCGACATCGACCATCAGGGGCCCAAGCGTCACAACCTACATCCTGTCGAGTACAGCTACTGATTCCACGTGCGTCGTGTGCGGGAACATATCAAGGACCCCCGCTGCACGTAAGCGGAAGCCCATCTCATGCGTCAGGACACCCAAGTCGCGCGCCAGGGAACCCGTGTGGCACGAGATATACACCACCCTGCGCGGGGCGAGATGTGCCACGGCGCTCAAAACCTCACGCGCGCCGACTCGCGGAGGGTCTAACAGCACCTGGTCGAACCCCCCTCGCATCCATGGAATCGCGGTGTCGGGCGCTACCGACAGGTTCGCCACGACGAATTCAGCGTTGGAAATGCCGTTCAGCTGAGCATTGGCACGTGCCCGGGCAATGAGACCTGCCTCACCTTCCACGCCAACTACCGCCCGGGCCCGGCGCGCCAGGGGGAGCGTGAAGTTGCCAAGGCCGCAGTACAGGTCCAGGACCCGGTCGGAGGGCCCGACCTCCAGTAGTTCGATGGCCCGGGCGACCATGGCCTGGTTGATGGCGGCGTTCACCTGGACGAAGTCGGTGGGACCGAATTCCAGCTTCAGGTCGAAGTCATCGAGGCGATAGTGCAGGTCGACCGCGCCCGGCGTCAGCGGCACGATGGAGTCGAGCCCGCCTGGCTGCAGCAGGATGCGCAGGCCGTGTGTGCGCTCGAACTCGCGCAGCTTGTCGAGATCGGCCTCGGGCAGCGCATCCAGCACGCGAATGACCAGAACCTGTTCGCCATCGGACAGCGCCACCTCGATCTGCGGGATGCTCGACCGGCGCGCCATGCCGGTGAGCAGGTCCGCCAGTGTGCCGACCAGCGAGGCGACGGGCTCGGCCAGCACCTCACAACGTTGCACGTCGGCGACGTACTTGCCCTGCTTCTCGCGAAAACCGACGAGACTCCGGTCCTTCTTGGTGACGAAGCGTGACGACAGCCGCGCACGCCGGCGGTAGTTCCAGTGCGGCCCCAACAACGGCTGCAGCCACTCGGCAGGCGTGACGTTGCCGATGCGCTCGAGGTTCGATGCGAGCTCTTTTTGTTTGGCCTCGATCTGCGCGGCCGGATCCAGGTGCTGTAACGCGCAACCGCCGCACACACCGAAGTGCGCACACCGCGGTGTCACGCGCTGCGGCGAGGCCTCGAGGATACCGACGAGCTCGGCTTCGTCGTGGCTCTTGTGGAAGCTGCGCCGACGGAAATTGACGCGTTCACCCGGCAACGCACCGGCGACGAAGGCGATTTTGCCGGAGGTATCGCCAGGTCGCACCACACCTTCAGCGTCGTGCGTGAGGTCGCTGACCACACCGGTTTCGACAACATGCTGTTCACGCGCCGCCTTGATCACGTCTCGCTAGTCCAGGCGGCGAGGAACTCATCGAAGTGGGCTTGTCTGGCATCGGTGAGCCAGGTGCGCGTGCGCACCAGCTCGTCAGTGAGGCCGGCGTCGGTGAGCCGGCCGCGCATGTGCTGAAAGCGCAGGAATATGAGCCAGGTATTGATGACGTCCGTCTCGCAGTAACGGCGGATGCGCGTGAGCTCGCCGTTGCGATACGCATCCCACACCTGCGAACCGTCGAAACCGAGCTTGCCGGGGAAACCCAGCAACACCGCCGTATCGGACAACGAGGCGCGGGCGCGATTCTGGTAGCCCGAAAGCACGTCCATGACGTCCATGTGGCGCCAGTGAAAACGGCCGAGATAGTTGTTGTAGCGGAAGGCGTTGTCTTCGTCGCCGGTTTCCCAGTAACGCGGCGCCTGCACTTTGAAACGCAGCGCGCGGTAATGCAGCACGGGCAGGTCGAAGCCCCCGCCGTTCCAGCTCACCAGGTCGGGCGTGAATTTGTCGATGCCGTCGAAAAAGCGTTCGACCAGCTCGCGTTCAGGCGCGCCCTCGTCCCCCAGGCTCCACACGCGAAATCCCTCGCGCGAACGGAAAGCACAGGAGATGGCGACGATGCGATGTTGCTCGTGCGGCAGGAAGTCGCTGCCCGAATCCTGGCGCGCCTTCGCCTGCATGGCCTTGCCGACTTCGTCATCGGAAAGCCCTTCGAGCCCGAAGAGGCGCCGCCCGAACTCCACGTCCGGCACGGTTTCAATGTCGAAAACCAGCGTGTTCATCGGCGCGCCTTCACTTTGGCCAGGCGCTTCGCTGCACCTTTCGGCTTCGGCTTCGATAGGCGCTTCGCCGTGCGCTTCGGTTTCGCCGCCGCCTCGAGCACCGCCACCGCGACGATGAGCCCGGCTTCGTCGGTAAGCGTGACGTGGCCGTCACCAATTCCCAACTGGCGGCGCACTTTTTCACCGCGCGGCGAATACACGACTTCGGGCTTGCCCCACGAGTTCTGCACCACGCCGACGTCACGGATCCAGATGCCGTGCGCAAAGCCCGTGCCCATGGCCTTGACGATGGCTTCCTTGGCGGCGAAGCGCATGGCGATGAACCGCTCGGGCCGCTTCGTCCGGCCAAGCTGCGCGCGTTCCGCCGGCATGAGCAGCCGGTCGATGAAATGGTCGCCGAACCTCGCCAGGACCTTCTTGATTCGCGCGGCCTCGAGCACGTCGACGCCGATGCCGAAGATCATCGGCGCGCACCCTGCATCAGCGCCTTCATGTCGCGCACCGCCGCTTCGAGGCCGGTGAAGATCGCGCGCGCGATGATGCAATGGCCGATGTTGAGCTCGACGATTTCGGAGATGGCCGCCACCGGAACCACGTTGTTGTAGGTGAGCCCATGCCCGGCGTGCACTTCCAGCCCCAGGTTGGCCGCGCGTTTGGCGGCGGTAGACAGCCGCTCGAGTTCGCGCGCCTGCGCCTGCCCCGTGGCTTCGGCATACGTACCGGTGTGCAGCTCGATGACTGGTGCGCCCGAGCGCTTGGCCGCTTCGATCTGCGCAAGATCCGGCGCGATGAACAACGCCACGCGAATACCCGCCGCCGCAAGCTTGCGCACGCCGCCCGCCACGCGTTCCACATTGGCGGCGACATCCAGCCCGCCCTCGGTGGTGATCTCGGCGCGATTTTCCGGCACGAGGCAGCAATCCTGCGGCCGCACGCCGACGGCGATTTCCACCATTTCGCTGGTGAGCCCCATCTCGAGGTTCATGCGCGTCTGCAGCAGCGGCCGCAACGCATGCACGTCGCGATCCTGGATGTGCCGGCGGTCCTCGCGCAGGTGCAGCGTGATGTTGTCGGCACCGGCCTGCTCGGCCGCGAGTGCGGCATGCACCGGATCCGGGTAGGACACGCGGCGCGCCTGGCGGACCGTGGCCACGTGATCGATGTTGATGCCCAGTTCGATGGTCGAATTCCTCATGCGTTTCCTCTTCGCGACATCGACCGCGCCACGGTGCGCGTGCGCAGCTCGCGGCCCTCCAGGCAATGATCCAGCACCTGGCGCAACACGCGGCGCGCCACGTCGAGCGTCTCGCCGTCAGCCAGGGTTTCCGTTTGCAGCGCCAGCAGGCAGCGGCCGGAATAAGCGCCCGGAGCGTCTTCGCGAACCTGCGAGAGTCCCTGCGTCGGCCTGAACTGGTAATAGCCCGCGGCGTCGACAACGAATTCGAGGCCATAACCGATGGACTCGAGCAGCCGCTTCTCGAAGACGCGCAATGCCAGCTCGGGCGCGGCGCCCGTCGCGAGCCGGCGCAGCGCCTGGTCGTAGTCGCTGAACAATTGCGGCTGTGGATCGTGACGCGTCGTCAGGTTGATGATGAGCTCGTTGAGGTAGAAACCGGAGAGCACGTGGCGTGGCGGAAGTGTCAGCGCGTCACCGTCCGGTTCTGCAGCCGTCAATTGCGCGGCATCCCCACGGCCGGACCAGGTCACGAGCAGCGGCCGGAATGGCATGAGTAGTGAGGCGTATTTGGATTTCGGGCCGCGGGCGCCGCGCGCGAACAGTGTCAGCCGTCCGTGCTTCGCGGTGAACACATCGAGAATGCGGCTGGTGTCGCGATACTCACGATGATGCAGCACGAAGGCCGGCTCGAGAGCGATGCGTTCGCGCGGTTGCAACGCTGCTCCCTATTCCATCCCGAGTTGCGCCAGGGCACGCGCATCGTCCGCCCAGTCCTCGCGCACCTTGACCCAGAGATTGAGGTGCAGGCGCTTGCCGAGCCTGGCATTGAGCTCTTCGCGCGCCTGTTGGCCGATGCGCTTCAGGCGCGAACCCTTGGCGCCGATGACGATGGGCTTCTGCCCGGCGCGATCCACCCAGATCACCGCGTCGATGACGAGGCGACCATCTACTTCTTCCTTCTTTTCGATTTCGACCGCGATGCCATAGGGCAACTCTTCCACGAGCTCCATCGTGAGCTTCTCGCGGATGGTCTCGGAGATCTGGAAGTCCTCGCCTCGGTCAGTGCGCTGCTCGGGCGGAAACAGCTCCGGCGACTCGGGCAGACGCGCAGCGATGACGTCGATGAGGCGGTCGAGATTCACGCCCTTTTCCGCCGACACCGGAACGACGTCGAGAAAATCGTGCAGACCGGCGAGCTCAGCCACGAACGGCAGCAGCTGGTCCTTCGGGTAAATCATGTCGACCTTGCTGATCACCGCGATGGCTTCGCGGCCCGATTCGCGTATGCGCTGCAGGACCGCGTAGTCTTCGTCGCCGAAGCGCATCGCTTCGACGATGAACACGACGAGATCCGCATCGGCGAGCGCCGAGGCGGCCGTGCGGTTCATGGCGCGGTTCAGCGCACGCTTTTCGCCGAGGTGCAGCCCCGGCGTGTCGACGAAGGCAATCTGCACACCGGGACGATTGAGCATGCCGAGCACGCGGTGACGCGTGGTCTGCGGGCGCGAAGTGACGATGGAGAGCTTTTCGCCGACGAGCGCGTTGAGCAGCGTCGACTTGCCGACGTTGGGACGTCCGACGAGAGCGGCGAACCCCGCGCGAAAGGTGGGGTCTGGCGCTGTGCCAGGGACGTTTTCTTCAGTCATAGAGTCCCAGCGCGCGGAGCGCGGCCTGTGCGGCTGCCTGTTCGGCGCGGCGCCGGCTCGGGCCTTCGCCCTCGGTCTCGAGCGACGGTTGCGAGATGACGCAGGAAACCAGGAAAGTCTGCGCGTGCGGTTCGCCGCTGGTGCGCTTGACGGTGTAGACGGGCAGCGCACGGGCATTGCCCTGCAGGTGCTCCTGCAGCCGCGTCTTCGCATCCTTGAGCGTGGACGGCTCGGGCAGGCCGGCGATGCGGCTTTCGAACATCGGGCCGATGATCGTGCGGACGACATCGGGCCCGCCGTCGAGATACAAAGCGCCACACAGCGCCTCGAAGGCATCCGCGAGAATGGACTGCCGGCGGAAACCGCCGGTCTTGAGTTCACCAGATCCCAGCAGCAATAACTCTCCGAGCTGCATCTCCTGGGCGATTTCGGCCAGTGGCTCTTCGCTCACGAGCCGCGCGCGCAGGCGCGACAGGTCGCCTTCGCTGGCCATGGGAAACTCGCGATACAGCCGCTCGGACAACAACAGGTTCAGGACCGAGTCGCCGAGGAATTCGAGCCGCTCGTTGTTAGGCCCTTCGGCACTTCGATGCGTGAGCGCGACGACGAACAGTGCACGGTCGCGCGGCGCATAGCCCAGCCTGGCGGCAAGCGTGTCCGCCTGGTTTGACGGCGTCAGCCCCATGAGCGAAGCGGCATTCAGTTGATCACTACCTTTTTGTTGAAGGTCATCGTGAGATACAGGTTGCCGAACATGGGCACGGTCTTTTCGTAGTCCGCCGTCATTGTCCAGCCCGCGTCTTCTTTGGTGACGAGGATTTCATTGGCTGTGGGCGAGTCGATGTAGCCGGTGTCGAACCGCCGCCCGAGCGACTTGGTAATGGCGGTCGGGCTCAGCGCCTCTTCGGTCTTGAGCTGCGTGGCGGTTTCTTTCATCGCCATCAGCACCTTGTAGTAGTTCAGGTATTCCGGCCCGACGCGGATGCCGGCATAAAGCATCACGGCCATCGGTGCCAGCAGGAAGATCCAGCCGATCAGCGTCACACCACGTTGTTTACGCATATGTCCTCCCGGGACGTTCACGGAATGCTATCGCCAATGCGACTCCAGTTGACCACGCTTCCACGCTGGAGATCAAAATTGAACCAGATTCGCGTCGCCTTGCCGACCAGATTCTGGTCTGGCACGAGACCCCAGCCGCGGCTGTCATCGCTGTTGTCGCGGTTGTCGCCGATCATCAGGTAGTAGCCGTCAGGGACGATCTCGAACTGGTGGTCGCCGGTATCGCGGCCGCTGTTGGCCGGCGTTTCACGGCAAATCCGGTTGCCGAAGTCCGCGCGAGTCTGCTTTCGATCGCAGATCGGCAGACCAACGGGGTTCACCATCCGGTTACTGGAAAGGAGGCCGAGATCCGAGCGGCACGACATCACCTGGTGGGTGTGCTCGCCGATGGTTTCGGTCATGAGCTTGAGACCCACATAACAGCCGTCGGTGTAGTCGCCGACTTCCTGCAGCGGGATCGTCTGGCCATTGATCACGAGATGATCGTCGTGCACTTCGATGCGATCGCCGGGTAACCCGACCAGGCGCTTGATGTAGTTCACGTTGGGATGCGGCGGATGACGGAACACCACCACGTCGCCGCGCTGGGGCGATCCGATGTCGATGAACTTCCGGTTGAGCACCGGCCAACGCAGGCCGTAGGCGAACTTGTTCACCACGATGAAATCACCGTCGAGCAGCGTAGGCATCATCGAGTCCGAAGGAATGCGAAACGGCTCGAAGATGAACGCGCGCACGATGAGCACGATGAACGCGACCGGAAAGAAACTGCGGGCGTAGTCGACCGTGCCCGGTTCCGGCAGCGCGATGGGCGCCGGCTGCGCTGCGGCAGCGGCCGCTTCGCGCGGCTTGCGGAAGAACAGCTGGTCGATGCCCCAGACGATTCCCGTGCCGATCGACAGCAGCAGGAGCACCAGGCTGAAGTCGAGTGTCTCCGCGGTGATGAGCCGCAGGATGACGGCGACGGCCAGCCACGGAAGAACGGCGTAGGCGATACGCACCAATGGCGGATCCGGCACCACCAATGACCCTGCGTCGGTCGCGCGGCGTGGCGCCAGCAACCAGCTGTCGATGGCGCACCACAGGCTCACCGGAATCGCGAGCCAGCTCGCGGGCACGGCGACTTGCTTCAAGAGGTCGATGATCTCGTGCATGCGCTACTTCCCCACCTTGAGTACGGCAAGGAACGCTTCCTGCGGGATTTCCACCTGGCCGATGTTCTTCATGCGCTTCTTGCCCTCTTTCTGCTTCTCGAGCAGCTTCTTCTTTCTCGAGATGTCGCCGCCGTAGCACTTGGCGAGCACGTTCTTGCGCAGCGCCTTGACGGTGGCGCGCGCGATCACGTGGCTGCCGATGGCGGCCTGCACCGCGACTTCGAACATCTGGCGCGGGATCAGTTCCTGCATCTTGTCGACGAGCTGACGGCCACGCTCGTAGGCGCTGTCCTTGTGAACGATGAGCGCCAGCGCATCGATTTTCTCTTCGTTGATCAGGATGTCGAGCTTGACGAGCGGCGCCGCTTCGAAATGGCTGAAGTCGTAGTCGAACGACGCATAACCGCGGCTGGTCGACTTCAGGCGATCGAAGAAGTCGAGCACGACTTCGGCGAGCGGCATTTCGTACTGCAGCGACACCTGGTTGCCGAGATACAGCATCTTCTTCTGCCGGCCGCGCTTGTCATTGCACAGCTTGAGCACGCCGCCGACGTGATCGGGCGGCACGAGAATGTTGGCGATGATGATGGGCTCGCGCAGCTCATCGATGCGATCCACCGGCGGTAGTTTGGTCGGGTTGTCGACGAAGGAAACCTCGCCGTCGGTCTTCTTCACTTCGTAGACGACCGTCGGAGCGGACGTTATCAACTCGATCTGGTATTCGCGCTCGAGCCGCTCCTGCACGATGTCCATGTGCAGAAGGCCGAGGAAGCCGACCCGGAAACCGAAACCGAGCGCGCCCGACACCTCGGGTTCATATTTCAGCGCGGAGTCGTTCAGGCGCAGCTTGGACAGCGCGTCGCGGAACTTGTCGTAGTCGTCCGAGACGATGGGGAACATGCCGGCGAACACGCGCGGCTGGACCTGCTTGAAGCCGGGCAGCGGCTCTTTCGCCTGCTTGTATTCGAGCGTGATGGTGTCGCCCACGGGCGCGCCATCGATTTCCTTGATGCCGGCGATGACGAAGCCCACGTCGCCGGGGCCGAGCTCGCGTGCGGGAACCGACTTCGGCGTGAAACGGCCGAGTTTGTCGACCTGGTGCGCCCTGCCCGTCGACATCACGCGAATCTTGTCATTGACCTTCAACGTCCCGTTGAAGATGCGCACCAGCGTGACGACGCCGACGTAGTTGTCGAACCAGGAGTCGACGATGAGCGCTTGCAGTGGCGCTTCGGGGTCGCCCTTCGGTTGCGGTATACGTTCGATGAGCCGTTCGAGCAACTCCTCGACGCCCTCGCCGGTCTTGGCCGACACCTTGAGCGCGTCGGCAGCCGCAATGCCAATGATCTCTTCGATTTCCTTGATGACGCGCGTCGGGTCGGCGGACGGCAGGTCGATCTTGTTGATGACCGGCACGACTTCGAGCCCGAGCTCAGTGGCGGTGTAGCAGTTGGCGACGCTCTGCGCTTCCACGCCCTGCGAGGCATCGACCACCAGCAACGCGCCGTCGCAGGCCGCCAGCGAGCGCGACACTTCATAGGAGAAGTCCACGTGGCCGGGGGTGTCGATGAGGTTCAGCTGGTAGGTCTCGCCGTCCTTTTTCGACTTGTAGTAAAGAGTGACCGCCTGCGCCTTGATGGTGATGCCGCGTTCACGCTCGAGCTCCAGCGAATCGAGGACCTGGTCCTGCATTTCGCGGGCTTCGAGGCCACCGCAGATCTGGATGAAGCGGTCCGCCAGCGTGGATTTGCCGTGATCGACGTGCGCGATGATCGAGAAGTTGCGTATGCGTTGCATCAGGGAAGGTCGGCCTGCCGCCGATCTTGCGGAAGAGCGGGATGCTCAACCCAAAGCGCCGGCAAAAATCAGCGCGGGATTATAGCGGGAGGACGCTGGACGAGCCTCAAAAGTTCGTTGGAATTCAGCGTGTAATGGCAAATAACGCTGCCATCGAGCAGCAGTACCGGCACTTTGAGGCCGAATTGGCGGATGAGCTCGGCGTCGGAATCGACATCGACCACAGTGACGGGAGGCAGGGCCTGGGTACGCTCGAGCTCGGCCAGCTCGTGCAACATCTCGTCACAAAGCCCACAACCCTCGCGGGTGATCACTACGAGACCCGCGGGCACTGAAGGGGCCACTGAAACTGACTATTTGCGCTGGGGCGCCAACCCCATGGCTGCGGCGGGCGCCGGAGACTTGGCGGATTTGGAGGCCTTGACCTGCTTGGCAATGAGCTCGACCGTGGTCGGCGGCACTTCACCCACCGCAGTGACCTGGTGGCCATCGACCACGGTGGAGAAAGCCGAAGAAGAACCCACGCGCGAGGGACCCTCAGCCGGCTTGCTGTCGGGCTTGCGAGGTTCGACGAACACCGACACCGAGGCGATGCCATCGGTGAAGACGAGATGCGCAACAGGCTCGCTGGACCCGGGCATGGACTGGGACGAACGCGTGGCGATACGGAAACCGGGAGGCAGACGCATGGCGTCCCACAGCGCGGGTGTGGAGTTGGTGGCTACGCGGCGATCGGCGCGAAACCAGCGGTAGTTGGACGCGTCGACCTGCGGCTTGAACATGGAGTCGGAAATACGCTCCGGCAGATCGATGGTGGAGAACACGATCTGCTCGATGACTTCGCCGGCCTGATTGCAGAGCTGCGTCTTGAGCGGCATCGCCGTCTTTTCGTCGATCCACAGGCGGTAGCCGTAGCGATATTGGTCGCGTGGCTGCAGTGCGACCACGCGCGTGTCGCGGCCCAGCAGGCGCTGGCGTTCACCACCACGGATCTCATAGACCAGCGAATTGTCTTCATCGATGGCGGGCAAGGCGCCGAGCAATGGACCGTCGGGAGCGCGGCGCTCGACCAGGACTTCGCGTCTGTCGGGGAAGTAGCAGATGAGTTCGTTGCCTTCGCGAATGAACTCGCGGCCCGAGCCATCGAGCGACAGCAGGCGTTCGGACACGTCGCCCCCGCGCACGCGGTGGATGATGCGCAGGGTTTCCACGCGGCCACCGTGCACGTGGGTGAACACACCAACGTAGTTTTGCGTGGTGAGCGCCTTGTTCATGCGCGCGAGCCATTCCTTGGGTTCGGCGCTGAATGCCACGCCGGCGCCTATCAGCCAGGTGAGAGGCAGCGTGAAAGCGGCGAGCCGTGCGACGTTCCTTCTTTGACCCTTCTTCAATTGAGAAGGCTTCATCTGAGAAGTGGCGCGGCTCGAATTGCGGAGCTTCAAATCACGGAGCATCTGCGGCTCCTGCAGCGGCATCGACATCCGGTTCGGCGGGCGCGGTGCCTTCCGGATCGGTGGCTACCAGCCCAAGCAACGCCATGCGGCGCGACAAGGGAGAGGAATATTCGCTGTGCGCCACCACGTAATTTGCAAGCCGTGCCGGCGGCGCAATGCTGGCGGAAGAACTCGGAACCGGAGTGACGTAGAGGTCGGGCTCACCATTGGAAAGAACAGGCTCTGCCACCGGCACCTCGTTGAGCGCCACGGTGGTACCCGTGGTTTCCGGCGCGAGCCCAATTCTTTCGGACGTCGAACTTTCCGGTACCGGGTTGCTGGCGAGCATCGGGTTCGTGTCCACGTCCGTGCGCAGCCACATGATGGACATGGCGGCGACACCGGCGGCAATGCTGGCGCCAGCGAGCGGTCGAGCGAACCGGGCCCAGCGGGCGGTCGCCTTGACAGAGGAGGAAGCGACAACGGCCGTGTGCGTGGACGTGGCGGCGGTGTCGAAAGTGCCGTCACCGTAGGTGGGGTCCTGAGCGACCTGCGACTGAACTCGCCAGGCGACGCGGTCGTGCAAGGCCACGCCTCGCTCCGAGCGCAAAGCGGCGCCGATCATGGAAAAACGAGACCACTGTGCCCGCAGTGCTTCATCGCGGGTGAGCCGGCGGGCGAGCAATTCGCATTCGGCGCCGGGTAACTCACCGTCGAACATCGCAGACAACTGACTGTCGCGTTCCTCGTTCATACCATTTCCTCGGTGCGGCCCAGGCCGCCTTCAAAAACTTCGCGCAGGCGTTTGTCGATGGCCTCGCGCGCTCGAAAAATGCGGGAGCGGACCGTGCCCACGGGACACTCCATGGCTGCCGCGATCTCTTCATAACTCAGCCCATCGAGCTCGCGCAGAACGATGGCGGTCTTGAGTTCTTCAGGCAATCCTTCGATCGCGGAGTTCACGATCTGGCGAATTTCTTCGGTGAGTGCCATGCCTTCCGGCGTGTCGGGGTCCTGAAGCTTGGTTTGCACGCTGTGCGATTCCTCAGGGTCGTTCAGGTCGAGGTCGTATGCGATCGGACTGCGATCGCGCGACGCGAGACTGTTCTTGGCGGTGTTGATAGCGATGCGGTACATCCACGTATAGAAGGCGCTGTCGCCACGAAACTGGGGTAAGGCCCGATACGCTTTGATGAAAGCTTCCTGCGCAATGTCTTCCGCTTCAGCCGGATTGCGAACGTAACGCAACACCAGCTTCACCACTTTGTGCTGGTACTTGCGCACCAGCAGGTCGAACGCGGTTTTGTCACCGCGCTGAACGCGTTTGACGAGAACCAGGTCACTTTCCTCAACCGTCACAGGAGCACCCCGGCTCCTTTCGAGCTGAATAGACCCTGAACGCCCGCGAAAGTTTCCTTTCGGAGCGCAGCTAATCGAATGATTTTTAATGGCGCGTGACGCACTTCAAACCTTGGGCTGGATGGTAACAGCGGGGCGCCGGGAGCGCCCGGAACCCCTGCGCAGGTGCCCGTTGAGACACCGGCTGAGGCGCCGGAAGGCAAGGGGCGCGCCGGCCACCTCCTCCACCAGTACGGATCGCGTTCCCGCCGGCGTTGCGAACCGCAATACCCAGAATCGCAGGCCCAAGCGGAACGATCCGTTTGCGAGGGTGGCGGCGTGTGGTGCGAGTGTTGCTCCAAGGCACACAGTCAGTTCGCCAGATTCGTTCCATTCGATCGCCCGGACCGCGCGCGGCCCAATCAGCAGTACGAACGCGCGGAGCCCGCAAACGCCTGCCGCGGCGACGGCGGCGCAAATGGTGAAACGAACAGGCCACGGCAGCACTACAGCGAACCACGTGACCATACCGGCCAGCACCAGCCACGCGACCCAGGCACTCGCCGCGAAAAGGGATGGAATCAAATCAATTCGATTGCAGGAGGTGCCGGCACAATTCTGCCTGGCGGGAATCGGATGGGACATCTCCCGCGAGCAGATAACGCGCGATGTCCGGGTCGGGCAATTCGAGAAAGTCCGCGAAGGCGGCACGTTCGTCGCTTGCGGCCTGGCCGTAGCGATCGCGCAGGTAGCGAACGAGCAGGAAATCGAGTTCCTTCATGCCGCGGCGGCACTGCCATTGAAGCTTGCCGAACTCGGTGTCCAAGAGGCGCGCGTCCAAATCAGTGCTGTCGCTCGAGCATCATTTTCTTGATTTCGGCGATGGCTTTTGCCGGATTGAGGTCCTTCGGGCAGGCCTCGGTGCAATTCATGATGGTGTGGCAACGATAGAGCCGGAAAGGATCTTCCAGTTCGTCGAGCCGCTCGCCGGTCGCCTCGTCGCGTGAGTCGATGATCCAGCGATAGGCCGCGAGCAGCGCCGCGGGCCCGAGAAAGCGCTCGCTGTTCCACCAATAGCTGGGGCACGCAGTCGAACAGCACGCGCACAGGATGCAGGCCGAGGGGCGATCGATTTTTTCCTGGTCTTCCTTCGACTGCAGGCGCTCACGATCGGGCGGCGCCGGCGTGCGGGTCTGCAGCCACGGC